>Ga0123336_10003062_pt1 | contig 14231 bp, 13 predicted proteins | sample SSSSmetaG_FD_96466 | JGI IMG/M metagenome (GOLD analysis project Ga0123336, IMG submission 96466) | Glacier valley bacterial and archeal communities from Borup Fiord, Nunavut, Canada, to study Microbial Dark Matter (Phase II) - ​SSSS metaG | ecosystem: Environmental > Aquatic > Freshwater > Ice... | reverse complement strand
TGCGGCGCAGATTCCGCGGAAGTACTCGGGTGTGGCGCGGCGGAAAGCGGATGAGGCGAACGACAGTGAAGAGGTCTACACGACGAGTGAAGGCGATGTACTGCTGGCGATCGAAGGGAACAGCGTGTTTATCGGCGAGGGCTTTAGCCTGGCGACGGCGCGGAAGCTGCGCGATGTGATTGGGAGCGTGCAGACCGAAGGGCCGATGATGATGGCGGGTGAGGCGGGGCACGAGCCGGCGATGTCGATGGCGCGCACGCTGTTCTCGTTCGGGTTGGCGAAGGCAGGGATGCACAGCGATATACTTTTGCGTGGGAATCGATAACGAACGGATGACAGGGAGTACGAGTTTGAAGGCAGAGATCGGGATTATCGGCGGCAGCGGCTTGTATGCCATGCCAGGCCTCGAGAATGTTCGCGAAGAACGGTTGAGTACGCCTTTTGGTGAGCCCTCTGATGCGTTGGTGCTGGGCGAGTTGGAGGGGCGGCAGGTTGCGTTCCTGGCGCGGCATGGGCGCGGGCACAGAATCCTGCCGAGTGAGCTGAACTTTCGCGCGAATATCTATGCGATGAAGATGCTGGGTGTGGAGCGGATACTTTCGGTGTCCGCGGTGGGATCGCTGAAGGAAGAGCATAAGCCGACGGATTTTGTGATGGCGGACCAGTTTATTGATCGCACGTTTGCGCGTGTAGGTACGTTCTTCGGTGAGGGAATCGTGGCCCACGTGGGGTTTGGCGATCCGATCTGCGGGACGGTGCGCAAGGTGCTGGGAGAGGCGTGTGCGACGGTCGGCGTCGTGGGCAAGGATGGCGGCACGTACGTGTGTATGGAGGGGCCACAGTTTTCTACGCGCGCGGAGTCGAACCTGTATCGCAGCTGGGGTGCGGATGTAATCGGTATGACGAACCTGCAGGAGGCCAAGCTGGCCCGCGAGGCGGAGATCTGCTACGCGACGATGGCGATGGTGACGGACTACGACTGCTGGCGTGAAGGACATGACGATGTGACGGTCGACCAGGTGGTCGCGGTGCTGCACCAGAATGCGGAGAACGCGGCGAAGGTGGTGAAGGCTGCCGTGGCCGCAATGCCGAAGGAACGGACCTGCGGGTGCGTGGATGCGCTGAAATATGCGGTGTTGACGGACCGGAAGGCGATTACGCCTGAAGCGAAGCAGAGGCTGGCACTGCTGCTGGATAAGTACCTGTAACGGTTGCTTACTCTTTTTATTTTGTGACGGGATTCGTAACATATTTTAGAAATGAGTGTGTATGGCGATTCTGGTTGTGGGTTCGGTAGCGTTCGATAGTATTCAGACACCGCATGGCGCGGTGGATCATTGCCTGGGTGGGGCGGCGACGCACTTCTCGCTGGCGGCAAGTTACTTTACGGATGTTCGCGTGATTGGCGTGGTGGGCGAGGACTTTACGCCGGAGCACGAGGCGGTGATGACGCGGCGTGGAGTGGATACGCAGGGCATTGAACATGCGCCGGGGTTAAGCTTTCACTGGACGGGCTCTTACGCGGGCAAGCTGGAAGAGGCGACGACGCTGGGGACTGACCTGAACGTGTTTGCGACGTTTGAGCCGAAGATTCCGGCGGCGTACAAGGAGAGTGAGTATCTTTTCCTCGCGAATATCGATCCCGTGTTGCAGGGCCGGGTGCGCGCGCAGATGCCCAATGTCCGCATGGTGTGCGGGGATACGATGAATTACTGGATTGGCGACCACCTGGAGAACCTGAAGAAGGTGTTGAAGGAGTTGGATGTGCTGCTGATTAACGATGGCGAAGTTCGGATGCTCTCTGGCGAACAGAACCTGACGCGCGGCGCGGAGAAGGTGCTGGCGATGGGGCCGAAGACGCTGGTGGTGAAGCATGGCGAGTACGGGGCGACGGCGTTCTTTAGCAGCCGGTCGTTTCCTGATGATGCGGGTGGCGGCGAGGATGCGGGCAAGACGTATCGTCCGTTTCGCGCGCCGGCGCTGCCGCTGGCCGAGGTTGTGGATCCGACGGGGGCAGGCGACTCGTTTGCAGGTGGGTTCTATGGGTACCTGGCTTCGCAGTCGAAGCTGACGCCGGCGGTGTTTCGTACGGCGATGTTTTATGGCGGCGTGATGGGATCGTTTGCGGTGGAGCGGTTTGGCACGGAGCGTTTGCAGAATGTTTCGCAGGAAGAGATTGCGGAACGGTTCAAACTGTTTGTGGAGATCTCTCACCTTGACGCAGCAGGAGCGTAGGCCGTTGCGGCGGAGCGGCTCGCTGCTGGGGGCGGCGAGCCGTTCGCTGGCTGATGGGACTTTCTCCGGGGATAGCGTACGTCCGGCCGGACGGGAAGAGATATTTCCGGTAGCGCTGGCGGCGGTTGTGCTGGCGTTTATCGCGCTGATGGTTTGTACGGCTCGCGGCTATCTGCTGCTGTATGGGGATGCGGTGGCGCACCTGGGGATTGCGCGGCGGATCATGGACTCGCGGAATCCGGGGTGGCCGCAACTGGGTGGAGTGTGGCTGCCGCTGCCGCACCTGCTGATGATGCCTTTCGTGCAGAAGATGGAGTGGTGGCAGAGCGGGCTGGCGGGTGCCTGGCCTTCGATGTTGAGCTATGTGTTGAGCGTTGCGGGGCTGTACCGGCTGACGCGCCGACTGATGACGCCGAAGTGGGCTCTGGCTGCGACGGCGTTTTATGCGGTGAATCCGAACCTGCTTTATCTTTCGACGACGGCGATGACGGAGCCTTTGTTTCTGGCGCTGCTGATCTGGATTGCGCTGTTGACGGCAGAGTGTGTGGACGCGATTCGCGCGAGCAAGCCGGGGGTGGTGGCGAGCCGGTTGATCTTTGGTGCGCTGCTGATTGTGGGTGCGGTATTTACGCGGTATGACGGATGGATTCTGGGTGCGGCGGCGTGGTGCGTGATTGCCTGGGAGCTGTGGCGAAAACGTACGATGTGGCGGAGTGTGGCGCCGGCGTTTGTGTTCTTTACGTTGCTGGTGGTGGCGGCACCGGTGAGCTGGCTGGCGTATAACCAGCACTTTTTCCATGACCCGCTGGACTTTATGCGGGGGCCGTATTCGGCTGCGGCGATTGAGAAGAAGACTTCGCCGCCGGGCTCGCGGCACTATCGCGGATGGCATAATCCGGGGTGGGCGCTGCTGTTTTATACGCGTACGGCGCAGGTGGATGCTGCCGCGTGGGAGACGGGTTTTGCGGTGATGCTTGCGGCGGTGAGTGGGCTGGTGCTGGCGGTGCGCCGAAAGGTTGCGCTGGATATGCTGCTGCTCTGGATTCCGCTACCGTTTTACGTTTATTCGATTGCGTATGGATCGATTCCGATTTTTATTCCGCAGCTTTGGCCGCACTCCTACTACAACGCGCGGTATGGGATGGAGCTGCTGCCGGCGTTGGCGGTGTCGATGTTCTTTGCGCTGGAGTGGTTGCAGCGGCGATGGAATGGCACGAACCCGCTGGGGGCTCGGCTGCTGCATCCGGTGATGTTATCGCTGGTCGCAATGAATGCGATGTGGATGATGTACAAGACGCCGCTGGTGTTGAAGGAAGGCGTGGTGAACTCGATTACGCGGGTGGCGTTTGAACGCTCGATTGCGCATGAGATTCAATCGTTTACGGCTGGTGTTCCGTTTCTGATGTACAACTCCGACCACATTGGGGCGATCCAGGATGCGGGGATTCCGCTCCAGCAGACGCTGAATGAAGGGGACTGGGATAGCTGGCATGCTGCGCTGGAGAATCCGGCGAAGCAGGCGGCGTATGTAATTGCGATTGCGGGAGACCCGGTGTCGAAGGCGGTGGCGGCGCATCCGGAGAATCTGACGGAGCTGACGGTGCTGTGTACGACGGGTCAGCCGTGTGCGCGGATTTACAAGTCGGATATCTACGTTGCAGGAGCGCGGTAGCGGTATGGTTGCGGTGCTACCATCTCAGCGATGCTCATGATGATTCCCTCTTCGTTTCACTTTAGCCAGATTGACCAGATGCTGCTCTCGTCGGGGACGGCGACGCGGCTGCTTTCAGCGTGTGCGTTGGGTGGAGTGATTGGGCTGGAACGGGAGTGGCGGCACAAGGCCTCCGGGCTGCGGACGAACATGCTGCTGTGCATGGGGTGCGCGTTCTTCACGCTGCTTTCGGCGGTGCTGGCCGGGGATAACAACCCGGACAAGGGACGGGTCGCCTCGAATATCGTGCAGGGGATTGGCTTTCTTGGGGCTGGGCTGATTCTGCATACGCGGGATCGGGTGGTGGGGCTGACGAGTGCGGCGGTGGTGTTTGTGGTGGCGTCGATTGGGATGGCTTGTGGAGCTGGACTGTATGTGGAGGCGCTGCTGGCTACGGTGATTGTGCTGGTGGCGCTGCTATTTATCGGGATGCTGGAGGCGCGGACGGGGTGGAAGCGTTTCTCGATGATGTACGAGGTGCGTGGAGCCGACCTGAGTGTGATGTATACGGCGGTGTTGAGCGTGCTGGATCGTGCAGGGCTGCGGTTGCAGATTCTGGAGCGTGAGACGGTGGGAGCATTGGTGCGACTTTGTTTTGTGGTGACGGCGAGTCAGCCGCGGCATACGCGTTTGATTGCGGAGCTGCGGGCGAATGACGCGACGGACCAGGTGGTGGTATTTCGAGATGTTGAGAGCGACTAAGACGTGATGGTTCCCTTTGTAAAAGCGCATGCGTGTGGCAATGATTTTCTGATTATTGATGACGTGCGCGCGGAACGGCGTCATGCTGCGATGGCTAAGAAGCTGTGTGCGCGGAATACGAGTATCGGCGCGGATGGGATTGAGTTTCTGGAGCGTCGGCCGGGTGGTGAGCTGTTTCTGCGGCTGTTCAATGCGGATGGCAGTGAGGCGGAGCTTTCGGGGAATGGGACTCGGTGCGTGGCGGCGTGGCTGGCAGCAAGTGAAGGCATGCGGGAGGTGGCGCTGGGTACGCATGGAGGCGTGAGGACGTGTCATGTGATTGAGGCGAACGATCCGGTTTATCTGATTGAGAGCGAGATGGGAGTGCCGCGGGTGATGCAGCGGACGATTGAGCTGCCGGGCGTGGGGAATGTTGCGGGGGTGATGGTGAATGTTGGGAATCCGCACTTTGTGCTGTTTGTGGAGACGGAAGACTTCAGCGCGCATGGGATGAGCTGGCAAGAGCTGGGGTCGAAGATTAGCGTGAGTCCGCTGTTTCCGCATGGAACGAACGTGGAGTTTGTGCGGGTGAATTCGGCTGCGGAGATTGGATTTCGGATCTTTGAGCGCGGGTGCGGGCCGACGACTTCTTCGGGTACGGGAACATGCGCTTCCTCCGCGGCGGCGATGACGTTGCGTGGCGTGGAGCGGGAGTTGACGGCTGTGGCGGAAGGTGGGGCGCAGCGGACAGTGTGGCCTGCGGCGGATGCGGTGATGCGGTTGACTGGGCCGGCGGAGATTATCTGCCGGGGCGAGGCGGCGGCGCTATGAGTACTGCTGGGAAGACGGTGGCCCGTGGTCGTGGGTTGAAGGCGGGGGCTCGGCTGGCTGTGCTTTCGCCGGCGAGTACGCCGAAGGCTGAGCTGGTGGCGCGGGGGATGGAGCGGCTGCGCGGTCTGGGGTATGCGCCTGTGTTGAGTGCCCATGCGCTGGATAAGGGACCGCTTTATTATGCGGGAACGCTGGAGGATCGGTTGGGGGACCTTCATGCGGCGTTTGCGGATCGGACGATTGATGGGATTCTATGTACCCGGGGGGGATGGGGTTCGGCGGAGTTGCTGCCGCACCTGGATGCGGATTTGGTCAGGGCAAATCCTAAGGTGTTTGTGGGGTACAGCGACCATAGTTCTTTGCATAGCTGGTTCCAGAATGAGGCAGGACTGGTGACGTTTTATGGGCCGATGGTGGAGGCGGATTTTGCGCGGGAGGATGGCGCAGACCTTGCTAGCTGGGACCATGCGTTGGGTGGGAGTTCGGCGTGGGAGTTGGGTGCGGCGGATGGGTTGAGGGTTTTGAAGAGTGGTGTGGCGGAGGGGCGGTTGCGGGGTGGGTGTATTTCTATTCTGGCTGCCGGGTTGGGGACGCCCTATGCGCCGGATCTTTCGGAGGGCGTTTTATTTCTTGAGGATATTGGGACGAAGCCTTACCAGTGGGACCGGATGCTGCTGCATCTTCGCTATTCGGGACGGCTGGAGACGGTGCGGGGGATCATGTTTGGGGATATGGGGAAGTGCGTCGCGGCAGAGGAACAGGGCCTGCTGGAGGCTGCGATTCTTCATGCGTTGCGGGACTTTGAAGGGCCGATTGCGATTGGGCTGCGGTGTGGGCATGTTTCGGCGCCGAATATTACGTTGCCTCTGAATGTGCCGGTGCGGCTGGACCTGAGCGACCCACAGAGTCCACGGTTACAATTCACGGAGGCGGCTGTGACGGTTTAGCGGCGTATTTCCTTCCTAGAAGTGGGTGTTTATGCAGGGTTTGAAACATATTCATTTGATTGGGATCTGCGGCACGGCGATGGCGTCGCTGGCGGGGATGCTGAAGCTGCAGGGGCATTGCGTGACGGGTTCGGACGGGGCGGCGTACCCACCGATGAGCGACCTGTTGGGCTCGCTGGTTATACCGATACTGGAGCCGTTTGCGGAGGCGAACCTGACGCCGCGGCCCGATCTTGTGGTGGTGGGGAATGCGATTTCGCGGGGCAATGTAGAGCTGGAGTATGTGCTGGATACGCGGATTCCGTTCTGTTCGATGGCGGCGATTCTGCATGACGAGTTTTTGTTGGGGCGTGAGTCGCTGGTGGTGGCGGGGACGCACGGAAAGACGACGACGACGAGCATGCTGGCGTGGATTTATGAGGTTGCAGCGCGGCAGGATGCTGCGTTCTCTCCTTCGTTCCTGATTGGTGGAGTGGCGGAAAACTTTGGCACGAGCTTTATGGTGCGGCCTACTCGGAGCTTTATTCTCGAGGGCGACGAGTATGACACGGCGTTTTTTGATAAGGGGCCGAAGTTTCTGCACTACTTTCCGGATGCGGCGATTCTGACGCATGTGGAGTTTGACCATGCGGATATCTATGTCGACCTGGCGGCGGTGAAGACGGCGTTCAAGCGATTTGTGAATCTGATTCCGCGACGCGGGCGGCTGGTGGCGTTCGATGGCAGCGCGAATGTTTCGGAGTGCGTGGCGAAGGCTTTCTGTGCGGTAGAGCGGTATGGATTTGTGGCGGACTCGTACTGGCGGGTTTCCGCGATGCGGCAGGATGGGCCGGTGACGAGGTGGACGCTGATGCGTGGGGGCGAGTCGTTTGCTGAGTTGAGCCTGCCGATGGCGGGTGAGCATAACGCACTGAATGCGACGGCTGCGGCTGCGCTGGCTGCGGGACAGGGCGTTCCGGCAGCGGCGATTGTGGAGGCGCTGGCGACGTTCCAGAGCGTGAAGCGTCGGCTGGAGGTGATTGCGGAGGTAGCCGGGGTGACGGTGATTGATGACTTTGCGCATCATCCGACGGCGATTCGCGAGACGTTGAGGGCGCTGCGGGGGCGGTATCCGGGGTCGCGGCTGTGGGCTGTGCTGGAGCCGCGGTCGAATACCCTGCGGCGTAAAGTTTTCGAGGTGGAGCTAGGTGAAAGCCTGGCGCTGGCGGACCGCGTGGTGCTGGCGGGTGTGTTCAAGTCGGAGAGCATTCCGGCGGACGAGAGGCTTCATCCGGAGCACGTGGTGGAGAGCTTGAAGGCTCGCGGCGTTCCGGCGGTGCTGTATGCGGATGCCGATGCGATTGTCGCGGGGATTGCAGCGGAGCTAAGGGATGGGGATGTGGTGGCGATTCTTTCGAATGGTGGGTTTGGGGGGATTTACCAGAAGCTGCCGGAGGCTGTGGCGGCTTTGAGTGCCGTGGTGGCTTAGGCGGAATACGGACGCAGAGAGCGCAGAGGTCCGCAGAGTTCGCAGAGAAGGGCAAAGGCTTAACACCGATGACCACGGATTGCACGGATCACGACGGATAAGGGCAAATGCCAAGGCGGATGAGTGGCAAGAACAGACAACTTCAACTACAAAATCAACGGCAGGTCCTTCGACTCCATAGCCCGCAAAGTGCGTGGTCTGTTTCGCTCAGGATGACAAACTTGTGGTGATGTATCTGTTGGTGGGTTTGGAAGGTGTTCTGGAGTGGGTGGGGGTATTCTTGGGGGGATATGTTCGCTACGTTTAAGTTGTTGGTTGTGTATCTGGCTTTGGGGCCGATTTCGGGGCTGATTGGGATTCCTTACTCGTTTTTGCGGGGGGATATTGGGCTGCTGTACCGGGTGGCGATGTGGATTGCTCATGCAGGGGTGCGGGCGGCGGGGATTAAGGTGGAGATTACAGGGGTGGAGAATGTTCCGGCGGGACGGGCGTGCATTTATATGTGCAACCATGTTTCGAACCTGGATCCGCCGGTGTTTCTGCCTTTGCTGCCTGGACGGTCTTCTGTGCTGCTGAAGAAAGAGCTGATGAGGATTCCGATTATGGGGACGGCGATGCGGATGGCGAAGTTTGTGCCAGTAGAGCGTGGGAGCAAGCGGGACGCGGCGCAGGCGAGCGTGGAGGCGGCTGAGGATGCGCTGCGGTCGGGACTGCATATCCTGGTGTTTCCGGAGGGGACGCGATCGAAGGATGGACGGCTTTCGACGTTCAAGAAGGGGCCGTTTTACCTGGCGGAGGCGACGGGCGCGCCGATTGTGCCGATCGCTCTCTCAGGGACGCAGAACATGATGCGGAAGGGGAGCGCTGCGATTACGCCGGGGCTGGCGCGGGTTCAGGTGCTGCCGGCGATTTATCCGGAGCAGTATGCGACGCGGGATGAGGTTTCGCGGGCGGTGCGGAGGGCGATTCAGGCGGCGCTGCCGGAAGAGATGAAAGGCAGTTTCTAGTTGTGAGTTGGTAGCGAAGGCTATTTCACGATGGCGTTGTAGCCGTCGGTAAGGAGTTTTTGCTTCATCGTGTCGGCGTCTTTGCGGTTGGGGAAGGGGCCTATCTGAACGTGGAGCAGTTTGTCCTGCGGCTCCTTGCGGATGAAGACGTTATAGCCGTGGGCTTTGAGGGCGGCTTGTAGCGCGTCTGCGTCTTCCTGGTGGGAGACGGCGGCGATCTGGACTACGGATTGTCCGGCGGCGATTTGCGCGGGAGATGGCGGGGCGGCCGCGGGAACGACTGCCGGAGGAGCGATGTTGGCAGCTGGGGGAGCTATGGTCTTGAGGGCTGAGGGCTTGGTGGAGGTGGATTCGGGTTGCGGCGTCTGGCCCTGGGCTGCTGCCTGATCGGCGATGGCGGTCTGGGCGGCGAGGTCTGCGTCGCGATCCTGGGCGGTTGGGGTGCGTGCGGCTGCACTGCCTGAGGAGGGCTTGAGCGCTCCGGAGGAGGGTGTGGAAGGTGAGTCTGTTGCGGTGGTGACGGGCGGGGTAGAGCGGCGGCCCAGGCTGTAGCCGAAGCCGAAGAAGACGGCACAGAGGAGCGCAAGGGCGAAGAAGATGCCGAGGATGGTGGAGGCGCTGAGGGAGATCTCGCGGTCGGTGGTTTCGTCCTGGCCGTGGGTGAGGTCGCGGAAGTCGGTATCGGTGTCGTAGGAGCGGTTCACGGCGCGAAGTCCTTATTCGTTGGCGATTTTGATGGTGGGGAGAGGAGCTTCCGAGGTTTGGGTGAGGGTCTTGTTGAAGAAGCTCATCAGCTCCATGGGGAGTGGGAAGACGATGGTAGTGTTTTTCTCGACGCCGATTTCATTGAGGGTCTGGAGGTAGCGGAGCTGGAGGGTCATGGGCTGGGTGGCCATGAGGGCAGCAGCTTCAACGAGTTTGGCGGCGGCGTTGAATTCGCCTTCGGCGTGGATGATCTTGGCGCGGCGTTCACGCTCGGCTTCGGCCTGCTTGGCCATGGCGCGGAGCATGGACTCGGGCATGTCCACCTGCTTGACTTCGACGGAGACGACTTTGACTCCGAAGGGGGCGGTGTGTCCGTCGATGATGGTCTGGATGCGCTGATTGAGCTGCTCTCGGTGGGCGAGGAGTCCGTCGAGATCGACCTCGCCGAGGACGGAGCGGAGGGTGGTCTGGGCGAACTGGGAGGTCTGGTAGATATAGTTGGCGACTTCGATGACGGCCTTGGTGGGGTCGATGACGCGGAGGGTGATGACGGCGTTGACCTTGAGGGTGACGTTGTCGCGGGTGATGACGTCCTGTGCGGGGACTTCCATGGCCTCCTGACGGAGGGAGACGCGGACGATCTGGTCGACGGGGCGGATGACGAAGATGAGGCCTGGGCCCTTGGCGGCGCCCTGCACGCGGCCGAGGCGGAAGATGACGCCGCGCTCGTACTCCTTGAGGACGTTGATGGAGTTGATGAGGTAGAGGACGATGATGGCGAGGATGATGAGCGCGGGGATGGACATGATGAGGTAAAACCTCTGGCGATGGGTGGGGCCGCCGGTCGTGCGTTTGGGGCAGCCACCCCGGGGTGCGGGATGGGTTGGAGTGCGTTTAGAAGCGGACGAAGACGCCTACGCCTGGTTCGAAGGTAGAGGTACGCTGCTTGATGGTGAGGTAGTTCTGGCCGAAGTCCGGTGCCAGAAAGAAGACCTGTCGAAATTGGGCGCGCAGGCCGAAGTGGGAGGCGAAGATCTGATTTTCAGCGCCGAGGGAGTAGTAGTAGGCTGCGCGGGCCTGGGTGTTGAGGCCTTGTCCGCCGCCGGGTGTGGGGCTGAAGCCGATGGTGCCAGCGCCAACGGAGGCGAAGGGCTGGACGCCGAAGAGGGTGGGTGCGTGGGCGACGTAGCCGAAGGTGTACTCAGAAGCCTTGGTCTGAACGCCACCGATGGTGGAGAAGTTTTCGGTGTAGCGGGCGTAGCCGTAGTTGCCTTCGAATCCGACGAGGGGCGACTTGATGTAACGGAGAGTGACAAGGGCGCCGAGAGTGTTGCTTTGCCGGAGGGAGACGGGGCGATTGAGATAGTCGCTGCCGCTGACGGTTCCGGAGAACTGGCCGACGCCGGAGACGGCGAAGTCGATGCGGGAAAGCTGGCGATCGAGGGCTGAGATGGGAACTTGAGCGTGTGCGGTTGCGCCGACGAGGAGTGCAGCGAAGGAAAAAAGAATGCTGCGGACGGACGAGGGGCGGGACAGGTTCAACATGAAGACAAGACTCCCTTGCGATGGCTATTCAGATGGCGACTACGACACAGTGACTTCTTTTAGTCTACTCCGGGTTTGACGGGGTAGAGGGGTGGTTGGGGGTGACGGAAGAGTGGAGTGCTATGTGTTTGTTGCGACGTGCGGTTCGGGCGGTAGAGGCAAGCGTGAAGGAGATGGCTGCGAAGAGCAGGCCGGAGGGGATAGCGAGGGTGGGTTGGATAGAAGGCATGATGACGAGGCGGAGGAGTCCGAAGAGGAGGGCTGTGGAGCCAATAATGGCGACCAGACCGCGGGAAGCGATGCGGGTTTCGAGGATCAGGGTGGTGAGTGCGAAGAGCAGGAGTGCGACGGCGTATGGGCGGAGCGGGAGTGTGTGGAAGCCGAAGAGGCTGAGCAGGATGAGGAGGGTACCGAGGCAGACGGGGAGGACGGAGCCGGGTCGGTTGAACTCGACGTAGAGGAGGAGGATGCCGAGGAGAAGGAAGGCCAGATCGAAGTTGGGGTTGGCTAGTGCGTGGAGGAGAGGGGGAGAGACGGAGGCAAGAGCGAGCGCGGTCATGGGAGGGACTGTCCGCGAGACTGGAGCGCCTGGCGCATGGCCTGGGCGGCGGGGTTGTTTGGTTCGAGGCGGAGGGCTTTGGCGACCTGGACGGCTGAGTCGGCGGTCTGGTTTGCTTTGAGGGCGAGGCGCGCGAGGACGAGATAGGCGGTGACGTTGGGCTGGAGCTTGAGGGAGGCGGTTGCTTCGGTGCGGGCCTCTTCGGGGCTTCCGCTCTGCTCGCGGACCTGGGCAAGACCGGCGCGGGCGTCTGAGCTATTGTGTGAGGCGGTGATGGCGTACTGGAATTGACGTTCGGCCTCTGGGAGGAGGCCTTCGGCGAGGAGGTCTCGGCCTAGCTGGTTGTACTGGGTGGCCTGCTCGGCGGGAGGAAGCGTGGCGAGACGGAGAGCGCGCATCTGGTCGAGCTGGAATGCGGCCTGACGGAAGGAGGACTCGGAGTAAGTGCGACGGAGGCGTTCGAGAGGCTCGAAGTCGGGGGTGGTGGAGGGAGTTTTGGAGGCGGGAGTGAGGGTGCGGCCAGCGGCGATGTAGGACTTAAGCTGGGTTGCTTCGGCGTCGTTGGAGCGAAGTTTGAGGGAACGGTCGACTTCGGCGGTGGCGCCAGGAAGGTCGGCGCGGCGGAGGAGGGCGACCGCGAGATTGTAGTGGTAGTCGGGGTCGTTGGGGTCTGCGGCGGAGGCGCGCTGGAAGAGGGGGACGGCGTCGTGGCCCTGGCGGGAGGAGGCGACGGCCTGGTTGTTGATGACCTCTGGGAGGGGGAGGCGGGTCGCAACGAAGGCGAAAGCTGACTCAGCTTCGGCGTATTTGGCTGTGTTGAAGCGAGCCAGGGCGAGGTAGAAGCTGGCTTCGAGGGCGCGGCGGTCGGTGGGGGAGATTTTGCCGAGGGTGGCAGCGGCGAGATCGTAGTCGCGGGAGGCGTAGTAGGTCTTGCCGAGGGCGAGGAGAGCAGCCGGATAGTTTGGATTGCCTTGGGGATTATCCTGCAGGGCGGCCTGGAGGCGCTTGACGCGCTCCTGCGGGGAGACTGTTCCGGTTCCGCGGATGTAGTTCTCGAAGGCGGTGAGCTTTAGGCCGGCGGAGGCAGAGAGGAAGGTCTGCTGGGCTACGTTGAAATGCGGGTCGATCTGACGGGCGACCTTCCAGGCGATGGCGTTCTGGACGTCGAAGAGGCGGGAGAGTTCAGTGGAATCCTGAAGGGGTGCGGAGAGGGTGAGCAGGTTGACCGCGAGCACCTGAGCCTGGACGGTTATGCGGGCAGGGCGCGCGTTGGGGCCCGAGGTGATGGCGGACTGGATGTTATAGCTGCCGACGATGACGAAGTCGGCGTCGAGGGTCTGGGCGATACGGATGGTGGTGGCACGGGTGGGTTTGAAGTCGAGAGGGAGGCCGAGGTGATCGAGGGCGAGCTGAAGGTCGTCGCGGGTGATAGCGAGGAAGCCTGAGGAGGTGAGGCGCTCGTTGAGGGTGTCGGGGAAGGAGTCGCCGATCCAAGAGAGGTTGGTCTGGCCGGAGCGGTTGTCGAAGGGGAGTACGAGGACGACGCGCCCGGGGGATGGTACCTGCGGGGACTGGCCCTGAAATGGCGGGGCGAAGAGCAAAAAGGTGAAGAGGAGTGCCACGATGTTGCGGAGTTTTGTGAACCTTGGCATTGAGAACAGTATAGAAGGCGGGAGGACCAGGTGGACGAGCGCTAGAGTGTGCTTTCATGAGATTTTCGGAGCGAACCGCAATTATTTCCGAATTATTTTCGAATTATTTTCGAACAGGGTAAGCGTATTTGTCTTCTTCGTCTTACGAAGACCGGAACCATTTCAGCCAACAAGCAGTGAATGCGCTATGAGGCTGGGAAGTTTTTGCGAGAGACCTGGGACATTCTTCTTAGTGCGTTCCTGCGATGAGGAATTTGCGCGGTTTGAAACTGGAAAAAAGTGCCAGTGGAGGCATCAAGTAAGTGCGGTAAATGCCCGTATGTGTTGGTTTGAGTCCTGCGGGTTGCCTGCTATACATGGTTCAGTCTCACAACTGAGGTGATCCAAAACTATCTCTATCGTGTGCCTTTTGGCAGGCGGCAGGAAAAGTGCGGCACCTACATCGCCCCCCTGGAATCGATCAATATGTTTCGTAGTCTCGCAGTCGGACCTCTCGTTCTCGTCGTCTTCGCCCTCGCTCTTTTCAACTCCCCAATCGAAGCTCAAATCATGCGAGATCGCTCCTGCAACCAGGGGGGCAATTCCAACACGATGAGTATGAGTTGCCAGGTCGGCAGTGTGACGGCAGGCGCCGGCGCAATGTGGATGGTTTCCGATATGCCCGGTGCGGTGCTGACAGCCCGGCTGGATGGTCAGCCTGTTGTCGCTGCGAGGACATTCCCCTGGAATGGGGGAGGGTTGCGGATCCAGATCTTCGCGGTTGCGAATCTGGGAGCGGGCTCGCACCGGTTCACGGCGAGCTGGTCTTCTCCAGTGAGCTACCCGACGATGACGGTGGACATCTTCAACGGGACATCGTTGACTTCGATGGTGGACGGTTCTGTGACGCT
>Ga0123336_10003061_pt1 | contig 14231 bp, 11 predicted proteins | sample SSSSmetaG_FD_96466 | JGI IMG/M metagenome (GOLD analysis project Ga0123336, IMG submission 96466) | Glacier valley bacterial and archeal communities from Borup Fiord, Nunavut, Canada, to study Microbial Dark Matter (Phase II) - ​SSSS metaG | ecosystem: Environmental > Aquatic > Freshwater > Ice... | reverse complement strand
GAGCGCGATCGCGACGAGCAGCAGCGGCCGTGCCGGTGCCTCGCGATCCAGCGCCGCCGGTGACGGAGGGAGCGTCTGGCCGGTGCTCGGCATGGGCGACCTCGCCTCGGAGATGCGCGCATTGCTGCTGCTGCTGCTGCTGACCGAGGACGAACGCTCGCCGCTGTACCGCGCCGTTCCGGGCATCGGCATCGTGCGCTTCGACGACAGCAGCGCCGTCTTGCCGCGTGCGCTGCTGCGGCCCAGCTGGAGCTTCGCGGCGATCCCCGCGCCCAGGCTGCCGGCGGGCGCGAACGGCGAGAGCGCGTCCACCACCTCGCGCAGCGATGAGAAGCGGCGATCGCGATCCCGATCGAGCATGCGCCGCACCGTGAGCGCCAGGCCCTCTGGCACCTCGGCGAACGTGCGCAGGTCCGGCGCATCGGTGGAGACGATCTTCGCGGCGATCTGCGCGGAGCTACCCTTGAAGGGCGCGTGCCCAGCGAGCAGCTCGAAGAGGATGACGCCGAGCGACCAGACATCCGCGCGCACGTCGACGCTGGACTCCGCGCGCACCTGCTCGGGCGACATGTAGAGGACGGTGCCGATCACCGCGCCGGCGATGGTGAGCCGGGACGACTCTCCGATCATCTTCGAGATCCCGAAGTCGAGGATCTTCACGATGCGCGCCGACTCGGGGCCCTCGCGTTCCTTGGCGAGGAAGAGGTTCGCGGGCTTCAAGTCGCGGTGGATGATCCCGATCGCGTGGGCCTCGAGCATCCCGCTGCAGGCCTGGACGATGATGTCGACGCTCTCGTCGAGCGGGAGCCGACGGCGGGCCTGGAGCTCGGCATCGAGGTCGCGCCCGTCGAGGAACTCCATGACCATGTACGGCAGGCCGTCCGAGCTCACGTCGACGTCCGTCACGCGAACGACGTGCTTCGTGTTGAGCCGCGCCACCGCCCGCGCCTCCCGCTCGAAGCGCGTCACCAGCTCGGCGTCGCGCGCGAGCTCCGGCGCGAGCAGTTTGATGGCCACGCGCTGGTGCAGCCGCTGGTGGTTCGCCTCGAAGACGACCGCCATACCACCCTCACCGAGAAGGCGGACGATCTCGTACTTTCCGTCAAGGGTCTGCCCGATATCAGGCAGGCCCATCGCCCGCCTCGGCGGCCCGCCCGGAACCATACGTCGAGGATAGACGAGGTCCGCGGCCGATGCACGGAAGCGGCACCGGGAAAGATGGAGGGCGGTTCCACCCTGCTAGAGTGGGGCGAAGTGGCGTCCGTCCTCGTCGCACGGTTCGAGAATCGAGCGCAGATCACCCCGATCGTCCGCGCCGCCATCGATGGCGACATCGTCTACGTCGCGCTTCCGATGGGGCCTCCTTCGGGCCGGAACACGCTGCAGCTGTACGTCCGGGACGACCTGATCGCGGCGCTGAGCGCCGAGCCGGTCGGCTCCGGGCGGGATGGGTCGTATCCGCTCCGCGTCCTTCTCCTCGACCCCGCGCATGCCGCCGAGCTCGAGACGTACGCCCGCACGGGCGCGAGCGAGAGGCCGGGCCCGCCGCGCTACTTCACCGACGAGGAGACCCGCACCATCCCGGGCCAGAGCAGCGCGGGCGTCGCGGTCTCCTGGAACGTGCGCATCGCCCCGACCACCAAGGATCCGCTCTGCGGGCGCATCATCTGCGGCGGCAAGTACGTGCTCGACTCGGTGATCGGCACCGGCGCCATCGGCATCGTCTTCAAGGCCTCGCACCGTGACCTGGGGCGCACGGTCGCGATCAAGGTGCTGAACCCTCGCTACCGCGACGATCCCGACCTGCTCGAGGTGTTCCGCAGGGAGGCGCGGGCCGCCAGCCAGCTGGAACACCCGAATCTCGCGCGCGTCTACGACCACGGCCAGGAGCCGGACGGCCTCGTCTACATCGTGATGGAGTACCTCTCGGGGTACACGCTGGGCAGCGTCCTCACCGCGCGCGGCAAGGTCGCCATCCCACGCGCCCTCGATCTCGCGATGCAGGTCTGCGCGGGGCTCACCGCCGCGCACGACAACGACATCGTCCATCGCGACGTGAAGCCCGACAACCTCGTCCTGGTTCCCGCGCAGGACGACGAGGGGCGGCCCGTCGAGATCGTCAAGGTTTGCGACTTCGGGATCGCGGCGCTCGGCACGACCGCCACCGAGCTGGGCTCGGTGGTCGGCTCGCCGGAGTACATGCCGCCCGAGCAGACGCTCGGGGTCCCGGTCCGCCCGTCGGCCGACGTGTACGCCTGCGGCATCGTCCTCTACGAGATGCTGACCGGCGAGGTCCCGTTCACCGATGCGCAGGCGTTTCGCGTGCTGATGAAGCAGCGGAGCGAGGCGCCGCGCCCGCCTTCGTCGCTCGAACCGACCATTCCCGCCGTCCTCGAAGCGCTCGTGCTGCGCTGCATGGAAAAGGTGCCGGACCGCCGCTACGCGACGGCGCGCGAGCTGCGCGCGGCCCTCCGGCAGGTCGTTTCCAGCGAACGCATGACCTGAGCGACGCGCTTGCTATGCTGAAGCATGGTCCGCCTCACCCTTCGCCGCGTGGCGATCGGCGCGCTCGCCGTTCTCGGCCTGCTCGCGATGACAAACTGCGCGGAGCCCACGCAGATCGTCGTCGAGGTCTTCACCGATGCGTGCCCGAGCTCGGGCAAACCCGAGGTGATCCACTCCACCGGCATCGCGGTCGGCACGGCGGACAACATCGAGCAGCGCCGCCCCTCCTCCACGCACGAAGGCTGCGAGAGCGCGACAGGCGTAGGCACGCTCGTCATCTACCCCAGCGGAGCGAAGGACGCCGAGGTCGCAATCAAGGTGCTGGGCGGTGTCGAGAGCACGCCCGATCGCTGCGATCCGCCGAGCTACGCGGGATGCATCGTACACCGGCGCATGCTGCGCTTCATCCCCAACGTCACGCAGCGCGCGACGGTGCGGCTCACGCTCGCGTGCCTCAATCGTCAGTGCCCGACCGGAACGACGTGCGACAACGGCGCGTGCGTGGGCGATCGCGACCTGCTCGAGGACGGCGGCACCAATGCCGACGCCGCGCGCCTCGAGTCGGGCGTCGTGCTCCCCCCGTTCGACGCTGCGGCGCCTGACACCGGCGATCCGGCCTGCGCGAAGTGCGCCGGCGAATGCGTCGGCGGCGTATGCAACGTCGACTGCTCGAAGGTGGCCTGCAACGGCGAGGTCTGCGCACCCACACTGCCATGCACCATCACGTGCCCGAAGGCGGGCAACTGCGCGAACGTGAGCTGCACCACCACCCAGAAGTGTCGGATCGACTGCGCCAAGAACGGCACGTGCCAGAAGCTCGCCTGCGTCGCGGACGAGTGCGACGTCAACTGCCACGGTGACGACGCGTGCAACGTCGGCGCCGACATCTCGCTCACCGGGACGACGAAGGCGTCGCTCGATTGCCAGATGAAGCGAGCGTGTCGCGGCGCGAAGACGTTCTGCACGGGCAAGGCTTGCACGCTCACCTGCAGCCCATCCTCGGGCGGCGACAACGCTTGCCCTTTGACGGCCGGCCCGTGCATCGCCGTCGGCAACGGCGCGTGCGACGGCTGGACTCAGCCCAACAGCAACAACTGAAGCGCGCTCACGGCCCGGCGACGCTTCCGGTGCCGAACGTGCCGCTGTCGTGCGCCTTCTCGCGCGTCACGACCACGGCGGTGGCCACGCCGCCGAGCACGACCACGGCGATGCCCGTCCAGAACCACCACTTGCTGGCGATGCCTGGCGTCTTGCGCAGCTCGAGCTCGATGTCGCGCCGGTCGCCGAGGGCGAGCGTCATCGCGACGCGCTCTTCGTAGAAGCCATTCGCGGTGGCGACGAGCTCGTGCGAGCCGGGCGTCGCATGCACCTGGAGTGGGGCCCGGCCCATCGCCGTACCGTCGAAGAAGATGTCCGCGCTGGGCGTGGTGCGCACGACGATGAGCGCGTCCTTCTTCTTGAGGGCAAGGTTCGCCTCGACGACCATCGTGGTGCCGGCGGAGAGATCGAGATCGCGACGGAACGTCTCGTAGCCCTCGGCCGCTACCTCGACGCTGGCCTGGCCGGCGCGCGTGGGGATGCGGCGCTCCCCGTTGACGATGCCCTCGTCCTTCTGGCGCAGGAGCACGCGCGCATTGGGCGCGTTCGTCTTCACCACGAGCGTCGCCATGCGCCCCTTCAGATCGGTGATCAGCTCGCGCAGGCCGGGCACGAGCGCGCGTACGTTGGGCGGCGCGTCGCGGTCGAACGCTTCGAGCTTCTCGAGGGCCTTCGGATAGTCGCCGAGCGCCTCGAACGCGCGGCCTTCGTTGTAGAGGAGCGCGGGATCGCTGGAGAGCTCGTACGCGCGCTCGTAGAGGACGAGCGCGTCAGCGTAGCGATCCTGATCCATGAGCACGTCGGCCGCGCTCTTGAGCTTCGCCGCCTCGCTCTTTGTCTGCGCGCCGGTCCTCGGCGGTCGCTGCGCGTACGCGGCGAGCGGAGACCCGGCGACGAGGAGAGGAACGATGATCGTCGCCGCGAGCAGGCGACGACCGCGCCAAGCAAAGCTCATATGTGCTTGGGGATGCGGGAGGCCGGCGTCGGAGGCGGGCTGGAAGGCGCGGCCGCAGGAGGCGGATGCGTGGGAGCGGCAGCGCGTGGCGTCCTCTTGATGGTGGCCTTCGCGCTGCTCGCTGCGCTGTCGCTAGGCGCGGCGACGTCGAGGACGGCGCTCGAGGCCGCGGGCGGGGGCTCGGCCGTGACCACCGGCGCCGGCGCGAGCGGCAGGAGCGGCGCGGAGGCCGCCGTGGCCTCGCTGCCGACGGCCGCGCGCGTGAGCCAGGGCAAGCCGTGACCGCGCCAGTAGAGGAAGCCCGCGGCGCTGCCGGCGACCATCGCGATCAGCGGCATGAGGATCCAGGTCTTGCCCCACGAGCGCCGCTCTGCCTTCGTCTCCCACGAGCCGTGCGTGCGCGCGTCGCGTTCGCGGGCGGCCTCGGCCGCGGCGCTGCTCGAGCCGCCCTGGAGCGAAGGAGAGGTGCGGACCACGCGGCGCGGAACGGACTGCGGCGGCAGTCGCGCGATGACCGACGTGATCGGCTCGAACTGGCCGTGGTCGTGCAGCGCGGCGCGCAGATCCTCGGCGCTCTGAAAGCGCTGCTCGGGGTCCTTGTGCAGCGCCTTCATCACGGTGGCGACGAGCGAGGGAGGGAGCTCGGGGACGAGCACCGTGGGCGGCCGGATCGGATCGCTCACGATCTGCGCGATGACCGCGCGGGCGTCCCCCTCGTAGGGCGTTCGCCCGGTGAGGAGCTCGTAGAGGATCACGCCGAGCGACCAGAGATCGGTCCGGTGATCGACCTTGGACGCCGAGCGGATCTGCTCCGGGGACATGTAGTCGACGGTCCCGAACACGGCGTCGGGCGCCGTGAGACGGCGCGCGTTGTCCGACACGTTCTTCGCGATGCCGAAATCGAGGATCTTCAGCAGCTTGCGATCGGTGAGCTCGCCGAGGTCCGTGAGGAACAGGTTCTCGGGCTTCAGGTCGCGGTGCACGATGCCCAGCGCGTGCGCCTCCGCGATGCCCACGCAGGCCTGACGGACGTAGTCCACGGCGAGCTCGATGGGGAGCCGCCCCGAGTCGTGCAGCTCCTGGCCGAGATCGCGCCCGACGAGGAGCTCCATCGTGATGTACGGCCGCCCGCCCGGGAGGTAGTCGACGTCGAACACCTTTGCGACGTTGAGGCTCCGGAGCTGCGCGGCGGCGCGCGCCTCGCGCTCGAAGCGGGCCACGCAGTCGGCGTCGTCCGCGAGCTCGGGCTTCAGGATCTTGAGGGCGAGCCCCTGCCGGAGCCCCACGTGCTCGGCCTCGTAGACCACGCACATGCCGCCTTCGCCGAGCTGACGAACGAGCACGTACTTGCCGGCCAGGGTCTGACCCTCGGCGAACGCCGGCGGAGGTTGCAAGGTCGAGCCCACCTGGCGAAAGGGTACCCGTCGCGGCCTCCGCTGAACAGTCCGAGGAGGTGGGAGGTGTGGTCACTCCCCGGACCAGACCCTGGCCACCGTGGTTTTCCTTGATCGTGGCGCAGGGCATGCAGGCGTTTGCTCGTGACGCTCACGCTCGACATGACGCGGTGCTTTCTGCCCGAAGCGCTGGCCGGTCTCGCGCCGGTGAAGACTCTCGACGACGCGGATCGCCGCCGCCTCAACCAGATCCGCGCGTGCAGCTACCTGCATCTCTTCGACGTCTTCGAGGCGTCGGTCTCGACCGTGGCGCGCGAGCGCGCCCGCCTGGACGAGGAGGCGCGGGATGCGCTCTCGCCGATCCTCCGGCTCGATTGCTTCGATCATCACGAGCTGTTCTTCACGTTCGAGACCGCGTTCGCCGACGCGTTCCCGGTGCGGCCTCGGCTCGTGCCGCTGCCCGCCGACTTCATGCGGACGCTCACCCTCGCAGCGCCGCATGCGCTGCTCGTCCTCGCGCTGCACTTCAAGCTGGTGACGCAGCAGCACTACCTCGCGTGCGTGCGCGGCGGCGAGAGCCTCGAGCCGAGCTTCGTGCGCTTGCTGAAGGAGCACTGGTGCGTCGAGTGCGAGAAGAGCGGAAAGTGCGGTCCTGCGCTCGCGATCCAGGAGGGCCTCGCGCAGGCGCTGCCGGGACGGATCCCCGCCGCGCTGCGTGACTACCGGCTGCTCGTCTTCTCGTGTGACGACGTGCTTCGTCGTCAGGCGGAGCTGGACGTCGCGACCCTCGAGGACGCCCGCGGCGCGCCGCTCGCGACGTCGATCCGCGCCGGCATCGTCACCGCGCAGGTGGCGGCGCATCGCAAGACCTTCCTGACGGTCGGAATCGTGAACGCCGCCTTCGTCTACGCGATGCGCGCGCTGGGGCCGACGGCGCCGTCGATGCTGGCCGGCGTGGTCTCGGCGCTCTCTTCGCGCGGACGTGGCTGAGCGCCTCAGGTCGTGACAAAAAGCATCGCAGCGCTACAGCAGCCCTCGATGGCGCGAGCGGTTCCTGGCGGCATGCAATCTGCATCCGATCGGCTCGGCCATGACTGACCGGCAAATCCTGGTGGTGGACGACGAGCAGGAGACCTGTGACCTGCTCCAGATGGTCCTCGAGCGCGAAGGCTACAAGGTGACGACGAGCACGTCTGCGCAGCGCGCGCTGGAGCTGGTCGGCATCGAGGACTTCGATCTGGTGCTCACCGACCTGAGCATGCCCGAGATGGGCGGCCTCGAGCTCTGCGAGCGCGTGCTCGGCACGCGGCCCAACGTCCCCGTCGTCGTGATCACCGGCCAGGGCAGCCTCGAGAGCGCCATCGGCGCCATCCGCGTCGGGTCGTACGACTTCATCACGAAGCCGGTCGATCCGAAGATGCTCGTGATGACCGTCACGCGCGCGATCCAGCATCGCAGCCTCGAGGAGGAAGTGAAGCGCCTGCGGTCCTTCGCGCCCCTCGAAGACGCGGCGCTCGAGAACGTGGTGGGCCTGAGCTCCACGATGCGCCGGGTCTTCGGGCTCGTGGGCCGCGTCGCCGACAGCGATGCGGGCGTCCTCATCCACGGCGAGACCGGCACCGGCAAGGAGCTCATCGCGCGCGCGATCCACGATCGAAGCCGTCGCAAGGACGGTCCCTTCGTCGCCATCAACTGCGCCTCGATCCCCGCGAACCTGCTGGAGAGCGAGCTCTTCGGCCACGAACGCGGCGCGTTCACCGACGCGAAGCAGCAGCGCATGGGCCTCTTTCTCCAGGCGAGCGGCGGTACGCTCTTCCTCGACGAGATCGGCGAGCTCCCGCTGGAGGTTCAGCCTAAGCTTTTGCGCTCACTCCAGGAGCGCAAGGTGCGCCCGGTCGGATCGAACAAGGAGATCCCCTTCGACGCCCGCGTGCTCACGGCGACCAACCGCGTGCTGGAGGACGAGGTCTACGAGCGGCGTTTCCGCGAGGACCTCTTTTACCGCATCAACGTCGTGAAGATCGACGTGCCGCCGCTGCGCGAGCGTGGCGGAGACGTGCTGCACCTGGCGCGGCACTTCCTCAAGCAGTACGGCGATCGCCACGGCAAACCGGGTCTCGAGCTCTCGCCGGCGGCAGCGGAGAAGCTCATGGGGTACGCGTGGCCGGGCAACGTGCGCGAGCTGGAGAACTGTATCGACGGCGCCGTGGCGCTCTCTCGCGGCACTACCATCGAGCTCGACGATCTGCCGGAGAAGGTCCGCTCGTTCCGTCCAGAGAAGTTCGTGGTCTCGGCCAACCAGCCGGAGGAGATCGTGACGATCGACGAGCTGGAACGTCGCTACATCCTTCGCGTGCTGTCGCTCGTGGGCGGGAACAAGTCGCGCGCCGCGCAGGTGCTCGGATTCGACCGCCGTACGCTCTACCGCAAGCTCGAACGCTACCAGACGAGCAACCCCTCCTCGGGCGACGGCTCGCCGGCGCGCCTCTAGTTGTTCATGTGGCGGTCGTGCAGGACGACAGTGGGCTGGACCACGAAGTCGCCCGAGCCCGTCGTGTCTACGACCTGTGCATGGCGGTAGCCGAGCTTCATGTGCATGAGGCCCGAGCTGCGGCCCGGCGTGGTGAGCGCGAAGCCGAGCTGGCCCCAGTGTCCCGCCTTGAGTGCGTCGCGGTACGGCATCACCGCGAGCTGGCAGCCGCTGCCGAGCGTATCGCAGAGGCGGCGGACCATCGCGAGATCGAGGTTGCGGTGCTGGTGCGCGGCGTCCATCTCCACGCTCTCGACGTAGAGCAGATCGATCCCTGCGCCGTCCGCGAAGTCTTCCTTGTACCAACCCTCGGCGAAGTACGCGTCGCAGAGCGACTCGAGCTGCGTGCCACGGAGCGCCGGATAGAGGTCGCCGTGGGCATCGGCGATCTCGCCCACGTGGACGATGGCGACGCGCGCGACCCCGTAGGTCTGCTGGGGAGAGTCACCGATGCGGACGTCGAACCACGTGACGTAGGAGGCCTGCCCGGGCTGATCGAGCTCGATGTCCGCGTTGATCGAGAGCTTCATGAGTCAACGTTCCCAGCCGGCGGACCCCTCGTCAATTCGGGAACGCCCTCCATGTGCATTTTTGCCACGACTGTCGCACCTCTGGGGCAGCTTGGTGCAGTCAGTGCGGCAAATCGTCCCGCCGGTGCGGCAACCGCAACGGGGAAGGAACGTAAACCTCCGCCGTGGCAGTATTAATTAGATGTAGGATGCATTCGATGCATTCTTGAGGCGAACCGCCCCGGACGCGCCGAGCGGGGCGCTTCGCCACGACGGGACGCGTGGCGGCACGCGCGAGGGCTAGCGAGGCTTCTCGAGCGAGCCGTGCGCCGCGCTGGCGACGAGCGCCGCGAGCGCGCGCGCATCGACGTCGGGAGCGAGACGCAGGACCTCCGCCCCGATCGCCACGCAGCGGTCGACGAGCCCCTCGTCCTCCTCCTTGCGGAGGGTCGTCGGGACGATCACGAGGTGGGGCATGACGACGGGCATCCGCTCGAGGGCCGGCGCGACGTGCTTCACGCGGATGACGCGGAAGCCCGCGTCGTCGAGGAGCGTCACGCACGCTCCTGCGATGCGATCTTCGAGCGCCACGAGCATCGCCGTCGCGACGTCCATTCGAGGCATGGTCTGGGACATGGTGCACCGACCAGACTACACGGAAACGGCCCTTAAGTGCGCAAGCCGCCAGGCCGTTCGATCTCCTTGCCATGCACCACGAAGAGAACGGCGAGAGGCGGAAGGACGTCCGCGCACGGGTATCGCTCACGACCCATATCCTTCGTCGCGGCGGCAACGAGACCGTCGAGATGCTGGACGCGAGCTTTCGCGGCCTGTTCATCCGCACCGACGAGCCGCCGCCCGAGCGCCAGCTGATCAAGCTGCGGGTGGAGCTGCCGACCCGGAACATCGAGCTGCACGGCGTGGTCGTCCGCCTCGTCGTCGACCCGCTCGGTCGTACCGGTGTGGGTCTGCGCTTCTTCGCCCTCAACGGGCAGGACCGGATCGACTGGGAATCCTTCATCTCCGCGGTCGTGAACCGGCGCGTCAAGGCGGCCTAGAGGCTTCTCGCCATGGCGTTCGCGGGCCGGTTGGGCGAGGCTGGAGCCGCGTGCGTGAGCTCCCTCTCATCCGTGGCCGAGGCCGGCTGTGAACACTTCGTGGCCGAGCCCTGCCTGCCCGACGAGCTGCTCGTGAAGGTACGGGCGCTCCTCGACGCGCGCTGACCCTACGTCTCGATCACGTCCACGCGCCACGCGATGTTCGGCAGCTTCTGGGCGGCCTTCACTTCGACCGTGTAGCGCTGGTTCCTGAAGAACGGGACCTTCACGTTGTTCATGCCCGTGAGCGTGACGCTCTGGCCCGCGACCGAGACCTTCAACGTCACCTGACCGGTGAAGGTGATGGCGAGCGTGGTCGCTGCGGGCTTCAGCTGGAACGCGAGGAAGTCGGATTCGCTCTCGGGGCTGATGATCCCGCAGAGCGTGGGCGCGATCGTGTTCGCGCTGTCGCGGCTGTCGTTCGGCTCGGTCTCTGCGGGGCAGGGCGTCGGCGCGTCGACCGCGGCGTCGGCAACCCCGCCGCTCGAGCCGGCGGTGCCGCTCGTACCACTGGCACCGCCGCTCGTGCCGGCGGTGCCGCTGGTCCCGCTGCTCGACGCCCCGCCGTTCGGCTCGAAGACGTCCTGACCGCTGGCCCCGCTGCATGCCGCCACGAGCGCCAGACCGAGGAGCCCGAAAGCGGAGGTGCGCAGGAGAGGCCTCATGTCCTCATAGCCTAGCGCCGAACCGACAGTCGTGAGCTGCCAGCTGTGCGCTTGTCTCCAGTAGGCTACGTCGATGGTGGACGGCAACGAGACCCTCGACCCCGGAGAGCGCGCATCGCTCCTCAACGCGGCCGCAAACGCTCGCAGCAACGCGATGCTCACGGGGACCCACGGCGTGGTCGCGCCGCCGCTCGACGCGGCGGTGGTGCGGCTGCCGAGCCCGCTCGATCTGCTCGAGGCCGGTGCGCAGTGGGAGGACCGTGAAGGCGAGAAGGAGGCGACCGCGCTGCTGCGCGCGCGGGTCGAGGCCATCGCCGTCGAAGATCCGGTGGGGCGGCTGCGCGCGAACCTCGAGCTCGCGTGGGCCGAGCTCGACGACGGGCTCGGCGCCGCGGCCCGAGCCTCCGCCGAGGCGGCGGGCGCCGCGGTCGAGCACGCGCCCGCAGCGCACGCGCTCCTCCGCATGCTGTCGAACGGACGGTCGCCCGAGGCACTCGCCGCGCAGCTCGCGCATGTCGAGCACCTCGCGGACCACGTCTCCGATTCGCTCGTGCGCGCGGATTTCCTGGTCGAGAAGGGACGTCTGCTCGAGGCGCAGAGCGGGGCCTCGGCGGCGTCGGCCGCGCCCTTCGAGGCGGCCCTCGCGCTCGTGCCCGATCATGCCGGGGCGCTCGTCGCGCTCGAGGCCTCGCTCGAGACGACAGCGCGCTGGCCCGAGCTCGCGGCGCTGCTCGGTCGCCTCGCCGGCCTCGCGGGCGAGCCGCAGGCGGCGGCGTGGCTCCATGTCGAGCGCGCGCTCGTCTACGACCGGCGCCTCGGGGACGCGGCGACGGCGCGCTCGGCGCTCGATCGCGCACTGGAGCTCGCGCCCGCGATCGGTCCGGTGCGGCAGGCGGCGGTCGACCACGCGTTCGTCCATCGCGACGACGCGCGGCTCGGTGCTCTGCTCGCGTCCGAGGCGGCGATCGAGAAGGATCCGGCGCGCGCCTCGGCGCTCGAGCTGGACGGAGCGCTCGCGTACCTGCGCGGCGGTCAGGGCGCCCGCGCCCTCGAGCTCCTGCAGCGCGCGAACGGCCGTCCGCGGACCTCGAAGGTGGTCGATGGGCGCGTCGCCGACGAGCTCGCGCGCCTCCTCGAGAAGGAGGGCCGCCACGCCGACGTGCTGCGCGTGCGCAAGGCGGCGCTCGGGCTCGTCGCCGATCCGCGCGCCGAGCTGCTGGCGCTGCGCGGCGTGGCCGCGGCTGCCGAGCGCGCCGGCGAGACCACCGACGCCGTGCTCGCGATGGAGCGTGCCCGCGTGCTCGACGCGGACGACCCCACGATCCTCGAGGATCTCGATCGGCTGCTCGTGTGCAGCGGACGGCACGAGGCGCGCGCCACGATGTGGCTCCGGGAATCGGCGCTCGCCGACGACACGCGCACCAAGACGCGCGCGCTCCTGCTGGCAGCCGAGGCCTCGACTGCGGCCGGTCGTGATCTCGAGGCGGCGCGCCATCGCGAGGCCGCGTGGATCGCCGATCCCGAGGCGCCCGGCGTCTTCGATGCGCTCGCGGAGCGTCTCGCGCCGCCCTCGTCCCGGGAGACGGTCGCCGCGCGCGTCGCGCTCTACGAGAAGGCCGCGGAGCGAACGCGCGACCCCGGCAAGCGCCTGCACTTTGCCGAGAAGATCGCGTGGCTCTGGGACGACGTCGCGGGGGAAGCCGCGCTCGCTGCGCGCGCCTACGAGGATGTGCTCGCCATCGATCCGCAGCGCCGGAGCGCGATCGCGGGTCTCGCTTCGGCGGCGACGCGCGCGCACGACGAGCGTCGCCTCGCGCGTGCGCTCCTCGCCGAGGCCAACGTGACGCCCGATGCGCACGCGCAAGGCGAGGTGCGACTGCGCGCGGCCGAGGTCCTGGCGCAGGTCGAGCCGGAGCGCGCGCTCGCGCTCGCGGAGGAGCTCGTGAAGGAGCGCCCGAACGCGGTCGCGCTGCGCGCGCGCGAGCTCGTGACGCGCTTGCACGCGGGCGCGGGGCGCTGGGAGCTGGTCGCTCGATCGCTCGCGGCGCGCGCGCTGGTCGAGAAGCGCAAGCCGGTGCGGCTCGCCCTCGCGCTCGCCGAGGCGGCGGTGCACGCGCAGCGGCTCGGGACGCCGCGCCGCGCGCTCGAGACGCTCGAGGCCGCGCGCGCGGACGGCGCGAGCGATCCCGCTCTCGCGAGCGCCATCGTCACGGCGCTCGAGCAGCTCGGCGACGACGAGGCGCTCCAGGCGAAGCTCGAGGCGCTCGCGAGCGACGCCGCGAATCCGGAGGCGCAGGCCGCGCATCTCGTGCGGGCCGCGGAGATCGCCGAGCAGCGCAGCGGCGGTGACGTCGATGCGTTGCGCCTCTACGCGCTCGCGCGGGAGGCGCTGCCGGCAGAGCGGCTCGTGGCCGAGCGCCTGCGCCGGCTCGGCGCGCGGGCCGACGTTCCCGCGGATTTCGTGCCCCCCACGCTCGCCGCGCTGCGATCGCTCGAGACCGAACGGGTGCTGGCGCGCGCGACCGCGGAGGCGCTCCTCGCCGGCGCCCCCTCCGACTTCGCCACGCTGCGCCTCGCCGAGCGCCTCGCCCGGAGGTCGGGGTCCGCCCCGCAGCTCGCGAACGCGCTGGCGCTGGCGGCCGAGGCGACGAGCGGGCTCGCCGCGCAGCGCGCGCTCTCGGGCCTTGCGGCGATCGTCGCGTGGCGCTTGCCCGAGAGCGACGAGCTCGCCCCGTGGGATCGCCTGCTCGCGATCGGCTCGCGCGACGCGGTCGTGCTCGACGAGATCGTGCGCCGCGCGCTGCCGAAGGTGCACGCGGGCGATCGCGCGGCGCTCGACCTCGCGGTGGAGGCCCTGCGCTGCCGGCTCGAAGGCGCGGCGGACGACACCGAGCGCTCCGTCCTGCGTGGCGCGCTCGGCCGGCTCCAGCGCCGTGCGGGCGCCCCGCGCGCCGCCGCCGAGAACGCGCGTGCGGCGCTCGCGATCGATCCCGCGAGCGCGGGCGCAGCCCTCGTGCTCGCCGCCGCGGCCGGGGAGATGGGTGATCGCGCCGGCGCGATCGTCGCGGGGACCGCGCTCGCGGACCTCGTGCGCTCCGGCAAGGCGCGCGCCACGCTCCTGCGGGATGCCGCCGATCTCTCGGCGTCCGCGGGCGATCCGGCCGCCGCCGCGCAGCTCCTCGAGCGTGCGCTGGAGGCCGATCCCGAGGCGGTGCTCATCGCGGCGCGCCTCGCGCAGATCCAGGCGAAGGAGAACGCGTGGGCGGAGCTCGCGCGCGTGCTGCGCCGGGGCCTCAAGCATGCGCAGTCCAAGGAGGCCGTCGTGCCGATGGCCGCCGAGCTCGCGGACGTCGCGAAGAACCGCCTGCGCGATCCGCAGCTCGCCATCGAGGCGCTGGAGCGCTCGCGCACCGTCGCGCCCGACCACGTGCCTGCCCTGTTCTTGCTCGCCGAGCTCCACATCGGACAGCGGACCTGG
>Ga0123336_10003060_pt1 | contig 14233 bp, 15 predicted proteins | sample SSSSmetaG_FD_96466 | JGI IMG/M metagenome (GOLD analysis project Ga0123336, IMG submission 96466) | Glacier valley bacterial and archeal communities from Borup Fiord, Nunavut, Canada, to study Microbial Dark Matter (Phase II) - ​SSSS metaG | ecosystem: Environmental > Aquatic > Freshwater > Ice... | reverse complement strand
TGCCAAAGTGCAAAGCGCGCTGCTGGAGGTGATGCAGGAGAGGCAAGTCACGATTGCTGGCGTGACGCACAAGGTGCCCTCGCCTTTCCTCGTTATGGCAACGCAAAACCCGATTGAAACCGAAGGCACCTATCCGCTGCCAGAGGCGCAGGTTGACCGCTTCATGATGAAGGTGCTGGTGGACTACCCGACGGATGAAGAAGAGTTTGTGATTGTGCAGCGCGTGACTGGACCGGCTGTGGCCGTATCAGCAGTGGCCACCACCGAGCAACTGGCGGTGCTGCAAGCCGAATGCCGCAAGGTGTATGTGGACCCATCGCTGGTGCAATACGCCGTGAAGTTGGTGTCTGCCACCCGCTACCCCGACAAGCACGGCATGAAGGAACTCGCTCGTTTCATCACCTTTGGTGCCAGCCCGCGCGCGACGATCAATTTGACAGAAGGCGCTCGTGCGCTGGCCATGCTGCGCGGCCGCAGTTATGCGCTGCCGGAAGACATGACTGATTTGGTGCCCGATGTGCTGCGCCATCGTTTGGTGTTGTCGTACGAAGCCTTGTCTGAAGGCTTAACAGCCGATGCCGTCATCGGCAAAATCATGGCGAAAACTCTGCAACCCGCAAAACCCCTCGCGCATGAACAACTCGCAGCCTAAGCAGAGCGAGGGCGCAGAGCAACTGCTGCGTCGTCTTGAATGGACGGTGCTGCGCCGCCTCGACGGCTTGCTGCAAGGCGATTACCGCACGCTGCTGCGCGGCACAGGCATGGACCTGGCCGATTTGCGCGAATACCAGCATCACGACGATGTGCGGCACATCGACTGGAATGTGACCGCCCGCTTGCAGCAGCCGCACGTGCGCGTTTTTACTGAAGACCGCGAGATGAGTGCCTGGTTTTTACTGGACCTCAGCCCATCCATGGACTTTGGCTCGGGCGAGCAGCGCAAACGCGGGTTGTCAACTGAGTTTGTAGGCGTGCTGGCGCGCATGCTGACCCGACACGGCAACCGTGTGGGCGCGATGCTGTACGGCTCGGGCGTTGATACGGTGATCGCCGCTCGTGGCGGCAGGCAGCATATTTTGCAGCTGCTGCACACCCTGCAAATACGGCCTGATGCAGCGCAGGCAGGGCCGACCAAACTGCATGAGTTGCTCGAGTCGGCCGCCAAGCAAATCCGCCGCCGCTCGACCATTTTTGTGGTGTCTGACTTCATCAGCGAGACCGGCTGGGACAAACCGTTGGGCATGCTGACGCAGCGCCATGAGGTAGTGGCAGTGCGGCTGGTTGACCCAATGGAGCTCAACTTGCCCGACCTGGGTTTGATTCCGATTACAGATGCTGAAACCGGCGAGCAACTGCTGGTGGATACCAGCGACAAAGGCTTTCGCCAGCGCTTTGCGCGCATCGCAGCGCAGCGCGAAGCCGACCTGCGGCAGTCACTGACCAAAGCTGGCGTAGATACGCTGGAGCTGTCGACCGACGGCGACCTGGTCGAGGCACTGATGCGATTTACCGACTTGCGCAAACGCCGCGCGCGCTTGTCAAAGGGTGGCTCGCTGCCAGAACATTTGATGCGTGCCGCTTAAAAAATAATACGGATCGACCATGACCTTCCCCACAACATTCCCCATGACCTTCATGTGGCCGCAATTTTTGTGGCTACTGCTGGCGTTGCCGCTGCTGATATTGCTTTACGTTTGGCTGCTGCGCCGCAAGAAAAAAATGGCGCTGCGCTATGCCAGCCTGTCCATCGTGCGGGAAGCCATGGGCAAAGGCCAGAGCTTTAAGAGGCACATACCGCCGCTGCTGTTTTTACTGTCTCTGACCGCCATGCTGGTGGCGTCCAGCAGGCCGTTTGCCGTCATCACATTACCGTCAGACCAGCAAACCATCATGCTGGCGATGGACGTGTCGGGCAGCATGCGCGCCACCGATGTCAAACCTAATCGCTTGGTGGCATCGCAAGATGCAGCCAAAGCGTTTTTGGCTGAGCTACCGCGCAACGTTCGTGTGGGCATCGTTGCGTTTGCGGGCACGGCATCAGTGGTGCAGCCACCCACGTTAAGCCGTGAAGACCTGGTGGCCGCCATCGACAAATTTCAGTTACAGCGCGGCACCGCGATTGGTAACGGCATTGTGGTGTCACTCTCTGAACTGTTCCCCGATGCAGGCATTGACATTGCCTCCATGCAAGCAGGCCGTGACCGTCAGCGCGGCGTGGCGATTGACCAGAGCGCTGTTACAGGCAAAGAAAAGAAGCCTTTTGTGCCTGTAGCCGCCGGCTCCTACACCTCAGCAGCTATCATTTTGCTAACAGACGGCCAGCGCACTACGGGTGTCGATTCGATGGACGCCGCCAAAGCCGCCGCTGATCGCGGCGTGCGCATTTATACCGTGGGCGTTGGCACGGTCGATGGTGAAACGATTGGTTTTGAGGGCTGGTCCATGCGCGTCAAGCTCGACGAAGAAACTCTCAAAGGGATAGCTCGGAACACGCAGGCTGAATACTTTTATGCGGGCACGGCTGGCGACTTGAAAAAGGTTTATGAATCACTCAGCTCACGCTTGACGGTGGTAAAGAAGGAAACTGAAATCTCTAGCTTGCTGGCTTTGGTAGCGGCGGCTTTTGCTTTGCTGTCAGCGGGCTTGTCGCTGGCCTGGTTCAATCGGATTCTTTAAGCCGCTCCAGACTCCTGCGCCGCCTTCAGGCAAGCCAGCAAGACATGCGTGCTGCCCACCTGATTGGCCAGCACCAGCACCAGCCGGGCATTGAAGCTTTCTGATTGCTCACGACTCAAGCCCTGATGCGCATCTAACAGGCTTTCGTAAAACTGATCAGCGTTTTCAAAATTCAATTCGCTTTTCATGCGGCAACTCCTCTTGCAGAGCGAACGGCTTGCGTTAAAGCGGAGTCGCCAAGCGCTTGGCCTGTAGCTACCAAATAGCTGTCAGGCCGCACGATCGCCCAGCGTGTGCTGCCCACGCAGCCCGCCAAGTGGCCATGGCTGTCAACGACAAATTCTTTGGCGCTAGCTGCACTTGCTTGGCGCACCACCTGCACACAACGCACGCCTGTTGCGCGCGCCAGTCTTAAAGCCTGTCTGGACTCAGAATCCTTCAAAAGCCCAAACACCAACAGCAGCAAATGGCCCTGCGCCCACGTGAGCAAATCGGCCACGTCGCCCCGGCTGCCGTCAGCCCAGTGCAGTGCTACGTTTTGCAACGCCCGCCCGCCCGAGCTGTGGCACGCGCTTGAGCGGCTGTACACATTCGGTGATGACATGCGGCCCGTGTTGACCAGCTGCCGCGCAAACGCATGGCGCTTGGCAAGGCTAATGGCGGCAGTGCGAAACAGGCGCTCAGCCCCGTCCGCAGGGCGTAAAAAACGCGCGGTACGGTTGGTAACCAGCACATTGTGTTCGGCGGCTTCATGCCGCTCATGGTGGTAGCTGGCCAGCAGCGCTGGCGCTGCGCGGCCCTGCACAACGGCGGCCAGCTTCCAGGCCAGGTTGTCAGCATCTTGCACGCCCGAGTTACCGCCGCGCGCGCCAAACGGGCTGACCACATGCGCCGCATCGCCGACAAAAAACACCCGGCCATGGCGCAATTGATCCAGGCATTCGCTGCGGTAGGCGTAGGGGCCCACCCAGACGATGTCGTACTCGTCATGCGGCACATCACGGCCTAGCTGGCCATTGATTCGCGTGCGCACCACATCTTCACGGCTGACTTCCTCCGGGTCAGCGTCAGGCCGCATCTGATAGTCAATGCGCCAGACGCCGTCGGCCATCAGGTGCTGCCACACGGCGCGGCCCTCGTTGAAAGGCGCTTCTATCCAGGTATGGCGCTCCACCGGGGGCGAGTTTTTAAAGCGCACATCGGCAATGCACCAGCGGTCGTCGCCTTTTTTGGCGGTCACGCTGGCCGCTACCCAAGCTCTAAACGGGCTGCGTGCGCCGCTGCAGTCGACGACGTGCGTCGCTTCAATGGTGTAGTCGCCTGCTGGAGTGGTGATGCTCAGGGTGGCAAAGTCTGCGTTCTGTTCAAACACGGTGATGCGGTTGTTCCAGCGCAGCTCCACCGTGCGGTTGTGCGCGGCATAAAGTTGCTCGACCAAAAAGCCTTCAACATAAAACTGCTGGATGTTGATGAACGGTGGCTGCTCGCTCACGTTGTGCGTATTTTGTTGGCGCAAATCAAACGAATACACCTCGTCATTCCCAGCAAAGGTCCGGCCCACGCTCCACTGCACGCCTTTGGCGGCGATACGGTCGTACAGCCCCAGGCGCTTGAAAATTTCCAGCGTTTTTTGCGCATAGCAAATCCCCCGCGATGACGCGCCCTTCACACCGACGGTGTTGTCTTCGTCCAGCAAAATGGCTTTCACGCCGTACTGGTTAAGCGCACAGGCTAACGTCAACCCCGCCAGCCCGCCGCCAGCGATCACGATGTCATGACGCTGAATTTTTTTAGCCTTCAACTCAGGCGGCGGCGTGAACGGATATTCAGGCAGCTGGTAGCCAGTGCCAGCAGAAAATTCATAACCGCTGGCAGCTTGGACGGGCGTGTAGTGATGAGGCGTTTGAAGCATGAAAGGGGTAGTTTTTTATCTAGAAACGCTTGTTAGAGCCGTTTTACCAGTGTTTTAGTGCTCTAGCCCAATGGATATATGCGCGAGCAGCTCCTGCTTTAATAGCAGATGGGTTTAAGCTTTGACTGCCCGATCGGCACGCCACTGCTGCTTGCGCGCCGTCCACTCGGCCAGACGCGCATGCACGGTGGTGCTTTCTTTTTGCATGTGCACCTCATCGGCCAGCTGGGCGGTCAGCTCAAGCCGCACACCGTTGGGGTCAAAGAAGTAAATGCTTTTAAAAATGTGGTGATCAGTGACGCCCAGCACTTCAATGCCTTCGGATTCGAGTCGCGTCTTCATGGCCTGTAGCTCGGGTACGGTGTTGACGCGAAACGAAATGTGGTTGACCCACAGCGGCGTATTGGGCGAAGGCAACGCGGCCTGATCGTCGCCCAGGTCAAAAAACGCGATGAACGAGCCGTCTTGCAGCCGAAAGAAAAAGTGCGTATACGGGCAGTATTCGCCCGTGCTGGGCACCACATCGCTTTGAATAATATGAAACAGCGGCAGGCCCAAAATATCTTCATAAAAATGCCTCGTCTCTTCGGCATCTTTAGCACGGTAAGCGTAGTGGTGCAGCTGCTGGATGGGCGCGGGTGGAGGCAAGATGGTCATGGCTTAGATTCTACAATGCGTAATTGATTTACTGTATCGTAATTATTAACCTTTGCCAAGCCAGCCCCAAGGTGTCAATGTGTGCCAAGCTGTAAAGTAAGCAAATTGCAACCATCAAAACGCGCAAGCCATGCTGTTTTTACTCTCACCCGCCAAGTCGCTCGACTACGACACGCCGCCCCAAGTCAGCACCCACACCCAGCCCTTGTTCACGCGCCAGTCTGCGGCGCTGATTGACGTTCTTAAAACCAGGTCGCCTCACGACATCAGCAGCCTCATGAAGTTGTCGGATGCGTTGTCGGGTTTGAACGTAGGGCGCTACCAGGCCTGGTCTAAGAAATTCACTGCCAAAAATTCAAAGCAGGCGGTGCTCGCCTTCAATGGCGATGTGTATGAAGGCCTGAATGCCAAAACACTGAGCGCCGCGCAGCTGGACTGGGCGCAAGAGCACCTGTGCATTTTGAGTGGCCTGTACGGCGTGCTGCGGCCGCTAGACTGGATGCAACCGTATCGACTGGAGATGGGAACAGCGCTGGGCACCGACAAAGGCAGCAACCTGTACCAGTTTTGGGGCACGCAACTTTCAAATTACTTGAACGAAAGAGCGGCAGAAGACAAATCCCCCATCGTGGTGAATTTGGCGAGCGAAGAATATTTCAAAGCGGTCGATTTAAAAACCTTGAAAGCCCGCGTGGTGAGCTGCGTATTTGAAGACTTTAAAAACGACAAATACAAAATCATCAGCTTTCATGCCAAGCGCGCGCGGGGCTTGATGGTGCGCTACGCGATTGACAAAAAAATCACCAGCGTTAAAAAGCTTGAAGGCTTTAACGCTGAGGGCTACCGCTTTGAAGCCGCATTGTCTGAGCCGGATCGTCTGGTGTTCAGGCGCAAGCTATGAAAATAAGCGCCAATCATATTCAGATTGAGGTTGAAGACAGCGCACCTGAATCAAGCCACTTGCCCGCCGTGCTGCTCATCATGGGCCTGGGCATGCAGCTGATTGCCTGGCCGCCGGGGCTGGTGCGGAGCTTGACGCAAGCGGGCTACCGGGTGATTCGCTTTGACAACCGAGACAGTGGCCTGAGCGAAAAGTTTGACAAACTGGGCATGCCGAATCTGGTCTGGCAAGGCCTTAAATATAAGCTGGGCTTGACGATCAAACCGCCCTACAGCATGCAGGACATGGCGCGCGATGCAATTGGCGTGCTGGATGCACTCAAGATTGACAAAGCGCACATCGTGGGCGTGAGCATGGGCGGCATGGTGGCGCAGCGGGTCGCGTTGCTGGCACCCACCCGCGCCTTGAGCTTGACCAGCATCATGAGCTCCAGCGGTGCGCGCGGCTTGCCAGCGGCAACGCCAGCCGTGACCCGCCAGATGCTTAGCCGCCCGGCAGGCAAAGGCAAGCAAGCGGCAATTGACCACTCTGTCAAACTGTTTAAGGCCATTGGCAGCCCAGGCTTTCCGAAGGACGATGCCTTTTTGCGTGAGCGCGTCACGGCGGCTACGGAGCGGAGCTTTAATCCGCAGGGTATTGCGCGCCAAATGGTAGCCATCGTTGCCGACAACGCACGTGCAGCAGACTTACCCAAAGTAACGGTGCCCACACTGGTACTGCACGGCAAGGCCGACCCGCTGGTGCCCTTTGCATGCGGTGAAGACACGGCCAGTCGCATACCCGGCGCGCGTCTGGTGGCCATTGATGGCATGGGCCATGATTTGCCGCCGGGCGTTGTTGAGCATGTGCTGGTGCATTTGGTACCGCACCTCAAGGCTGCAGACTCGGATTAATCGGGGTTTGCGGCAGCGTGGGAAAATACTGTCAGCATGAACACACCTGAACAATCCCAACTCGGCAAACCCGCCACTTACATTGACCAGTACGACGGGTCGCTGCTGCTCCCGATGCCCCGCGTAGGCAAACGAGAAGAGATTGGCGTGGTTAACGTGCCGCCTTTTTTTGGTGCCGACATGTGGACGGTGTATGAGCTGAGCTGGCTCAATTTGCGCGGCAAGCCGCAGGTGGCGCTGGCCCACATCATCGTGCCGTGCGAATCGCCGAATATTGTTGAAAGCAAATCCTTCAAGCTGTACCTGAACAGCTTTACCAATACCCGCTTTGCCGATGCACGCGATGTACGAGAGCGCATACGCGCCGACATCAGCGCCGCCACGGGTAGTGGCATTGGCATTAAAACCATCGGCCCCGAGCTGTTTGACCGTGAACCGATTCATGAAATGGACGGCCTGAACCTGGACCGGCTGGACGTGGACTGCGTGCACTACACGCCCACCCCAGAGCTGCTGTTTGCCGAATTTGACGAGCCCCCGGTGACGGAAACGCTGACGAGTAACTTGCTCAAAAGCAATTGCCTGGTCACTGGCCAGCCCGACTGGGGAAGTGTGCAAATTGCCTATTCAGGCCCGGCCATCAACCAGGAAGGCCTGCTGCAATACCTGGTGAGCTTTCGCAATCACAATGAATTTCATGAGCAGTGTGTGGAGCGGATTTTTATGGATGTATGGACGCGCTGCAAACCCATCAAGCTGTCGGTGTACGCCCGCTATACCCGGCGCGGCGGGCTGGACATCAACCCCTTTCGCACCAGCCACCCCATGCAGTTACCGCCCAACGTGCGAACCGCTCGGCAGTAAGTTTATTGGGCTGCGGGCTTGTAAGCCGCCAGTGCTTTGGCCAGGTCGGTGGTTTCTTCACACTTGGCGCAAATGACTTTGAGCTTGGCCAGCTGCGCCTCAGCTTTGTCCTTTTGATTAACCTTCAAATACGCCACGCCTGAATATTCAAGCGCGCCTTTGTGCTTGGGATCCAGCGCCAGGGCTTTGTCGTAGGCTGCAAAAGCCTCGTCGTATTTACCAAGCCAGCGACTGGAGTAGCCGAGCAGATTGTAGGCGTCTGCGTTTTTGGGATTGTCAGCCACCACCTTTTTAAAGCTGGCAGCCGCATCACCCCACTTTTTGGCATCCAGCGCTTTTTTGCCGGCAGCATAGTCGTCGATTTTGGCGTTTTCGGCGGGGGTGGTGGGGGTGTCGGCGGCGGACACGTTACCCGCCAAAGCGATGCTGAGCAGAGGCAGGGCAATAAGTGCTTTGAGAGTTGATTTATTCATGGGTGGATCTTTGAAGAAAAGTCGTTAAACAAACGCGCCTTGGTAAAAAATAGCGAAACTTGATGCTAACGCTACGCGCACAAAATTGAATGCAAATTATTTGCGGATCACCACAGTTTTGCGCGATTGCCTTTGAAAAACACCTGATCACTGGGGGCTAATGACGCGGCTTCGGGCTCCACCATGACGATCAGCGATGGCCAGATAGCTTTAAACCCGGCGCCTGCGCGGCACGACAGTGAGTTGAAACGTGTTCTTCGCAGGCGCAGCACCCACGGTAGCTTGCTGTGCAGGCACGTCCAGCAACTGGTCAGCCTGCCACAGTTTGACCTGTGCAGCGCCGTCGGGCAAGTCGTCAAACACAACCATGCCATCAGCGCCGGTTTTGGCAGCCCAAGGGGAATCACTGGCGTATACATAGCCGCGCATGGAGCCATGAATAAAACAGCCCAATAACGTGGCACCCAGCACGCCTGCCTTGTCGAGCGTCACTTCGCTGGGCTTGGCAGGCTTGCCATCGAGTTTGCCTTCCAGGCGCAGCTCAAAGCCCGCATTGGTGGCATTGAACTGGCCCATGCCAGCGGGCGACGAGCGAACGTGGTGATCCCAAGGGTCGTTGTTCACAAAACTGACTTTGGCACCCACCGGCACCAGCGTGACGCTGGGGATGAACTGCATTTTTTCCTGGGTGATGGTGACCTGTGTGGCCAGTGGCTTTTTGGGTTGCGGCGTTTTGTTGGCCGGCACAATCACCACTACCGCGTCTTGTACGGGCTTACCGTCCTTGTCAAGCACGGACACGGACAGGCTGCCGGCTGATGCGGTCACCGCAAGGGTTGACATAGCCGCGAGGAGCAAAAGATTTTTCATGATGGTGTGCGGTAAAGTTTGTTTACTTGGGCGTGATGATGTCACGGTTCATGGGTGCCAACAATGCCAGCATTTCGCCCTGCTTGCGAAACGGAATGCCTTTGGCATCCATGCTGGCCTGCAGTACCTCAACCAGTGCATGAAAGTCTGATTTTTTAATGTCCAGATTGGCATGCGAGCTTTTCATGTCTGCACCCTTGTAGATGCAAGGGCCGCCGCCCAACGCGCAAAGCTGCTCGACCAGTTGCTCTTTGATTCGCTGCTGGTTGGCGGGTTTGAAGTGCGGGCCGGTGCGCGGGTCGGCAAGCAGCCTGACCATGAAGTCGTCCATCAAGGACACCAGTCCCGGCTTTTCGCCAAAGGCCTTGTAAAGCTGATCGTCTTTTGCGGCCATGGTTTGGGCCAAAGATGCGCCAACCATGCATAGTGTTGATGCAGCAATGGCGATAGAAATAAGTGATTTTTTCATGTTGATTCCTGAAAGAGATTGAAGAGTTGGTGCGTCAAGATGGATCAAAAGGCCAGTTGGGCAGACACGTACACACCCTGCTGCTTGCGGCTGGCAGTCGTAGCGGGTACGACAACGCCCAGGTCCACATAGGCCAGCGTCAGCGAAATGTTTTTGGTCGGCGCCCAGGCCACAAAAATATCTTTCCAGTCTTCCGAGCGCAGGCCGTTGCCTGCAGGGGTAGCCAGTGCCAGCTTGTTGCGCATGAAACGGTATTCCGCACCCACCACAACGTTCTTGCTGACAAGGTAGGCAATCGAAAACTCAGGCTGCAAGCTGTAGCTGCTGCTTTCAACGCTGCCAAAGCCGAGCAAGCCATTTTGATTGGCCTTGGTCGCGCGCAGTGTGCCATTGACCAGCAGGCCAGAGCCCAAAAACAATTTGGTGGCGCTGACATACACATCCACACCGCTGCGCTTGGCGCCCAGCGCCGTCAGGGTGGCATCAAGCCCGGTTGACGCCAGCGTTTTGTATTGCAGGCCAACGGCGATTTGCGGCATCAGGGTGTCGCTGTCCAAAATGGCATCACCTGCAACTTTGACCTTGGCACCAATGATGGTTTGCTTCAAGTGCAGGCCGGGGAAGCCCAGCGCTGTGCCGGTGCCGCGAGTGTCCATGTCCTGCTGCCCGATGGACACCTCAAAACGGTCTTTGATGCCGATTGCCGCGCCATAAAAATTAATACCGTAGTCCTTGGTGCCCAAATTGCTGATGTAAGCCGAGCCGCCGATCTCGCCATCAGTGGCGTTGCTGCCAATCACAGCCCAGGGCGTCAAGCCGCCGCCGGCTGCGCCGTCAATGCTGCTCACGCCGCCTGTCAGCAGCAATTTGCCGGTTTCAGCCTGCACGCCTGCGCAAAAAGCAGCAGCGCTGGCGGCGATTAAAGTAGTAAATAGTTTTGTTTTCATGGGGTTCTCATCCTCTTGGTGAAATGGGTTTTAAAAGCTGTAATCAGATGTACACCCGATTATTACGAACAACATGCCCCATTGGATTCAACTATTTTTATGTAGCAGATCATTTTTTCAGGCTGTGATGAATCCAAAGCTGAAATATGTCACGTATCAACAACCATGATGCCCTTCACAACTTTACGAATCCAGATGCTTGCCACCTTGCTGGCCACCGCCAGTTTAAATTGGGCGTCGCCAGCGCTTGCGCAGTCTGAACCTGCTAGAGAATGGGTCAACCCACCTCCGGGTGATGCGCAAAAGGGTGCAGCGCTGTACCAGCAGCACTGCACCGCCTGTCACAACATCGACAGCAACAAAATTGGCCCAGCGCATCGCGGCGTGATGGGGCGCAGGGTGGGTAGCCTGCCGGGTTACAAGTATTCAGCAGAGCTGGCCGCTTCGCGCCTGCGCTGGACACCCCAAACGCTGAACAAATGGCTGGCCGAGCCGGAGGACCTGGTCAGTGGCCAACGCATGGGGTTTTTGATTGAAAGCGAGCAGGAGCGGGCCGATTTGATCGCCTATCTGGCCACGCTGAAGTGAGCTGATAGTCGCTTATGGATCTCAGAAAAGTTGATCGCCTGGCGTCTCATTTGCTACTATTTCAGGAGCTTTTCGCACTTGTATTGATTGGGCTGCAGCCTTATTTGATGCCTGAAAAGCAACTTTTTCAGCAGTTTGAGGCAAATTTTCAGACTTTTCAAGCGTGGCAGCCCTGACCCCCAGCAGCCGCAGCTTTTTATCCAGCGGCACGCGCTTCAGGCAATGGCCCGCCGCCTGCCGAATGGTTTTGGCATCGAAGGTGTAGCCGCTAAGGGTCTGGTCACGCGTGGCGATTTTGAAGTCGTCATAGCGCAGCTTGATACCAATCGTTTTGGCGGCGTAGCCTTTGCGTTGCAAATCAAGAGACAGCTTGCTGCACAACTCGGTAAATATTGCCCCCAAAGCAGCCTTGTCACGCACCGCGTGCAGGTCGCGTTCAAAGGTGGTTTCGCGGCTCATACTGACGGGCTCGCTGCTGGTCACCACCGGCCGGTCATCCCGGCCCCAGGCGACCTCGTGCAGCCACGCGCCTGTGGCTTTGCCGAATTTCCCAATTAAGACAGGAGTATCTTGTGCGGCCAGCTCGCCAATCGTTTGTACACCCAAGGCTGCCAGTTTTTCATCGGCCTTCGGACCAATGCCATTGATTTTTCGGCACTTCAGTGGCCAGATCTTGCTTTGCAGATCTTCTTCGTAAACGATTGAGATGCCATTTGGCTTGTTGAACTCACTCGCCATTTTGGCCAGCAGCTTGTTGGGCGCCACACCGACAGAACATGTCAAGCCAGTTACCTCGGTGATAGCCTTTTGAATCAGCCTGGCCAGCACCCTGCCCCCTTCGCGCTGGCCGCCGGGTACGTCAGTAAAGTCGATGTAGACCTCGTCCACGCCCCGGTCTTCCATCATCGGAGCAATCTCCAGAATCGTGCTTTTGAAAAGGCGCGAATATTTGCGCACCTCATCAAAATCAACCGGCAGCACGATCGCCTGCGGGCACAGCTTGGCAGCCTTCATCATGCCCATGGCAGAGCCCACCCCAAACTGCCGCGCTGCGTAAGTGGCAGTCGTGATCACACCGCGCCCCACATAGTCTTTGAGCAGCGGGAAATCAGCCACCGGAATAAAGCGCGGGTCACGGTCAGGCTGCGCCGCCAGCAAAGCATCGTCCACTTTGCGTCTGCCCCCACCAATCACCACTGGCAAGCCCTTGAGCTGTGGGTAACGCAGCAGCTCAATCGATGCAAAAAAAGCATCCATATCCAGATGGGCAATACGTCGTACGGAGCGCATGGGCTGTAAAAATATTTTTTTGCTTCAATCAAGCAGATAGGCCACAACATTGTCTCCCGATTGCCTGAGAACGTGCTTCGAGCTGCGTTGCATAATGATTTGATGGTTACTTTCTTCGTCATTCACCGCAGGCTCGCTCAAATCGCCGGCTTTCATTGCCTCGTTTTGGCTTTGTGCAGCTGCGCTGCGCCCGATGCCCCAGTCACCGTAGCTGCTACCGCAGTGCGTACAACCGCAGGCGACGGCTATGCGTGGCTCAACCGCCTGAGCTGGGGCGCATCGCCGTCGCTGATTGAGGTAAATTCGCCTAGAGGCTTTGACGCCTATCTGGCGCAGCAGTTGCGCCCTGCGCCCGCCCGACTGCCTGAAGCCGTTACCGCGCAAATCCAGGCCATGACCATCAGCCAGCGCCCCATGGTGCAACTGGTGCAAGAGCTGGAGCAGCGCAACAAAGATGCCAATGCGCTGACCAACGACGATGAGAAAAAAGCCGCCCAGCAAAGTTACCAGCAAGAGCTGAATCGCCTTGGCCGTGAAGCCGCTACGCGCCATATCTTGCGCGGCCTGTATTCGCCGAATCAAATTCAGGAGCAGATGACCTGGTTCTGGCTGAACCACTTCAGCGTGTTTCAGTACAAGAGCAACGTCCGCCCCATGCTGGCCGACTACGAAGACACCGCCATTCGGCCCAAGGCGCTGGGTAAATTTCGTGACCTGCTCAAAGCGGTTTCGCTGCACCCAGTCATGCTGCGCTACCTCGACAACGACCAAAACGCATCTGGCCGCATCAATGAAAATTTCGCCCGCGAGCTAATGGAACTGCACACGCTGGGTGTTGGCAGCGGCTACAGCCAGCGTGATGTGCAAGAGCTGGCGCGGGTGCTGACGGGTGTGGGTGTGAACCTGCAAACGACTAACCCTGCCCTCAAGCCCGACATGCAAGGCTACTACCTGCGGCGCGGCCTGTTTGAATTTAATCCGGCACGGCACGACTTTGGCGACAAACAACTGCTGGGCCAGCCGCTGCGTGCCAAAGGTTTGGCTGAAGTTGACGAGGCGCTGGACCGCCTGGCGCGCCAACCGGCCACCGCTTCTTTCATCAGCCGCAAGCTGGTGCAGTACTGGCTGGCTGATGATCCACTCCAACAGTCAACCAAAGCGCTGGTTGAGCGCATGGCACAAACTTTTCAGCGCACCGATGGCGACATCGCCGAGACGCTCAAAACGCTGTTCACGTCTGCTGAGTACGCCCAGGGTGCAGGCAAAAAATTCAAAGACCCGATCCACTACGTCATGTCGGCCGTGCGCATGGCCTATGACGACAAAGTCATTTTGAATGCCGGGCCGATGCTCAATTGGTTAAACCGCATGGGCGAGCCCCTGTATGGCCGCCAGACGCCTGACGGCTACCCAATGAACGAGTCCGCCTGGGCCAGCCCCGGCCAGATGGCCACGCGTTTTGAAATTGCCAAAGCGATTGGCACTGGCAATGCAGGGCTGTTCAAATCTGAAGGGCCGCAGGCGGTGGAACGCGCTGCCTTTCCGCAGCTCAGCAACGCACTTTACTTTCAGTCGATTGCCAAAACATTAAGCCCTGGCACACGCAAGGCACTGGAGCAAGCCACATCGCCGCAAGAGTGGAACACCTTTTTGCTGTCATCGCCGGAGATGATGGCGCGTTGAACATGGATGC
>Ga0123336_10003059_pt1 | contig 14233 bp, 8 predicted proteins | sample SSSSmetaG_FD_96466 | JGI IMG/M metagenome (GOLD analysis project Ga0123336, IMG submission 96466) | Glacier valley bacterial and archeal communities from Borup Fiord, Nunavut, Canada, to study Microbial Dark Matter (Phase II) - ​SSSS metaG | ecosystem: Environmental > Aquatic > Freshwater > Ice... | reverse complement strand
TGACAAATGTGCTGGAGTCGCTGGTGCGGCGTACGGACCTGTACGACAGCGATACAGGCGATGTGATGCATCCGCTTCTGGTGGAGCGCGAGGAGAAGAACGTCCTCGTGGTGGTGGTGGCCGGCGACAAGGGATTTGCGGGTGCCTTCAACTCGAACATTGCGAAGGCGGCGCAAACTTTCATCGACGAACGTCGCGAGCTGGGGCAGAACGTGGACATTGAACCAATTGGGCGCAAGGCGCGCGATCAGTTCCGTCGGCGGTATCCCTCGGCTGTGTACGAGAAGACAGAAGAGCACTACGACAACGACCTGGCGACGCACTTTGAGACGCTTCGGCATCGCGCTGCACCGGTCGAGGTGACGGGTGACCATCCGACGCTGCTGCTGAAGATTGAGTTCGATGAAGTGACGGCGCTGAGCAACGATATTGTTGCGCGTTACGAACGGGCTGAGATTGATTCGGTGTACGTGGTGTACAACGAGTTTAAGTCGGTGATCTCGCAGCGGGTGGTGGTGGAGAAGCTGCTACCGATCCGCAAGCTGGGTTCGCATGAGATTACGGCCTCGGAGGAGATGACCGAGGAGCAGAAGGAAGCTGCGGGACGTGCTGCGAAGACGGCGGGCATCAGCATCACTGAGCCGGAAGAGTCGGCGATCGAAGCTGAGGCGAAGAAGTTTGGAACGGCCGAGGTGGACTACATTTTTGACCAGGCACCGGCGCGGCTTTTTCGCCGACTGATGCCGCGGTATGTGACGACGCAGATCTTCCATGCGCTGCTGGAGAGCGTGGCCGCGGAACATGCGGCGCGTATGACCGCGATGGACTCGGCGACGAACAATGCAGGAGATATGATCGACGCGCTTTCGCTCACGATGAACCGTGTGCGGCAGGCAGCGATTACGAAGGAGATTATCGAGATTGTGAGCGGAGCAGCCGCGCTGTAAAGGCTGAACGCAACGAATTCGTGAGAGAGACTATGGCAGAGAACATTGGCAAAGTAATTTCGATCAGCGGACCGGCCGTTGATATTCAGTTCGAAGAGGGGCAGATGCCTCCGATCTTTCAGGCACTGCGGATTGTGAGCGAAGGCTTTACTGTGCCGACGCCGCTGGACGTGGTGGTTGAAGTGCAGCAGCACCTTGGCGAAGGTCGCGTGCGTTGCATCGCGATGGTTGCGACCGAAGGCATGGTTCGCGGGATGAAGGCGATCGATACGGGCGCCGGCATCACCGTCCCCGTAGGCCGCGAGACGCTGGGCCGCGTGTTGAACGTGCTGGGCGAACCGGTGGATGAGCTTGGCCCGGTGAACGCGAAGGTGCATATGCCGATCCATCGGCAGGCTCCGGCGTTTGACGAGCAGTCGACGCAGGAAGAGATGTTCGAGACGGGCATCAAGGTCGTCGACCTGATTCTGCCGTTCTTGAAGGGCGGCAAGATCGGCCTGTTCGGCGGCGCGGGCGTCGGCAAGACCGTCGTGATCCAGGAATTGATTAACAACGTGGCGACCAAGCATGGCGGATTCTCGGTATTCGCCGGCGTGGGTGAGCGTACGCGTGAAGGGAACGACCTTTGGCATGAGTTCCAGGAGTCAGGTGTGATCGACTTGAAGGATTTGCCGAAGAGCAAAGCGACGCTGGTGTATGGCCAGATGACCGAGCCGCCAGGGGCGCGTTTGCGCGTGGCGTTGACGGGTCTGACGGTTGCGGAATATTTCCGCGACGAAGAAGGCGCGGATACGCTTCTGTTTATCGACAATATCTTCCGGTTTACGCAGGCGGGTTCCGAGGTGTCGACGCTGCTGGGTCGTATGCCTTCGGCCGTAGGCTACCAGCCTAATCTTGCGACCGAAATGGGTGAGTTGCAGGAGCGAATTACGTCGACGAAGAAGGGTTCGATTACGTCGGTGCAGGCAGTTTACGTGCCTGCTGACGATATTACCGACCCGGCCCCGGCGACAACGTTTGCTCACCTTGATGCGACCATGTTGCTCTCGCGTCCTCTATCGGAGCTTGGTATCTATCCGGCCGTGGATCCGCTGACCTCGACTTCGCGTGTACTTTCGGCGCGCATCGTCGGCCAGGAGCACTACGACGTGGCGCAGGGCGTGAAGAAGATTCTGCAGCGTTATAAGGACCTGCAGGACATCATCGCGATTCTGGGTATCGACGAGCTTTCGGAAGAGGACAAGATTACCGTGGCGCGTGCGCGTAAGGTGCAGCGCTTCCTTTCGCAGCCATTCCACGTTGCCGAGATCTTTACGGGTATTCCGGGCGCGTATGTGAAGGTTGAAGATACGGTGCGCAGCTTCAAGGAGATCATCGAAGGTAAGCACGATGCGATTCCTGAGCAGGCGTTCTATCTGAAGGGCGGCATTGAAGATGTAATTGCCGCTGCCGAGAAGATGAAGTAAGAATAGTTCGTAGTGGGTAGTTGTTCGTTGGTAGTGAAGGCGATATGGCTGATGTTGCGGGAAACTCGGGGTTGCTGACGGTACGGCTGGTGACGCCGGACCGTGTGCTGCTGGATGCGACGGCGGAGGCGGTGGAGTTGCCGTCGATGTCGGGGTACTTGGAGGCGCTGTATGGCGCTGCTCCGTTGCTGGCTGAGCTGGGTGCGGGCGAAGTTCGCCTGCATGGCGGTACGGCTGGCGAGCAGAAGTTTTTTGTGGCGTGGGGCTTTGTCGAAGTACTGCCGGAACGGGTGACCATCCTGGCAGAGACTGCGCTGCATCCGAACGAGATCGACAAGGCTGAGGCTCAGCAGGAACTGCAGGCCGGCGAGAAGATGTGGCAGGAAGCCGGTGACGACGTTGCGCAGTACGACGAGGCCAACGCGGTGACGCGGCAGGCTGAGGAGAAGATCGCTTCGGCTGAGGGTAAGAGCACTTAGGCTTTGTGACGTTCAGATTTGAAAGGCCCCGGCGATCGCCGGGACTTTTCTTTGATGCTTGGTGCTTCAATCGATTTGGTGAAAAGCGGTGCGTAGCCCCATTTTCGCGCGGTGGGGCCGCTCGAACATGGGGCACCCGTTTTGGTTACTTCTTGTTTGTGGCTTTGGCTGGGGCTTTTGCGGCCGGCTTGGCGGCCTTGGCCGGGGCAGCTTTTTTGGCTGCGGGTTTGGGCTTGGCGGCTGCGGCTTTGGCGGGTGCGGCAGCCTTGGTGAGGGCTGCTTTGGCTGAGGCGGGCGTCACTGGGGTGGGAGCGGCTTTGGCTGGCGCTGGGGCTTCGGCTGCTGCTGCTTCGGCCTGCTGGCGGAGGGCGTGGATGACTACGCGGAGCATCTCTTCCTCGGGTGCTGGCTTGCCGGTCCAGATTTCGAACTGGCGTGCGCCCTGCTGCACGAACATCTCGACGCCGGTGATGATGGGGATATTCTGCTGGCGAGCGAGGCGGAGGAGCGGGGTTTCGAGGGGGTTGTAGACGAGGTCGAAGACGAGTTTGGTGTTGAGGTCCTTGGCTTCGAGGATGGGAGCGGCCTTGATGCCGGCCATGCCTACGGGCGTGGTGTTGATGATGACGTCGAAGCTGGTCTTGGCGAGGGCGTCCTTCTTGATGGTTTTAGCGCCGGACTGACGGGCGAGTTTCTGGGCGGTCTCGGCGGTGCGGTTGAGGATGAAGACCTCAGCACCCTTGTCGCGGAGGCCGAAGACGGCGGCTCGTGCGGCTCCGCCGGCTCCGAGAACGAGGATCTTTGCGCCGCGGAGGGCGATGCGCTTTTCGAGAGGGCCGGTGATGCCGGCGACGTCAGTATTGAAGCCGTAGAGCTTGCCATCCTGCGCACGGAGGACGGTGTTGCAGGCGCCGATTTTGGCGGAGAGGGGATCGGTCTTCTCGAGGAAGGGCATGATCTCCTGCTTGAGCGGCATGGTGACGCTGAAGCCTTGGAGGGGGACTTCGTGGGCGAGCTTGACGAGGTCCGCGACCTTGCTGGCCTGGAGGGCGAGGTAGACGGCATTGACGGTCTCGCGGCGGAAGGCGGCGTTGAGCATGACGGGCGAGAGCGATGAGCGGATGGGATTGCCAGCGACGCCGTAGATCTTGGTGGCGGCGTCTACCTCGTCGATGCGGTAGGTTTCGAGGAGCGTGCGTGCGGCGATCTGGCCGGGGGCGGTCTCTTCGCCTGGCGTGGCGGCTGCGAAAGTGAACGCAGAGCCAGCGCGGACGCCGAGGACACGGGAGATGATGCCGGAGTCTCCCATGCAGATACCGATGATGTTGGAGTGGTCGTTCATGCGCTCGAGGAAACGCATCATGGTGACGTTATCGACGAGGGATTTTGCGGTGGAGACGATTTTGACGAAGTCGGGCTGGAAGGCCTGGATGCGGTTGAAGGTGGCGTCGAGGTCCTTGGTGGCGACGAAGTCGTGGTAGCTGACGATGAGGGCTACACCGGTGTCGCGGAGCTTCTGGAGGTCGGCTTTCTTGAGGGACTCGGCGGACTGGAGCTCGAGGTCGACGAGGTGGAAGCCGGCTTCGGTTGCCTTGGAGAGGACCTCAAGTTGCGCGGCGAGGCTGCCCTTGAACTTACCGTCGTTAGCGGTGCGTCGACAGGTGGCGATGGCGGTGGCGGCGGTATGCCCGGTGAGGAAGGCCTTGATCTTCGGCAGTGCGAGGAGCGGCTTGTCGAGGTAGTCGAGGCGGAACTCAAGGAAGGTCGTCTCTTTAACGGCGACGGCGGCTTTTTCGAGCATTTCGGTTGGGGTGGAGCCGGTGATGGCAACACAGACCTTGCCGATGCGGGAGCGTAGGAACTGAGGGGCTACAGTAGGCACGTTCGATCTCATGGGTTCAATCGCGGTATCTTACAGACCCGCTGGGTCGGATGCAACTTTTGTTGAAAGAAAAAGCGGTTATGGGGTGAGAGCCCTGAAATCTGTCACCGTATGTGATGCTTTTCGAAGGCATTCGGCTGTTCAGACTGTAGACCATGTTGCGGTGAAAACGTTAGTTACGGTGAAATAGTTCTGGAATGGAGGAGTGATGAGTGGGATTAGTGTTGATAGTAAAGGGGTTGTGCGGGTAGCGGGGTGGGAGAAATATGGGTGGTTGCGGCATGGGTTCAGTACGCGGGAGGGTGAGGTGTCGGAGGTGTATGGGGGTAAGTCGTTGAATCTGGGTTGGACGGCGGAGGATGAGGCGGGTCTGGTCACGGAGAATCGCCAGAGATTTGTGGGTGCTATTTGTGGTGGCTTGTTGGATAAAACTGGACACTTCGCTTCGGATGCGCGGGCTTCCGACGAGCCGCGATTGGTTACCGTTCGGCAGGTGCATGGGGATGTGGTGCAGGTGGTGCGTGAGGGGGCCGTGGAGGGGTTGTTGCAGACTCCGGAGGGTAAGGCGGTGCTGGTAGGGGATGGGCTGATGACGGACCTGCCAGGGGTGTTGGTGGGGGTTCAGACGGCGGATTGCGTTCCGGTGCTGCTGGTGGACGTGCGGCGGAGAGCGATGGCGGCGATCCATGCGGGGTGGCGGGGGACGCTGGCGCGCATTGTGGAGAAGGGCGTGGCGGGGATGCGGGAGGCTTATGGGTCGCAGGTGGAGGATCTGGTGGCGGCGGTGGGGCCGAGTATTGGGGGGTGTTGCTACTCGGTTGGGGAGGAGGTGCGGGCTGGGTTTGAAGGGGAGTTTGGGTATGGGGCTTCTTTATTTGAGGCGCGGGGTGGGGAGGTGTTTCTAGATCTTTGGGAGGCGAATCGGCGGCAACTTTTGGAGGCTGGGGTGAGCGATGTGTCGGTGGTGGGGGAGTGTACGGCTTGTGCTCGGGTGAAGGGGGAGAGGAAATACTTTTCGCATCGGGCTGAGATGGGGGTGACGGGGAGGATGTTGAGTGTGGTGGGGGAGGGCAGTTGGTAGTTGTTCGTTGGTAGTAAGGGCAGAAGCAAGACGAACTTGAGCAGGAAGGGGTGCTCGAGATACGTCATGGAATCGGTGCGTTCGTGATTTCCCGACGCCGTAGCCGCACCAAAGCAGAAGAGATGCGTGACGCACAGCACCTGGTCCGTGAGTTTGTGAATGCATTGAAGAAACAAGGGTTGGAAGAAACGGAGATTCTGCGGCTGTTTGAAGCGGAAATTGCCGAAGAAGCAGTAAGCCTCATAGCTGCTCCCACGCAACGCCAGAGAGGACCGAGAATGCGATCCTCGCGTTACGGAGCAAGTACCCCTCTTGGGGAGCGCGGAAGCTCAAGGCAAGATTGGAACAGCTGGATGCAAGCGTAGATTGGCCAGCGGCCAGCACGTTCGGCAACATGCTGAAGCGAGCCGGTTTGACTAGTCCAAAGAGGAAGAAACGGCGCACGACTCCGTACTCGGAACCATTTTCCGGTCAGATATCGACTATGAGCATCGGTGATGGTGAAAGGATCACACCGCGCGCCATCGCCCGTACTGAAGTAGCCTTTGAAGTCCATGCACCAGAGCTGATTCGGTGCTGTCACCCATCCAAGCGAAAGCTTTGACAATCCCAGCAGCCCGGTTCCAGCGAACGGCGCTCCATTGTCAGTTCTGATTCGCGCAGGCATGCCGTACTCTCGCATCGCGGCTTCGCAACGGCTCTTACTTGACTCAAGTCCATCCGAGAGAACTCTGATCGAGTACGTCTACCCTAGGGGATTTCTGACCCGCAGGGGTCAACAACAGCGGCGATATCAGCTGGCACAAAGACCGAGTGTTCATCAGCGAGGGGAAGTTCGACCGATTCAGACCGATGTTCAACTACGAGCGTCCGCACGAAGGGCTAAACAACCTGACGCCCGGTAGTCTGTACCAGCCCAGCTCTGTGATGCTTCCTCGTACCGACCTTTCATGCGGCGGCATGAACCCCAGGGCACATAAGATCCGGTTGTAAAAGTCCCAGTCGGCTCCTGTGAGAGCCAGTATCCAAATATGGTCCGAGGGTCTCTCGTCCGATGAGCGTATCGGCGGGCCCAAAGCGGGAATGTTGGGCGTGGCTTAATATTGGGGCGAGGTATGCGATTGCAAAAACTTTCTCTCTACTTTCTTTTCTTAATCTCTTGCGTTCCCGCTGTATGCCAGCAACCGGATATGGAGCACGCGACATTCCAGGTCGGAGAGATTAATTATTTCGGTTATGCCGGCATCGATCTTGATCTCATTCGCGCACAGCTCCCACTCCACACTGGTGACAAACTTATATTCGCCACGTTTAGCCGTGACGCAACCGAGGTTGCGCTTACCCGACTAACGGGTCATCGGCCAACCGATATCGCTATCGTTTGCTGCGACCAATCCAAGCACCTTTTTGTGTACATCGGACTCGGGGGTTCATCATCCCATCCCATGCCCGTTGCCGTTGTGCCTGGCGGCCACGATCACCTTGACCCTACTGCTGCTCGCCTCTACGACCAGGAAATGGCCGCTTTATTGAGCGCCGTAAGTGCTGGAAATGCCGGCGAAGACGACTCCAACGGCTATAAGCTCTCGAACGATCCGGCTCTCCGGCAGATCGATCTCTCGATACTCGCTTATGCTGCTCCTCGGGAAGCCGACCTCGTACGCGTGCTCCGAAACTCGTCCGATTCCCATCAACGACAGATCGCTGCCGCTTTCCTTGGATACGTACCGCGTTCCTCCATCCAGGTTGCGGCCCTCACTGCGGCAGTCAGTGATCCGGATGATGAGGTTCGTAATAACGCAGTCCGCGCTCTGTCTGTCCTGTCTGCCGCTCGCAACTCGTCGCCGCTCCTCATAGATACCCATTTCTTTGTCGCATTGCTTTTCTCCGGGAAGTGGACGGATCGCAATAAGGGCAGTCTGCTGCTCCTCCGTCTCACCGAACATCGTGATCCCACGCTGCTCGCTTCGCTACGCCACGAAGCCATCCAGCCGCTGATCGAAGGCGCTTCTTGGCATGGAGACTCAGGCCACTCCACCGCCTTCCTGGTCGTCCTAAGCCGCTGTCTGTCGATTCCTGAAGATACCCTCAAGCAACTGATCGACAGCCGTAACACAGCAACAATCATCGCCGCAGCTAACAAAGAGTAGGGTGCCTATAGAGAGTCCCCAATCAAGTCTGCGCTCGGAGCAATGTACAGACTCATAACCTGACTAGCTGCCAACCGCCACGTCAGGTAGCCTGGACCTACAAAAGCAGGCCATGGAAATGACAGAGTGTGGAAAGCATGGAAAGCCATTGAGCCAGCTTCCCACCCTTCCCACACTCTTTGGTAATCCCTTCGGGATTACCACATTCCCACAGCCTCGACGACGAGAGAGGGATTTAGGAACAAGAGCAGGGTCCATACATAACCCAAAGTCAGGCCCTTTCCAACGCAAGGGACTTGTAACGGATGTGTCCGGTCCAAAGTGTAACGAATGTCCCGGTACACTCAGTGTGCATTCCTTGGGCAAAACGGAGCGGGAAAGAGTTCGACGATCAAGATCTACTCGGTATGATGCACCCGACCTCTGGCAGCGGCAGCATCCTTGGTCACCTTATTGACCGAGAGCGAGAGAGCTTTCTGATCCGGCAGAGAGTTGCTTTCGTGGCGGAGGACAAGCGGCTTTACGAGTACATGACTGTTGGTCAACTGATTGGTTTTACCAAGTCCTTTTTTTCGCGATGGGACGGCACTCTAGAGGGCCGCCTCCTGGAACAGTTTGAGCTTCCCCGAGAACGTAACGTTCGCCAACTGTCAAAGGGAATGCGGACGAAACTGGCGTTGCTGCTGGGATTCGCACGCGGTTGCGACTTGCTGATTTTGGATGAGCCCACGGAAGGACTCGACCCGGCCGCCATTGAGGACGTTCTGCAGATTGTGGTGTCGCTGGCTGCGCAGGGAACGACTATCTTCTTCTCATGGCACCAGATCGCGGAAGTGGAGCAGGGGGTTGTCGTCATTACCTTTGGATTACTTCTTTCCGAGATATTCGAAGGGGAGTTCACTTCGCCCGTGGTTGGACTGTGCGCGTTGACTGCCATCTTTCTGGCGTACCGGGCACATACGCTCCGGGGTTGGAATGTCTTCGACGTGATGAGTGCCACGACATCGATAGAACGTGAAACGCAACTGCTTTCAGGCGGGTTTCATTGGTTTGGAATGGTGATGTGTTTGTTGATGTCCTCCTGCCTGCTCCTTGCCGCTCATGCTGTGATACGGGCCCGCGATTTTTGAGTTCGGGATGCTGGAACTTTGCGAAGTGGGGGGCGGGGCCGTTAGGGAGGGTGATTGGTGGGTGGTCAGGCTTTGCAGAGTTCGGCGGCGAGGAGTTCGCGGTTGGTCAGGGTGAGGGTGTCTACGCGTTTTAGGGTGGCGAGGTAGAGGGTGGCGGCGGCGGCGGCGAGGAACAGGAAGATGGGGGTGGCGAGCCAGGGGTGTTGGAGGTAGTTGCAGAGGAGGATGGTGCCGGCTCCGAGGGCTGCGGAGGCGAGGATGATGCCGAGGCTGATGAGGGCGCTGAGTTGGGAGGCCTGGTTGTTCATCTTGCCGAGGGTGACCTTTTTAGGGGAGTTGAGGGAGCGCAGGTTGCCGATGGCGGCGGAGACGAGGATCGAGGCGGTGGCCCAGGCGAGGGTGGCGGTGACGAGGCTGACGGGTGGTTTGTGGGGCGAGGTGAAGGTGATGATGGAGGCGATAAGGAGGGTTTCTACGAGGAGGACGCTGAAGTTGACGAGGTTTTTGCCGAGGATGACGTCGCGCATGCGGATGGGGGCGAGGAGGTAGAACTGGAAGCCGGTGGCGTCGGAGCCGAGGGCGTTGTAGAAGATGGGAGCAATGCCGAGGAGGCCATAGGCGAGAGCCATTGGGAAGAGGAAGGTTCCGGTGCGGCCGATCATGGAGGCGCGGGTGGAGAAGATAAACACCATGAAGACGGGGGTGAGGAGACCGTAGAGCATGGGACCGGAACGGCGGAGGTAGAGGACCTCCTTCTGCATGGTGGCGGAGACGGTGGCGGAGAGGCCGGGGATGGACCAGTCGGATGCGGGTGCGGCGGGGGAGGCGAGCCCGGAAGGGGTGGGTGGGGCTGTGCCTTCGCTGAGGTTTTCGCCGTGGAACTCCTTGTTCATGCGCCAACTAAAGATGCCAAGGAAGATGGCGGTGAAGATGCCGAGGCCGAGGAGGGCGGCGATGGCGATGCCGTAGTGGCTGGCAGCGGCGCTGTTGATGGAGGTGGCGGCGAGGCCGGGGGGGAGGAGGTTGGTGGCGGGTTCGATGTGGTGGAAGAGGCGGATCAGGCCAGCGAACTTCTTCGCGGAGTTGAGGCTGTTGCCGCTGAAGCCGGGGTTGAAGGTGACGTTGAGGTATTGGATTCCGAGGGAGAAGAAAAGGATCAGGCCGGTGAAGATTTCGCGGGCGCGGCGGGTGGAGAGCCAGCGGTCGACCCAGGCGAAAACCATGCGGGTGAAGAAGAGGTTGGTGAGGGTGAAGAGGGCGAGAGTGAGGATGGTCCAGGGGATGAGTGAAGGCTGGGCGAGGCCGATGCCGAGGGTGGCGGCGGCGAGCGAGAGGGTTCCTATGACGGTGGAGGGGGCGAGGAGACCGAAGGTGAGGCGGATGAGGACCCAGCGGCGGAAGCCGATGGGGAAGCGGATGAGGGAGTTGGGATCGAAGCTGAGGGCGGCAGGTGAGAGGTTGATGCTGACGACCTGCCAGAGGATGAAGAGGGCCCAGAGGAGGCCGGTGAGGTACTCCGGGTGGTGGGCGGAGGTGAGGTAGTAGGCGGCGAAGCCTGAGCCGATAATGGGGCCGATGGCGACGGCGGCGAGGAAGGGAATGAGGACGATGCGGGCGACGAGCTCGCCGGTGCCGCCCTTGCGGCGGAAGCCGTTTTTGAAGATGTCCCAACGGAGCTGCGCGATGGCGCGGAGGTGGGTGGCGAGGGGGATGGGGGACACGGGCTGGGTCAGGAGGTTCAGGCGAGCCATGAGAGCTCCCGTTCGGGGGCGGAGGAGGCGCCGCCGACGATATTGATGAAGAGCTGTTCGAGGGTGAGCTTGGTGGTGGCGTTTGGATCTTCGGTGGAGTTGGGGTGGCGGGCCTGGACTCCGGCGCGTAGCTCTTCGAGGGAGCCCTGGGCGACGAGCTGGCCGTGGGCGATGATGCCGACGTGGGTGCAGAGTCGCTCGACGATTTCGAGGACGTGGGAGGTGAGGAAGATGGTGGCACCACGAGCGATCATGCCCTGGAGCATGGACTTGAGGGTTCCAGCGGCGATGGCGTCGACACCTTCGAAAGGCTCGTCGAGGAAGAGGATTTTGGGGTTGTGGATGACGGCGGCGGCGAGGGCGAGCTTTTTCTGCATGCCGTGGGAGAAGTCGGTGACGAGCTTCTTTTGTTCGCGAGCGAGGTCCATGAATTCGAGGAGCTCTGTGGTGCGGGCGGCGGTGGTGGCGTGGTCGAGGCCGTACATGCGGGCGACGAAGCGGAGGTACTCGGATGCGGTGAGGCGGCCGAAGAGGGCCATGCCCTCGGGGACGACGCCGATGTGCTGCTTGAGGGCGAGGGTGTCGGTGCGGAGATCGGTGCCGAGGATTTCGATGGAGCCGGCGGTGGGGGCGAGGAGGCCGGTGAGCATCTTGATGGTGGTGGACTTGCCTGCTCCGTTGGGGCCGAGGAAGCCGAAGAACTGGCCGGGAGCGACGGCGAGATTGACGTTGTTGACGGCGGTGAAGTCGCCGAAGGTGCGGGTGAGGAGCTGGGTGCGGATGGCGTAAGGTGTGGTTTCCATGAATGGGTTCATTCAGAATAGCGGGGATTTTGGAAATGGCAAGGGCGGGGGAGGCTTAACACGGATTGCACGGACGGGCACGGATAAAGGCGGATAGGAACGGACAAGTACACGGGCAAAGACGTAACGGGGATTAGAGCGGATAAAAGCTGATAACGGCGAAGCTGGGGTAGGGCGGGCGGGATTGGGTGAGAAGAGGCAACGGCTTTGGTGGGTTTGGTGGGTTTGGTGGGTTTGGTGGGTTTGGTGGGTTTGGTGGGATGGGTGGGATGGGTGGGATGGGTTGGATGGGTGGGATGGGTGGGATGGGTTGGGCGGTGGGGTGGGTGGATGGTTTCGGGGTCCTGCCGGTTACCGACGGGTTGAACCGTACGCTGAAATTGGATGAGGTGCTGGTATTCGGCTGCGTTGCTGGCAAAGTGCGCGAACAACGCAGCTCAGGATGACATCTTTACTTTCTTTGGAGGAGAACAGGCAACGGCCTAGGCCTGGTGGGTGCCTATGTTATTCGGATTCGGGGTTGGGTTGGGCTTTGCGGCGTAGCAGGAGGGGGAGGATGAAGAGGATGGCGATGATGGTGGTGATCATGCCTCCTACGACGACTCGGGCGAGGGGTTGCTGGGCCTGGGCTCCGATGCCGTTGGAGAGGGCTGCGGGGAGGAGGCCCAGGCCTGCGGCCATGCAGGCCATGACTACGGGGCGCATCTCGTCGACGCAGCCGTGTTCGAGGCCGGGGTAGCGGTCGTGGCTGGTGATGGCCTCGCGCTGGGCACGGCGGACGCCGGACATGAAGACGACGGCTCCGAGGGTGGCTACTCCGATGAGCGAGGTGAAGCCCACTGCGGCGGAGATGCTGAAGTTGGTGTGGCTGACGTAGAGAGAGACGGCTCCGCCTACGGCGGCGAAGGGGAGGGTGGCGATGATGATGAAGGCGTCTTTCCAGGTGTTGAACTGGACGAAAAGTAAAACCACAATCATGGCTAATGAAATGGGGATGATGATGGCGAGGCGGGCCTGTTCTTTTTTGAGGGAGTCGAACTCGCCGGCCCAGCTCTCGTTGTAGCCGCTGGGGAGGGGGACGTCTTTTTTTAGTTTGGCCTGAAGGTCCTGGATGGTGGTGGATAGGTCGCGGCCGCGGACGGAGAATTTGATGGGGATGTAGCGGCGGCCGTCTTCGCGGTAGATCATGAAGGAACCTTCCTTGATGGCGACGTCGGCGACCTGGCCGAGGGGGACCTTGGAGCCGTCGGCGGTGGGGATGAGGATGGCTCGGATGGCTTCTGGGCTGGAGCGGTTGGCTCCGGGGTAGCGGACGGTGAGGTCGAAGCGTCGGTCTCCCTGGATGACCTGGGAGACGGGTGCTCCTCCGATGGCAGCCTGGACGGCGGCGTTGATGTCTCCGGAGAGGATGCCGTAGCGTGCGGCCCTGGCGCGGTCGGCCTGGATGACGAGTGAGGGTTGGCCGCCTACTTTGAAGACGCCGATATCGGCGACGCCGGGGACGGACTGCATGGTCTGCTGGACCTTGTTGGCGAGGGTGGTGAGGGTTTCGAAGTCGTCGCCGAAGAGCTTGAGGGAGTTCTCGCCCTTGACGCCGGACATGGCCTCTTCGACGTTGTCCTGGATGTTCTGGGAGAAGTTGAGGTCGATACCGGGGAAGCGGGAGAGGCGGTTGTTGATTTCGTTGACGAGCTGGGGCTTGGTGAGGCCGGGGCGCCACTGGTCCTGCGGTTTGAGGGTGACGGAGACTTCGATGTTGTTGAAGGTGGAGACGTCGGTGCCGTCGTCGGGGCGGCCCATTTGGGAGACGGTCTGTGTGACTTCGGGGGATTCTGCGATGACGGCGCGGAGCTGGTTGGCGAGGTTAGCGGAGGTGTCGAAGGAGATGTCCTGGGGGAGGGTGGCGCGGATCCAGAGATTGCCTTCTTCGAGGGGCGGCATGAACTCGCCGCCGGTGAGGGCGAAGCAGATGACGCCGACGATGAGCATGGCTCCGCCACCGATCCAGACGAGTTTGGGGCGGTTGAGGGCATGGTGGAGTACGCGCTCGTAACGGTTGCGGAGTCCGCGGGAGAGCCAGGTGTAGCCGTCGCCGGGCTTCTGCTCCTTGGGGGCGGTGAGGTAGCCGAGGACGGGGGCGAAGACGAGGGCAAACATAAGGGCTCCCATGAGGGCGAAGCCGTAGGTGACGGACATGGGCGAGAAGATCTGGCCGGCGACGCCTTCCATAGTGAAGAGGGGGATGAAGGCGACGAGGATGATGGCGGTGGAGAAGAGGACGGGAGGCGCGGCTTCGACGACGCCTTCGACGATGAGGGTGGCGGTCTCTTCGCCTTCGACACGGCGGGAGAGTTTTCGGTAGATGGATTCGAGGACGATGATGGAGGAGTCGACGAGGATGCCGAAGTCGATGGCACCTATGGAGATAAGGTTGGCGGAGCGTCCGGTGAGGACCATCATGCCGAAGGAGAAGACGACGGCGAAGGGGATGGTGACCGCGGCAATGAAGGTGATGCGGAGATCGCCGAGCATGGAGAGGAGGAC
>Ga0123336_10003052_pt1 | contig 14250 bp, 15 predicted proteins | sample SSSSmetaG_FD_96466 | JGI IMG/M metagenome (GOLD analysis project Ga0123336, IMG submission 96466) | Glacier valley bacterial and archeal communities from Borup Fiord, Nunavut, Canada, to study Microbial Dark Matter (Phase II) - ​SSSS metaG | ecosystem: Environmental > Aquatic > Freshwater > Ice... | reverse complement strand
CGCGGTCATCATTTCTCTCCTGCTCCTGCGCATCGATTTCACGCCTTCCCGCACCGGCGTTTCCATGCTCAACAGCATGCGCGAAGGTTTCCAGTTCATCAAAGGCCAGGGAGCCATGTCCGGCCTCATCATCCTGGCCTTCTGCATGACCGGTCTCGGCATTCCACTTATTACTTTCCTGCCGGTGTTCGCGAAGAGCATTTTTGAGGGCGGCCCGGAAACCTACACCTGGCTATTGGCCGCGTCGGGCCTGGGTTCCGTCACCGGTGCGCTGATCGTCGCCGCCAGCGGTCAGATCAAAAATAAAGGACAAGTGGCGCTGGTGATGCTGCTATGTCTCGGCACCGCCATGGGCGCCTTCTCTTTTTCGAAGACGCTCCCGCTGAGCTGCATTTTTCTTTTCATCGGCGGCGCCGCGCTCATCGGCGGTTTCGCCATGATCAGCTCGCTGGTGCAACTCATCACCACGAATGAAATGCGGGGCCGCGTCATGAGCGTCTATAACGTGGCCTTCCGCGGAGGCATGCCCATCGGCAGCCTGATTTCCGGCTGGCTGGTGCCCATTTACAGCGCCCCGCATGTGATCGCAGCGAATGGCATTCTGCTGGTGCTGCTTGGGTCGTATTTCCTGATCTTTCAACGGAAGGTGGCAGCACTCTGACTTAGCGCTGCCACCTTTTATCCCGGCCCTACCCGCCTGCGTTCGCGATCACACAGCCTGGAGCAGATACCCACTTCTGCGCAGAGAGGTTGATCGCCAATAACTTCGGCAGTAAATGAACTACCTCCTTAGCCAGTGTGTTAGCCGCAGTTAAGGGCTTACCGCCCGTAACATCCTGCAAATAGAAAGTCATGCCATCGGTTACCCATGCGCCTGTTGTCGCAGAGCCCCTGCTGCCGGACCCGGCAAAGAGTGGCCCTGACGGGCTGCCGACGTGAATTTCCACCATCTGGGCGTTGGGCGCTTTCCAACTGAGCGTGACGGTGGCTCCCGTCGCGCCTTCCGTGGCCGGTGTAGGATCGGGTACTGCGGTCAGCGAAGCGCCGTTTCTCCATACCTGTATGCCTACTCCCAACCCCGCCCCCCCGCTGCGGATACAGCGATGAATATTTGGTTGTTCACACCATCGGCAGCAAGCGAATGGGTAGATTGAGCCGGCAAGGGAGCAGCCGCCGGCACACCGACCACCAGATGCGTAATCAGCATGTATGTTTTGGCATCCACCACGTACACATTTTGGCCGCCGCCAAAATAAACGCGTTGATCCCCGCTGCTGTACCAGATCTCGTCGCCGCTCACTCCGGCAACTGTGGTGACGACTTTGCCGCTGGCCAGGTCGATGACATCACCGCAAGCCGACATCAGCCGTTGCCCCGGGATCAGCACCAGACCGCTCGGACCCTTGCAGGCGCTGGGAATCGACCTCGTGATGCTCAACGTTTGAGGGTCCAGTTCGTCGATTTGTCCGTTGGCGTTCGTCGCCGTGGCCGGGATGGCCATGTAGAACTTTGACGCCGGCGCGTCCCAAATAGGCTGCTCGATGCCACCAGTCGCCAGGGGCCCAGCGATGCCGTCGTAAGTGATCCTTTGCACCACGGAATAGGTGGCGGTAGAGACGAAGCTGACAAAGGGCGGAGCATCCCGGTCGTTGGCGATCAGGATGAGACGATCGTCCGGGTCATAGGCGAGTTCGTCGGCGCGGGCGGTTCCGCCGGTGGGGATGATATGAGAGACCGAGTTTGTGTTGGTATCGATGACGGCGATTGTGCTGTCGTTCAGCCCCACCCAAAGCTCATGCGCCCGGGATATGGCGAGGATTCCGTTAGCCGCGCTGGGCAATGGAATGGAAGTAAGGAAGACGTCGTTTTCGGTGTCGATGACGTCCACCTTCGGCTTGATTACGGGCGACGCCGTGGCGTTACCACGATCGGCAAGGTAGTACCGTGCGTTCGCGGAATCTACCCAACTGATGTCGTTTCCCGCAAGACCTCCTGGGATGCTGATGACTCGCAGCATTTGGTAGCCGGCGACCGGCTGGCCTTGTTGCGCGGAGGCCAGTGGGAGCAGAACAGGCAGCATGAATGCCCACCCAGAAAGGTAGAGCAGCTTTATCGTCTGCATTTCGCAAATCCCCTATGGTGACGTGATCCGATAGCTTCGCCATTAGACTTCTTTCAAAGTGACGTCGATTCAGGCGCCGGGAATTCCCGTCACCGATCGGCCGGTAGCATATTACAGTCGGTCGCGTCGTGACGGCCCTCGCCCCAGGCCCTTCTCTGCGGCTCTGCGTGATTCGAGCGGCCGGACCGCACCCGCTTACCCCTCGCCTCTCCACTACACTAAAACTATGCGAACCGTTGTCTTCGCCACGCTCTCTCTTACCGCTGCATTGTCCCTCGCCTTTGCCGCCGACGCCGAACTCGAACGCGCACGCGACCAGCAGGACCGTCCCGCGCTGGACCGTATCGCCGCGCAATATGCCGCCGGTGCCCAATCGGCCCCGAAAGATGCGGAAGCGCAGTACCGCGCCGCCCTCGCCGCTTCTTACAACGCTGAAGTCGCTCTGGAGGTAAAGGATAAAGAGCGCGCCCGTCGCGCGGCGGAATCCGGCATTGCGCCCGCGGAACGCGCCATCGCGCTGAAACCCGCGAACGGCGAGTATTACCGCATCCTCGCCACGCTCTATGGCCAAGTCATCCCCGCCAATCCCATGTCTGGCATCTCTTATGGCAAGAAGGCCAAGGAAGCCATCGGCAAAGCGCTCGAACTGTCTCCGAAATCTGCGTCCGTTCACATGGCTGAAGGTGTCGGGAACTATTACATGCCGGCCATGTTCGGCGGCGGTCCGGACCTTGCCGCAAAAAACTTCCGCGAAGCCATAGCGCTCGATCCGAAGAATGCCGAAGCCTATCTCTGGCTCGCCCTGGCACAAAAAAAGCTGCACAAGAACGCCGATGCGCGCCAGTCGCTTGCGAAATCGCTTGAGCTCAATCCGGCGCGCGTGTGGGCCAAAGATCAGTTGGAAAAGACGCCGGCTCAGTGACCAACCCGCTGGTTGCACTCCTCATCGCAGCCATCGCGCTTTTCAGCTTTTTCGTCTTCCCAGGCCACACGTATCTCACACAGGATACGCAGATTTACGTGGCCATTCTTGAAAATCTCTGGGACCCCACCGCGCTCTCGCATGACCTTCTGGTGGGCCACTCCCACGTCGCCTACACCCTCTACGATGAGTACGCCATCGCCGCCCGTTGGCTCACGCATTCCAGCTTTCAGGCCGTGCTGCAAACCACGCAGGTGTTGTGCCGCGCGCTCGGCATTTGGGGAGTCTACCTGCTCGCCTTGCGCATCCTTGAATCACGCTGGCGTTCCCTGGCCGTCGCGGCTATCTGTGCCGGGGGAGCGGAGATATGGGGTCCAGCCGTGCTATTCGTCGAATTCGAACCAAGCCCACGCGCGTTTGCGATCCCGTTATTGTTCCTCGCCTGCGGTTTGGCTGCGCACGGTGGCTATCGTGCTGCCGCCGCCGTCGCCACCATTGGCTTCGTTTTGCACCCCACCTCCGCCGCCCCCTTCTGGCTCTGCCTGGCCCTGCTGCGTCAGTGGAAAATTGGGTTCGTTTCTCTGCTTTGCGGCGTCGCTCTGCTCGCCACCGGTGCCCATTTCCAGCCCGATCTCGGCGAACGACACATGGTTTTCAGCCGTGTTCCGCCTGCTCTCGAAGCCATCCAGCGCGTGCGCGGCGCCTACAATTGGGTCGGCATGTGGTGGAGTTCGGAATGGCCCAAGTATCTGGCTTGCCTCGCCGTCTCAGCAATGGCTCTGGTGCGTTCCGGGGCTGCGCGGCACCGCGCCCTCAGACCGTCTCTGATCGCCCTCCCCGTCATAGGTCTCCTCAGCGTTCCTGTCTCATACCTTCTGCTTGACCGGTTGAAGTGGTCCGCCGTGCCGCTCATTCAGCCCGCGCGTTTGCTGCTGTTCACCGTTGCGATCGCCATCTTCCTGGCCGCAGTCGCGGCATTCCGGGCCCGCCATCTAGCCGAAAGCGTAGTTTGGTTCGCACTGGCTATCACGCCCGCCATCGCCGGTCCCCGGCCCAGACGCGTACCCACTCCTGCCCTCATCGAATTTAGCCATTGGGCCGCCGCCAATACTCCCAAGGACTCTGTCTTTCTCTTCCCCCAAGCGGGAAAGTCGCTCGAACCGGGTTTTTTCCGCTCCCAGGCGCTACGTGCCGTCTATGTAGACTGGAAGGGCGGAGGACAGGCCAACTTTCTGCCCGAAATGGGCCTGGAATGGTGGCGCAGGTATCGGGATGTGATGCTCAAACCGCAAACTCTGGAGCATTACCGCGCGCTCGGCATCGATTACATCGTGCAGCCCGGCACCCCCTACAAGGTCCTGCCGGTCCCATGAGTTCTTACGACGCGTTCGCCTGGCTCTATGGCCGCTAAGGCGCCGAGCCCTTGCAGCAGTGGGAGATGCCGGCGCTTGACGGGCTGCTTCTGAATGATCTGCCGCCAGGAGCGCACATTCTCGATCTCGCCGCCACTTCCTGGTCGCAGGCTTTGATAATTAGCCCGGCATGCTCGAAATGGCGCGAGCAAACGTCCCCAAGGGCGCTGAGTTCCTACTGCAAAACGCGACCGATTTCCAGCTGCCGCAACCCGTGGATGCTGCGCTGTGCACCTTCGACAGCATCAATCACCTGCTCGATAGCGAACAGGTTTTGGCTTCGTTCCTGCAAATTTCGCAGGCCCGTCGCGGCCACACGTCGCTCACCCTCTTCCGGCTTACCGGCGCCTGGCAGCGCACCGATGTCGAATACGAACAACGACAACTGGGAAGTTCCCGAATTGACCGCTCTCCTGCGCCAAGCCGGATTTAGCCGGATCGAGCATTGGCGCGCAACGGAAGACCTGCAGCGGCCCGGGCATTACGGCACCGGCAGGTGCTACTTACGCGCCGTGAATGGCCAACCAAGTGTCTAGTTAATTGTGCGTGCTCACAGTTCTCAACATCGTCTATCCCCTTGCACCTGTCCGTCCCGATACAGCCGGCGGCGCTGAACAGGTGGTCGCCATGCTGGATCGGGCCCTGGTTCGCAGCCGGCCACCGTTCCGTGATGGTGGCGTGCGAAGGATCGCAGGCTTTAGGCACGCTTGTCGAAACCGAGTGTCCGGCGGGCACGCTTACCGAGTTTGCCTCGCAGCGGCTACGCATTGCGTACCGCGGCGCAGTTGCCGAAACGGTGCGCCAGTACCGTCCCGATTTAGTGCACCTGCACGGGATCGGTTTCCTGCAATATCTGCCGCCGGCGGGCGTTACGGCCGTGGTGACGCTGCACCTGCCCCCTTCCTGGTACCCCCCTGCAATCTTGTCGCTGGAACTGCAGGAAACGTGGTTGCATTGCGTCTCGAGCGCGCAACGGCGCGATTGTCCCGAAGCCGATAACCTGCTCCCCACCATTGAAAACGGAGTACCGCCCGTGGCTTCCTTTCACCCGATTCGCCGCCGCGGTTTTGCCGTCACCATGGGCCGCATTTGTCCCGAAAAGGGCACAGACACAGCCCTTCGCGCGGCCCGCCTGGCGCGCGTCCCCATTCTGGTTGCAGGACAGGTGTTCTCGTACGAGGCTCACCTGCGCTACTTCGAGGAGCAGGTCAAGCCGCTTCTTCGCCGCCCTTGGTTCAACAAGCTCAGCCCCGGCGCCATCCTGCTGGCTCACGCCATCGAACGAGCCAGGCAAGAGGGCGCGACCCATGTGGATTTTCTGCGTGGTGCCGAACCCTACAAATACCTATGGGGCGCGCAAGACCGAATCAATTACGCCGTGCGCCCCGGAACGAATAACTCAGAATCCAGGGGGCCACAAGGGTCGTGATCACCGACATGGCGACGATTACGCCGTACACGGGCTGCGAAATCACCCCGAAACCCGCGCCCATCTGCGCCACCACCATGCCCACTTCGCCGCGAGGAATCATACCGGTTCCCACTTGCAAGGCTTCGCGCCGCCCCAACCGGAGCGCGCCCAATCCGCAGCCGATCAGTTTTGACACAATCGCCGCCAGCACGATTGCCCCGGTAAGCAGCAGCGTTTCGCGTTTGCGGAAGGTGATCAGATCCAGGTGCATGCCGATTCCGGCGAGAAAGAACGGCAGGAACACCTCCGTCACGCCCGCTGTCAAATCATGTACCCGCTTTTCCACGGTTTCAGACATCGCCATGCCGGCCAAAAAAGCTCCGGTGATCGCCGCTATCCCAGCCCAAACAGCCAGCACAGAGAGGCCAAACAGCACCGCCATCGCGATGGCGAATTCCTTTTCCGGAATATTCAGGTTCGGGTGTATGCGCGGCACAAATCGCTGCATCAACCGGCTGCCCCAGTTCGCCACAATCGCGGTAAAGCCGACGGCTAGAACAGCAGTCAGCGCGATTCCCGCAATGTTCAACCCGCCGCGCGCAACACTGCTTGCCACGGAGAGCGCAAGCAGCCCCAGTATGTCGTCAAAGACCGCGGCAGCCAATATGATCCGGCTGGAACGAAGGCTCAGCACGCCCATGCGCTTCAACACTTCGGCTGTGATGCCGACGCTGGTGGCCACCATGGAAACGCCCATGAATAGCGCTTCGATGGGCGGTGCACGCCACGCGGTCAGGATGCCCCAGCCCATGGCGAACGGAACAATCACGCCGCAAATAGCCACGGCCAGCGCCGTGCCGCCCACACGCTTCAGGCTGGAAGGCTTTACTTCTAACCCGATGCGAAAGAGCAGAAAAATCAGCCCCAGGTCGGAGAAGGCGGAGAGCACGGCGTTCGGTTCCAGCCAGTGCAGCACCTGCGGACCGATCAGCACGCCCGCCAGAATCTCTCCCACAATGCCGGGCAAACGCAAACGCTCAAATACTTCCGCCAGAGCCTTGGCGGCCATAAAAACAATCAGTAATGAGAGCGGAACAGTGAGCGGATTCTCAGGCACGCCGGCGCTCTCGCAGCGCTTGCGTCACTTCACGGTGGCATCGCAGGCAGAGCGTCCGGATATTCGAAAGGTCGCATTCGCCGCCCCCTTCCACCACGGGGACAATGTGGTCCGCATCCCACAGTGTCTTCCGATTCATTTTGGTCAGGTGCCACTTGGCCAGCATTTCAGCGCGCCGGTCGCCCCGCGCTCGCTTCAGCCGCAGCCATCCTTCGTGCGTATCCACGCGACAGACGGCACAAATGGCGCGGTCCCGCTTCAAGACGCATTCGCGCAGGTAGCCGGGGTCGGTGCGCAGCTTCCATTCGTGTACACACCATTCGGAACAGAAGGTGCGTTTGGGCGGCGGCACTTCGAGCGAACACCAACGGCAGAGGGCACGCCCGTTTTCACCTTGCGCCAATTCCGTCCGTACTACACGACCTCCGGACATGGTGCGGGCTGTGCTCACAAATCTGTTTTACCGCATCTCGAGAAAAAGAACTTTATAATGTAAAGTTTTTGCGGCATACTAAGCGGCGTGACACTCTTTGAGCCGCTCTTCCTGCTCTGTGTTCTGGCGCTGCTTGTCAGCCTGGTTCGTCTGGTCTATCTGTTCGCCAGGCAGCAGCTCGCGCGTTCGCTCGCGCTACGGATCGCGGCTTGTATCGGGGTTTATCTTGACGCGCTGATCACTGTCTCGGTGCTTTCTCCGGCGCGCATTTACCAGCAGGGAGAAGCGCAATGCTTCGACGATTGGTGCCTGGCTGTAGACCGGGTTGAGCGCGACGGCGGCGCGCTGCGCGTTTCTCTGAACGTGATCAGCCAAGCCAAGCGCGTCACGCAGCGTGAGTTGGGGGTAGCGGTCAACCTAACGGACGAGCACGGCCGTGTGTAATGCCCCGTCGCTGAGTTCGGTACACCCCTCGACACCTCCATCGGGCCGGGGGAGCGCTTCGGTACCGGACGTGTCTATCGTCCTGAATCCGGTTCCCGCGAGCTGGCGATTCGTGCTCAAACACGGGGGGCCGGGGCTCTTGATAATCGCCGATCGCGGGAGCCTTTTCCATCGCCGGACCCGGATGCTGCTGCCTTCCCCAGTACCGTGACCCAATGTTTGCGCGCCCCGGGCTTATCGAAAATGTCCTTCCAGTGCTTCTCGAATCGCGCGGATTGGTCCGCGATCCTAGTTGTAAGAAACGCCTTCACTTCGGTGGAGTCATCGCGCCCCAGCCACGCCAGCGCGGTCGCGGCGTCGTTGATTTCGCCCAGCGCATCCTGCACCGGCTTCAATCGCTTCAGCAGTGTTCCGAACGCCGGGCCATAGGTTTCTTCGAAGAGTTCCAGCGTGTACCGGAAGTGCTTGGTCTTCAGGCGGAATTTATGCAGTTCTTCTGGTTTCTGCGCGCCCTCCCCGAGCGCGCTTCCGGCGGCGAAGTACGCAAGGGCCAATTCGGGCAGTGCCACGGCGGCGCTTTCTTCCACGCTCAGCTTTCCGCGCCAGGGCGATTTCATTTTGCCTTCACGATACCGCGCCACTGCTTGGCCCGCTCCTTCTCAGTCCAGGCGACGATCTTATCGGTCAGCGCGCTTTGCCATTCGTGCTTCTCCGCGTTCAGCCGAACAAAGAGAGTATCGTCCGAGGCCAGCCCCGCTTTCACGAATAATTCTCCGGCGATATCGCGGTTGCGCACCTCTGCCGCCAGTTGCATCAGCTTGCGCAGCTTTCGACGTAACCGGCCGGCTTCTCCAAGGGGATAGAGTGCTTCGAAGGCGCGCAGACATTCACTCAGGCGGCGAATGCTGGTGCGAAGGTCGTGAACCGATTCTTCATCCGCGCCACGGTCCGCGGCCGCTGCCATACGCTCTTCCACCTTCGCGATCAGGTGTGCCGATTTCGCGCGAGCGAACCGCTTTAGCGTAAGTGGCTTAGGCGCGGACACGGGTGAGGACGATGGACCGGTTGTAGACCTGCTGGAAGAATTCACCGGCGCGCTCCGCGGCCCACGCTTCGAGATCGACATTCACGTTTGAATGCAACTTCAAGACCACTTCGGCGGAACGTACCGAGCATTCCAGCGATTTGATCCGCTGGCCTCGGCTGCGATCCAGATTATCGGCGATGCGGAGCAAGGGCGCCAGGTACGTAATGGCCCGCCGGCTCTCCTGATCGAGTGATTGCCAATTGGGATGTTCCGTAGTGGGAGTTGCCTTGCGATGGTAGCGGCACAGGTTCGCAATTACTTCGCGCTCCCGCTCAGTAAAGCCGGGCATGTCGGAGTTCGAGACCAGATAGTAAGAGTGCTTGTGGTGGCGCGTATCGCTGACGAAGTGCCCCACATCGTGCAGGTGCGCCGCCGCCTCCAGAAGGCGCGAATAGTGGTGTGGCAGTTTGTGTAACGGCTCGAGCGCGGTGAAGAGCTCGACAGCCAACCGGGCCACTTTGCGGACGTGTTTGAGGGAGACACAGTAGCGTGTGCTCATGCCCTCCACCATTTCACGCTGATCGCGATTCATCTGTGTTGCGGCGCGGCCTGTGTTGCGGGCAATCAGATCGGCGATGATGCCATCTCGAACCCCGGCGGCTGAATAGTACAGCGAAGGCAGAGCCAGATCGCGCAGAATGCGGTTGAGTACCGCGGCACCGGCGATAATTATTTCCGCACGACGAGGACCGATGCCAACAATCTTGCGACGTTCCGCTAGCGGCTTCTCGCTCAAATCGGCATACAAGGCGCGCAACTGAGAAGCCGAGCAACGCATCTTATCGGCCATGTCTCGCTTGGTGCGCGTGACCTGATTCACCGCCGCCACAACAGCCGCCGCCGTGGCGGAAGTGGCAATGGCGCGGTCGATCTTGGTATCGCCGATCTTGCGCAGCGTGGGCGCCAGCCGCTCCGCGACGTACTCCTCCAGGCGGTGTAATTCCGTGTCCTTCGGCGGGTCCGTTTTGAGGAACAGTTCCGTCAGGCGCAGCGCTCCGAGTTGCTTCGAGGCAGCGAGCAGGATGCGCCCCTTTTCGCTGAGGATGATCTCCGCACTACCGCCGCCGATATCGATCATCAGCACGCGCTGGCGCGAATGCGGCCATCGGCTTTGCACGCCCAGGTGAATGAGTCGCGCCTCTTCCTGGCCCGAGATGATTTCTACCGGCGTGCCGGCAGCGGCTGAAATGCGCGTCAGGAACTCGCGCTGGTTGCTGGCATCGCGAACGGCGCTGGTGGCAACGGCGCGTATGGCAACCGGCTCATAGCGCCGATAGGTGAGCGCCATGCCTTCCAGCGCCCCGGCCAGAAAATCCATTGCTTCGGAACTGATGCGCCCGGTGCGGAACACGCTTGCGCCCAAGCGCGTGACCTGCCGTTCGGACACCAGAATGCGTGCCGGCGAGACGACACCTGCGGCGGAGACCGTCACCTCGGCAACCTCAAGGCGGACAGAATTACTGCCAATGTCGATTGCGGCGTAACGAGGCATTCAGGTGGGCTGAAGTTATAATAGCGGCAGTTTCCAACATGCGCCTTTATCTTTTACGACATGGGATTGCCGAGGATAAAAGCAGCTCCGGTCGGGACCGCGATCGGGAGTTGACTGGCAAAGGCCGCACCGAATTGAAGCGCGTTTTGGAAGTAGCGGCGCGCGCGAAAGTGAAGCCGTCACTGATTCTTACCAGCCCGTACATACGGGCTCGCGACACGGCAGCCTTGGCCAGAAAGGCTCTTGGCGCCGATGAGGATCTGTTGGAGACAAAGGCCCTGGTACCCGAAGGCGAGCCGCAAACCGTATGGGCCGAGATTTGCGATCACCGCAAAGAAGATTCGCTGATGTTGGTGGGGCACAATCCGCTGCTGGAGCAAATGGTGGCGCATCTGCTGGGGACATCTACGCTGCGGTTCCAGTTTGAAAAGGCGGCCATGGTGGCGATGGAAATCGGGAACTTCCGCGGCGAACCGGAGGGTGTTCTTCTTTGGGTACTTACGCCTGCTCTTGTGAAGGATTAGCGCGGCCCCGGGTGAAACTCGATTCCAAGCGCCCGCGCTAACCGTGGTGCAATTTCCAGCATGGAGAGTTCGCCCAACTTCGCCGCGCGGATGCTGGGGCCGTTCAAGATGAAGGTGGCCCGTGGGCCGGGGCGGCCGGGCCAGTATCCATGAGTGCCGATTTCATATGGCTTGCCGTATAACGCTCCTGAAGGCGCGGGGCTAAACAGATATCCGTCGGCCGGTTCGTAGATGGCGAGCGGTTGCGGAGTGTCCGGCATGAACTGCTTCCATTCAGCGGCGGGAATGGCGCGCCCAATGCCGTTGGCGGGGTCTTTGCGCAGTTCGGCCAGTTTCGCCGCAACTGATGCGTCCGTTGTGGAAACCAGGAAGGGCGTAACGTTTACAGAGCCCGCTTCTTTGAGCAGGGTTTTGAGGGCGACCGTTTTGTTTACAGGGATGAAGCCATGATCGGAAACCAGAGCGGGGGCTGTATCGGCGGGAAGAACGCGCAGGATATTGCCGATCAGTTCGTCCGTCCATTCGAGCATCGCGTTCGAAGCTGGCGAGAAGGGTTCGGTGTCGTGCTCTTCTGCGTCCAGATCCACAAAGTGAACGGCTGTGAACGCAGGGCGCTTTTCAGTTAGCAAGTACATGGTGGCGAACGCGCGTGTCCGATCATCCAAGCATTGCTGGCGGAATGACGGATACTTCGCGGCAATGCTGGCAACCAGGCCGGGCGTGCTCTTTGATTCGATGGCTGCCAGATCCATCGCGCCGCCCTGCCGCCTGAGGAAATACTCCGCATCGACGGTGACGGGCCAGGTGACGGCTGCGGTGGCGAATCCGGCGGCTTTAGCGGCATCCCAAAGAGTTGCCGCTTTCAGCAGGTTGTAGGTCCAGTAGTAACCTGCGCGCCGCGCCCAGCCCCTCCCGGCTGTTGGTTGCCAAGAATGCCATGCACGCGCGGCGGCACGCCCGTCAAGAGCGTGGTGTGCGAAGGCCAGGTCACGGTGGGCACTTCGCCTATGACACCGCCATCGGCCCATGCTCCTTCGCGCATCAGACGACGGATGTGGGGGATTTTAAGCCCGAGCCGATCGGCGTCACGCAAGTAGCGGTTGTCGAGACCATCGACGGAGAGCACCAGCAGCTTGGTCTCTTGAGCGGCCGCGGTCGCGAGCCCTAGCAGGAACAGCGTGGCGAGCTTCAGAATCGTATCCGCGCGCCGAGTTGAATTTGCCGCGAATCCGTGGCGACGGTGATGCGGCGGAAATCGGCTGCGTTCGCATTGTTGACAACGGCGCCGGTGCAGCCGCCGGTGGTGCAGGCAACATTCAGACTGTTGAACAGGTTCTCCGCTTCCGCGATGATTTCGAGGCTCAGCCGTTCACGAAGCTCAAAGGTGCGGCTTACGCGCAGGTTCACTTCCTGAAAGCCGTACCCGGGAGTATCGTTGCGGCCCCGGAAGAGCGGGCGATCGTTGTTTATGGAATCGCCATTCAGATCGCTTCCGGCGACGGCATTGATGGGGAAGCCGGAGGTCCAGGTTACGTTCGGCGCGACCAGCCAGCCGTTAGCCGCCTGGCCAGCGAAGCCGGTGAGCGGGGCGTGCGGCTGCCACACGCCTTGCAGCACGAAGCGGTGGCGCTGGTCGCTCGATGAGAGGCGTAATCGCGCTTCAGGTTGGTGGAATCGGTCACGGGGCTTCCGGTATCGCCTGTGGAATCGTTGGTGTTGAAGGCATAGCCCAGTGTGTACGACGCGAGCTGCAAAGCGATATCGAGGTTGCTGGAGCGCGCGAGGGGTGACCACGATGCCGTTCTGCTGGTAGGCGGCAAACCCGGGAACGGCTAGTGTGACCCGATACCTTCCGAGCGGGAGCAGGGGAACTTCAAATTCGCCTTCTGAGTTGGTGACGGCGCGGCGTTCAAAACCTGTATCGACATTGCGAGCGGCTACTTCGGCGTTGGCGACCGCTGCCTGGTTGGGATCGTGCACTAAGCCGCGGATGCTGCCGTTTGCCGCGCCGGTTTGTGCCCAGGCGGGAACGGCAAGTAGCACTATGGCAAACACACGAAGAGTCATCTTTCGAGGATAGAAACGCCATGGTCTCAAGTGGATGACAGTGCGGTTACGATTCCGCAACACGACCGTGCGCGACGGCATTCCACGTGCGGGTGGCAACGGCATGAAGTCAGTCCGAATCCATTCCTACGGCGACAATAGCGTGGTCGCCATTGAAGATATTGAGAGGCCTGTACCCGGGCCGGGTGAACTGTTAGTGCGCGTGGGGGCGGCCGCGGTCAATCCGGTGGACATCCAGATTCGCGAGGGAAAGCACCAGTACTGGTTGAACCATGTGCTGCCGGTGACCCTGGGCTGCGATGTGGCCGGGACCGTGGAGGCGGGCGACGGGTTTGAGCCAGGGACGCCGGTGTATGCGTACTTGAATCTGGCGCGGCTGGGTGCGTTTGCGGAATACGCGATCGTGAAGCGGGAAGAGGCGGCAGCGGCGCCCGCCACGCTGGATGTTGTCCATGCCGCGTCTGTTCCGGTGGCGGCTCTGACGGCTTGGCAGGCGCTGTTCGATATGGCGAACTTGGAATTCGGGCAAACGGTGTTGATCCACGCGGCGGCGGGCGGCGTGGGCGGCATGGCGGTGCAACTGGCGAAGTGGAAAGGCGCGCACGTGATTGCGACGGCCTCCGAGGCCAACCGCGAGTATGTTGGCGCGCTGGGGGCGGATGCGTTTATCGATTACAAATCGCAGCGCTTCGAAGACGAGGTGTCGGATGTGGACGTGGTGCTGGACGCGGTGGGCGGCGAAACGCAGGAGCGTTCTTTTGGGGTGCTGAAACCGGGCGGTATTCTGGTCACTCTGCGGCCGCCGGTTTCCGAAGCGCAGGCAAAAGCGGCGGGCGTACGCGGGGCCAATATGGGCGTTCAACCAGATGGGGCGCGCCTGAAGCAGGTGGCGCAAATGTTTGACGACAACCTGTTGAGGACACTGGTTGAGCACAGATTTCCACTTACAGAAGCTGCGAAGGCGCTTGAAAGACTGGGCAGAGGCGGCGTGCGCGGAAAGATTGTGCTCACCGTTGCTTAGACGAACGTAGTTAGACGAACGCAGTTAGACGAACAGCGTGGAGATTTCGACTCCGGACCGCAGCCCTTCGACGACCACGATACCCGTTTCGGTGACGTGGTGCAGTTTGCGGTCCTGTTCCAGATCGTAGCCGATGGTTGTGCCTTCCGGGATACGCACATTCTTATCAAGAATGGCGCGCCGGATTTTGGCATGGCG
>Ga0123336_10003051_pt1 | contig 14254 bp, 11 predicted proteins | sample SSSSmetaG_FD_96466 | JGI IMG/M metagenome (GOLD analysis project Ga0123336, IMG submission 96466) | Glacier valley bacterial and archeal communities from Borup Fiord, Nunavut, Canada, to study Microbial Dark Matter (Phase II) - ​SSSS metaG | ecosystem: Environmental > Aquatic > Freshwater > Ice... | reverse complement strand
TTTAAGATTGTCTTTTATCTTTTTTATCTTTTGCTTAAAGAAAGAATCAGTTAAATAATAATACGGTCGATCGATATCTAAAGTAGGTTGTAAAAGAAAATTCCTTTCTGTAGCTTTAAAATCAGGATAGAATTTTTTTATTTTATCTACAATTGCATAAGCCCATTCATCAATTATTGGCTTTTTTAAAAAACCGTTTTGAAAGGATAAAGAAGATTTTCCTGCAAAACGGCCATGTTCGTCACGCTCTTCTGTTGTATATTCTTCGTACCTGCTCAACAGATAGAAAGAGGCTGCAAAAACATCAAAGTTAAAAACAGAGGCTTCAATTTTGAAAGGTATTTTAAGCAATTCATACTCAGCGAAAGCCAAATTTTGCTTTTTGATGTTTTGCTCTAGGATAAAAGGATGTTGTTTAAAGTTTAAAAAACCGCCAATTTCATTTGGTGTGTAAGAAATTTTAGGTCCTGTAAACTGGTTAAAGTGTGTTTCGCTTTTAGTAAAGGCAATACTAACCCCCAAAATATTTTCAAATATATGTTGGAAAACATATTCAATGCGGTTGTTTAAGCTTGAAATATAAATTAATAAAGCCATGCGAAAGTAAAAATGCAATTATAATCTGATAGTAGTAAACCAAATGGCAAATTTATTAGTTTATTAAAGCGAGCATTAATTGTTCATGTATAAGGTTTGACGAGGGGAATTTGTTTGAAAGGACAAATTCCCTTTTTTGTTCGTTAAAGATTAAAATGTCTTCTTCTTGATTTTCAGGTTTATACGATTTACTTGATTTAGCCTTTTAAATGCAGACTAATGAAACAACAATAAATCGGACTGGTGAAAGTTAGTTTGCTGACAACACTCCTGATGGCGAAAAAATTGTTTGACTTCTTCTTTTGATAGATTTAACCTCATTCGTTTCATCTAAAAATTATTATCCTGATATCTATTAGGTTGGCCAAACAAACCCGCCTTTTAAATCTTTATTATATTTGACTATGGATTTCAAAATTTCATCAGATTATAAACCCGCTGGCGATCAGCCCACCGCCATTAAACAGTTGGTGGAGGGAGTACAATCCGGAGAAAATTATCAGACTTTATTGGGTGTAACAGGTTCTGGTAAAACTTATACAATTGCAAACGTAATTGAACAAACCCAAAAACCGACTTTGATTTTAAGTCATAACAAAACTTTGGCGGCTCAGCTTTATGGCGAGTTTAAACAATTCTTCCCAGAAAATGCAGTCAATTATTTTGTTTCTTATTACGATTATTACCAACCCGAGGCTTTTTTGCCAACCACCAATACTTATATAGAAAAGGATCTTCAAATTAATGAAGAGATTGAAAAGTTAAGATTGCGTACCACTTCAAATTTAATGAGCGGCAGACGAGATGTGATTGTGGTCTCTTCAATTTCCTGCATTTATGGTATGGGTAACCCCGAGGATTTTTCTAACTCTGTTTTTCGTTTTGGTGTAGGAACCAGAATTAGCCGAAATGCTTTTTTACACCGTTTGGTAGAAATTCTATATTCAAGAACTACCGCCGATTTTAAACGCGGTACTTTTAGAGTAAAAGGAGATACTGTTGATATTTATCCCGCTTATTTAGATTTGGCTTATCGCATTTCTTTTTTTGGGGATGATATAGAAGAAATGTCTGTTATAGATCCTGGCACAGGAAAAACTATTGAAAAAATGGACCAAGTTGCGGTGTTTCCAGCAAATTTATTCGTTACTCCTCGAGATCGTTTTACTAGCGTGATGCACCAAATTGGGGAGGATATGGTGGATAGAAAAGGACAATTTGAAACTGAAGGTCGTTTTTTGGAAGCTAAACGATTAGAAGAACGCACCAATTTCGATATGGAAATGATGCGTGAATTAGGCTATTGCTCTGGTATAGAAAATTATTCTCGTTATTTTGATGGCAGAAAACCTGGCGCAAGACCATTCTGTTTATTGGATTATTTCCCTGATGATTATTTAATGGTTATCGACGAAAGTCATGTTACGGTACCCCAAATTAGGGCAATGTATGGTGGTGATAGGTCAAGAAAACTTTCGTTGGTAGAATATGGTTTCCGTTTGCCCTCCGCATTAGATAATCGCCCGTTAAACTTTAACGAGTTTGAAAGTTTGGCGCCCCAAACCATATATGTAAGCGCCACTCCTGGTGATTATGAAATGGAAAAAACAGAGGGAGTTTTTGTTGAGCAAGTAATTCGTCCAACTGGTTTGTTAGATCCTGTTATAGATATTCGTCCTGTGGGAAATCAGGTAGATGATTTATTAGACGAAATAGACAAAACTATAAAAATGGGCGACCGTATTTTAGTGACCACTTTAACCAAAAGAATGGCGGAAGAGTTGGCTAAATATATGGACAGATTAAACATCAAGGCCCGTTATATTCACTCTGAAATTAAAACTTTAGAGCGAGTAGAGATTTTAAGGGGGTTACGTTTAGGCGAATTTGATGTTTTGATCGGAATAAATTTATTGAGAGAAGGCCTAGATTTGCCCGAAGTTTCATTGGTTGCAATTTTAGATGCGGATAAAGAGGGGTTTTTGCGGTCAGAAAGATCATTGATACAAACGATTGGGCGGGCAGCGAGAAATGATAGGGGAAGAGTAATCATGTATGCTGATAAAATTACAGATTCCATGCGAATCACGATGGAAGAAACTGATAGGAGACGAGAAAAGCAGATGAAATATAATGAGGAGCATGGCATTACTCCTCGTACTATAGGAAAATCTAGAGATGAGATTATTGAACAAACATCTGTTATGGATTTCAAAGGAGGGGTGCAACAAATTTATCAAGACGATACCGCGGAAGCAACTTTAGCGGCCGATCCAATTGTACAATATATGAGCAAACCTCAACTTCAAAAATCTTTAGAAAACTCCAAAAAAGAGATGTTAGCAGCGGCAAAAGATATGAATTTCTTATTGGCAGCAAAGTTGCGTGATGAAATGTTTGCATTAGAAAAAATGATGTTGGAGAAATTTGGATAGTAACATTAAGTAGACTGGTTTTGGGCGTTTTATCCGCCAGCTGGCGGACTCCACTATAGTTTTTTTGTTATTTGCATTAAGGCAAGGTAAAAAAACATGCTCGAGAACACAGACGGGACTGCCGTTTTTATCATTAACGATGCTTATAGTTATTCTCTGTTTTGTGATTAAAGCTTAAACAGTAACAATAAACAAGAATTTTAGTCTAATTACGTTAAAGAGTTATATTTGTATTTAAATGGGATTATTACGTTTTTTAATTATAGCAATCTGTGTTCTTTATTTGGTGAGGGGTTTAGCCCGAATATTTTTGCCTTTTTTATTTAAAAAAGTGGTAAACAACATGAACCAAAAGATGAACGACAAACAGAATAATTATGGTCAAAACACAAACCAACAATCTGCTAAGCCAGAAGGAACAATTTCTGTGGATTTTGTACCCCCGCCTACTAAAAAGAAACCAAAATTGGACAATGCTGGTGATTTTGTAGATTATGAAGAAGTAAAGGATAAATAAATCTTTTTTAAGCAGAATTTTTCTTTCCTGTGCTCTATTAAAATATTACAGAATTATTTTATTAAGAAGTATTGGCATAACAATTTGATTACAAATCGCTTTAATCAGGTAAAAAACAAGGTTTAAGGTGTTTAATTACCGTCTTTTATCAGAATAAAAAAATAATTTGTTTAGCTATTTGCATTATTAAAAAATAATTGCATCTTTGCACTTCCTTAAAAAACAGTTTAGTTGTTGTTTTTTAAAGGAAAATAAGTTTTTTCATAGGTTTAGGTTTAGGTTGATTGAACGGCCTTAATTTCTTTAATGAAATTAAGGCCGTTTGTTTTTTACAAGAATTTTATCTTTGTTATAAATATCCATTATTAAAATTTCGTTTTGAGAAAAAAAGAAATCAGACGTTTAGCCATTGAACAAAGAGCCGCCTTAACTAGAGGCGCTTATTGGCAGTTAAACGATGATTTATTAGAAGAACTTAAAAAGTTTGATTGGAAAGCATTAAGCTGTATCAATATTTTTTTACCCATTACCGAAAAAAAAGAAGTTGACACCTATCAAATTCTGTCTTATTTTAAAGAAGAACAGCCACATTTAAAAATAACCATAAATCGTTCTGATTTAAACAACAAAACCTTAACTCCTGTTTTCTTTGATTACGAGAACACTGTTTTGGTGAAAAATAAATATCAAATCCCCGAGCCGCTTTATGGCATAGAATGCGATTTGCTAGAAATTAGCGCTGTTTTTTGTCCTTTGCTTTCTTTTGATTTGAACGGAAACAGGGTTGGCTACGGCGCTGGTTTTTATGATGTTTTTTTAGCTAGATGCAAGCCAGGTGTTATAAAACTTGGTCTTTCCCTTTTCTCTGCAATCACAAACATTTCAGACATCAATTCTTTTGATGTAAAACTCACTCACTGCCTAACACCTCAAAAAACTTATACTTTTTAGTTTCTATTTTAACCTTTCTTAAACGCTATCAAATCATCAAAATATTTTATAAATATTGATGGTATATCTTTTGTTAAAATCGATTTAAAAAACAGCAGCTTATGAAATGGATGGGCAGACGCCAAAGTGATAATGTTGATGACCGTAGAGGAATGTAGACAGGCGGAGAATTAGTAACTGGAGGCGGGATTATTGGGGTAATATTTATAATTATTCAAATGTTTGTTGGAGGTGACAGCGGAAAGGTTTTAAATCAATTACAAAACCAAATTCAAGGGTAAACCCAATCAAATGAGCCGAAAAGAGAGTTCACCGAAGATGAAAAACAACAAGGAGCATTTATTAAACGTGTTTTTGCAGACACGGAAGATGTTTGGAGCGATCTTTTTAGTAAGCAAGGAGAGTCTTATAAAAAACCAAAATTAGTTTTATTTTATGATGGTGTAATAACCGAATGTGGCGGAGTTTCATCTACTTAAAGCTCTTTTCGCATAATGTAATCGTTTAAAATAAAATCATAATACGGAATATCAATTATATCAAAAATCTCATATCCCATTTTACTATAAAATTGATGCGCTTTGTTGCCTCTATTTACATTAAGATATAAATAATCAGCATTTAAAATTTTACTCCTTTTTTCAACCTCGGTTATTAACCTTTTTCCAAATCCCTTACCTTGTAATGCTGTTTTTAAATATAGCTTTTGGAGTTTATAATCTTTTCCGTTTTCATGCTGGGCATAAGAAGCAAAACCTTGGTAAGCTTCTTCAAAGCTCAATAATAAAAATTTAGCACCCTCTTTCATTTGGTTTTCTAACGCTGTTTCAGCATACATTTGCGTTAACATAAATTCAATTTGCTTTTCAGGGATAACCGATTTGTAGGTTGGCCACCAAATCTCTTCAGCTAAACAACTGATAATTTTTATTTGTGATAAATTAGCTTCAACAATTTCCATTATATTTCTTCTACTATAAAAAGGTATGTGCCTTCAAATGTTAAACCAAAAAAACCATCGTTAAGGGTTTTGTAATAATCTTTTTCGGTTATTTCTAATCCAATTGTTTTTAATTCTGCCGTATTATTCTCCTTCAAAATTGTGATTTTTTCTCCTTCGGCTTTCCATTTATTAAACCCAGATTTTACCGGATAAATTTTTTTATTATCCTCAAAAACAACCAAATTAATCTGGCTTATAAAAGCTAAATAGTCTGCTACTATAAAATTGTTGGTGATGATATTAACAGAAGGAAAGCCCTCAGAAATCAAATAGCTCATTGCGGTTTTTAACGATGTTTCTTCAACATTCAACACTTTAACATGCTCTTGGAAAGTAAAATCATTTTTTGTTTTCGAAGGTAAAACAATTTCAATTTTAATACCTAATGAAGCTACTTTATCAACCATTTCTTTTGCCACAAAAATCATCGGCGTCCATTCTAATAATTGTCCTAAATGCTCTTCCTCAAAATCACCTAAATTGATAATTACCAAAGCGGGCTCCTGTTTTTCGCGGACAATATGATGGCTAGACATTTTCCCCGGTTAAAAAATAACCTGATGAAATTCTTTATACATTTGTTTCGGGTTCTCGCTTTTATTAATTGCTCCAGAAACGGCAATTCCATAAACTCCTACAGCTAATAAAGCGGTAACATTTTGCGCCTCAATTCCACCAACTGCAATAATGGGGATATTAAAATTGTTATTATTTAACTCTTTTATAATTTGTTCATATCCCGAGTTGCCTAAGTGTGCGTAAACATTTGGTTTGGTATCAGTATGTGCAAAAGGACCGCAGCCTATATAATCTACACCATTTGTAATGTGTTTTTCAATTTGATTAAAATCATGTGCGGACGCTCCTAGCGTTTTACTTTCGCCGATTTCATTTCGGATTAAAGTCAAGTCTGCATCCATATCTTCTATATGAACACCTTGAATATCTGCCATTACTACTAAATGTACATGATTAGTGATTATCAAAGTAGCGCCCCAATCATCACAAATACTAGCAATTGGATGTAATTCTTCTAACATTTCTTCATCAGATTTAGACATGCATCTATATTGAATCCAATTTGACCCTGCCTCACAAGCCAATTGCACTTGCTCTAAATGGGTTCTGTTGGGTAAATCTTGGGTGAGAAAATGAAGCTTTGAAATATATTTTTTCATGATTGTATGCTGCTTATTCTATTGACTGTAAATGTAAGATGATTTTATAAAAATCTGTTTCATCCTTAATTAATTACTGGCTTTACCCTTTTTTAACTTCTTTTTAATATTTCAAACTCCTCAAAAACTTTTATAATCAATTAGAATTGTGTCAAATTCTTTATTTATGCGGTTTTATCTTAAATTCAAATTATTAAAATCTTTTTATACATGAAGAAATACATTATCCTAATTCTTTTTATAGGATTTTTAAATTTAGTAAAAGCTCAAGAAACCATTCAATACACCGTTTCTTTTGAAAATGCCTCACATCATGAAGCAAACATCAGCATGTTTATCCCTAAAGTTCCTGACGGAAAATTTTTGGTTAGAATGAGTCGCTCTTCTCCCGGGAGGTACGCTACACACGAATTTGGTAAAAATGTTTATGATGTTCATGCTTATAACAAAGATGGAAAAGAGATTAAGATAAATCAAGTTGAAGGTGATGTTTATGAAATTCCTGAACATCAAACACAAGTTAAAATCAATTATATTTTATATGGGAATTGGGTTGATGGAACTTACACAGCAATAGACACCAAGCATTTCCATTTGAATATGCCCGCTACATTTATGTGGGCTCCATCGCTTCTAAACAGCCCAATGTCGGTTCGGTTTAATGTTCCCTTAAACTTTAAAATTGCGACACAATTAGAACTAAAGAACGGTTTTTATTCCGCTCCAAACCTTCAATATTTTATGGATAGCCCTGTAGAAATTTCAGATTATTCTTTGAAAACTTGGGAAGTAGAAAATAAAGACGGACTTAAGCAAAAAATCAAAATTGTGCTTCACGGCTCAAGCTCCGATTCTACTTTAAATGATTTTGAAAGCAAAGTTAAAAGCATTGTTAAAGAAGCACAAGCCATATATGGCGAATTCCCTAAATACGATTACTCCGAATACAAATTTTTAGTTGACCTTTTGCCAAATAATGCTGGCGATGGAATGGAACATAGAAATTCTACTATCATTACTAAAAGAGGCGTTGATTTGGAAACTTCTGAGGATGCTGTTTTAGGAATCGTAGCTCATGAATATTTTCATAGTTGGAATGTGGAGCGAATGAGACCTAAAACTTTAGAACCCTTTAATTTTGAGAAGGCAAATATGAGTGGTGCGCTTTGGTTTGCCGAAGGTTTTACTCAATATTATGGTAATTTGATTTTAAAAAGGGCATATCTTAACTCTTCTGATGATTTTGTAGAAACACAAGGAGCATATCTAAACTCCGTTTTAAATTCTCCCGGAGCAAACACTTATTCGCCAATTTTTATGAGTCAACGAGCTGTTTTTGTTGATGCGGGAGTTGCGGTTGATCAAACCAATTATCCCAATATTTTCAGTTCATATTACATTTATGGAGATATTACCGCTTTGGCATTAGACCTCACATTAAGAAGTCAATTTGGTAAAACATTAGATAATTATATGAAAGCCGTTTGGACAAAATACGGAAAAACAGAAATTCCTTATCAATTAGAAGATTTAAAACAAGTATTAGCCGAGGTTACTCAAAGTCAGGATTTTGCAAATAAGTTTTTCAATAGCTTTGTCTATGGTACTGAAAAAGCAGATTACAAAACCCTGTTGGCTAAAGCTGGATATAAATTAAGAAGTAGTAATACCACATCATCGTGGATTGGTAATGAAAGATTGCAAGAAATAGATGGTAAAATTGTGATTACATCGCCAGCAATAAAAGGAAGTCCTTTATATTTAGCAGGTTTAGAACAAGGCGACAAGCTATTATTGTTTGATGATAGAGAAATGATAGGGCTTAAAGTGATGCCAGAATTTTTAAAAGCTCCTGTAGGTTATGATATTAAAATAACTTTTGAAAGAGATGGAAAAACAATGGAAACCCGTCTTAAATTAAAAAGCGACCCAAATTTAGAGGTGGTAAGTTTTGAAAAAGCAAAAATGGGGATTACGCCAGAAATTAAAAACTTTAGAGAAAGTTGGTTAGGAAGTAAAGCTTTTTAAGCTTTTAAAAGAGGTGTTAACACTTTGGCGGTTCAAGGCAGTAATAAATTTATGTTGCTACACTTCAAATCATCTCACCATAATAAACTAAATAAAATTTAATACTTGAAATTAAAATATATGAATCTAATAAAAACCTTAGGAATTGTAGCTCTCAGTTTGATAGTTCAATCGTGTGCTGCTCAAAATAAAACAACTGCTCCAGAAATTTCTCAGGCAGAAGTAAGCAGGATTATTAAAACGCTTTCTGCGGATAATATGATGGGAAGAAGCGCCATGAAGCCAAAGGAAATAGGAAAATCAGCGGACTTTATTGCCTCTGAATTTAAAAAAGCTGGATTAAAGTTTTTTGGTGGCGCAGATACTTACCGCCAAAGCTTTAACATTGGCAACATTAAACCAATTGGCGGGACATTAAAAATTAACGGTCAAAATATTACTGCAAGTGATTTTACCCTTACTTCTTCAGAAGAAAACTTAACTATTTCTTCTTTACCAAATGTGATCAAAATAGCTGTCGGCGATAGTTTTACCAACAAATTTAGAGAGGTTATGGGCGGTAAAGAAAATGCTTTGATTCAAATCGATCCTAGTTTTAAAGCCATGTTTGCCAGATATAAAGGGTTTTTAGAAAGAGGGAACATGTCTTTTAAGACTGAAAAATCACCAACCCTGATTTTTGTTGTTTTTGGCGATGATATAAAGACCATCGATTTAAAATTTAAGAACGAAGTTTCAGAAACCTCAATGTTTAATGTTGTTGGTGTTTTGCCCGGTAAATCTAAGCCAAATGAATATGTTGTTTTTAGTGGTCATTACGATCATTTAGGAATTATAAAAGCCGTTAATCAAGATTCTATTGCCAATGGAGCGGATGACGACGCTAGCGGAACAACCGCTGTAATTGAACTGGCTAACTATTTCTCAAAGAAAAAGGATAATGAGCGCACCATTATTTTTGTCGCTTTTACAGCCGAAGAAATTGGTGGTTATGGCTCACAATATTTTTCCAAGCAATTAAATCCTGATGAAACAGTTGCTATGTTCAATATAGAAATGATTGGTAAGGAATCTAAATTTGGTAAAAACAATGCTTTTATAACCGGCTATGAGCGCTCTGATTTTGGTAAAATTTTACAAAAAAACCTAGAAGGGTCTGATTTTAAATTTTACCCAGACCCTTATCCAGCTCAAAATTTATTTTATAGATCTGATAATGCTACTTTGGCTAGATTGGGAGTTCCTGCACACACCATTTCTTCTGATCAAATTGATACTGATAAACTGTATCATTCTGTAGATGATGAATTTGAAAGCATGGATATTGGAAATATCACGGAGATTATAAAAGCAATTGCGATAAGCTCTACTTCTATTGTGAAAGGAAAAGATACGCCTAGCAGGGTTAGTGGAGTAAAATAATTAGTATTTCCCTTTTATGCGTTAACGATAAAAGTGGCATCCTTTTTTTGCTCTTACCACTTCACTCGATTGCAAAAAAAGATATAGCGGAGTCCGCCAGCTGGCGGATAAAACGTCCAAAAAATAAAATAACAAACAACATGAAAAATAACTTTAAACACAACTTGCTCATTTTATTATTCATCTGCTTAAGCACCTCGGCTTTTGCACAATATGGCAAAGGAACCTATTGGTCTTTAGATGGCAATAACATTATGGAGGTAGAGAACGGAGAAATAGTTTCTAAAAACGCCATGGACGATTCTAAAACCACCACCATTATTACCAAAGCGATGCTAACGCCAAAAGGCCAACCTGCTTTAGATGTAGTTGGTTTTGCCTTTTCAGACGATAACCAAAAGGTTTTAATTGGTACAAATACCAAAAAAGTTTGGCGTTATGAGACTCGCGGCGATACTTGGTTTTACGATATCCAAACCAAATCGCTGAAACAAATTGGCAAAGATAAACCAGCATCCTCTTTGATGTTTGCTAAGTTTTCTCCCGACGCAAAAAAAGTAGCTTATGTAAGCGGTCATAATATTTATGTGGAGGATTTAACAAGCGGAAAAACCAAAGCTTTAACAAACGATGGAACTTTGCGATTGATAAACGGGACTTTCGATTGGGTTTATGAGGAAGAATTTGATTGTAGAGATGGATTTAGATGGTCGCCCGATAGCAAATCAATCGCCTATTGGCAAATTGATGCTCGTAAAATCAAAAATTATTTGATGTTGAACACAACAGATTCTTTGTATCCTTTTACCGTTCCGGTAGAGTATCCTGTAGTGGGCGAAGACCCAAGCTCCTGCAAAATTGGTGTGGTGGATATTGCCACGGTGCAAACTAAGTGGATGAAAGTTCCTGGAGATCCAATCCAACATTATATCCCAAGGATGGAATGGGCTAACAACTCTTCTCAATTGATTTTACAACAATTGAACAGAAGACAAAACGAAAGCAAAATCATGTTGATAAACGTGGTTCCGAATGCTGCAAAAACAATTTATAGCGAAACAGATAAAGCTTGGATTGATGCAAAAGAGGAAGCAACTGGCTGGACATGGATTGATGGCGGCAAGAAATTTATTTGGTTGAGTCAAAAAGACGGCTGGAAACACATTTATGCAGTCGGCTTAGATGGTAAAGAAACTTTGATTACTCCAGGAGATTACGATGTTATTGCATTGAGTAGTGTGGATGAAAAATCTGGCAATATTTATTTTATGGCTTCGCCAGATAACGCAACACAAAAGTATTTATATTGGGCGCCGCTTAAAGGAGGAAAAGCAATTCGTTTAACCCCTGTTAACGAAAGCGGAACTCATAGTTATGATATTTCACCAAACGGAAAAGTAGCTTTTCATAACTATTCTAGCGCTACTACATTTCCAAAAAGCGATGTTGTTGACCTGCCAACCCATAAAATATTGAGCGGCGGAGAAGATAATCCAAGAGCCAAAGGTTATGCAATGCCTAAGGTGGAGTTTTTTAAAGTAAAAACATCTGAAGGTATAGAAATGGACGGATGGATGGTAAAGCCAACCAATTTTGATGCTACCAAGAAATATCCCGTTGTTTTTTATGTATATGGAGAACCTGCTAGCCAAACCGTTGTTGATCGTTTTGGCATAAGCTCTAACCGTTTATATAAAGGCAACATGGCCGATGATGGCTATTTATATATGTCGGTAGAAGGGCGTGGTTCGCCTGCGCCAAAAGGTAAGGAATGGCGTAAATCTATTTATCATCGTATAGGCGATATAAATATTAAAGATCAAGCGATGGCAGCAAAAGAGATTTTGAAATGGGATTATATTGACAAAGATAGAGTTGCTGTTTGGGGCTGGAGCGGTGGTGGCTCTTCTACATTAAATCTATTGATGCAATATCCTGATATTTATAAAACTGGTGTTTCTGTTGCTGCGGTAGATAACCAGTTGAATTACGATAATATTTATCAAGAACGATACATGGGTTTATTACCAGAAGACAAACATTATTTTGTTGATAATTCGCCTTTAGCACATGCTAAAAATTTGCAAGGGAATTTATTGTTGGTTCACGGGACAGGTGATGATAATGTGCATTATAACAATGCCGAGCAAATGATTAATAAATTGATAGAATACAATAAAACGTTTCAATTAATGAGTTATCCAAACAGAACGCATAGTATTTCTGAGGGGGTAGGAACTGGTAAACATTTAGCTTCTACCTATACCAAATTCTTAAAAGAGAATTGTGCCCCTGGCGGGAAATAGGTTTTGTTTTTATAAAAAAGGCTGAACAGTAAATGTTCGGCCTTTTTTTTTGTTTTTTTACTCTTTGATTATTTTTGTTTTGATGAATGATGTATAACATCAAAAAAGGGAGTTGCTTGTAAAACTTATCTTGTCGTCGAAATGACGGATCATAAAAATTTTTTATTCTTCAACAGCCACGGCTCTTCTTGTTCCGTCATATAGCTCATATTCCAATAGCCTGCAATCCAATTTAGCGCTGTAAAACTCAATTCTTTTGGCTGCTTTTAAGCCAATTTTCTTAGCCAAATCAGGGTTTCCAGTAAAAATATATCCTTTATAACCTTTACACTCTTGCTTCATAAAATCGCCAATGCGTTTATAGGTAATTTCTAATTCAGTAAACTGACCTAACCGTTCGCCATATTCTGGATTAAACATTACAACCCCTTTACCTTCTGGAATTGGCGTTTCTGCAAAATCACAAATCCTAAAATCAATCAAAGTATCTACACCTGCCGTTTGTGCATTTCGGATAGAAATATCAACGGCGCTCTCAGAAATATCCGAAGCAATAATTTTAAAATCTATGGTTTTAATTACCTTATCTTTAATTTTCTGCCGCTCGGTTAAAAACACTTCCTCATCGTAACCTAAAATATGCATAAAGCCATAGTTCATTCTAAATAAACCTGGGGTTCTATTGGTGGCAATCATAGCCGCCTCAATGGCTAAAGTGCCTGAGCCACACATTGGGTTCACAAAATTAGATTTCTTGTCCCAAGCGGTTGCGTAAATAGTTCCTGAAGCCAAAGCTTCTAACATTGGAGCCTTACCCGGAATTTTACGATAACTGTGTTTTGCCAATGTTTCTCCAGAAGTGTCAATAAAAATCTCCGCTGCATTTTCTTTCCAATATAAATGGATAACAGCTTTAGAATAGTCCGATCCAGAATCAGGACGAATCTTATGAACTTGTTTAATCCTATCAACAATTGCGTCTTTTACTCGCAAATTTGCAAACAAAGGGGTGGTAATTGTTGGGTTATCCACATTGGATGTCACAGAAAAATATCCACCAAAATCTATCAATTTTTCCCACTCTAATTCACTCAGTTCTTTATGCAATTCATCATGGTTTTCTGCACTAAAATCATGTAGTTTATATAATACTTGGCTAGCACATCTTAGGTTGAGGTTCAGCCTAATACAATCATTTAAACTTACGTTTAACTCTACACCGGTTGGGAAAACCCTAATCGGCTTAAAGCCTAAAGCTATTACCTCTTGCTCAAGGTAAATAGACAGTCTTTTATTACAGGTGATGATCACCTTTGCGGCAGTGTTGAAAACTTGATCCATATAGGTGCGCAATTTACTCAAATAATTTTTAGACTTTTGGAACAGATTCAAACGATTTTATTATGGAGATTAAAGGAAAAGCTCATTATATATCTGAGGTAATTAACGTTACAGAAGCATTCAGAAAAAGAGAGTTAGTGATAGAATTTGCGGAAAACCCACAATACCCAGAGTTTGTGAAGTTTGAGGCGATACAAGATCGTACAGCTTTAATGGATGGCGTTAAAGTTGGCGATGATGTGGAAGTTTTCTTCAATTTAAAAGGAAGAGAATGGACAAACAAACAAGGTGAGAAACAATATTTCAATACCTTACAATTATGGAAAGTGAATGTACTTGGCGCAACATCTGCTGGTTCAGCCCCGTCTAGTCCTGCAATTGCAAGCCCTGTAGATATCAGTGCTACAGCAGGAGAAGATGACGACCTTCCATTCTAAACAGCCTATTTTCTAATTACAATGCGATAAAAAGCGGCT
>Ga0123336_10003050_pt1 | contig 14255 bp, 12 predicted proteins | sample SSSSmetaG_FD_96466 | JGI IMG/M metagenome (GOLD analysis project Ga0123336, IMG submission 96466) | Glacier valley bacterial and archeal communities from Borup Fiord, Nunavut, Canada, to study Microbial Dark Matter (Phase II) - ​SSSS metaG | ecosystem: Environmental > Aquatic > Freshwater > Ice... | reverse complement strand
TCGATCTTGGGGCGCGGCGCCGAGCCGACGAGCTGTCCGACGACTTTGCCGTCTTTGAACATGAGCAAGGTCGGGATGGAGCGGACGTCGTACTTGGTGGGGACGGCGGGGTTGTCGTCGATGTTGATCTTGCCGACGCGGACCTTGCCGGCATAGTCGCCAGCGAGAGCGTCGATGGTCGGCGCGATCGCCAAACACGGGCGGCACCACTGGGCCCAGAAGTCGACCAGCACCGGCTGCGAGGACTTGAGGACATCGGCGTCGAAGTTAGTATCGGTGACGGTGAGGATCTTGTCTGAGGCCATGGAACGCTCACTTTCTTGGACGCGGCAGGTGGTTCACTTGAGGTAACACCTCCCGGCAGCCCCCGCAAGGGTGGTATACGAAACCCATGGCTGGCGCCGACGAAGATGTACCGCGGGCGGAGAAGCTCGCTGTATGGCTGTCGGTGGCGGTGCTGGCGCTGGCGGTGCTGGCGCTTCATTCCGAGGTCCTGCTCGGCGGCAAGATCTACCACATGGACGATGCCGCCGATGGCTACTACCCGAGTCATGTGGCGATCTTGCGGGCGTATGCCTCCGGACATTTGCCGACCTGGGACCGCGGCGCCTGGTGCGGCTGGCCGCTGGCCGCTGACCCATATTACGGGCCGTTTTATCCGCTGACGGCACTGTTCGCCCTCGCTGGCGCGGCGCGTGGGCTGGGTTTTGAGGCGGGTTTGCATTCGCTGCTGGGCGCACTCGGCATGTTTGCTCTCTTGCGGCGACGGCGGCTGGGCCTCGGGCCGGCGTTGCTCGGGGCGGCGTCACTCGGCTTGTCGGCGTTCATGGTCGTGCGTGTCAGGCACATCATCTTCGTGGAGCTCATGGCCTGGCTGCCATGGGTGCTCTATGGGGTCGAAAGCTGGCTCGTACGCCGCCAGCGACGCGATCTGGTCGTCACCGCGGCAGCGACGGGAATGTTGCTGCTGTGCGGTGGGTTGCCGCTGCTCTTGTTCGCGGTCTTGGTCACCATGGGCTATGCCGTGCCGCGGCTTTGGCGCGCCGAAAAACGTGGCCAGGCGATGTGGGGTCTTGCGGCTGCAGCGACGGTGGGCGGGCTTTTCGGCGCCGCGCAGCTGTTGCCCACGCTGGCCCATCTGCCGCTGTCACCGCGATCGCTCGGCACCGATTTCGCATTTGCCTCGAGCTACGCCTGGCCCAACGCGAGCTATCTGGCAACGCTGTTCGCGCCCAATGTCTTCGGCGGCGAAGAGCGCGGCCAGTGGTTCGGCGCCTTCAACCACTGGGAGATGGCCGGCTATTACGCCGGCATCTGGATCATGATTTTGATGCCGCTCGGCCTTGCCCGTGCGCGCAAGCGACCCGAGCTGTGGGCGCTGTTTGCCGTCGGTGTGATGGCGGTGATCCTGGCGTTCGGCGATGGGTTGCCACTGCACGCGTTTTTCTTCCGCCATCTTCCTCTTTACGGCGCGCTGCGCTGCCCGACGCGGGCGCTGATGATGGCGCTCGTCGCTTGGCCCATCCTCGCCGCCGAGGGACTCGAGCTGCTCACTGGATGGTGGCGCGCTGCACCCCAGCGGCCGGTGATCATCGCCATGGCCGCGCCGATGGCATGTCTCGTCGCTGGCGCGGTCGGGACCTATCTCGTCTGGCATGTTCGGGTGCTCCCCATCACGCCGCCGCCCGAGCTGGTGGTGCGGCAGTCTCTCGGGCATCTGTTGGCGGTCGTGTCGCTGGGGGCAGCCGTCCTCATCGGCGGCCGAGTGGGACTTCTATCGGCGCGAAACGCTGGCCTTGGCCTGGCGACGCTGACGTTGCTCGAGCTTATCGTCCTTGGTCGCGGCTGGATCCAGCCCAAAGACGCCGACTTCGCCGAGGGCACCGATCGCTTTCGCGCCGTCGAGTGGCTGGCCGCGGAGACAAAAAAAGAACCGTCGCCGAGCCGTTTTTTACCCGCCGCGGCCGGCCCGTTTCGGCTGCACAACGTCGGAATGACCTACGATCTGGAGTCGGCGGGCGGCTACGACTCCGTCACCTCGTGGCGCAACGTCCACTATCTCTACGTCCTCAACCACGGCGGGCCATACCCGCATCCGCAGCTCAAAGACGATCTGGCCGCCGGCACCGCCAAACAGGTGGGTCCGCTGGTGGATCTCATGAACGTTCGCTGGTGGATCGGCCCGTCGCCACCCGGCCCACGCTGGATCCAACGGTTCCGCCCACAACCGGGACAGAAGCCGCGCGCCCGCTTCGAGCCGGTCTGGGACGCGCAGCTCGGCGTCTATGAAAACCCCGACGTCCTGCCGCGCGCCTTCGTGGTCTACAACGCCACCGTCGAGCTGGCGGGCGACACCGCCGTCGCCAAGGCCCTTGCCAAGCTCGACCCCCGACAACAAGCGCTCCTCGAAGAGATCCCCGATCCCAAGCCGATCGGTGACGGACGCGCCTACACCGCAGCCAAGATCGTCGTGGCCCAGCGCCAAAAACTGGTCATCGAAGTCGACGCCACCGCCCCCGGCATCCTCGTCACGTCCGAGTCGTACTACCCCGGCTGGCGCGTCTTCGTCGACGGCGCCGAACGCCCCCTGTTACATGCCGACTATGCCTTTCGCGGCGTGGCCCTCACCCCCGGCCACCACACCGTCGAGATGCGCTTCGTGAGCCGCCCCGCCCGCACCGGCCTCCTCTTGGCCGCCCTCGGCCTCGTCGGCCTCGTAGCGCTGGGGCTTTTACGCCGAAGACCTCATAACGGGAAATCGATGTAACACCGTGGTACTCTCCTCGGATGGCGCGTCTTTTCATCTCGCAGGAGCAGATGGACCGCTGGACCTCGGAAGGCAAGGTCCGGCTGCAGGACGACGTCATGGAAGTGCCCGCGCTCGGGCGCGCCTTTCGCATCTCGTCTGCGGTGCACTTCACGGCGGTGGTCGACGGCAAAGACAGCCATCAGCTCCTCGGCCGCGTCAAGACCGACGAGCAGTTGGTCGAGCTGCGTGCCGAGCACTACGGCGCCTCGGTCATCGTCGGTGAGATCGGCTACGAATGCGTGGAGGGCTTCCTGGGCGTGCCGGTCGATTCGACGGGGGTGGCCTCGTCGGGCTTGTTGAGCCTGAGCCGCTAGCAAGTGCCGCCGCTGTTTCCAGTCACGCTGGTTCTACACTCGGTGGCGTGCACGCTCTATCTGGTCCATGTGCTTTGGCGTGCCGAGGCGCCCAATCAGAAGCTCGGTCTCGTCGCCTGGATCGTGCTGGCCCTGGCGTTTGCGTCGCAGGCCGCCGACATCGCCTGGCTGTGTATGCGCGGTCTGCATCCGGTGGCCAACGCGCGTGAGGCCGTGTTCTTCGGCGCCTGGCTCATGTGTGGCGCCTATCTCGCAGCGACGTGGCGACGGCGTTTGCCGGTGGTCGGGGCGCTGGTCGCGCCGGCGGCCTTGGTGCTGGACGTAGCCACCCGTCTCGTCCCCAGCCAGGAGATCGCTCACGCGGGCTCGACGCTGGGCACGCTCGGCATGGTGCACATCGCACTGGCCACCACCGGCATCGCGCTGTTCGGCGTCGGCGCCGGCAGCGCGGTCGCCTACATCGTGGCCGAGCGTCGTCTCAAGGGAAAACGCAAAGTGGTCATGGGTGCCGGCGCGTCGCTGGAGACGCTCGATCGCCTCAACCGTCGCTGCATCACCCTCGGGTTCCCCATCTTCACCGTCGCCATGGTCACCGGCGCCATGTGGGCCGCACAGTTGCCCGGCGTGGGCGTCTTCACCCCGCAGTACGCCATCGCCACCGCAGCGTGGCTGCTCTACGCCGGCCTCTTGCTGCTGCGCCTTCTGGCCGGCTGGCGCGGGCGTCGCGCCGCCTTCATCACACTGGCCGGTTTCGTCAGCGCAGCGACGGTGATGATGATCTACGTGGTGCGCGGAGCGGCATGAGCCGGCTGTGTGTGATTGGCCTTTCGCATCGCACGGCGTCGGTCGAGCTGCGTGAGCGGGCCACCATCCCCGGCACCGAGCTGCCGTCGACGCTGGCGCGACTCCATGCGGTGCCAGGCGTTCACGAGGTCATGGTGCTGTCGACCTGCAACCGCGTCGAGCTTTACGCGGCCGTGGCCGACGAGTCTGCGGTCCCGGAGCGACTGCGCGCGGCGCTGCTCCTCGGTCGCCCGCATGCCGCGGAGCTCGAGCGTGCGCTCTACGTGCACGAAGATCAGGCGGCGCTGCGTCATCTGTTCCGCGTCGCCTCGTCGCTGGACTCGATGGTGGTCGGCGAATCGCAGATCCTCGGCCAGGTCAAAGAAGCCTTTCAGCTCGCCGTCGACGCTGGCACCGTCGGCGTCGTCTTGCAGCGCGTGGTCCCGCATGCGTTTTCGGTGGCCAAGCGGGTGCGTTCGGAGACCGAAGTCGCGCGTTCGTCGGCCTCGGTGGCGTCGGTCGCTGTCGAGCTGGCGCGGCAGATCTTCGGGGACCTCAAAAACCGCGCGGTCCTCGTCGTCGGTGCCGGCAAGATGGGCGACCTGTCGGCCAAGCATCTCAAGGCGGCTGGGGTCAACGATCTGCACGTCGTGAATCGCAGCCCCGGCCGTGCCGAGGAGCTGGCGGCTCGGCTCGGCGGGCGGGCCCATCCGTGGGAGGAGCTCGACCGGCTGTTGCAAAAGGCCGACATCGTCCTGTGCTCGACGGGCGCACCCGAGCCGGTCATTCGCCGGGATCGCGTCGAGAAGGTCATGAAGGTCCGCCGCGGTCGCTGGCTGTTCTTCATCGACATCGCCGTGCCCCGGGACGTCGAGTCCGAGGTCGGCGAGCTCGAGAACGTCTATCTCTATGATGTGGACGCGCTCGAGCAGGTGGTGGCCACCAATCTCGAGGGTCGCCAGCGCGAGGCCGATGCCGCCGGCGTTCTCGTCGAGGAAGAGCTGCAGCGGCACCTCGAGCACGAGCAGGCGCTCGGGGTGGTACCGACCATCAAGCTGCTGCGCGCCCGTTTTGCCGAGGTGGCGGCGCAGGAAGCCGAACGCACCCTGGCCAAGCTGTCGTCGGCGAGCGAGCGCGATCGCCAGCTCGTGACCCAGCTCGCGGAGTCGATCGTCAACAAGCTTCTGCACACGCCGCTGTCGCAGCTCAAGCGCGAGACCCAACGCGCACCGTCGAGCGACGAGATGGCCGCCTTGACCCGCCGGCTCTTCGATCTGCATACCGGCCTCACTGGCTCTCACGACGCCATCCTCGACGACGAACCCCAAGCCGACAGCGCCGAGCCCAAACGGGGCAGGAGCAATTCATGATCCGGATCGCGACACGTGGCTCCAAGCTGGCTCTCTGGCAGGCCGAGCATGTCCGCGATCGGCTGCAGTCGGTGGAGCCGGGGCTAGTCGTCGAGCTGGTGGTGATCAAGACCCGTGGCGACAAGATCCTCGATCGGCCGCTCTCCGAGGTTGGCGGCAAGGGGCTCTTCGTCAAGGAGATCGAAGAAGCGCTGCTCGACGGGCGCGCCGAGATTGCCGTCCACTCGCTCAAAGATCTGACCGCGGAGATTCCCGCCGAGCTGCACCTGGGCGCCTTTCCCGAGCGTGAAGATCCGCGCGACGCGCTGTTGCTCTCGCCGTCGCTGCGCGCCCATAAACCGACCATCGCCGGCATCCGGACCTTGCCCGAGGGTGCGCAGATTGGGACCTCCAGCTTGCGCCGCGTGTGTCAGCTCAAGGCGGCGCGGCCCGATCTGCGTATCACGCCTCTGCGCGGCAACGTCGACACCCGGCTCGGCAAGGTCGAAGCCGGTGAGCTCGACGCCATCGTCCTCGCCTGCGCGGGCCTTCGTCGCCTGGGTCACGGCGCGCGCATCGACGTCTCGCTCTCCGTCGAGGAATCGCTCCCCGCGGTCGGTCAGGGCGCGCTGGCACTCGAATGTCGTCGTGACAATCCGCGCGTGACCACGCTACTGGCCGCCCTCGATCATCGTCCCACACGGCTGTGCATCGAGGCCGAGCGCGGCTTTTTGGCCCAGCTCGACGGCGACTGCAAGACCCCGCTCGGCGCCTACGCCACGCTGGCCGACGACGCCATTACGATCGAAGGATTGCTCGCCGAGCCCGACGGCAGCCGACTCTTGCGCCGAACGCTCAGCGGCTCTGCCAATGACGGCCCGTCGCTGGGCCGGCAGCTTGCCGCGGAGTTGCTACGCCAGTTTCACGCTACGGCGTAAACAAGAGCTTGGCGTCGAGGACCAGCTCGTCGTCGACCTTGATGAACATCAGGCTCGGCCGTTCGACCTTGTAGCCGTCGAGGCTGATCTTGAAGCTGGTGGTGGCGCTGACCTCGGTGGCCGAGGTCCAGGTGATCTCGACGGGCGCGTCGAACAGTTGCTTGACCCCGTGAAAGACGAGCTGGACCTTGAAGGTCGACTTCACCGTGCTCGGGAAGCTGGCTGGCGTCGCTGCCGGGCCCACGGCTTTGAGCTCGATGGTGGGGTAGGTGGCCGCCTCGACGGTTTCCTTCATGTGTGCGTCGCGGTTGACGTTATCGGAGTCGAAGCTGTCGACGGGAATGCGGATCATGACCTGCGCCTTGCCGTCGGTGAGAATGGCTTTGCCGTCGACTTTTTTCGAAGTGGCGTCGACCTTGTGCATCTTGTGCACCAGGTGATAACTGGCCGTGCTCTTGGCGGTGACCACCTTGAGCTGGGTCGGATCGGCGAATGCGCTCGACGTGAGCAACAGCGCAACAGCGACGACAATCATGCGAATGAAAGACATAACGACTCCTGTTATTATCATTGTGCGCTCGGCTCACTTGATGACAAACGCCAACCAGCCGGCGGTCATCGCCGCCAGGCTGCCGAAGCCAATGCCGACGTGGGCACCCGCGAGATCACGCTGCAAGAGCGTGCCTTCTTTGGAAGCCGAGATCGGGCCGAGGATGAGATTGGCGACGAAGCAGGCCGCAGCGACGCCCATGAGCACCTTGTGGGCCAAGGCTGAGTCGGCCCTGATCGGCTTTTTGTAGGGTGTCGGCGCCGCCAGACCCAGGATGGCGGTGGTGGTGAATCCGGCGGTGGCGACGATGGAAACGCCCTCGTGGGCCGCGGTGTATTTGCCGGTGTAGTCGCCGCCGCCGAACTTGTCGACGTAATCGAGGGTGCCGAGCACCATGGTGAGCGCCAGCGCGCCGAGGGTGGCAAGGCCGAGGCCCTGGTGCCAGGTGAGCACCCGTCGACGGGTCTTGACCTCGGCCGACAGCTTCAACGCCAGCGCCGCAGCGACGGGATCGAAAGCCGGCGCAATCTTTTTGGGCTCGAACAGGTCGAAGTCGAGATCGTCCTTCGGCTTGGCCTCGGCCGTTGGCACTGGGGCCGGCGCCATGTCGACGGGCAAACCGCCGTCGGGAACCTCGGCCCGGGTCGGAGCCACGAGGCCTACCAACAAGCAAAGGGTGATGCCAGCGCGCGTCATCGGGCCGCATGTTACCCAGGACGTGGCACGGCGACCCACTATTTCAATTCACAATCAGAAACAGCCGTTACCAGACCGGAGGCCGTGGAATTTCGACCAGGCGGACCTCGGTCACCATCCGCTGCAAGACTTCTTCGGCCTCGGCCTCGAGGCCGGCGCCGATCACCCAGGCGATTTCGCCACGGTTGGAGTCGGGGCACTCGACGGTGGCGAGGCCGTCGTAGCCCTCCAGCACGGCCCGTACATAGCCGATCTCTTCGACGGGGACGCGGAACCAGCGGCGGGTGCCTTCGATGGGGGTCACGACCAGCGGACAGTAGTGGTTTTTTGCGCCGTCGGAAAGACACCCGTAGACTCTCCAAGATGCGGTCCCGACTGCCACGCGCCATCGCCCCCAGCTGGGCTCCTCTTTGGCTGGCTGTCAGCCTCACGACCGTGCTTCCCGCCTGCGCCGAAGACCCTGCGTTGCGCAACGAAGTCACCGACATGAAGAAGCGTCTCGACGAGGCGCAGCGACGGCAGGCTGACTCGGACAAGAAGCTGGTGGAGATGGAAGACCGCGTCTTTCTGCTGACCGATCAGATCGAAAGCCAGAAGGTCGCGCAGAACCGGGGCGCGCCGCGTCTGCCGATCGTCACCCTGCGGCCGGCTGATGAGCCGACCGAGGACGCCGAAGGGACCGTCGAGTATCGTGGTGATGCGGCCAAGACCGGCGATCCAGCGACGGTGCGGTCCAATGTCCATTTTCAGGAGAACGCCGTCCTGCCGACGCGGCATCGCAGCCAAGCCATCCCCACTGCGACGGTGCCGTTGCCGTCGTCGCGCGAAGCCATGGCCGCGCGCCCGGCGGTGTCGACCGGTGACAACCTGGGCGTGGCCAATGCGCCGGACGTCGCCAAGGTCCTACGGTCGCCGAGCGCCGCCGTGGCCTCCGCCAGCGACGATCCAGTCAAGCTGTATCGCGCCGCGCTCGACGAGCTCAAAGCCGGCCGCCACGATGTCGCCGCGCAGCGACTCCGCGAATTGGTCAAGCGCTTCCCGCGTCACGACTATGCCGACAACGCGCAGTATTGGCTCGGCGAGTGTTTCTACGATCGCAAACGCTACGCCGAGGCTGCGGTCGAGTTTCAGAAGGTCGTGACGGTCTACCCGACGGGCAACAAGGCGCCGGATGCGCTGCTCAAGCTCGGCCTGTCTGCGGTCGGGATGGGCGATCCGCAAAAAGGGGCCGAGGTGTTGCGCTCTGTGCCGTCGGCGTATCCCGGCAGCGATGCCGCCCGCGTCGCCGAAGAGCGGCTGCGCGAGCTGAGGGAGGGGAAGAAGTGAAAAAGCCTATCATCGTCGTTTTGCTGGCCGGCCTTCCGTTTGCCGTTGGTGCGCAAGAGCGTTCTGATCTCATGCCTGCACCGCCAGCCGGTGGGGGCGGCTGGGTCTATCCCGGCGCGCCGCTGCCGACAGCGCCACCCGAGCCGGCTCAGTCACAGGCTCCACGCAGCAGCGACGGCAAACCCGACTCGAAAGCACAGCCTTCGGGCCTGGTGCTCTTCGACAGTGGTGGCGGCGACGACCCAGATGCGCAGCCCACCGTCGAGCAGTCAGGCGAAAGCTACGTCGTCAAAAAAGGCGACACGCTGTGGAGCATCTCCGCCGCCTATCTGCGCACGCCCTGGGCCTGGCCCAAGCTGTGGTCCTACAACGTGGCCATCACCAACCCGCACTGGATCTATCCGGGCGACCTCATCCATCTCGGCCCAGTCGGTGATGCGCCGGCGCCAACGGCCGCCAATCCGACGCCGCAGCCAGTCGCACGAACGCCGGAGCGCTCGCATGGCCTCATGTCGCAGCAGCATGGCTTCGTGGAGCCCGACGAGCTCGAGTCGGCCGGTACCATCATCGCGTCCAAAGAAGAGAAGATCATGCTCGCGCGCCTCGACGAGGCGTACATCGAGTACAAGAAGCAAAAGCCACTCGAGCTCGGCAAGCGCTACTCGATCTACAAACCCATCCGCACCGTCAAACACCCGGTCACTGGCAAGCGCCTTGGCGAAATCGTCGAGATCTTCGGTGACGCCGAGATCAAGACCATCACCTCCGGCAACATCGCCCGCGGACTCATCCTGGAGTCGCACAACCCCATCGAGCGCGGCTACCGCGTCGGCCCTCTGCGCAAAGTCTTCCGCGAGACCGAGCCGCGTGTGGCCAACAAAGACGTCGACGGTCTGGTGGTGGCCACCCTGCGCCCCGTCGATATCGTCGGCGCCTACACCTTGGTTTTTCTCGATCGCGGCAAGTCCGACGGCGTGGAGGTCGGTAATCGCTTTCAAGTCATCCGTCGCGGCGACGGCTACCAGCCACTCGGCGCTGTGGGCCCGGTGGACGACAAACGCTATCCACGAGAGATCGTGGGTGAAATCATCGTGGTCGAGCTCCGCAATGGACTCGCCACCGGCGTCATGACCCGCTCGACCAAAGAAGTGAACATCGGCGAAAAGGTCGAAATGCGGAAAGGCTTCTGAACGGTCTGTCCGACCGGCCTTTCGGATTTGTTTGATTTCATGTAGTTACGTGAATCTTTCTTGACGCTCTCCCCAACTGTGACTATCCGTTATGGCCTTAGACCATGGAGCCTCGCGCACTACATAAAGGTAGAGACGGCTTTCCGCGGCGACTGGTTTCCGTCGGCGCGGCGCCGGATCTCCTGTGGGTGGTGGGGCCCTGGAGCGGGATCGGTCCGGCGTCCGCAGTCGCATTGGTCGGCTCGCGGGCTGCTGGGGCCCGGTCGTTACGCCAGGCGCGACAGCTCGGCTCGTCGCTGGCCGAGGCCGGGATCGAGGTCGTGTCTGGCGGCGCGCTCGGCGTCGATGCCGCTGCCCACGAAGGCGCACTGTCCGTTGGTGGCGTCACCGTGGCCGTGCTCGGCACCGGGGTCGACGTGACCTACCCCGCGCGTCATGCGCGCCTGTTTCAACAGATCGCGGGGTCGGGCGCGTTGGTCAGCCAGTTTCCGCTCGGTACCACGGTGCGGCCCGGTCAGTTTCCGACGCGCAATGCGGTCATTGCCGGCCTGAGTGACCTCGTGATCGTCGTGGCGGCCTCGCTCGATTCGGGCTCGTTGCACACGGCGCGGGCGGCCAAGCGGTTGGGTCGCAGAGTGGTGGCTATCACGGGCACGCCAGGCACCGACGCGCTCGTTTCGAGCGGCGCGGCAGTGGGTTTTGCAGAGGCGCCGTCTGTGGCGGATCTTTTGGCCGTTCTTGACGGGCGCATGGCCGATCTGCCTGCAATTTCCGAAGCTGATGATCCTGAGGCGCGCCGGTTGTTCGACGCGCTCGACCGCACCCCGCGAGATCTCGGCGAGCTGGCCGAGCGAGCGGGGCTCGGCATCACCACTTGCGCTGCCGCGGTGGTGGACCTCGAGCTGCGTGGCCTCGTGGCCCGCTCGTCCGGTGGGCGCTATCAGCGCCTGCACCCTACGGACAGAGACAGAGACAGATTATGACCAAGACGTCGACCAAGACCAAAGCCGCCCCAGTCGCAGCTCCCCCGTCGGCACCGTCGGTGAAGAAGCCGGCCAAAGCCAAAGCCAAAGCCAAGCCCGTCAAAGGCAAAGCCAAAGCCGAGCCCGAAGTGGAGACCGCCAAAGCCAAATCGGGTGGAGCGACCAAGGCCAAAGCCAAGGCGAAGCCCAAGTCGAAGGCGGTGCCGACCAAGAAGCGGGCCCGGCCGATCGAAGCCGACGAGGACGACGCTGTCGACGGCGCCGAAGAAAAGAAACCGCGCGGCAAGATCGTCCGCAAGGGCGCGCTCGTCGTCGTCGAGTCTCCGGCCAAGGCCAAGACCATCAAGAAATATCTGGGCAATGGGTTCACGGTGAAGGCCTCGGTCGGCCACGTCATGGATCTGCCGAAGAACAAGATCGGCGTCGACGTCGACCACGGCTTCGTGCCGGAGTACGTCGCCATCCGCGGCAAGCAAAAGATCATCGCCGACATCGTCAAGTCCGCCCGCGAGGCCGAGGTGGTCTACCTCGCACCCGACCCCGACCGCGAGGGAGAGGCCATTGCCTGGCACTTGCGCCAGGAGATCGGCGCCGCCAACGGCAACGTCAAGCGCGTGCTCTTCAACGAGATCACCAAGCGCGGCATCACCGAGGCGCTGCAGCATCCAGGCGAGCTCAACACCTCGAAGTTCGAGGCGCAGCAGGCACGTCGTATTTTGGACCGGTTGGTCGGCTATCAGATTTCGCCCATTTTGTGGGACAAGGTCCGGCGTGGTCTCTCGGCGGGCCGGGTGCAGTCGGTGGCGGTGCGTGTCGTCGTCGAGCGGGAACGCGAGATCGGGCTCTTCGTGCCGGTGGAATACTGGACCGTCGAAGCGGATGTCGAGGGCAAGCTGCCGCCGCCGTTCCGCATGCGTCTCTTCAAGTGGGACGCCAAGAAGCCGGAGCTGACCACCAAGCTCGGCGCCGACGAGGTCGTCACCGAGATGAAGGGGCATCCTTTCACCATCGAGAGCGTCGAGAAGAAAGAGCGCCGCAAGTTCCCGTTGCCTCCGTTCATCACCTCGCGTTTGCAACAGGAAGCCGCTCGCAAGCTGCGCTTCACCGCCAAGAAGACCATGACGCTGGCGCAGCGTTTGTACGAAGGTCTCGAGCTCGGCGAAGAGGGCGCGGTCGGTCTCATCACCTACATGCGTACCGACTCGACGCGACTCAGCGACGACGCGGTCACTGAAGCGCGGGCTTATATCGTCGAGCGTTACGGCAAAGAGGTCCTGCCCGACGAGCCCGTGGTCTACAAGACCAAGAAGTCGGCGCAGGACGCCCACGAGGCCATTCGCCCGACGTCGATGGCGTATGACCCGGAGCGCGTTCGCAAGCTGCTCATGGCGACCGAGTCGACCAACGAAGACCGCGCCCGCGACGTCGAAGACCATGTGCGTCTGTACACGCTCATCTGGAACCGCTTTTTGGCCTGCCAGATGAAGCCGGCCGTCTTCGACCAGACCACGGTCGACGTGTCGGCGGGTCGGGCTGGGCTGCGTGCCACCGGGCAGGTGTTGAAGTTTCCGGGGTACACGCTCGCCTATCACGAGAGCTCGGAAGAGACCGGCGAGACCGACGACGCGGGGCCGTTGACCCTGCCGATCCTCGACGTGGGCGATGTGCTCAAGGTCCACAAGATCGATCCGCAGCAGCACTTTACCCAGCCGCCGCCGCGCTTCACCGAAGCGTCGCTGGTCAAGGAGCTCGAAGACAAAGGCATCGGTCGCCCGTCGACGTATGCCGCCATCTTGTCGACGATACAGGACCGCGGTTATGTCGAGAAGCGGGAGGCACGCTTTTTCCCGACGACGTTGGGCGTCAAGGTCAACGACCTCTTGGTGGAGTCGTTCCCGGGCGTGCTCGACGTGACCTTCACCGCGCAGATGGAAGACAATCTCGATCAGGTGGAGGAAGGGTCGGCCGATTGGCACAAGGTGCTCGGCGACTTTTACACGCCGTTCAAGGACGCCCTGGCGTCGGCAAAGATCAACATGCGGGACCTGAAGCGCGAAGAGCAGCCGACCGAGCACAAGTGCGAAAAATGCAGCTCGCCGATGGTCATCAAGTGGGGCCGCAACGGCGAGTTCCTGGCCTGCACCGGCTATCCCGAGTGCAAGACCACGCGCGAGTTCGTGCGCAAAGCCGACGGCTCCATCGAGGTCGTGCCGCCGGTCACCACCGACGAGAAATGCCCGACTTGTGGCGCGGATATGCTCGTCAAAAAGGGCCGCTTCGGCGAGTTCTTGGCGTGCTCGAAATATCCCGAGTGCAAGACCACGCGGCCCATTTCGCTCGGCGTCACCTGCCCCAAGCCCGACTGCGGCGGCTTTCTCACCGAGAAGCGCAGCAAGAAGGGTAAGCCCTTCTATGGCTGCTCCAACTACTCGAAGACCAAGTGCGACTTCGTGTTGTGGGACAAGCCCGTGGCCAAGCCGTGCCCGCAGTGCCAGGCCAAGTTCTTGGTCAAGCGGCCCAATCGATCGGGCGGCGGGCGGTATCGCTGCGTGAACCAGGACTGCGGCTACGTGCAGGAGTATGGCGCGCAGGGTGATCCGGCCGAGGGTGGTGCGCCCGAGGGTGAGGCCGAAACGGTCGAGACCGGGGACGCGGCCTGACCTTTTTCGCCGACGTCACGGTGGTGGGAGGCGGTCTCGCGGGGTGCGAGGCCGCCTGGCAGCTGGCGCGTCGGGGTTGGTCGGTGTCGTTGGTGGAACAGAAGCCGGCGCGGATTTCGCCGGCGCATACGACGCCGCTCCTGTGCGAGCTGGTCTGTTCCAACTCCCTGCGATCGGACGATCCGTCGACGCCAGCGGGGCTGTTGAAGGCCGAGCTGCGTCGGGCGGGCTCGCTGGTGGTGGCCTGTGCCGATGCGGCCAAGGTGCCAGCCGGCGACGCGCTCGCCGTCGACCGGCAGATCTTTTCACGCGGCGTCACCATGGCCATGGCGCTCGAGCCCAAGATCCGCATCGAGCGACGGCCGCTCGAGTCGCTGCCCGAGACCGGCCCGGTGATCTTGGCCGGCGGCCCTCTTCTCGGTGGTGGCGCAGCGCGGGACCTGGCGGCGTTGTGCGGCGATCGGTTTTATTTTTACGACGCGATTGCGCCCATCATCGACGCGGAGAGTATCGACTGGGATCACGCCTTCATGGGCAATCGGACCCGCGGGCGTCGACGGGGGCGGGGGATGCCGATCGCGGTTCCTGAGGCAGTCGAATCCGTCGAGCCGGCGCCCGAAGCCGAAGGCGACTACATCAACTGTCCGCTATCGAAGG
>Ga0123336_10003041_pt1 | contig 14268 bp, 8 predicted proteins | sample SSSSmetaG_FD_96466 | JGI IMG/M metagenome (GOLD analysis project Ga0123336, IMG submission 96466) | Glacier valley bacterial and archeal communities from Borup Fiord, Nunavut, Canada, to study Microbial Dark Matter (Phase II) - ​SSSS metaG | ecosystem: Environmental > Aquatic > Freshwater > Ice... | reverse complement strand
GCTTACTGGCGCTGTTGCTATTTGTGTATTGTAATCCTGTGTTTTAGCAACTACTTCACTTCCGCTATTTGTATTAAAGCTTATTGTATATGGATTAATTGTCCAATTTGCAAACAGCATTGCATTTTCTGAAATGGTGTATGGGAAGTCCACTTTATTAGTAAACTCTGCCTCTGTATACCACCCTTCAAATGTGTAGCCTGTCTTTGTGCTTACTGGGACTGTTGCTATTTTTGTGCTGTAGTCTTGTGTTATAGCTACTACTTCACTTCCGCTATTTGTATTAAAGTTTACTATATATTGGTTAATCGTCCAATTTGCAAACAGCATTGCATTTTCTGAAATGGTGTATGGGAAGATAACCTTGTTGGTTAATTCTGCCTCTGTATACCATCCTTCAAATGTGTAACCTGTCTTTGTGCTTACTGGGGCTGTCGCTATTTGTGTATTGTACTCCTGTGTTTTAGCTCCTACTGCACTTCCATCTGTATTAAAGCTTATTGTATATGGGTTGATCGTCCATTTCGCATACAAAGTTATACTGTTTGTACCTGCTGTAACTGTATTCCCTGCTTGGTACACAGTTCCGCTGCCATCTGAGTTTATTGTCCAGCCTGCAAAAGTGTAGCCTGTTTTTGTTAAGCCTCCTGTATTACCCTCTACAACTCCAATATCTCCTTTTGCTAAAGACGTGCTGGCAGGTACTGTCCCTGATTCGCTACCATTTCCATCATAAGCTAATGTGTAAGTTTTAACAGTGTAGGCAAAGCTGTCTGTTACACTGTCTGTCCAGCCTGCTTTTACTACAATTGCTTTGATGGTCATATTGGTGTTTATGGTAATTGCCCCTGTATACTTCGTGGAGCTTGTTGTTGGAGTAGTCGTTCCATCTGTTGTATAGTATATATCTGCACCAGTAGTTGTTGTGGAAAGAGTTACAGTATCTCCCTTATCTACTTCTCCTACTGTTAGTGACGTTGTAGGCGTTGCTACAGTACCCAAAGATGCAATGTTTAGGTTAAACTGAGCTGTAGCCGTTTGGCTGTTTATTGCATCGGTTGCTTTAATTGAAAAAGTAAAGCTTCCAAATGTTGCTGGTGTTCCGCTTATAACACCTGATGTTGACAGGCTTAGTCCGCCCGGTAGTGAGCTTCCACTAGCAAGCTCATAGTTAAAGTTTCCGCTGCCCTCTGCTGCTGCAACTGGTGTGCTATATACAGTACCATAAGCACCTGCTGTTAATGTGGCATTACTAAAGGTAACAGAAATCGGTGTCCATTGGGCGTAAAGAACAGTATTGACACCAAAGTTTTTAATAGCTCCTGGTTGATAGTTTATTCCTGAGCCATCCTTAGCTGTATTCCATCCAGCGAAAACATATCCAGTTTTAACAAGGTCACCCTTAGCGGCTACAGTTGCACTATCGGTAGAAGCATATTCGCTATTAGCTGGCACTGTTCCCACTGTATTTCCATTACCGTTATAAGTTACTGTATATCCAATAAAATCCACGAATATTGGTTTCAAGGTTATATCTGAATTTAGTAGTACTGTATATGGATTGTCACTGCTTTTGGTTATGCCATTTCCATCATTCCACTGTGTAAATTTTTTGCCTGTTATAGGATACGCTGTCAAGGTGACTTGTGTTCCTGCTGTATAGACATCGCCGTAGATGCTACCTCCAAATACGCTTCCATCAGCATTTGCAAGTACCCTTAACATGTATAAGTTAGTTCCGTTTACCACTGTTGAACCAATGGAATTGGTTGTGCGAGATTCGCCAAGCTGATCAGTGCTAACAATATTTGAGTCTGCACCACTACTACCAACCAGATAAACCCAGGTGTCTCCGCTATTTTTATAGGCAATAATAGGACTTGAACCTGCCTTAAATGCTGTAGTAACGGCTTTATTATAAGCAAAGCTGGATGGCTTCCATAAAATAACCGGAGGTTTTGCCTGATCTAGCCTTACCAGCAGCGGCTGGTATATTGTGCCAGTTCCCGTCACGGTTCCGTCAGCGGCAAGTAATTTAGTAGTTGAACCGCCTGCTGTAAGAGAATTACCACTTCCGTCGGCCAGATCTGTATACTTAAAATTTGAACCTGTAGCATCTATAACACTAGTAGGTAATGTAGCTTGCTGATAGCCAGTATAATACAAAGAAACTCCAAGACTATGATTACTGCAAAAGTCTGCCAGTGAATACGATACACCGCTATTAGCTGTATGAAAATTATAGGCAAAGATACAGTTAACAAATTTATTGTTGGTACCAGAGCTTCTAATAGCCCCGCTTGGATAAGTAGATGAAGCAGACACATTGCCAGTAAAGGTACTGTTTAGAACATACATTGTACCGCCATAACCATTTATAGCGCTCCCCAATTCAGTGGAAATATTATTGGCAAAGGTGGAGTTATTGACATAGAGTGTACCGCCATTTTCTCCCGCTCCACCACCACCAGAACTATTTAGACTTCTGTTTTCACTAAAGGTAGTTTCTTCAATAAACATGGTTCCTCCGTTTAGGAATCCTCCACCATGATGCGCGGCATTACGACTGATATTGCAGCGTTTTAAATAAAGTGTGCCGCTATTATTAATTCCTCCTCCCCCCGGAGAAGACGTATCATTGTTTGAAACAGAGTTTGAAACTGTCACATCGGTAAGTTTCAGTGTTGTACCTGATGCATTACTGATAGCACCACCATATGAAGTAGTTGCTCCACCTTTAATTATCATATTGTTAATTTGGATGGTACTTCCATTTGCACTGCATTGAAATACTCTGAACGAAGATGGGGTACTTGCCAATTTTCCAGATTCATCCAAACCTGGTGTAGGTACAGATAGAGTAAAACCATTTCCATTGATCGTAATGGCCTTGCTGATTGTAATTTGTCCTGTAATAGTTATATTGTTCGTAATTGTGATAGTATCACCAGCGGTTGCAGCGACAATGGCATTAACAAGATCAGTATATGTAGAAACCGAAGTTTCTGCCGCAAATGCAACCATTGGTGTTGCATAAAAAGGTACAGTAAGTATACAAATTGCCAGTAGTAGTGAAAAAATCCTTTTCCTCATAAAAAAATCCACCCCTTATCTAAGTATGTAAAATCATACTAGCACACATATGAGGTGGCAAATCTATAAATGTAAAAAGTCGAACTTTTAATGTAAAAAATAGCGGATTTTGTAATAGAAAAGACTTGGGTATCACAATTTGCTTAGCAAATGATCCATGTATATCTTTTTCTTGTCTTTGACACCGTTGCTGATAGGTATAATCTGATCATTCTCCATCACAAAGGAGGCATCCTTGAGTTCCAGCACATAATCCATATTAATTAAAAAGCTCTTATGGCAGCGGAGAAATCTGTAATCCTTCAGTTCAGCTTCATAATCATTAAGCTTGCTGTAAATGCTTATAACGCCGTTTTGTTTAGTATGTAGCAGTAAAACCCTTGCCCTGCTCTCCACATATAAAATATCACTAAAAAACAGTTTATAATAATTCTTGTTACTATTTACAATGACATACTGGGAACTGACCTTTGCAATATCTTCTATAACGGCTTGCAATGCGTTGTACAACTTTTGGTCGTCAATAGGTTTCAAAAGATAATAAGCTGCATGTACATCATAACTTTCAACAGCATGGGATATGGAAGTGGTCAAAAAAATAATATTACATTGAGTATCGCTCTCTCGGATCTTTTTGGCTGTCTCCATACCATCCATTAAATTCATGTAAATATCCAAAAAAATTATCTCGAAGAACGCTTTTTTGCTTTGAATATAGTGAACTAATTCCTCTCCGTCCTGAAATTCCATGATGCTGGTTTTTAAAGCATTGTTTTTTACATATCGGCTTACTTTTTCACAGATTATTCTTCTGTCTTTCTCATTATCATCACAGACTGCAATATTTAGCATATTAACCTCCATGAGCCGGAATTGTGCGGACATAAAATGTGGTGAAGTTGCTATCACACTACGAGATTTTATCATACTAATCCTTTTCTTAATCTTATACATAAATATACCACAGATTCAGTCGATTGATGCCGTATTTTAGCATTTTGTTGACTTTCATGAATAATTATAGTACAAATAAATTACATGTGAAAAGAAAATATCCACAATACCCATTTTTTTCTTTCTTATGACTTATTTAAAGGATGATGTACATGGAGTACCCTGGAATTTTAGCCCCTGCAATAACGCTTTTTTTTAATATTACCCTTTCAGATATAATCTCAGCATTATCAAGAATAATGACACCCATAATAGCACTTGTAGTAAATGCTACTGCTTATAATATAATCTTTTATTCAAAAAAGAAAAAGGTTACTACCATACTTGCATGGATTGTGACAAGCATAGCCATTATTTTCTCAGCGCTTATTTTAACTCAAATATTTAAGCAAAATGTCATCCTTGCTTATTCATCAGCTTATTTATTAAGTTCCTCATTCATTTTGCTTTGTTTTTATTTATATAATAATAATTTTACTCAAATCACCTTTACTTATATAGCAATATGGACTTTATCCTCGATGTTCTCTACCATATGCTTGTATATATCACATTTGTACTTTGGATTTGTTGGTTTGCAATATCAGAATATGGTTAGGTTAATGTTATTTATCTTAATATATTCCATAATAATTCCTCTTTTAAAATATAAATTTTTAAGATTTATCAGAAAAGTTCTTGATATGTTTAATGCTAAATTTAGTATTTTCATCCTATTCCCTATTTTTTCGTTTGTTATGTTCAATGTAATGTTCGGCCCATTTGATGATAAAATAACACAATACAAGCTTTTCATAATGCTGATGTACATATCTATCATTATTTTTACATATTATTTTGTATTTTCGACCTTTGAACAGATATATGAAAAATCCAGAATAGAAGAGAAGCTAAAAGCGTCTCAAGTCCAGCAGTCCCTGCAAAAAGAGTATTATGTGGTGCTAAAAAAAGGCATTTATGAAACCCAAATGATACGCCATGATACCAGACACCATTTAATAACTATTCAAAATCTATTAAAAGCTAAAAATATTACCGAACTTAACAAATACTTAAACAGTTTGATATCCAAAGAAGAAAATATAGAATTGCCAATAATATGTGAAAATTCATCTGCGAATGCAATTATTTCATATTATCTCGAGCATGCAAAAAGCTCAAATATAACTACCAAGGTTCAAATCAGCATTCCTGAAGATATTAATATTGATACCATAGATTTAAATGTGATTTTTGGAAACTGCCTTGAAAATGCAATAGATGCCTGCTTGAAATTATCCGATAAAAATCTGAGATTTCTAAATGTCAAAGCAGCCATCATAAATCATTACTTCGTCATAAATATTACTAACAGCTTTAATGGAATTGTAAATGTACAGGATGATGTTATTCATTCTACCAAACCAAATACCCAAAATCATGGAATAGGTCTTGAAAGCGTCAAAGCTATTGTAAACAAATATAAAGGGAAAATCGATTCAGATTATACACAAAATGAATTCACAACATCTATTATGATGTACAACGAGTAGATAGATCTGACGCAAAGGAAAGTGCCACAAAACTGCTTAAAAAGCAGTTTTGTGGCACTTTCTTTTAAGTACTATTTGCTTTTATTTTTGCTGTTCATCTGATTAAGTTGCTCATATCCTGCATTCTCGCCTATCTGGTCATTTGCAAAGCTAGGCTTTGGTGCAGTCTTAGGCTTCATTTGAGTTTTGTTTTTGCCCATTTTTATTCCTCCCTTCTATATAAGTTACATTAGCTTTTTATAAAAAAATTAATGCAACTTATATTTCTTGAACAAGGGAATCTTGCATAATCTTCAATATAATTCTTAACCCACAATATGTATATCATTTAAAAAGCGGAAATCTAACATATTGTATTAACGAATCAACGTATGTAATTATTCAAGATTCTTATATAATAGTAATTTGCAAAAATTGACTATTATATACGCCTTATTGGAACAAAATTTCTCCATTTGATAGTTTTTCCACTAACTTTTTAGAGTCTAGTTCCTTAGAAAGCTCAAGAAGTGCGTCATCCTTCTTTTTCGCTTCGAGCATAACATCGAAATCTCTGTCATCCTGCTTAGCAATCTGAAGAAACTCAAAAAATTCCTCAGGATTAATATAGTCTGCATGACTTCTAAAATCCTTAAGATTCTTCGGAGAAGAAAAATGGATTTTTGGTACAAGAGAATCCTCCTTCCATGTGTCAAAAATTCTTGGCAGTATTTCTACCAATGGAGTACCATCATTGACACAGTTATAATGATGTACATCTAATACCATTGGTATTTTAAGCTCTTCACAAATACCCAAAACATCCCCTGCAGTAAAAGATTTATCATCATTCTCCAAAATAATTCTTTTACGTATTCTATCTGGCAATAAAACAAAGTTTTCCTTAAATCTCTCTATGGATCCAGTTTTATCCTTGTACAGTCCCCCCACATGAAGTACCAACTTGTATTTATAATCCACAAGGCCCATAGCCTCATACATTTTAACATGGTAATCCAAATCCTTCACTGAGGCCTCAACAACTTTTTCTGAGGGTGAGTTTATCAGAGTAAAATGGTCAGGATGGGCACTTATTCTAAAATTGTTTTCTTTAATTAGATCCCCGACTTCTCTAAATTCCTGAGCCAACACTTTTGTATAATCCCAGTCCTCCACTGCCGGATGGGTTGCTAATGGTACCAGCCTAGATGTTAGTCTATAGATACTGATATTCATGGCTTTGTTATATAATAAAATCCTCCATGTGTTTTTAAGGTTTTTTGTTGCTACACTTTTTAGTTTATTTAATCTTGCTTCTTTATCTTTAATCTTACAAAAATTTGCATAAGTAACGGTTCCCGATGGTGTTGCATCTTTTAAGTTTAGGGTCATGGCAACATATCCAAGTCTTATCTTCATAAATTGCTCCGATTTTTTACCTTAGTCCTGTAAACTTCTAAAAAAATATTTGCTGAATTAGGTTTAATTTGCAGAGCCCCAGGTAATGGGTAGAATTTGATCCTCAATTTAGTATTTGTTTCACGAAATAAAGTTATACCACTATATTCAAACCATTTTTTATCCGGCTTTTGGAGTGGAAAATATGTATTCTTTTCTTTATCTTATTTATTTTAAATAATAATAATTGTCAAGATACATTCAGATAATATATGATTATTCCAGTATACATTAATTGACTAAAGGCTTTCATTGAAGTAAGATAAAATAAAAAATTATTGAGGTTAAATATGATACAACAGTATCTTAAAGAAAATATATTAATCACTGATGGAGCTATGGGGACTTATTTTTCACAAATAAGTGGAAAGGATAGTACCTCTTCTGAGCTTGCTAACAAAGACCAAGGAGATATAATCACATCAATTCATAAAGAATATATAAATAGTGGTGCAAAGCTTATACGCACCAATAGTTTTGCACTAAATACCAGAACAATGAACCTACCAAGAGCCGAAATTAAGGAGTTGATAATTCACTCCTATGCAAACGCAGTAAAGGCAGTTGATGGAAGGGAAATATTCATCGGTATAAGTATTGGCCCCATTCCGGGAACAGATATAGAGACTTCTATTGATGAACGGCTTGATGAATATAAATTTATAGTTGATACCTTTATAAATGAAGGAGCTGAAATTTTCATATTTGAGACCTTCAGTGACACATTGTGCCTTCAGGAGATTGCGAAGTATATAAAAGAACGTAACAGCAATGCCTTTGTACTTACTCAGTTTGCTGTCATGACCAATGGCAGAACTAGAAACGACATTGCCCTAGAAAGTTTGGTTGAAGTGTCAAAAAACTGCTCTTACATTGATGCCTTTGGTTTTAATTGTGGCGTAGGGCCTTCTCACCTTCTTTCCTTGATTAAAAACATAGACCCTGGAGAGAAATTTATGTCTGTTCTTCCTAATGCAGGGTATCCTCAGATAGTCAATGAACGAACCATATTTGCCCCAAATGCACAGTATTTTGGTGATTTGATGGCAGGTGTAAACCAAAGAGTCAAAATCGTTGGAGGCTGCTGTGGAACTACTCCAGTTCATATTAAGGCCCTGACTGATAGACTCAGGGCAAAGACTGTAGTAAAGGGGCACCCTTTTGCTCCGCATCCAAAAATATCAGTCACAATAGAAAAGCAACAGCAACATGTAGGAAATGAACTAGCTAAGGTCACACTTCCTATTGCAGTGGATTTAACTCCACCCCAAGATAGCAATGCCACAAAATTCTTAGCATCAGCCAAAAGGCTCAGAGACTACTGTGTTGATTTTATTACTATACCAGACTCGCCTCTTGGAAGAGTGAGAGCTGATTCTATTACTATGGCCGCAAAAGTAAGCTACGACACGGGAATGAATGTCATTCCCCACATATGCTGCAGAGATAAAAATATACTTGCTTTGAAGTCCTCCATATTAGCCGGTCATATAGCAGGACTTCGGAATATTTTAGCAATAACAGGGGATCCGGTCCCCCAAGAAGCACGAAGTGAGGCAACAAGTGTTTTTAATATGAACTCCATAAGGCTTCTTAAGCTTATTCACGAAATGAATAGCACATTTTTTGAAGAGAGTCCCTATAATGTTTACTGTGCCCTAAATCCCAACGTGTCAAATAAGGAAGCTGAGCTTAGAAGAATGCTCCAAAAGGCTGAAACAGGCCCGGTAACCTTTATCACCCAACCTATATTTGACAATGAAGGCCTTGACTTTATTAAGGAGGCAAAAAGTCGTACAAATTCTAATATCTTCGTTGGCATTATACCTATCGTAAGCTATAAAAATGCCATGTTCCTTAATAACGAGATGCCCGGCATTAATATCCCACAAAAGTATATTAATAGTTTTTACCCAGAAATGGATAGAGAAAGTGCTGAAGGGATAGGCATAGAGGTAGCCTTAGGAATTGCAAAGCTAGCTCTTTCCCACTGTGATGGCTATTATCTGACAACTCCTTTTAACAGAGTTGATATGGTAGGCAAAATAGCCGATGGAATTAGGAACCTAGGTGCAGGTGAAATTAAAAATGGAATTCAATAAGACTTTTTATGTTAATGATATAACGGCTCAGTTAGATGAAAGCCTGTTATTAACAAGACTTTCCTATAGGAAAACAAAAACCGAATTAGCACCTGCTATGATTGAAAAAATAAAATTAGTATGTGCTATGGCAATGGAACTTTCAAGGCCAGCGGCAGCTTATAACTTCGTTACACTTTCGGAAGGTACAGGAAACACTATCTTTGTAGACAATTTAGAAATAAACCACCCTCTGATTAAAGTCAAATTAAGCGGTGGCATCGCAATTGTCCTTCTTGCTGTGACCCTAGGCAATAATATTGATGATGAAATTTCTGCACTTTTTGCAAAAGGTGAATATACTAAGGCTGTAGTACTTGACGCTGCGGCTTCCTGCATTGCAGACAAAACTATGGAGCTCTTAAAAATCCAAATTAATATTTCCATTGATAAGGAAGGTATTGAGCTGGGCAAATTCAGGATAAGTCCAGGGCAATTGGATATCCCTCTTACCATGCAAAAAGCTTTTTATGATAAGCTTTCCCTTGAAAATCTAGGCATAAAAATAACTGAGAACCTAATGCTTACTCCACAAAAATCTGTAATATCACTGTCAGGGGTATTCAATGACAATCTAAGTTGCTGACTATGTTATTAGGCTCTTTCAGTGGTACGGTTTTTTGTTCCAAAAACTTGTTTACTCTGTATTTATAATGCTTATTTTATATTATATGATGAGAAAGGAAATAACATATGGCAATTGATTCTTTGTTCAAGGATAAAATAGTTATTCTAGATGGAGCCTCTGGCACACAGTTACAGGCAAGGGGGTTACCGCCCTCTGTATGCCCAGAAAGCTGGGCCATAGAAAATCCTCATGCATTGGCGGATTTACAAAATGCATATATCGAGGCAGGAAGTAACATCATCTATACCTTTACCTTTGGAGCTAGCAGAATAAAGCTTTCTGAGTACGGCTTCGGTGATAAGGTTTTCGAATTTAACAAGGAACTGGCAGCACTTTCAAAAAAAATAGCTGGTAAAAGAGCTTTAGTTGCCGGAGATATTTCTTCAATGGGCAGACACTTAAAGCCTTATGGAGACCTTCCCTTTGAGGAAGCAGTAGATTGCTTCAAGGAGCAGGTCAAAGGCCTTGTTGCAGGTGGAGTTGACCTTTTTGTCATAGAGACAATGAGTGATATTCAGGAAGCCAGGGCAGCCCTTATTGCAGTTAAAGAAACCAGTGACCTACCTGTTATGGTGTCTGTGACCTTCGAAAAGGATGGTAAAACCCTGACTGGTACTACACCTAAAGTGGCTGTCCAGATTCTCCAATCCCTTGGAGCTGACGTAGTCGGTTGTAACTGCTCTACCGGACCTGACAAAATGATTGATATTATTAAAGAGATGAAGGAAGTTGCAGCTGTTCCTATTTTGGCAAAGCCAAATGCAGGAGTGCCTAGACTGGAGAACAATAAAACTGTTTTTGACATGGAACCATTGAAGTTTTCTGAATATGGAAGACCTCTGGTTGAGGCTGGCGTTAACTTCATCGGTGGCTGCTGTGGTACATCTCCGAAGCACATAGGGATGCTAAGTAAGGCTGTTCTAGGTGTCAAGCCTACTTCCCCGATATCATTAATCCCTCCTATGCTCACTTCCTCAAGAAAAGGCATTTTTGTTGGCCCTGGCCATCCCTTTGCAATAATCGGTGAGAGAATTAACCCAACGGGCAAAAAGAAACTGCAGGAGGACTTAAGAGAAGGCAGAACTACAATAGTTGGAAACTATGCAGCAGAGCAAATTGATGCAGGAGCAGCACTTCTTGACATAAATGTGGGAATGCCAGGTATTGATGAAAAGCAAACTATGGAGAAAATTGTGGAGTATGTATCAAGCCAATATGATATTCCACTGTGTATAGATTCCTCAGACCCCGAAATTTTAGAGGCCGCCTTGAGGCTATACCCTGGTCGTGCTTTAATTAACTCTGTCTCCCTTGAGTCTGTTAAGCTTGAAAAGGTACTTCCTCTGGCTGTCAAATATGGCTCCATGCTCATAGCCCTCCCTGTTGGCGATGAAGGAATACCAGATACTCTTGAAAAAATGAAGGAAAACCTGAGTCAGATACTTCTAGCTGGTGAAAAACTTAATATACCAGCATCTTCGTTTATCGCCGATGGAATGGTTATGTCAGTATCTGCGAAACAGCAGCATGCAGTATATACCTTAGACTTCGTTGAATGGTGTACTAAGAGTCTTGGAATAGGTACTGTTTTAGGGCTTTCTAATATTTCTTTCGGCCTTCCCGAAAGGAAATGGGTTAATGGGGCCTTTTTGGCAATGGCTATGGGTAGGGGCCTAAGTCTTGCAATAGCCAACCCTTCAAGTGAACTAATTGTAAATATAGTAAGAGCCTCTGAGGTTCTTACAGGAAATGACCAAAATTCCGGCAGATACATTGCTCACCTTGCTTCAACTGAAACTCAGATGGTCAATGTTGAAGCAGCTAAAACTGTTCCCGACACTACAACTAATCTGTATAACGCAGTAATTAGGGGTAACAGAGACGGAATACTTGATGTTTTCAAGAATTGCCTCAGTGAAGGAATAGATGCGTCCGTCCTTGTAAATGAGTACCTTATACCTGCTATTACCGAAGTAGGTAACAAATTTGGTGATGGAACTTACTTTTTGCCACAGCTTCTATTAAGCGCCGAGGCTGTTAAAAAGGTCATGGAATTTATTGAAACCGATGAAGCTTTGACTAAATCCATTAGCGCTGAAAAGAAAGGTACTATAGTTCTTGCCACTGTCAAAGGTGATGTTCACGATATTGGCAAAAATATTGTAGGTCTTTTGCTCAAAAACCATGGATACGAGGTTATTGATTTAGGTAAGGATGTGCCTTCTGAAAAGATAGTTAATGAAGCTCTGAGATTAAAGGCTGATATAGTAGGCCTTTCCGCCCTTATGACTACTACAATGGTTCAAATGAAAGAAGTAGTTAAAATTGCAAGGGAAAAAGCCCTCAATGCTAAAATAATTATCGGTGGCGCTGTAGTAACTCAAAGATATGCGGATGAAATAAGTGCAGATGGCTACTCTTCAGATGCAAATGAAGCAGTACTTTTAGTTAAAAAGCTATTAGGTAAATAAATATTTATTTATAACCAGCATAAGATTCTTGACTACACTCAGTATTACAATAATGAAAAGTGGTGCCACTTTGAAGTGACACCACTTTTTTATATTTCTTTAAACAAATACCATTCCTTTAATTTGAAATTTCACCCAACTCTTAGTATGCCTTACCCCAGTACAACATGTGTTTAGCAGGTTTTCCACAGCAGAAGCAAGTATCTGACAGCTGTTCCTGTTCGAAAGGAATACATCTTGCAGTAGCCCCTGTCTTTTCCTTAATTTCTTCCTCACAAGCCCTGTCACCACACCACATAGCCTTAATAAAGCCAGGCGTATTTGTAAGAGTTTCTTCGAACTCTTCCATGGTCTTAGCTACATAGGTCTTTGACTCCCTGTGCTTTGTAGCTTTCTCTAATAATGCCTTCTGATAGGTTTCAAGAAGATTTACAACTGTTTCTTCAATATTGTCAAGAGATACAAAGATTTTCTCTCTGGTGTCCCTTCTAACAAGAACGCACTGATTCTTTTCAATATCTTTTGGTCCTATCTCAAGCCTTAATGGAACGCCCCTCATTTCATGCTCACTAAACTTCCAGCCTGGCATTTTATCACTATCGTCAATTTTTACTCTTGCAACTTTTATAAGCTTCTCTTTTAGCTCATTTGCTTTCTCAAGTACGCCTTCCTTATGTTGCTGAACAGGAATTATAACAAGTTGTATTGGTGCAATGTTAGGAGGAAGCACGAGACCGCTGTCGTCTCCATGTACCATAATTATTGCTCCCATAATTCTTGTGCTCATTCCCCATGAAGTCTGATGTACATATTGTAGCTGGTTGTTCTTATCAGTGTATTGAATTCCAAATGCCTTCGCGAAACCATCCCCAAAATTATGTGAGGTTCCTGACTGAAGTGCCTTACCATCATGCATAAGGCTCTCTATTGTAAAGGTAGCCTGAGCTCCTGCAAACTTCTCCTTCTCAGTCTTCTGACCCTTAACTACAGGTATAGCAAGTGACTCTTCACAGAAATCAGAATAGACATTAAGCATTCTTATTGTCTCTTCCTGAGCCTCCTCAGCAGTGGCATGAGCAGTATGTCCTTCTTGCCATAAAAATTCCATTGTCCTCAAAAATGGTCTGGTAGTTTTTTCCCATCTTACAACAGAACACCATTGGTTATATAACTTAGGTAAGTCCCTGTAAGATTGTACAATGTTCGCATAGTGATCACAGAAAAGTGTCTCTGACGTAGGTCTCACGCAAAGCCTCTCCTGTAGTTCTTCCTTGCCTCCATGGGTAACCCATGCAACTTCAGGTGCAAAGCCCTCAACGTGGTCTTTCTCCTTCTGCAGGAGGCTCTCAGGTATGAACATAGGCATATAAACATTCTCATGTCCAGTTTCTTTAAACCTTCTGTCCAAATCCTTTTGAATTAACTCCCAAATTGCATAGCCATAAGGTCTTATTATCATGCAACCTCTTACTGTTGAATAGTCACAGAGATCAGCCTTTTTAATTATGTCTGTGTACCATTGCGCAAAGTCTTCATCCATTGGCGTAATCGCCTCAACAAACTTCTTATCCTGAGCCATTGTAATTCCTCCTTTTATTCCACTAAAAAATCCGCCCCTAAATAATCAAAGGGACGGATAAATTTCCGCGTTACCACCCAAATTGGCTAAAGCCCAACTCGTAAAGCCTATAACGGTGCCAAGCCGATGACTTCAACAGTCATTTTCTCAGGGCTGGGAAGAGGCATTTTCCATCTTGAGACCTCACAGCGACAAATATATGCCGGTCTCATTCTCTGTAGACTTAATTGCATCGTAGACCCTTCATAGAAAGATTTATTTATTAGTATATAAAATAATCATTTTTAAGTCAAGGCTAAAATTAATAAGAATAAGTTTCCAAATTTCTCATCAATGTCTTTAAATCTTCTTCATTGCTGTCACCAATCCATGCTCCAACCATTTTTTCATTATCAAAAAACATTATAATAAACCCTTTAGAAATGTCATTATT
>Ga0123336_10003037_pt1 | contig 14274 bp, 9 predicted proteins | sample SSSSmetaG_FD_96466 | JGI IMG/M metagenome (GOLD analysis project Ga0123336, IMG submission 96466) | Glacier valley bacterial and archeal communities from Borup Fiord, Nunavut, Canada, to study Microbial Dark Matter (Phase II) - ​SSSS metaG | ecosystem: Environmental > Aquatic > Freshwater > Ice... | reverse complement strand
GATTCCTGTAAAATTTTATAGCTCGATTTCATGGATCAAATCTAAATAAAGAGCTACATTTTGCCAAAAAAGAAATTGCCGATGCCTAAGAATAAGTCATATAACTTATTGTTTTCCAGCATGTTATAGGATCCTATCTTACTTTAGGTCCTGATTTACACTTGCAACCATAAATGCGATGTTTAAAATATCAAAGATACGAAAGCATTACATTTTGGGGACTACCTTATTTTTTACTCAATCCCAATAAAAACCTGCCCATCTTCCACTTTCACAGGATATATTTTTATAACATAATCATCGCCACTCATACATTCTCCTGACTTTAAAGAAAACGTTTTTTTATGAAATGGACAAGCTACTTTTGGTTCGGCTTCTATACCCGTTGAGCCAATCATTCCTCTTGATAATGCCATTTGCTGACGGTGGGGACAAAGGTTTTGGGTTGCATACCACTCGCCTCGTCTTTCAAAATTAAAGATAGCAATTTGTTCGCCTTCGATCAAGGCACAAGCACCACCATTGGCAGGAATATCTTCTATGTTGCACGCTAAGTGCCAAGTTATTGTTTGTTTTAAAAACATCTTCATATTTGTGATTTAGTGATTTGGTGAGTGGTAAGTAATGAGAAATGAAATCACTAAATTACACCTTACTAAATCACAAATGTTATTTCCATTCTCCAGCTTTTACCATTTCTCTCATCGGTTCAAATTTCACATTTGGGTCTTTGACTTTTGGAGCATTCACAAAATGTGTAAAACGTTTGCGGAGTTCTGGATTATCTACTACTTCTTTCCACTCGCATTTATAGGCCTCTACCAATATTTGCATTTCGCCATCCCATTGTTCTCCCAAATTCAAAATATCATCAATTACTACGGTTTTTAGGTAATTGATTCCACCTTCCATTTTGTCCAACCACGGAGCAGTACGAGTTAAAGGTTCTGCCGTTTTGATATAAAACATCAAAAAACGGTCAATGTATTTTAAACAAGTTTCAGAATCAATATCGGTTGCTAATAATTCTGCGTGACGAGGTTTCACACCTCCGTTTCCACACACGTATAAATTCCACCCTTTTTCTGTAGCAATAATTCCAAAATCTTTTGATTGAGCTTCCGCACATTCACGAGTACAACCAGAAACGGCTGATTTTAATTTGTGTGGAGAACGTAAACCTCGATAACGTTCTTCAACTTCAATGGCAAAACTTACAGCATCCTGTACCCCAAATCTGCACCAAGTTGAACCTACACATGATTTTACGGTTCTCAAAGATTTTCCATACGCATGACCCGACTCAAATCCAGCATTTACTAATTGTTCCCAAATATCGGGCAAATCTCCTACGTGAGCACCGAATAAATCTATTCGTTGTCCGCCCGTAATTTTAGTATAAAGATTATATTGTAGGGCTACTTGTCCAATTACAATCAATTTTTCGGGTGTAATTTCTCCTCCTGGAATTCTTGGAACTACTGAATACGTACCATTTTTTTGAATATTTGCTAAAAAACGGTCATTCGAATCTTGAACGGTGGCATTACCTTTTTCCAAAATCATTTCGTTCCATAGACTGGCAATAATAGAAGCTACGGGTGGTTTGCATATCTCGCAACCATCTCCATGTCCAAGATTATCTAATACTTCGTCATACGTTCTAAAACCTTTGATTTTTACTAAATCAAATAATTCTTGACGGGTGTAATTAAAGTGTTCGCAAATAATATTTCTCACAAAAACGCCTTGTGATTTCATGGTTTCGTTAATTAAGTCCTTTACCATCGGCACACAACCGCCACAACCCGTTCCTGCTTTGGTACATTTCTTTATTCCATCGAAAGTAATAATTTTATTTTCGATGATTTCATGACAAATTGCTCCTTTAGTAACAGCTTCGCAAGAACAAATCAAAGCTTCATCTGGCAATGCCATCACGCCTGAAGTTCCACCTTCTGAACTGCTTCCACGAGAACCCAGCATCAAATCTTCAGGGTCGGTAGGGAGAATAGTTTTGTTCTTAGTATTTTGCAAGAGCATGTTGTACTGCTCGGCATCACCTACCAAAATGCCTCCCAACAAATACATACCATCATTTGAAATATTAATTCTTTTGTAAACCCCTTTGGCAGAATTTTCAAATACAATTGTCTTAGCATTAGGCTCTTGGATAAACGCATCGCCAAAACTGGCTACATCCACACCAATTAATTTTAATTTGGTGGACATATCATAAGGTAGAAATTCTTTTTCTCCGCCCACAATTTTAGTTGCCACAACTTCTGCCATTTCATAACCTGGGGCAACCAAACCATAAATCATTTGATGGGCCAAAGCACACTCACCAATTGCAAAAATGTTTGGATCGGATGTTTGTAAAGCATTATTTACCACAATTCCACCACGAGTACCCACTTCCAAACCTGCCACTTTTGCTACTTCGTCACGAGGTTTGATACCTGCCGAAATTACAAGCATATCTACATCCAAACGTGAGCCGTCGGCAAATTGCATGAATTCGATAATGCCATTACCCACGATTTCTTGGGTATTTTTATTGAGATGTATCTGTAAACCAAGCTTTTCCAATTTAGCTTGAAGTACCCTCGAACCCGCTTCATCAATTTGTCTTGGCATTAATCTCGAAGCAAATTCTACCACATGAACTTCTTTTAATCCTAAATCTAATAGAGCTTTAGCCGCTTCTAATCCTAATAAGCCTCCCCCGATAACCGCTCCTTTTGTTGCTTTTCGGGCGTGCGATTGCATCATGTCAAGGTCTTCAATGGTTCTGTAAACGAAAACTCCGTCTTTTTCAACGCCAGGAATGGGTGGCACAAAAGCTCCTGAACCCGTTGCCATCACCAAATTATCATAATATTCAACCAATCCATGATGCGAACGAACCGTTCTTGCTTCACGGTCAATATCCACGATTGGGTCAGAAAGAATTAGGCGAATACCATTTTCTGCATACCACGATACAGGTGCCATTGTCAAATCTTCCGCAGTTTTCCCTGCAAAATATTCTGAAAGATGAACACGGTCGTAGGCCGGGCGAATCTCCTCACCAAAGACAATAATCTCAAATTGTTTGGAAACGTCTTTACTTACAAGTTTTTCGCAAAACTTATAACCTACCATTCCATTCCCTACTACTATTATTTTCTTTTTCATGTTCTTAAAAGTTTCTGACCCCAAAAAGATTTTCATTTTGTGCTTTTGACATTTAATAAATACACATATAGTTATATAATTTTACTGTGATTTAGTATACTAATTTCCTGTAAATTCTCAATTGAAATTAAGCATTTATGACTACTCTAAGGTAGAATTTTACTATTTAGTATTTACATTGAAATAACAACCTATTTTTTATATTTTTACAAAATAAAACTTACTTATGCATCAAATTTAAACTTAAAAAATGATATTTTACAATTATTGTAAAATAATAGTTATTTTTAATACTTATATTTTTGTTTTTAATATTTTTATACCACATTTGTATAGAAATAAACACTGAGTAATTCTGTTTAATAAAAAATAAAGTAAAGGAATTAAAAATATGAAAATTCCAAGATTAACTTCGATTGGTGCTGGACCAGGAGATATCGAATTGATAACCTTAAAAGGAATTAGAGCCATCAAATCTGCGGACGTTATTTTGTATGATGCACTCGTTAATGTTGAGCTTTTGGAATTTGCCCACCCTGATGCTTTAAGAATTTATGTCGGAAAACGTTTAGGTAAATATGTTTATACGCAAGATGAGATAAATGAAAAGATTGTTTATTTAGCCAGGGAATATGGACACGTGGTAAGATTAAAAGGTGGGGACCCATTCGTATTTGGGAGAGGTTTTGAAGAAATAGAATATGCAAGAGCTTTCAATATAGCATGTGAAATAGTATCGGGTGTAACATCGGCTATTGCCGCACCAGCTTCCGTTGGGATACCTGTAACAAGCAGGGGATTTGCCGAAAGTTTTTGGGTAATTACGGGAACAACTAAAAAAGGCGAACTTTCAAGAGACATTGAATTGGCAGCTCAATCAACGGCAACAATCGTTATTTTAATGGGAATGAGCAAATTGTCCCAAATCTGCGAAGTTTTCATGAAACACGGAAAGTCAGAAATGCCGATGGCAATTATCCAAAATGGTACTCGAAAAAATGTAAAATCAGTAGTAGGTACGGTTTCAACCATTATTGAGAAGTCGATTTCAGAAAATATAGCCAATCCAGCGGTCATTGTGATTGGCGAAGTAGTTAGTCTCAGTGAACAGTTTATTAGTCATGAGTTATTAGCAAATAGTTACCAGTAGGTCATAAATACTTTTTTAATAGCAACAGTTAAATCGTATTTAGACATAAATTTCACAATCAATCACAAAACTATGAAAAAATTTGACATTATTAAATTTGCAGTCTGTTTGTTTGTGAGTATTCATACTCAATTTGTCTCAAAAGCACAGTTCACGCTCACGGGGCAACTGAGAACTCGGACGGAAATCAGAAATGGATTCGGCAATTTAGTACCCACGGATTCAAAATCAGCAGCATTTACATCGCAAAGAACAAGATTAAATTTTGGATACAAATGGGATAGAATTCTTTTTGGTGCTTCTGTTCAGGATGTTAGGGTATGGGGACAAGATGCTTCGTCTATTTCCAGTGCAGACGGGGCAAAATTGATGTTACACGAAGGTTGGGCAGAAGTAACCTTAGCCAATATAGCCGATACAACGGTAAAATTTAAGGCTTTAGATTTATTGACCATTAAAATTGGTCGTCAGGAATTGAGTTATGATGACGTTCGTTTAATCGGAAATTTGGACTGGCTACAACAAGGTCGTCGGCACGATATGATTCTTTTAAAGGCCGTTCATCACGGTTGGCAAGTTGATTTAGGATATGCCTTCGGACAAAATACAGATGCGTTTGGAACACTTGGAACACTTTACGTACCTGCCAACATAAATGCAACGACTGTCAATTCATTAGGTATTTTGGTTCCAACTCCTGCTGGAATGATTCCTTTAACCGCTGGTGGAAGTGTGAACGGAAAGAGTCAACATCCATCAACCGCAGGTACAGCTTTGGCTTGGATAAATCCTACATCAACCAACGGGGCTTCTCAGGATTATAAATCATTCAAAAGTTTGTACGTCAGTAAAAAGTTCAATCAAACTAAATTCTCAGGTTTATTATTTCAGGATGATTTCGGTGCGTATAAATTAGATACTGCTGGAACGGCTGCAACTGGATATATTTTTGGAAGAAGATTTGTTCAATCAAGCGCTACGGATAAGTTTGACTATTACCAATCAAGAAGTCGTACGACTTATGGTTTAATGATTAATCACACATTGGGGAATGCTTCTGGATTTGGTAAAATTGCCTTACAAGGTGCTTATTACGGACAAACTGGTAAAGACCGTGAAGGAAATGATATGGATGCTTTCCACTATACTTTAGCAGCTACTTATCAGAAAAGCAAATATTCATTTACGGTTGGTTATGATGTGCTTTCAGGAAATGACGGTTCAAGTGCCACCAATAATTATAAAAGTTCAACGGGATATAATAATCGCTTTGACCCATTGTACGGGACACCACACAGACATTGGGGATATATGGATTACTTCTACGTAGGCACAAATTCTCCCGCAGGAGGTTTAAATAACGGTTATTTAAAGGCAAAATATACAAATAATACTTTATCGGTAGGCGTTGATTATCACTCATTTGCCTTAAATAAAGCCACTATAAAAGGTGACGGAACATTACTGGGAACTGATTTGGGAAATGAAATTGACTTCTTATTGAATTACAATATGAACAAATTTACTAACATTGAACTGGGTTATTCTGTAATGATGGCAACTGACAATATGGCTTTTGCAAAAGGACAAGCCACTACTGATGTAGCTGCTAAGACTTTTGACAAGATGGGTACTTGGTTATATTTAATGGTTAATATTCGACCTGACTTTTTCTATACAAAACCTGTGGCGATTAGGTAATTAACAATTGATAAATAATAATTAATAGTTACGATCAAGTACAATAGACAATTAATAAGATTTTTTACAAGCTAATTGAAGTTTTCCTACTTAACTGTTTATTATTATTATCTATTGATTATTCCAAAAACTCGATGGAGGTCGAGTTTGGAAGTATTATTAAACTTTTTAAACAAAAAATTCATGCAAACTCTGTTAAAAAAATCAGTATCATTTTTGTTCTTGATAGTACTTCTTACGGTTGTATCATCATCCGCCATTACACCAACTGCCCGAAAAATTAAGTTAGGATTCATACCACTTACAGATTGTGCTCCCTTAGTGGCTGCTAAAGAATTAGGACTTTTCGCTAAATACGGCATTGATGTTGAACTTTCAAAAGAAGCCTCTTGGGCAAATATTAGAGATAAAGTATTGAATGGAGAATTGGATGGAGCGCACTGTTTGTTCTCAATGCCTTTATCAGTTTACACGGGTATCGGCGGAAAAGCTGGTTCAGAAATGAAAATTGCGATGGTTTTGAACAATAATGGACAAGCCATTACCCTTTCAAAAGATTTTTGCGGATTGGTTGGTTTCAAGGAAGTTGGAAAAGCTGCCGCCGCCGTTAAAGCTGTTCAGGTCCGTAAAGAAGTAACATTCGCCATGACATTTCCAGGAGGAACGCATGATATCTGGCTCAGAAACTGGATGGCAGCCGCTGGAATTAATCAAAAATCAGTGGGAATTATTACAATTCCACCGCCACAAATGGTAGCGAATATGCGTGTTGATAACATGGAAGGCTTTTCAGTTGGTGAACCTTGGAACGGAGTCGCAGCGGCTCAAGGCGTAGGATTTACGCACATTGCCTCACAAGATATTTGGAAACACCATCCAGAAAAAGCATTGGTCGTAAATTCAAAATTTGCAACTGAAAATAAAGAAGATTTGAAAAATATAATGAAGGCAATCATTGAAGCCTGCAAATGGTTGGATAATATGGGAAACCGTAAAAAAGCGGCCTCATGGCTTGCAAAACCATATTACGTAAATGCTCCATTAGCGGCTATCGAATCCCGTTTATTAGGTTCAAATGATTTAGGATGTGATTTAGGCGTTCAAAAATACAAGGATGATTATATGACTTTTTATAATAACGGAGTTGTTAATACCCCAAGAAAAGTTCATGCTATGTGGTTTTTAGCTCAATATGTTCGTTTTGGCTATTTGAAAACTGAACCTGATTATAAAGCCATTGCTGAAAAATTAATTTTAGATGATTTATTTGCTGAAGTAGCCAGAGAAATGCAAGTGCCTGTTCAAACAGATATGAAGCCCTTTAAAACTACTTACGACGTAAATTTTGACCCAGCCAATATTGGTGATTATTTGAAGGCAACGAAAAAATAAAAGAGCTATTGGCTATCGGCAGTTGGCTATCATCTTAAGTTATTAATAGTGTAGGAATATTTTTGCCGAAAGCCAATTACCGAAAACTAAGAGCCATTTAAAATCATGATAAAAAATTCAGCACTCAACATTGCCTATTTCCTCGGAAGCATGGCAATATTAATTGCAATTTGGCAATTAATTACAATTGTAACAAAGTCCGAAATTCCAGGACCGATAGCTACATGGGCAGTTTTTAAAGAATTAATGGCTGAACCTTTCTATGATAGAGGTCCCAACGATAAAGGCATTGGCAATAACCTCCTTAGTTCAGTGGGAAGAGTTTTTACAGGCTTTGCCTTGGGGAGTATCGTTGCAATTCCCATGGGAATGTTAATGGGTTCTTCTAAAATCGGAATGAAACTATTAAATCCAATTGTTCAGATTCTTAAACCTGTTTCGCCTTTGGCTTGGTTTCCTTTGGGACTTTTAGCATTCAAAGATTCTGGCGGAGCAACCATTTTTATCATAGCCATTACCTCTTTGTGGCCAACTGTCATCAATACCGCCTTCGGCGTTTCAAGTATTCCTCAAGATCATAAAAATGTTGGAAAAGCATTCGGGTTTTCTACTTGGAAATATCTCACCAAAATCGTTATTCCGTATTCATTGCCGCATATTTTTACAGGTTTACGTCTTTCGATTGGTATTGCATGGGTGGTAATTGTAGCAGGTGAAATGTTATCGGGTGGCGTGGGAATTGGTTTCTTTGTTTGGGATAGTTGGAATGGACTTTCTTTGGAAAAAATCCTTGTTGCCATCCTCATCATTGGTGGTGTGGGTTTGATTTTAGATAAAGGATTTAATGCTTTACAAAATTTATTCTCTTGGGAAGGAAAGTGAAAGGTATAAGGTTAGGGGTTGGGATATAAATTTTCTAATACCCAAACGCCTACAACCCAACCCCTAAAACTAAAAAAATATGACAACACAAAATTTAGTCAAATTCGTTGATTCAGCGAGTGACTTTCATAAAATAAACAGTACTGGAACGGCAGTAAGTATTAAAAATGTAACTGTTTCATTCAAAGGTTCAAAAGGATCTTTTACTGCCATAAAAAATATTAGCCTTGACATTAAAAAAGGCGAAATTGTTTCACTGATTGGTCACTCAGGGTGTGGAAAGTCTACTTTGATGAATACTATCTCGGGTATGGTTATGCCAACAAATGGTGAAGTAATTGCTAATGAAAACGTTGTGACAGGTCCTGGACCCGACAGAGGAATCGTTTTTCAAAATTATTCTCTCCTACCTTGGCTAACGGTCTACAAAAATATCTATGAAGCAGTTGATTCTGTTTTCAAGCAGAAAACCTCAATAGAAAAACATGAATTGGTTGAAGAAAATCTTAAAATGGTTAATCTTACCCAACATAAAGATAAATTACCAGGGCAATTATCGGGTGGGATGAAACAACGAGTAGCCATTGCTCGTGCCTTCGCTATCAATCCAAGCATTTTGTTGTTGGATGAACCTTTTGGAGCTTTAGACGCACTCACAAAAGGCTCAATGCACATTGAACTATTAAAATTGTGGAATATGGATAATCGTAATAAGACCATCGTCATGGTAACACACGATATTGAAGAAGCTATTTTCTTGTCAGATAGAGTGGTAGTAATGAGCGATGGACCAGCAGCGACTATCAAGAAAATTGTGGATGTAAACTTACCAAGACCACGAAACAAAAAAGATATTGCCCACGATCCTGAGTATGTCCGCATACACGATGAACTATTGACTTTATTATTCGATAAATTTTCGATTGAAGATTAGTTATCAATAATTAAATAACAATTCCAGATCTTTCTACCTAATGTGATTTATAGCATTTTATGTACAATATATTAACTATAAATTCACAAATTTTTTATTCAATTATCTTAAATGAGCAATTTATCTAAAGATAAGAAGTACAAATCCACTTGTTCATATTGTGGCGTTGGCTGCGGGGTCGAAATCACGGATTTGGGTAATGGAAAAATTCATGTAGAAGGTGACAAAGACCATCCTTCCAGTAAAGGAATGCTTTGCTCCAAAGGGATGAATCTGCACTATACAGTCAATGATACTTCCGACAGATTGTTATATCCTGAAATGCGTTTTAACCGAAATATGCCACTACAAAGGGTTAGTTGGGATACTGCTCTCGACCGAACCGCTGCTATTTTCAAAACTTTTATTCAAAAGTATGGTCCTGACTCTGTAGGGTTTTATGTTTCTGGACAGTGTTCTACCGAAGAATATTACATCATTAATAAACTCATTAAAGGTTTTATTGGCTCCAATAATATTGATACTAATTCACGACTTTGTATGTCATCTGCCGTGGTGGGATACAAGCTTACTTTGGGCGAAGATTCCGTTCCTGTTTGTTACGATGATATTGAATTAGCGGATTGTTTTTTCGTAACGGGAGCAAATCCTGCGTGGTGTCACCCGATTATTTGGCGAAGAGTGGAGACTCATAAACAAGCAAATCCCAACGTTAAAATTATTGTAATTGACCCGAGACGCACCCAAACAGCATCTCAGGCAGATTTACACCTACAACTCACGCCTGGAACAGACATCGTTCTAACCAATATTATTGGGCGAATTCTGATTGAAAATAACTGGATTGACCAAGATTTTATCATTAATCATACCGACGGTTTTGAGGCTTATCGTAAGCAAGTTTTCACGAGAACCCTTATGGAAGCTGCAGAAATCTGTGGACTTGCTGAAAACGATATACTGCTGGCAACTCAATACATTCACGAGTCAAAAGGATTCCTTTCAATGTGGACAATGGGACTGAACCAGTCGGTGGTGGGTGTCAATAAAAATCTCTCACTCATTGATTTACACTTGATTACGGGCAGAATTGGGAAAGAAGGCAATGGTCCTTTTTCACTTACAGGACAACCAAATGCCATGGGCGGACGTGAAGTTGGGGGCTTGTCAAATATGCTCCCAGCCCATCGAGATTTATTGAATCCAGCTCACCGTGACGAAGTTCAAGCGTTTTGGGGAGGTACAAAAATTTCGGATAAGCCAGGTTTTACAGCAACTGAAATGTTCCAAGCCCTTGCAGATGGACGGATGAAAGCAATTTGGATTACTACGACTAATCCGATGGTGAGTTTACCCGATATCAATATGGTAGAAAAGGGTTTACAGAATGCTAAATTTGTAGTAGTCCAAGATATTTCTAATCGTTCTGATACGGTAAAATATGCCGATGTTGTCCTTCCTGCGGCGGCTTGGGCGGAAAAAGATTCAATTTTTACCAATTCAGAAAGACGCATTACGTTACTTCCAAAAATAATTGATGCCCCGGGTGATGCTTTAGACGATACGGAAATTATTAAACGTTTTGCCGAGAAAATGGGTTTTGGAGATTCATTCAATTATCTGAATAACAGTGAGATATACGATGAACACGTTCTTTCAACCAAAGGGACAACCATTGATATTTCAGGCTTGAGTTATGAATATTTGAAAGAAAATAGGAGTTTCCAATGGGGAAAGGAAAGTTTGGAATTTGGAACACCACCCACTCTAAACTCTAAACTTGGTACTCCTCGCCTCTTCACCGATTTTAAATTCTATACTCCCAACCAGAAAGCAAAAATTCAAGCCGTTCCTGATGAAAATTTATCAGAGAAACTTAGCGATGAGTTCCCGTTGATCCTTACCACTGGACGTATCCGTGACCAATGGCATACAATGACTAAAACGGGTAAAGTTAATAAATTGAACCAACACATTGCCCAACCCTACGTTGAAATTCATCCAAAAGATGCAGAACGCAGAGGTATTAAAGAAGGTCAGATAGTTGAAATTGAGACAATTAGAGGCAGAAATCAAGTAAAAGCTCAAATCACGGAGAACATTAAACAAGGCGTTTGTTTTATGCCAATGCACTTCGGGAAAATTTTGGGAAATGCTTTCGGAAGAGCCAATAGTCTTACGAATACATTAGTTGATGCTCGCTCGAAAGAACCCGATTTTAAGTTCTCAGCCGTTCAAATTCGTCCTTACGTAAAGCCTGTAGAAAAAATTGTGATTATTGGGGCGGGTTCTGCGGGATTAGGATTCATTAATTCTTACAGAAATCTTAATCAAATGGACGAAATTCACGTGTTTTCTAAAGAAATATATCCTTTTTACAACCGTATAATGTTACCCGATTATATTTCGGGAGCTCAAGAATGGGAACAGTTAGTAAAATTTCGAGAAGATCAGTTTTCTGATGCTAACATACAAGTACACAAAGGTGTAGAGATTGTAAATATTGACAAAAAAAACAAAGTAGTTATTGATTCTAATGGTGATGAACATACCTACGACCGCTTGATTTTAGGTATGGGTTCTCGGGCGTTTATGCCTCCATCCATCCCAAAAATTCCTGGGATTTTTAACATGCGTTCTCGTTTGGATGCTGATGGAATTATGCCATTTATGAACCAAGAAAACCCTCATGCTTTAATTGTAGGTGGTGGTTTATTGGGTTTAGAACTGGCAGCTTCACTTCGTGAAATAAACGTTCAAGTAACCATTATTCAACGAATTAGCCGTTTTATGGATAGGCAATTGGACCAGTTAGGTTCTGATTTGCTTTATGAAGAAATGATTAATTTGGGCATTGATATATATTTTAATGATGAGGTCGCAGCCTTTTACGGAATCGATAAACTTGAAGGTGTTAGGTTAAAATCTGGACGAAAAATCGATGCTCAAGTAGCTATTTTTGCCATCGGAACATCACCTAACGTGGAAATTGCCCGTGCTGCAGGTTTAGAAGTGAATCGTGGTGTGGTTGTGAATGATTATCTACAAACCTCCGATCCTGATATTTTTGCAGCGGGGGAAATTGCCCAGTGGCGTGGCGAAATGTGGGGAATCACTGCCGCCGCCGAACAACAAGCCGATACCATCGCAAAATATATTACGGGCGATTGGGCAAGTTATTATCAAGGTTCGCTTTCAGTAAATATCGTGAAAATTCAAGGAGTTCAATTATGCTCAATGGGAATGATTGAAACGCCAAAATCATCTGATTATGAGGAGATTACGTTTATTGATAAAGCTAAGAGATATTACAAAAAATGTATTATTCACAATGATAAATTAGTGGGAGCTATCTTAATTGGTGATAAATCTGAGTTCTTAGAATTTAAAGATTTAATAGCTAAAGGCATTGAATTATCCGATAGACGTTTGGAACTTCTACGAAGCGGAAAGAAGGCTGACCCCGTAATGGGCAAGTTAGTCTGTTCGTGCAATAATGTAGGAGAAGGAAACTTAAAAACTTCTATATCAAATGGTTGCAAAGATTTTACCACCTTATCTTTACAGACGGGTGCCGGAATGGGTTGTGGAAGTTGTCGCCCAGAAGTACGAGGTATCTTAGAAAATGCTTTGAAGGAAACGTTGGTAGAAGCATAAAATAACACTAAAAAAGGGAAGTCCTCTTTCGATAAATTTCCCTAAAATTTTGATTCTGAAGTTAAATTCGTTTGTATAACATTCCAATATTTCTTTATCGGCATACCACTAACGAATGGCTACGATAATATCACAGTTAATGATTTGGTTTAATTTCAAAAGTCTTCGAATCAATTACATTAACGTTTGAACTAACAACTTCCAATGTATATGTTCCATCATTCAAGTTTGAAAAATTAAAAGTTTTTGCAAATTTTTCTGACTTCGAACCCACATATTCACGATGAATTTCATTTTTGTCAGCATCCAACACGACAACCATCACCCTTTTACCAGTATTTTCAACCCAAACATTGAAACTCAATGTTTTATTTACTTGAGCAATTTTAGTTTTCACCGGAACAGACGCTCCGCCATTTATATTATTAGCAAATGAATTTAAATTCGATGCGCAAACCATAACTATCGCTACAATAAATGCCTTAATAATGTTTTTATTAATGATTTTAATCTGTCATGTTTTAGAGAAGTTTAAGTGAACGTTTAGAAAAAAGAATCAGTGATTCAACGATATATCTAATTACTAACGCTCAAACAAGATAGATTTAATTATTAAAAAATTGTATATTTCTAAGAATTTATTTTTTTAAGACTATAATATTTTGAACTTGAACGTTACTTCGTTAAAAGTATTTTATTTTAAAAGTTGAATTCACGAGGACTACGAAACCTGGTTTATAAATTCATTTCAAACGCTTAGAAACTTGATGTGTCAATCGTTTGGCGATGTAAACTTAGTGGATTGATTTAAGAATTCAATCAAAAAGACTATAAATTTTTAACTTTTTCAAGAAAATTTTTCTAAAAAAATCATATTATAAGGAATAATACCATTCCATAATTCTAATTCACATTAATTATTAGAATTATTATATGAATAAATATATAATATATCCTATTGATTTTCAGTATATTAAGTGATTATTAATAGGAAAGACATAGTTTTTATAATCGTAATATTAAACTATAAACTTTAAATAAGGTGAAAGACTATTCATTATTAAAGATAAATTTGGTGGGAGGCATAGTCTCGGCAGGAACATTACAATTTATACTTTCTGCGGCTCGTAATGCAGGAGTACGAGAGGTAAGTTTCGGAGCAAGACAGCAATTATTGATGTACGTTAAGGCTGAAACTGTGCGAGGAAGTGGTATTGTAGAATTAAAGAAAAAATTGTACGAATCTAAGATTGACTTTGAAATTAATTGCGATAATTATCCTAATATAATTACTTCCTATTGTGCCGAAGAAGTATTTCCAACTGGGCAATGGATTTCGGAAGGAATCTATAATGATATTTTTGATGGCTTCGATTAT
>Ga0123336_10003036_pt1 | contig 14278 bp, 12 predicted proteins | sample SSSSmetaG_FD_96466 | JGI IMG/M metagenome (GOLD analysis project Ga0123336, IMG submission 96466) | Glacier valley bacterial and archeal communities from Borup Fiord, Nunavut, Canada, to study Microbial Dark Matter (Phase II) - ​SSSS metaG | ecosystem: Environmental > Aquatic > Freshwater > Ice... | reverse complement strand
GTGAACTGGTCGCTCTCAGCCTGTCGCTGCTCAAGGTGCCACGCCTGAAGGAACTGTTTGGCGCAACGCGGCCCACCGCAACCAGCCCGGCAGACGAGGATGAGACAGGAACCCCCATCCTACCAACTAGCGTGAGCGGAGAACGGAAGCGAGATGCGATCTTTGGTGCGCTAACTGCCCGCCTGACCGATTGCACAGACATCTGTCAGTTGGTGGAAAGCGCGATTTACCGCAACGAGGCTGGCGAGGCGGTCACGGTGCTGGGCAAGGGCAAGGCGATTGCGCCCGGCTATGACCGCGACTACGACGAGGCGCGCTACATCCTGGACAACGCCGAGGAAATCCTGGCGAAGATGCAGGAGCGCGAACGCGAGCGCACAGGCATCAAAACGCTGAAGATCAGCAACAACAGCGTGTTTGGCTACTACATCGAGATTGGGCATGGCTCAAACAACAACAGCAAGATACCCACCGACTACGTGCAGAAGCAGACGTTGGTCAACGCCAACCGCTACGTTACCCCCGCGCTGAAGGAGCTTGAGAACCAGATACTGACCGCACAGGACAGGTTGGTGGAGATTGAGCGCAAGGCGTTCTTCCGCATCCTCAAGGCGATCACCGAGCAGGCCGACCAGTTGATGGCGACGGCCAATGCTATCGCCCACATCGCGGTCTTCGCGGGGCTAGCAGAGACGGCGGTCGCCAACAACTACGCCTGCCCGACCCTGGACGAGGGCGAGCGCATCGAGATCGTCGCGGGCCGCCACCCGGTCGTCGAACTGGCCTTGCGCGGCGAACCATTTGTGCCGAACGACCTGAGCCTCTCGGCTGACGAGGAGCAACTGCTGCTGATTACCGGCCCCAACATGGCGGGCAAGTCCACCTACTTGCGGCAGGTCGCGCTGATCACCCTGATGGCCCAGATCGGCTCCTGGGTGCCAGCTCAGCGCGCACAGATCGGCCTGGTTGACCGCATCTTCACCCGTATTGGCGCGCAGGACGACCTCGCCACTGGTCAGTCTACCTTCATGGTCGAGATGGTAGAGACGGCCAACATCCTCAACCATGCCACCCGGCGCAGCCTGATCATCCTGGACGAGATCGGGCGTGGCACCAGCACCTATGACGGCCTGGCTATCGCCCGCGCTATCGTCGAGTACCTGCACAATAGCCCGCGCCTGGGTGCAAAGACGCTGTTCGCCACCCACTACCACGAGCTAACCGAGCTTGAGAAGCTACTACCCCGCGTGCGGAACTACAACGTGGCGGTGGCCGAGGAGGGCGACCACGTGATCTTCCTGCGCCAGATCGTGCGTGGCGGGGCCGACCGCAGCTACGGCATCCACGTGGCAGAGATGGCGGGCCTGCCACGCAGCGTGATCCGCAGGGCCAACGAGGTGCTGACCGAACTGGAACGCAGCGGCGGCAAGGAGGAACGACGTGGGGCGATGACCCGCCTCAACCAGGTGGGCAGCAACCAGATGTTGATGTTTGGCTCTGGCAACGGTAGTGCCGTGATCGCCCCACCCGCGCTTGAAGTAGAGGTTGCTGCCGCCAACCCTGCCCTCGAAGCTCTGGCTAGCGAACTGACTAGTATGAGAGTAGATGAGATGTCGCCGATTGAGGCGATGACACGGCTGTACGAATTGCAGCGCAAAGCGAGGGAAGCCAGCAAGGAAGCATAGATGGCCCTGACAGCACTGGAGATACAGGTTGCGGCACCACGACGGCGCAGCAGCAAGCGACTACGCAACGTACTACTTGCCACTCTCACCCTGATTCTGCTCACCCTACCGCTGATCATCGCGGTGGGCATGACCTGGCCGATCCACCTGACGATGAAGGCAGAGGTGGCTGACTGGATTGGCCCGAAGTGGCGCAATGTCGCCTTCGCTAGCCACGAAGATCAGGTGCCACTCAAGGGCTGGCTGTTCAACAGCGAACACCCAAACGGGCGCAGCGTCGTCTTCATCCACGGCTGGTACTCGCAACGCTACGGCAATCACGCTCCCCTGGCCCGCCAGTTGATCAAGGATGGCTATGACGTGCTGCTCTTTGACCAAAGGGCCAGTGGCGAGAGCGGTGGCGACCACCAGACGCTCGGCAACAAAGAGTGGCACGATGTGCTGGCCGCCTACGACTTCATGCAGGCGCAGGGTTATCAGCCAGCGAAGATGGGCATGATTGGGGTCAGCATGGGTGGTGCGTCATTGCTGGAAACCTCCGACCAGATGCCTACCCTCGGCGCAGTGGTGGTGGACAGCGGCTACGCTGAGTTGCGCCCGCTGCTAGAAGCGGAGTTGGGTAGACGGCTTGGCCCCCTTTCCTTCTACACTGGGCCGACCCTGGCCCTGGGGCCGTTGTTCGGGGTTGATCCCGACCTACGCCCCGTAGACAAGGTGCGGGCGCAAGCAGAGCGGCCCATCCTTTTCTTCCACAGCGACAGCGACGAGCTGATCCCCTTCGCGCAAGCGCAGGAGCTACGTGCTGCCAGCCACAGCCCACAGAGCGATCTGGTAGTGATCCACAATGCCGCCCACTCGCTCACCTACGAGCAGGAGCCAGACACCTACCGCAGCCGCCTCTACCAATTCTTCGACCAACAGCTAAAGTTAGCTACTCCTGTGCGCCCAGCAAAAACAAGAGAGCCAGGCAACCTGCGCCCGACTCTCAGCACCAATCAATGCCACTGCTCTAGCGGCCACCCTTCGGTTCGCCGAGGATGCGATCTACTAGCATCACCGCGAGGCGGGTTGCCAGGGTGGTAAGCAGGATGGTCAATACCGCTTCGAGGATGCGGCGAGGCAACTCCTCCTGATCGCCACCGCGCCCGCCTTGCATCGCTTCCATGATATTCCGCATTTGCCTTTTCTCCTTGTTGTTAGTGGAAACACCCACCTTGCCACCCCACGTGGGGAACAGCAAACTTCGCTTTATTCTACTTCTTGCCGGTCAATCTTGCAAGCAGCCCCGCTAGCAGTGCGCCGCCTGCGGCCACTGCCACCACTGGGGCGGCCTTGACCAGCGTCTCATCCTGCTTCTGCGCAAGGGTACGACCCCCGGCTCCTGCCGCTGCCGGGTCTATCCGCTGCTGGCTAGCCTGCTGCCGCTGGCTGATGCGAGCGCGCACGGCGGCCAATTCCTCCTCCGCCTGGGTGCGCTTCTGCTCGGCGGCCTGCGCGATGCTTGACTTACGCTCGCTGGCTACCTGCTGCCTGCTGGCACCCTTCTCCGTTACCTCCCTACGTTGCTTCGCATATTCAGAGCAGAACTCCGCCCCAATCAGCAGGATTTGGGCAGCGATGTAGATGTAGAAAAGGAGACCAACCAGCGAACCAAGCGGGCCATAGACCTTGCTGTTGTTGGCAAAGGCCAGGTAGAAGGCAAACAAGTTTTGCAGTAGCGTGAGGCCAACCGCACCAACCAATGAGCCGAGGATCACGTCTTTGAAATCGATCTTCGTTCGTGGCAGGAACTTGTAGACGATGATCAGCACCAACCAGAGCAGCAGCACTGAGATCAGCAGGTTGACGATGTAGAAGACCCAGGGCGGCAGCCTGAGACCGAGGAACGCCAGGTCCTGCGCCCCGCTGGAGACCACCCCCAGTACCCCGCTGGCGACGTTGACCGCCAGGAACAACCCTCCTGCCACTAGCAGGCTGAGTAGATTGCGGAAGTAATCGAATACGATGTTGCTCTTGGCCTTCACGTCCCAGGCGATGGTCATGGCGTGCGAAAGGGTGCCAAAGATACCAAGCGAGGAGAAGACGAGGCCGATTACACCGCCGATGCTGGCCCCGCCGCCCTCCTTGGTCGCGTTGTCAACCGCGCTCTTGATCACCGTCTCGCCCAGGCCGGGGAAACTTTTGGTGATCGCGTCACTGATCGTCCTGCGCCCTTCCTCCGAGTTGTAGAGCAAGGCAACGACTGCCAGGGCGAGCAGAGCGAGGGGGAAGATAGCGAGGAAGATGAAATAGGTTAGCGCGCCTGCATAGGTGGGCATATCGTCGTCGCCGAACTCCTGGATCGTGTTTTTGCCAACCTCAACCAGGTTGACCTTGGAGCTAGAATGCTCGTCTTTCTGCTTGTCGTTGTCTGCCATAGCGGTGTGCTACCTCCCCAGGCCCGCCACAGAGGACGGGCGCGTAACTTTTTGGCGGCTGGCTGCTTGTTGAGCAGCGTTTCGCTGTAGTCGAGGCCGTGCTTGCCCAGTTCGTCGAGCATCTCCAAGATGATCTGCACGCCAGCCAGGTTCACGCCGAGGTCGTGCGTAAGATGCTGAATGAACTGAAACTTGCGGATGTCGTTCAGCGAGTACCGCCGCCGCTTGGTCGGGGTGCGATCAGGGACGACCAGTTCATGCTCCTCATAGATCCGCAGCGTGCGTGGGTGCAGCCCCAAGATGTCGGCGGCTACGCTCAGGGTGAAAACTGGCTTATCGGCACTGATGCGGCTACCGCCCAGGCGCGGGGTACCAAACGAGGGGCTAACCTGTGCTGATCCGTCACTCGCCTTCTCCGCTAGCTGGCTGCCCTGCGATCCGTCTGCCTTGCTATCTTCCATAGCCTACCTCGGCTCCTTCTCTGCTAATCATTTTCCATGCCATCTCAGCCCGATCATAGCACAGAGTGTAGATTGTGTCAAGAACAGGGTCTGAAATTGTACAGTGACAATTGCCAGTTTTCAGGTTCGCCTGGCTGCTACTGTTGGGCAAGGGCTGACTAGTTCATACAGCACGCCACCTCACTCTCAGCGTCGCCTACGCCTGCCAAAGAGGAGCAGCCAGACTACAGTTGCTAGCAATGCGCCCAGGGCAGCCCGGTAGAGCGGCACCTGTTGGTAGACGATCTCGTTGGGCAAGGCAAAGGGCAGGTAGCTGGCGGCGGCCCAGGCACCGACGGCGGCCACCGCAATGCTACCCACAAAGTTAAAGAGCAGAGGCCGCCCCACCACTACCTCGCCCAGCAAGCCGAAGCCTGCGCCAAAGAGGAGATAGACCAGAGCCTGGATGATCAGCGGCTGGTTGAGTTCAATGTTCATGGCCCCTATTCTATCCGACTGCACCCCTGGACGCAACTGGCTTGACAAGGGTGGGAAGGCTGGGTTATAATGAGGGCGCGCAAGCAGATTGGGCTATCGTCTAACGGCAGGACAGCTGATTCTGGATCAGTAAGTTGGGGTTCGAATCCCTGTAGCCCAGCCCTTTAATGCTCCTCCACTAGAGGGGCATTCTTCTTGCCTCCTATTCCGCAAAGTTAATCCACCAGGGGGAGAATGATATGGAGATGAACCAGGCACCAGGCAAAGTAACAGTGGAGCGGCTGAGGATCGCGGGTGAGGAGCCAATCCCGACGATCATTGTGCGGCCAACGGGGGTGGACAGCCCGCCAGCAGTGATCATCGTGCATGGCTATGCTGGCAGCAAGGACGACCACCTGGAGGAGGCGGTGCGCATAGCCGCTGCGGGGGTGACGGTTGTCAATATTGATGCTCGCGCTCATGGCGAACGCAAGAACCCAGCAGTGCTGCTCGACCTGCCCGACCCCTGGGACTTCTACCACATCATTGCTGGTACGGCGCGTGATGTCAGCGTGGTAGCCGACTATCTGCTGGCCCAGCCTGCATTGTGCAACGGCAGTTTGGGGCTGAAGGGGGGCTCGATGGGGGGCTACGTCGCACTGGCCGTCGCCAGCCACGACCGCCGCTTCGACCCGATCTTCTCGGTCTGTGGTGGGGCCGACTACAGCGACGACCTCCTACGCCGCTTCGGTCACGTAGATGGGGTGGAGGAACTGGCCGCCCTTGCTGCTAACCTCGACCCGCTTAAGCACCTCAGTAGCTTCTACCCCCGCCGCCTGCTGCTAGTCCATGGTGAGCGCGATGACATAGTACCCTATGCGGGACAGCAGCACCTCTACCACGCCCTCAGCCCCCTGTATGTGGGTGAGCCAGACCGCCTGGCCTTCATCTCGCACCCCGGCTACCACGCCACTCCCCTGCCGCTGCTAGAGTTTGGCTGGCAATGGCTACTAGGCGGCTTGAGCGCGGGCTAAGTTGTGGTATAATAAGGCTATGGATATCCCGCAGCCAATGACCGACCCTGCCATTCAGCCACCAATGCCACGCGGCCTGCGAAGGCGCATTTTCGGCTGGCTGACGCTCGGCATGATCCTGCATGGTCTGGTTGCCATCTTCATCCTGGTCAACCTGCTGCTGGTCACTGCCGAGTGCATCAACTCAGTAGGCCGACCCTGGGGTGGCTTTAACTTCAACTACTACTTCAAGGTCAGCGACCCCCAGCCTGAATTGAGCGAGGCAGGCAAGCAGGTGGGGTTGGGGTTGGACAGCTATGGTGTGCGGGCTGGCGACGTGTTGATCCGCGTCAATGGGCAGGCACCACGCTTCTTCGACGATGCAATTAGCCGCAATCCGATCATCACCCGCGACCAAAGCGGCACGCCCAACCAGGTGACTTACGTGCTGGGGCGCACGGTGCGGGGTGTAGAGCGGCAAATCACGGTGACGGCGAAGGTCTATATATTTAGCTTCAGCGACTTCTTCGCTCTCTACGGCATAAGCCTGATCATTGGCTGGCTGATGTACCTGGTTGGCATCCTCGTCTATATGCTCAAGCCCCACGACCGGCCCAGCCAGTTGTTTATGCTGACAATGGTAGTTGCTAGCGGGGTGGTGGTCACCGGCTTTGAGGGGGTGTTCACCTATCGCGTCCACCCGCTAGATTTCGCCTGGTTTGGGATGTTCAGCGCGGTACTGCTAGCCACCCTGGGCGCGTCCAGCTTCCAGCTTGCTACCCAGTTTCCTGGGGTAAAGCCCTTCGTGGTGCGCCAACCCCTCTGGCAGTACGCTCTCTACCCGATCAGCATTGGGCTGGGTATCCTCTACGCCTACCAGACGCAGGCCAAGATCACCGATGCGGTAGAGCGCGAAGAATACATCACGACGATCCCAGCAGAGAGCCTCACCTTCTTCTTCACTGGCCTCTGTATGCTAGCCCTGATGCTAAGCCTAATTTGGGATGCCACCCGTAGCCCCGAACCACTGGTACGACGGCAGAGCCTGATCATCCTGCTGGGAGTAATGTTTGGGCTGGGGCCGACGATCTTCCTTACCGTGCTACCAAAGGCAATCAGCGGACAGGAGGTGGTTAGCTTCCCCATCACCTACAGCTTCCTGGTTGCTATCCCCTTGACCCTGGGCTACGCAATCATCCGCTACCGCCTATTCACCCTCAACTTCGTGCTACGCCGCTCGATTGCCTACCTGACCGCGAGCGTGCTGGTGGTCGCCCTCTACTTTGCCAGCATTGCCCTACTGCAAGTGCTACTGGTTGGCGAAAACGCATCGCAGTTTGTGGTGGTGATTAGTACGCTGGTGACGGCGATCCTGTTCAACCCGATCCGCGAAAGGATGCAAGGGCTGCTCGAACGCTACTTTTTCCGCGAACGCTTCGTCTTTGAGCAGGCGATGCTCGATTTCGGGGCCAATCTGGGTGCTATTTACGACCTGGACGCTCTTAGCTACAACCTGGTCAGCGGCCTGACTCGCATCATGAATCTGCAAGATGCTGTCCTCTACCTGGCTACCACTGCCCCTGATGGTACTAGCGTCCTACACCGGGCCAACTCAGCGACCCGTCTGGCGCGGGGAGCAGGACGGCGTGGCATTGGTGGCTTCCGCGACGAGGATAGCGGGGAGGAGGAGACAGCCCAACAGTGGCCCACTACCCTGCCCGTGGCCGCCAACTTGCGCCAATGGATGATGGTATATCGCACCCCGCTGAATGTGGGCAGCGTACCCCCACATCTGCCGAGCAGTGGTAGGGGCTTGGTAGCGGCTTTGCAGGAGGCGCGGGCGACGATGTTTGTCCCCCTGGCGGTGCAGGAGCGGCTGGTAGGGCTACTGGCTCTCAAGCGGCGGGGGGGGATGGGCATTGGCCGCGAGGAAGTGGACCTGCTCACCGCCTTGCTACCACAGGCGGTTCTGTCGCTGCGGAACGCCCAACTGTTGGTCGAGGCTGCCGAGCAGGAGCGGGTAGCAACCGAGTTGGAGCTGGCACGTAGTATCCAGCGCGGCCTCTTTCCTACCAGCATCCCCCAACCACCTGGTCTGCAAATCGCGGCCTTCTGCCTGCCTGCGCGAGAGACCAGTGGCGACTTCTACGACGTGGTAGACTTCCCCGACCAGCTAGCCCTGATGATCGCCGATGCGTGCGGCAAGAGCGTACCAGCAGCAATGACGATGGGCCTGGCCCGCAATACAGTGCGAAGCGAGATCGGCCACCAGCGCGACCCTGGTGCTGCGCTGACGCGGGCCAATCGTTGGCTGGTTGAGGATATGGGCGGCACGCGCTATGTAGCTCTCACCTACCTGCTGATCGAGCGGGTGGGTCGGAGATTGACCCTGGCGAACGCTGGCGGTCTCTCCCCGATCCTCTGTCGGGCGGGCCAGTGCAGCTTCGTTTCCACCCCTGGCCTGACCGTACCCCTGGGTGTGACCTATGAGGTGAAGTACGAGCAGAGTAGCCTGGAGTTGCAACTGGGCGACCGCTTGCTGCTCTACACCGACGGCATTGTGGAGGCAACCAACCTGGAAGGGGAGATGTTCAGCTTCGAGCGGCTGGAAGCGACCATTGCCAGCTACCTGGACGACAGCAGCGAGGGGCTGATCCGCCACGTCCTGGCCGCCGTCGAGCATTTCTGCGGTGAGGCAGTGCAGGCCGACGACATGACGTTGGTGGCGATCCTGCCCGCTTAAGTCTTGCGGAGCTAGCCAGCAAGCGCATCAATGGGCTATAATAGGTTTATGAAGCCAAAGATAGCCCTGGTTGCTCCCCTCGTCTATCCAATCGGCCCACCCTTCAGCGGCGGGGCGCAGGTGGTGGTCTACGACCTGGCACGAGGCTTGACCGAGCGCGGCTACGACCTGCACCTCTTTGTTGCACCCGGCTCCAACGTGCCGGGAGTGCGGTTGGTGGAGGTAGAGGTTGACCCCTTTGCCCTGCAACCGGCTACCTTCACTGCACAGGGGGAGCAACAGGGGACGCTGGCCGAGGCTTTCTACCTTAGCAGCGACGCTTTTCGCCGCGCCTTCCTGGAGATACACGACAGCCAGCCGCCCTTCGACCTGGTTCACTGCCACGCCTTCGACTACCCCGCTTATACGCTGGCCTCCTTCGCCCACAGCCGCGCTCGCCCAATCCACACCCTGCATCTGCCAGCCGTAGACCCAGCGATCAATCGCAGCCTCGCCAGCCTGCAAGCGACCACCGCCCGCTTCGCCCCTGCCAGCCGCCCAGCCCTGGTCACCGTCTCCCAACGCTGCGCTGCCACCTACACGGCAGTGGGGGTCGCCATCGAGCGGGTGATCTACAATGGGGTGGCCGAGGGCATCCCCTACCGGGCGCAGGCCGAGGATGACCACCTGCTCTTTGTTGGGCGCATAGCCCCAGAGAAGGGAGCGGCTACCGCCATTCGCGTCGCCCAGGCCAGTGGTAGGCGGCTGCTGATGCTGGGGGCGATCTACGACCAGCAGTACTACCGCAGCCAGGTTGCCCCCCACCTCGGCGCGCAGATCGAGCATCGTGGGGCGGTCAGCCGCGAGCAGGTGTACGACGAGATGGGCCGGGCTGCCGCCCTGCTCTTTCCTGTCGCCTGGGACGAGCCGTTCGGCCTGGTCGCCGCTGAGGCGATGGCGGCAGGCACGCCAGTGCTGGCTTACGCACGCGGAGCCTTGCCGGAGATCGTGGTGGATGGTGAGAGTGGCTACCTGCTACCCGCCGACGACGAGGCTGGGCTGATCGCCGCTGTCGGCAGGGTGGGCCAGCTAGAACGTGCTGCCTGCCATGCCGCCGCCGTCCGCCGCTTCAGCCTCAGCGCAATGCTAGATGCCCACGAGTCGCTCTACACTGACCTGCTGGCTGAGGCGGGTTTAGGTGATGAACTCGCGAATGATCGCCAAAGCCGCGTCGTAAGGGTCGGCAGTGGTGTTGTCGATCCAGCGTAGCTCCTGGTCGCGCCGAAACCAGGCATACTGGTGGCGGACAAAGGCGTGCGTATCAAACTTGATCTGCTGGCTTGCCTGCGTCAGCGTGCTTTCACCACGCAGGTAGGCTCCAACCTGGCGGTAGCCAATAGCAGAGAGGGCAGGCAGGTGGAGGCCGTAGCGGGCCGCCAGCCCTTGCACCTCTGCCACCAAGCCCCCATCGATCATTGCATCTACCCGCGCATCAATGCGGCGGTAAAGTTCCCTGCGCTCGCAGGTGAGGGCGAGGCGTAGTTGGCGATAGGCGGGCGCAACCTTACGCTGCTGGCTGCTGAACTGCTGGCCGCTACTGTGCCAAACTTCGAGGGCGCGGATCACCCGCCGCTGGTTGCGCTCGTCAATCTTGGCAGCAGAGCTGGGGTCAACCTGCTGCAACTCGGCATAGAGGGCGGCGGGGTCGCTCGCTGCCAACCTTGCGCGCAGGGCCGCATCAGGTGGCGTGGTCGGTATCGTCCAGCCCTCCACTACCGCGCTTACATACTGCAAGGTGCCGCCAACCAGCAGCGGCAGCCGCCCCCGCCGCAGGCAGTCGTCAATAATAGAATACGCCTGTTGCTGGTAGAGGGAGAGACTGTAGCTCTCGTCAGGGTTCACCACGTCGATCAGGTGGTGTGGCACGGCGGCTAGTTCAGCGGGGGAGGGCTTGGCTGTTCCCACATCCAGACCCCGGTAGACGGTGCGCGAGTCGGCATTGACGATCTCACCGCCCAGCGCAGCCGCCAACCGCAGAGCCAGTCCGCTCTTGCCCACCCCCGTCGGTCCCGTCAGGGTAACCAGCATTGCGCGCTGCCCCTCCCAGCCCCTCTGGAGTGGCAGGCCAGGAGGGGGTTCGTTCACTTGAGAGCCTCTGCGTCCAGGTCGGGGCGGTGGTGGGTGACATGTTCGCGCATCCGTTGCAGGCCGGTTGTGCTACGGATGTATTGGGCGAGGTCGTCGCGGATGTCGGTCAGGCGGGCGGCAGAAGCGAGGCTGACGTTCTGCAACGAGTCCTCAATCATGGTATTCAACACGCCCAGCATCTCCTCATCTGCGAGGTCAGAGTTCTCGGCAAAGAGCAGTCGCCGCTGGTGTAGATCGCCGCTGGTCAGCAAGATTGCCTGCAAAAGCTGGCTGCGGTAGGCCGCCTTGATCGCCGTGTCCAACTCTGCGTCACGGCGCAGCCCGCTAACTACCATCGCCAGTATCTCCAGGCTGGGGAACGTCCGTGGCTGGTAGAGGTAAGCGTCGTCCTGCGCGGCAAGAGGCAGGCCGCTGACCACCCACTGCAACTGTGCGCCGACTGCTGCCCAAACCTGCTCCTCGTTCATGCCCTCAAGACCAGGGATTGCCGCCAGCATCACCTTGCGCGGGCGGTCATGGTAGAGCAGCGGCCAGCTAACCAGCCCCTCGAAGCCGCAGTTGGGGCAGAGTGAGTGGTTGAGGGTGCCAGCAGCAAGCTGGATCGCCAGCCCATCGTCGCCCGCCTCGACCACGCGTACCACATCGCTGCTGAAGGGCTGGCCGCAGCGAGGGCAGGTGATCCTTACTTTCTCTTTCTGTGCCATAATGTTACCTGTCGATCTCGATCAACAGCAGCCAGACGTTTACTGGAGCTAAGACGAAAGAAGCAAGCACATCGGAGTCCCCACTACCAGCCCGCGATGATGCGGAGCGACCGTGCCTATCTAATAGTGGAGAGCGTACTCCCACCAAGCAAGATGATGCTAGTTGCTAGTTGAGTGAGTATTGTCTGCCTGGCTCTCAAGCATCCCTACCCCCTGGAAGGCAAGGCTCATCAGTTCGTCCATCCCCAGCCCGCTCTGCTCGACAGCGCGGGCGATCATGCGAGGGAGGAACTCGCTCACCGCTGCCTTTCGCTCGTCGGGTGCGAGGTCACCAATCAGGGTATCCACGATCTTGTCCGCGAGGGCGTAGCGGTCTTCTGCGCTCATCTTCTCCAACAGGCGAGTAGCCACCGTAGTCAGCATCTCCGCCTTCTCCTGCTGGCTCAGGCGGGCGAATGCCTGATCAATCGCGTTTTCCATAATCCCCATCGCAACGTCCCTCCCCTATCCCTGCTGCTGATCTTATTCAAGTCGTGGCTGATTATACCATAACAGATTGTGAAAAATCAAACTTGCTAGCCTGGGCAGAGTGTAGCAGGAGCAGCAGAAGTGGCAGGAGCCGCCAGCGGCCACCAGCGACCTGCTGTGGATGCCAGGGTACGAAGCGGCTGCGTGGCGGCAGCCGCTTAGGGCAAACGCGACAGCTCATTCTTGGCTAATAACAAGCAGTTTGGTATAATCTTAGTACATAGTTTCTATCGCTGGCCGCAATGCGCATCGCTCAGGGCTAGCTGAACGCAAATGCCGCTGGCTGGATGAGGAGCAGAGGTCGCTGATGTTGACGCAAGAGAAACCAACTGGGCTGCTAACCTACGCTGCGCTCGTTGCCGAGCGGGAGCGACGGTGGAATATGCGCCCCGACCTCAAGCTCTATGGCGAGGGTGGGCCACTCTGGTTCATTGAGAAGGTAGGGGTAGCTGTCCCCTTCTCTGCCCCTGACCTGGTGTTGCCCAGCCTCTGGTGGGCCTTGTTGGGCCAGCGCAGGCAGATGCACGATGCGCGGCATGACTGGGCGGCGGGCAAGGTCTGGAACCTGAAGGACACCCTACCTGCCGAGCGCAAGGTCTGGTATGGCAAGCTGGTCAAGAGCAAGCCCGCCTTCATCAGCCTCAGCCTGCTGCCCGCCTTCTATGCCCTCTCACCCAACTATGGCGAACTGGATGACTATCTTGAGCAGTATAAGGACGGCCTGCTTAGCGACGATGCGCGGCGGGTCTACGAGGCAGTCTTGGCGCAGGGGCCAGCCAGCACTACCGTGCTGCGCAAAGCAGTGGCGATGCAGAAGGGGGACGCAGCCGCCCGCTTCGACCGGGCCATTGCCAGCCTCACTAGCCAGTTCAAAATCATGCAAGTTGGCACCGCCGCCGACAATCGCTGGAAGTATTGCTTCGTCTATGATGCGGTGCCGCGCCACCTGCCAGAGCAGGTACAGGCTGCGCGGCAGTACACCGCCAGCAGTGCAATGCAGCAGATCATCAGCACCTACCTGCCGCACGCTGTCGCTGTGCCACGTGGCTACCTGCCAAAGCTGTTCGGCTGGGATAGCGCGCCGTTCGAGCGGGCAGTCGACAACCTGCTAGCAGCGAACCTTTTGCACGAAACGCAGGTGCCGGGTGGAGAGGCGGAGGGGAAGCAGCGCAAGGGTGAAGTCGCCTCCTGGCTGGCCTGGAGCGGTGCAGCCTGATTTGCTGCTCTGTGGTATAACAGCATCATGGAACGTAATGCTACCCTCCGCTACGGCGCAACTCTGCTTGCAGTCGCCCTCGGCCCGCTCTGCTGCCTGCTGGTAGTCCTCAACTTCCCGCTAGTCAGCCTCTATGATCGGGTAGGCGGGCTAGATAGCGCGCTGATCCACCTGCGCTATCTTGGCCTCTACGTCGCCAGTTTGCTGGCCTATGCTGTTACCGCCTACACCCTACCACAGCAGCCGAGCGGTTGTCTGCGCTGGCTACTCATGGCTGGGCCGCTACTGTCGGCGGCGATGATGCTGTTCTTCTACCCGCTCACCTCTAGCGACATCTACGACGCGCTCTTTCGCGCCCGTATCAGCACGCACTATGGTGGCAACCCTTTCACCGACCTGCCACAGCAGTTCGCCAGCGACCCCTTCTATGCCTATGTCGCCTGGCAGCGCGACCCCTCGCCCTACGGCCCAGTCTGGGAGTTGCTGGCAGCAGTGGCTAGCCGACTGGGGGGTGACAGCCTATTTGCCAACCTGCTCGGCCTCAAGCTACTGGCTGCTATTTCGTGGGCGGGCTGCTGGGGGCTGGTGGCGGCGTTGGCGCGGCAATTGGGGGTTGCCCCGCTGCGGGCAGGCTACCTGTTTGCCGCCTGCCCACTCGTCCTCTTTGAGAGCATCGGCAACGGCCACAATGACCTGACCATGGTGGTGTTCATGCTGGCCGCCTATCTTGCGCTGCTGCACGGCAGGCTAGGGCTGGCAATGCCGCTACTCACCCTGGCGGTACTAGTCAAGTTCGTGCCGCTGCTGCTGCTGCCAGCTGCGCTGGTCTACAGCTGGCGCAAGTTTGGCCCAAAGATGTTTAGCGGTCTCTTGGCTGGTACAGGGTTTAGCCTGGCGATTGCGCTACTTTGCTACGCTCCCTACTGGC
>Ga0123336_10003035_pt1 | contig 14283 bp, 17 predicted proteins | sample SSSSmetaG_FD_96466 | JGI IMG/M metagenome (GOLD analysis project Ga0123336, IMG submission 96466) | Glacier valley bacterial and archeal communities from Borup Fiord, Nunavut, Canada, to study Microbial Dark Matter (Phase II) - ​SSSS metaG | ecosystem: Environmental > Aquatic > Freshwater > Ice... | reverse complement strand
TCAGCCTGCACAATCGCTGCGGTAGCAATGCACCCGACGTATGCCAGCATCAGCGTGATCATGAACGCCAGAGCCCATTGCTCCAGAGCTATAAACCTTGAGTAGAACATGACGCCCAGCGCAGCAGCGAGGCCGGATACCGCGACGGCGATCGACCAGATGTCCCCGTACACATCTCCGAACACAAGGTCGATACTGGTGATGGGAGCGCCAGCGGACATCAGGCCATATGCGCTGATCAGCAGATACTTGAACGGAAGGACGAGCGTGTAGATGATCTGGAATCTCGGAGGAATTGTGGCTGTGTTGAGCGGACTCCAAACAGTCTTCTGGTAGAGATTCCGAACCCACACGCTCGCCATCATCCGCTACGCCTTCGCTGCAGCGGCAGCTTTGGTCGCGGCGTCGGCGGTGGCCTTGGCAGCTTCGGTCGCGAGCGTGGCCAGGATGGCGGTCTGCTCACGAACGATGACCTTGGCTACGCGGGGAGCCGCGACCGCGAAAGCGTCCGCAAGCATGGTCGGATCGATCTTGAGATCCTGCAGGCTGGCGACGGTGACCTTGATGCCCTTGGCGTTGAGAGCGTCAGCGACGGCGGACGCGAGCTTCAGCGGGTCGAGCGTGACCGGAGCCTGCGTGTTGTTGGCCAGGGCCAGGAGGCGAAGCTGGCTGTTCATCATGTCCACTTCCGCCCGGTTGAAGGTGTCCGGACGACCAGACGACTGGTCCGAGACGATCAGACGATGGAACAGGTCGTAGAACTGCATGTTCGGCAGACCTCCCCATCCGTCTTCCGTTACCAGCCATCCTGTTCCGTCTGTGCTCCATGCAAGCTTCACGTTGTTGCTCCTTGTCTTGTTGTTGAGTGGTGTTGAGGATCCGCCTGCAGAAGACGATCCGCCCGGCGTCCAGTAGTTCCATGGGTTGTACCGAACGCCGTTGTATTCGAGATGGCGGTGCAAGTGCTGCGTGACGCCTCCGGTGTTGCCGGAGAGCGCGATGTCCTGCCCCTGCTCGAAGAACTGGCCGTCGGAGCCGTAGTAGCTGGACAGATGCGAGAAGACATCTCCCCAGCCCTTGTTGTCGCGGTGCTCGAACCACATCGAGTTCCCGGCAGAACCGTTGTTCGGACGGCGTCGGATCCATCCTGCGGTCGGAGCCTTCACCGGCGTGCCGACAGCAGCGACGAGGTCAACCCCTCCTCGGGAAGCCCCGGCGCGTGCGAGGTGGTTGCGCCACGACACGAATGGGTCTCGCTGGTCGTCGAAGATGACGACCGACGGCCCATTGAGGATGTAGTTGATCAGGGACATTTCTCTCCTTACTTCGCAGGCTTCCAGGAGCCTGCATCATAGATCATCACGACTGGATTCTTCCATGCGTTGGCAGACAGGATCTTCGGGTTTGCCTGGATCCATGCTCCTGCGCGATAGATCTTCCCGCCGGAAAGCGTCGCGAGGGAGAACACATTGGAGTATGCGCTCCAGCCGACACCATTGGATCCTCGTGAACGAACGTAGTATGTCGTCCCCGGCGTAAGGCCGGTGAGGACAGAGTTGCCATTGGAGGAGATGACGCTGACGTTCTGCGTGAACGCTGCATTGGTCGCATACTGAATCTGCCACCCGGTTATCCCAGAGCCGCCATCTGTCGTCCCGCTGAAGACGTAACGCATGGATACAGATGTAGCCTCGTTGAGCGACACCGAGTATGGCGCTCCGGGAACCTGAGCGATCCGGTCTGCGCTAAACGTTCCGGTGCAGGAGGCGTATCCGATTGGAGAGTCTCCGTTGTGGCTTGCATTGGCGGAGAAGTTGAGATATCCATTGCCGTCGTGTGCGATCCAGTTGGTGTAACCCTGCCCATACAGAATGCTGTTTGTGCTTCTGAAGTCCTGGTTGGCAGACCCATTCCAAACTTGTCCGCCGATGTTGACCGACCACCCCGTTGCATTCGCAGAGTATGCCGTGCTCGCCTCGGTCTTCTCGCCGTATAGCCACCAGTTGTAATAAGAACTGTTGCCCGACACCGCAGCAGTCTCGATGTGCAGGCGGATGCGGAATTGGGAGCGCCCTCCGTATGTTCCAAAGTAGTCGGCGGAGGCCATTATGCGTTAAACCACAGGTCGCCGTTTACCGGGTTTGCAGGAGCAGTTGCTCCAACCGAGATCTGAATTCCGTTGATGCGTCCGGTGATGTTGCCGGTGAACGCTGGAGCCGTCACGGTCCCCGTGAATGTTGGGTTGGCCAGCGGAGCGAGCGCGCCGAGTGCGGTGCCCAGACCAGTGATGTCGCTCTGCACATGGCTGTGTGCAGCCGGAGCGAAGGTTGTCGGCTTGTTGGCGATCGACGCCCAGTCTGCGATGGCGGCCCATGCGGATCCGGTGTAGTACTCGAAGTACCCTCGAGAGTCGTTGAAGCCGATCTGGCTCTTGCGAGGAGTCGACGGTCGCTTGGCATCTGAGGTCCACGCTCCAACCTCATTCGAGACCCAAGATCGGTCGTCGACAACGTTGGCCGCCGACAGGGTTGTTGCTCCAGCGCCGACGTTGATCGTGCCAAGGCTGATCTGGTAAATCCCCGTGTCGGTCTGGGTGAGAGCCGGAGGAGTTGTAGACCCAGCAACGCCAGCGATCGTCTTGAAAACTACACGCTGCGGAATGGTCGGCGCTGAGAGGTTCAACTCTGCGATGGCACGGTCGACGCGTGCCAGCGTGGCGTGCGGAGTGTTGGCGAGAGGGATGATCTCGATGGCGGTACTCTTCACCATGTATCCGCGGAGAATCGCGCTACCGATCGAGAGCTTGATCTGCAAGCCGGTGCTGTCTCCGGTCGGCTTCAGGAGGGTGTCGCCGATGCTGCCTACGACGCCGTCGCCCTTGAACTCCCGAAACAGATATCCATACTCGATGTCTGTGGTGTCTTGGGCTACGTACGGCCAGCTGCTGACGGTCATGCGATCTCCTCTGTTACGGCAATCTTACCCTGGATCAGGTCTGCGACCACGGCAACGACCGAGGCGTCGGAAGTCACCAAGTCGAAGAAGTCTGCGAAGCTCGAGATGGCAAGGATCGGCATCGAAATGGCAATTTGCGTCTCGATACTTGCATGTGTAAACTCCGCCTTGCCGTTGACGGCATCGACGGTCATCCTCATGCTCGACGCCTGTCCGTCTTCGTAGCCCTTCTCGAACACGATGATCGTCTTCTCAGACTTCACCGGCTTGGGGGTCACGGGCGGATCGACCGGCGGATCGACTGGCGGAACGAGCGGGTCTGTTACGATTGTCATGATGACTCCCTATGTCTTGATGATGTAGTTGATCGCGAGGTATGGCTGCAGGTTGTTGTGCGCCCCTGAGCCACCTGTAGCGCCCATGTTGTTCGAGTCGAGGAGCGTGTAGTTATCCGCATACGAACGTTGGTATCCCCGGTCGGCAAAGTCGCTAGCGTTGTATGAGGCTGACTGGGATCGAATGGTGTGAACGTGCTGGGGCATCTCGGCGACAGACAGAGTGTGGGTCTTGGATCCTCCGGTCTCGCCGAGTACGTCGAACTCAGTTTGCGCGGCGTCCAATCCGACAGGGATGCGACCCTTGAGATTGGGAACGGCGAAGGTGGTTGATCCGTCGCCAACCCCGTATAGCGTGCCCGTGACAGCGAACAGCGCTGCATAGGTTGTGCGGCTGACGAGCTGGCCGTTGCAGAGCAGGTAGCCAGCAGGAGCGGTCGTCCCCGCATACTGCGACGTGACGCCAGCAGGGACGCGTGCAGCCGTTACGGCTGGACCCGCTGCGATCTCGGCGTCGGTGTTGTACACCCGCCACCAGGTTCCCCATACGCCATTCTGCTGCTGGCGACGCCACTCCTGCGTGCTGCCAACGTCGGTGTATCCTATCGCTGTTTGAACCCTCCAGCTACCAGCGTCGTGCGCCTGCACCGTGATGTACCACCATCCGATTCCGTTCGGAGAGTTGGTCATGGTGTTGCCGCGATAGAAGCCGGTTTGGATGAGACCGTTGAAGTCTCCGTTGCTGACATCCATCCCATAGACGCCAAGACGATCTGAGCTTTCAGACTCGATCTCACGTTCCAGCCTGCTGACGCGGCTCTGCGTGTCGGTCACGGTCTGTCGCAGCGCCGAGGAGCTATCGAAGTCTCGGATGTCTCCGATGGCCACAGCCGAGGTCAAGCCGGAGCTATCGCAGATGATCGCAGCCTCGGTGATGTTCGAGAATGTCTCTTGGCCGTCGATCACGACCGACACCTTGTCTCCGGTGTCGAAGTCCTCCATGTAGATCATCGTCATATTGTTCGACGGCGTTGCCTTCACCGCGACGCGCGTGAATCCGTCCGAGGCGAGGATCTCGTCGCCAGCTTGCTGCAGCTCTGCGGTAACATTTGTGTTGCGCTGATCCTTGAACTGCTCTATGATCAGACCCCACTCGATCTCTGCAGCGGACGACACAGAGTTGACTCGTGCGAGGATTTGCCGGGCGGTCCCTTCGCCTTGCCCGGCCACAATCACCCGCGTAACTCTCGGCGGAGCGGTCTCAACAGATTGCTCTTGAAGCGTTCCGTTCTCGATATCCAGCCGGACGAACTTGCTGCGATCCGCCACCGCAGTAATCTGCAACTGAAGGATGTTTCCAACCTGCAGCACGCGGAAGCGAAGGTTCCGCAATGTGGCGATCTCCCGCAGGATGTCACCAACATAGTCGAACCGTGTCGTCTTGTTGACGGTCGCTCCGAGATTAGAGTTGACAGGGTCGAGGCGGAAGAATTCTTTCAAGCTCCCCGTCTTGCGAGCAGCGGGTGCGCTTGGGCCAAGGTTAACGTCTGCGTAGTGTCGCATAACCGTTTCGGCGTTCCCGCTAAACACGTCGTGGCTGGATAGCTGCGTAGCAACGTCTGGGTTACTCGGCTGTGGGAAGCTGACGGTGTCCCAGAGGATCCGATCGTCGGACAGACCGGAGATCGTGACCATGCCCTTTTTGTCCGAAGAGGTTGCCTTCTTCGTCGGCTTGGACGTTGGCCCAGAGAACATCGTTTTCCAGACCGGCACCGGAGCGAGACCGGGGATGACGTTGTTCACGCGCTGGATAGATTCAGAGGAGTTGGCGGCTCCCGCCCAGGAGTATGTATATCCAATCCCAGAGCTACTCGGAGTAGAGCCGTCGAAGTATTGGCCGGGACCAATTCCAATTGCAGATACTTCTTCCAAATGCGCTTCGGTGACAAGCACAGTAGCAGAGCTGTACATGCCGAACAGAAGCGTGGTTCCACTCACCGCACGATTAGCCGTTCCAACTAGAACTATCTCTCCGCTCGCTGGAATAATTGCTGTTCCGGGATTGCAGACCTGCCCTACGACATTGTCAGTTGAAGCGATCGAGACAGAAGTTCCAGGAGGACCAGATACTCGTATTGATGCGGCGTAGAACCTTCCGACAACGCCTGTGGCCTGAGCATATGTGTAGGTGCTGGCCGGGGCATTCATCCACCATCGCCCATTCGCAGACGAGCGGGTGAGCGTCAGGCCGGACCGCCATCCGAAGGTCCCTGCTGAAACGTTTGGATTGAATACGAGGTTCCGACGAGCTTCGACTCCGGATGCATAAGTGTCCGGAGTGCCGGGGATATCCTTGCCACGCGCTGTGACCAGGATGCCTGCTCCTGGCGCGCGAAGGTCGGCAACCCTAGGGTGCTCAGCCGGGAGCGTGATCGACCATGAGCCGACGCCGTTGTGAACCGGCTGCATCTTGAGACGGAGGTCTTGGGTTGGGATGGCACCCTTGCGCCGGAGGTTGCGGTCTCTGACCTCGACGATGATGTCTTCGGGCTGGCGAGCCATTACAGCACCGCCCAACGCCGAGGCCACCATTGTGCTCGGACGGTGGTGTTGTCGTTGATGTTGTCAGCCTGGACCGTCACCGCAGTGACACCAGGAGCGATAGACCAAAATCTCGGAGCGGCAAGAAGGCCGTCATACCGATTCCTTCCAAGGTTGTCGAGGAGCGTGTTCCATCGCATATCGATCTTGAGCGTCTGCCCCTCCAAGAGCGGGCCGATTGAGTCTACAGCGGAGTCCCATACGAGAGTTTCTCCTCCAGCCCCGATCATCGTGACCTTTGTCGTCGGCCCAGTGACGTTGAAGACGGCCCATGCGAATGTGTCTCCGATGTTGTTCGTTTCCTGGACGCCGAACGCTGCGCCTGAGGCGAGACGGAGCTTAGCAAGGCGAGGAAGCAGGGTCGGCTGAAGGCCGGAAACGTCACGCCGGATCTCGAACGACTCCGGCCTGTTGCGCGTCCAGAAGGCGTCTCCCGCTTCAAGCTTGATCGTCGTCTTGAAGTATGTGCGGTCGTCGCTGTCCTGCTTGCGCTTCCAGTCGGCTGTTCCGGAGCGCACAACATCGATGAACCACTCGTCGTCGTCTGCCATCCCGAAGTAGAGACGCGACGAGCCAAGCTCTGCGACGGACGCCGGGGCGAAAGGATCGAGAGCTATGGAGAGGTCTGAAAGCTTCTCTGTCAACTCTGATCTGTTGGCTGCGTACACCCATAGCGGGATGGAGATATCGCGCCTCTCGATCCGGGATCCGCGCCATGTGCTGCCGGATCCCGCGCCGTCGAACCATTGGTTGGTCTGGTCCGGGAGGCCGAATCCGATGATGCCGGCAAGGGCTTCGATGCCCTTGACATCTCCGGCGAGCCATGGATACATATCGATCTCTCGTCCGGCTCCGACTAGGCGCAAGGAGTTGGTCATGACAGTTCCTCTCGTACCAGTTCTGAAGCGTGTCCGAGCATGTCCATAACCTGTTCCCTCGTGCTGATCTTGTCGTTCGGAGCCGCGTGCCATTCGACCTGGATGACCACCGCAGGCTTGCCTCCGGATGTTGAGGCGATGTTGGCGTTGATCTCCTGGCTGAGCGTAGCCGGGATCGTTGCGTTGAGGCCTCCCAGCATGTTCTCAAGATTACCTTGTTCGGATTGAAGGCCGTTGATGAGACCCTGCATGATGAGGCGACCGGCAGGAGCCAGAAGGATCTTGTCCTTTGCAGGAGGTCCCTTCTTCTCTGGGATCATGTTGGTGATGCTGCCGAGCAGGTCGGTCAGTCCGCCGAGGGCATCCTCGATGCCTCCGATGAGACCGTCGATGATGTTCTTGCCGGCATCTGCAAGCCACTTTCCGGCTCCGGAGAAGAAGCCGATGATCTTGTCCTTGAACCCCATGACTATATCCAGGGCGTCTTCGATGGGATTCTTAACCGATTCGTATACAGCCTTGAAGATTCCAGCCACAGTTGCGATCAGAGAGTTCCACTTGTCGGTAACGGTGCTGACGACCTTGCCGACGATGTCCTGGATGAACCCCATGATGGAGTTCCAGATGGACGAGATGGTTGACCACACCGAGTTGAAGATGCCGCTGACGATGCCGATAAGAGCGTTCCATCGGTCGCTAACGAACCGGACGACGCCTTCGATGATCGGCTGCAGGAATCCGACGATCGTAGTCCAGATGGAGACGATGAACGCCCAGATGGCAGTGAGCACAGTGGTGACGATCGAGAGCCAGAGATTGAACGCTCCGACGACGAACGCGATGAGACCGTTGACGATGCCAGAGATGCCAGCCAGGATGGAGTTCCAGATGGCGACAGCCGTGTTGAACAAGAACATGAAGATGGCGACGAGCAAGCCTACGAACGCCTGTATGAGCGGGGCGACATATGCCATGAACCAGTCGACGACCGCGCCGATCGCAGTCATGATCCCTGTGACGACGGTGGACACGATGGTATACCAGATCGTGAAGTAGAGGACGATGGCGTCGATGACGAATTGGATGATGGGCAGAACGTAAGTCTGGAACCAATCCACCACAGCGCCGATGGCGACCATGATGCCGTTCCAGACGTTTGTAGCGGCCTCCTGGAGGAACGTCCACGCAGTCACGAGGAAGTCTACGAAGCCTTGCCAGATCTGCTGTCCAAGCTCGGTCTGTGTGAAGAACCAGACCAGCCCGGCGACCAGAGCAACCACCGCTGCGATGACGAGGCCGATAGGGTTGGCCGTCAAGGCCGCGTTGAGCGCCCATTGGGCAGCGGCAGCGGCTGAGGTGGCCACGGTGGCCGCTACGGTGGCAGCCTTGGCAATACCACTGGCGACCGATGCCGCGATGTCCTTGGCGGCTGCAGCGGCCTTCGCAAGCTCCAGCGCCTTCACGATCGCTATTGCATTCTGCATTGCCCCGATCATCTTGATCGTGCCGCCGACAATCAGCAGGATGCCGCCGATAACACCGACGGATCCGAGGATGAAGTTCTGCAACTCCTCGTCCATGCTAGCGAAGGCGTTTACTCCGTTGGTGATGTTGTCGACCATGTCGGTGACGACCGGGAGGAGCTTGCTCCCGATGCTGATGAGGAGCGTCTCAACCGAGCCGCCGAGGGCTTCGGTTGAACCCTTCATGTTGTCCAGGCGAGTAGCTGCGACGTCAGCGGCGGAAGTCTTTCCGATGGCATCCGCGAGCTTGTCGAATCCTGCAGCGCCTGTCTCTGCGACGATGGCCGCTCCACGAACGGCGTCCGAGCCGAACAGAGCCGAGAGAGTTGCCTGCTTCTGTTGTTTCGTCATGCCAGCAAGCGCCGTGCCGAGAACGGTGGAGATGTCCGCCATCGACTTCAAGGAGCCTTCGGCAGTGTAGAACTGGTTTGCACCGTCTTCCGTGATGAGACCGAGTTCCTTCATCAGCGCCCCGGCGTCGGCTGTTGCTGGCTGAAGGTTCATCAGCATCGTCTTGAGCGACGTTCCAGCGTCTGAGCCCTTGATGCCCGCGTTGCCCATTGCTGCGATGGCGAGAGTCGTGTCGTCAAAGCTCAGCCCGGCGAGGTTCGCCACAGCGCCGACTTGCCCCATGCTCTGGGCAAACTCACTCATGTCGATTGCGGAGGCGTTTGCCGCGCCTGCAATCTTGTCGGTGACATTGACGAGACCGTCGGCTTGGATGCCGAACTGGTTCATGGCGTTCGCAGCGATTGTCGCGGCTGTCGGGAGGTCTACGCCACCAGCAGCGGCGAGAGCGACCACGGCGTCAGCGGCACCGCCCAAGATGTCCTTGGTCGAGATGCCAGCCTTGGAAAGCTCTTCCATTGCGTTGGCGGCTTCACTGGCGGAGAACGATGTGTCCTTGCCGATTCGCAGAGCCGCTTCGCGGATGAGATCCATCTCGCCTGCGGTAGCGCCAGATACGGCTTGGATCGCCGACATCTGAAACTCGAAGTCAGATGCAGCAGCGACCGCGACACCGAATCCGGCGACGATCGCTGCTCCACCTACTGTCGCGGCAGTGCCAGTCTTCTTCCAGGCCTCTTGGCTGCTCGTCGCATTTCGCTCTGCAGCCTGCTGATATCCATCGAGAGCCTTCTGGCCCTCTGCCAATGAGGAGAAGTCCGTCTCAAGGACGATCTTCCCTCGTGCTTCACCAAGGCTGTAGTTTGCCACTGGAGGCTACCCTTTCATCGACGACATTGGATCCCGGAATCTCCCCGGCACAGCCTTGGTGTCTGCGCTAGCGAGCCATTTATCGAGTTCCATTTGAGCTTTCTGTTGTCCTGCTTTGCTGTTCTTCGCCTTCTCGGACACTTGGTGAAGCTTGTTCTCCAAGGCCGATCCGAACGTTTGAACTGCACGGTCGAAGCTCCAAGCGGTTAGCTCGTCTTCGATCGCGTACAGTTCGCTAGGACGCGTCCTCATCTGCTTCGAGATCTGGTACGTCTCCCACAGCATTCGAGGTTGCCTTACGAAACTCAGCGAGGTCGGCCGAACCTCCGACGGCGAAGTTCATAATGTACATCTTGTCCATCATGTCGACGTAGTCAACGTAGATCACGCCGTCCTCGCGCTCGTCGTCGGGGATGTCCTCGAACTTGGGCTTGTCGTACTCGTCGAGCACCGGCTCGCCGTCGATGACGATGGGTCGCACAGCCGGTGCGAGGATGGGGTCGGTGACGACGTGGACGACGATCTTGTCGACCATGCTCATCATGCTTCCGAACTTGTCGGCATCCTCGAGAATCGCCTTCACGTTGACCTTGGGCTTGCCCTCGGCCTTGGGGATGGTCTCGGTCTGGACGATGCTGGTGAGCGAGTCGAGGCTGTGGAGAACTCCGGCCTTGACGAGACCCTGGATGCCGGGTCGCTTTACCTGGCAGGTCTCGCCGGACGGGAGGGTGAGATCGGTGAACGGGCTGCGCCACGACGAGCCGTGTCGTGTGGACTTCTTCTTGCGATCGGAGGGCTTCTTCGCTCCGGCGGGTACTGCTGGCATCCTGGTGCTCCTTTGTGGTTACTGCTTGGTTACTGCGGTGGTCAGACGCCGGGTTCGACGAATGCGGTGACGGCCTCGTTCTGCACGAAGTCGTACAGTTTGTCGGCGAGCCCAACGCCTGCAGTCGAAGGCATGGCAAGGCCGACGCCGGAAGCGCTGGTCAGGAAGAACGCGCCGTCGGAGAACTCACCGGACAGCTCACCGGTCGCCTTGGCGCGGTAGATGATGCAGTGGAGGTCTCCGCCGGTGTCGGAGATGACCTGCCCCTCGATCCGGAAGTACGGACGCTGGTCGGTCACCTTCTTCGAGAAGACCTTCTTGCCGGTTCCGGTCGTGCCGGTCTCGGTGATCGTTCCACCGGCCATGGCGCGGAAGGCTTCGAACGGCAAGCCGCCCGATTCCAGCGACCAGTCGACGGCTGCACCGTTACCATGCTGGGCGGCTACGCGGTCGTCCCCGCGCAATTCTTCGAAGCTCTCGGTGTCCGAGAAGCTCAGCGTCCGTGCGATGGGAAGGTCGATCGAGGTCGCGGCGAGCACGACCCCGGCTGCGTCGGTGTACGGGGTGATCTTGATGTCGCGCAGACCGTATGGAATTGAGGTTGTAGTGAGGGCCATCACTTACTCCTTGTCTTTGTGTTGTACCGTTTGGTGTCTACCAGCGAACCATCCCGAAGGTCGAAGCGGTGGAGGACGATGACTCCGGACACGGCTCCGCAGAAGCGGCTGTCGCACTTGACCTCGAGAAGGCCGGAACCCTCTTCGATCAAGACGGCATGCTTCTTGGAGTCGCACCGAAGCTCCTGCGTCATTATTCGGCGCGGAAGTCTGTGGGATCGGAGAGCAGGAACGCCAGCGTTGCGGCGTTGATCTCGCTCTTGTCGACGAAGTGGTTGTTGTCCGAGGACCAGACGAGATCGTCGCGGCTCTTGGCTTCGACCTCGTTGTGCGTGAGGTCCTTGTTCGAGATGGTCCGAACATCGGCGGTCCCGATATACCGGACTCCGCGGATGTCCTTGAGGTGGACTTCCGGAGGCGCAATCACTGCGTTCATCGGTTCCACAGCCGGAGGAGCGGTCTCGACCTCGACAGCGACAGCCGTCTTCGCGTCGGGTGCTCCAATGTCGTTTACTTCGCCCGTAGTCGGGCTGTCCTTGCTGGTAGCCATGGTGGCTCCTCTCATCGAGTCAAAGTCTACTTGATCAGAGGCCTCTGCCGATGGCGGCGAGGTGATAGGGGATGACGACGGCATCGAAGCCATCGTCTGCAAGATCTCCACCGATGCCACGGTCTTCGATCTGGCTGATGTGGCCGCTCGTAGTTTGCACCTGAATGCCGTTCTCCACGAGGAAGTCGGCTGCAGCTTTCGCGATGGCGGTAGGCCTGTTGTAGTCGCCGAATTCGTCGTACACCCACAGGTCGAACGGCTGTACGATTGCGCCTCCCATGCGTCGCTCCTGCTCACCCCAGCGGACCACGATGAACGGCTTGAAGTTGGGCGATTCGAGCGTGTCCGCCTGTAGCACGGATCCGGTGGTCGGCAGGCCGAGCGCGTGAAGCTCCGGAGCCTGCTGGAGTAGTTGCGCCACAGTGTCGCGACGGCTGTCGAACGGTGCACCAACGAGTACGAACATTACGATCCTCCAAACATATTTGCCATGACCTGATTGGCCATTGCGAAGAACTTCGGACCTTCGGATTCGATGGTCTTGTTGATGATGCCCCACTTGCCGTTCCAACGAACTTCAAGCCAGAACCCATAGTTGACCCGGTGGTACAGGTCGATCTGATAGACCGAGTTGTCGGCGTTGACCTCGACCTTGTAGGTTGAGAACAGACCGCCACGAGCGTTGCCGGAGCGGTCTGTCCATGGTGCCTTGGTCTTCGCAGAAGCCATCGATCGGAGGCTGTAGTAGTCTGTGGTCCTGGAGAGGTACGCTGCAGCCTTGCCCTTGGCCTGTGCGAACCCTATCGAGAGAGTGTCAGAGGTCCATGTGAGACCGGGATTACCTGCCACGCTCCACCACCAGCGCGCGGATCTCGTACAGGTTGTCGCGCACGATGTCGCCAACGCTCCACTCGCGTCCGTCGCTGGCGGTCCAATGATCGTCGACGGCAACGTCTGCGGTGGGCAGGGCCAAGAGCAGAAACTCAGGAGAGCGCTGCTTGCCGTCCGTCAGCGTGAGGATCGGCGGGGTGACGTTCGCGCCGAGTTCGATGACGCGGAAGGTCTGCGGAAGGCGCGGAGGGAGGTCGCTGGTCTTGTAGCCGCCAGAAGGAGTGGGCGTTCGCGTCTCTGGAGTCAGCGTGACCACCGTCGGCTTGTATCCGATATACGCAGCCGTGTTCTCGATGTGAATGGATAGCTCCAGCGCGTCCATCATGCCCTCGTAGCAGCGCGCGTCATCGGCGGACGACCAGACGACGCCGGAGTGTCGCCAGCGGTCTCGTAGGTTGCTACGATCTTTGCATAGTTGTCGAAGAGCTGAGACATCTTGCGGGAGCTTCCGCCCTCCGTAATGTCGACGAGGTTCGCCACGGCGTTGCGCTTGGAGATCCACACTCGATAGGCGGAAGCCGTCACGCCATACGCGTCGATCAGCCCGGCGAGGAACGCGTCGGTGTACGGCTCTACGTCGAGCGGCTCTTTGATCTCGAGCCTTAGCTCCGCGACCTGTTGTGTGGTTGCCATGGTGGCTCCTCTCTCGTCTCCTGAAGTCTACCGTGTAGCACGCAGAAGACCCCAGCACCATCCCGAAATGAGTGCTGGGGTCGTCCTGCTGGTCTTGCAGATTACTCTGCTTCGACCTCCTCGTTGGCCGAGTCGTCCTGGACGAGACGTTCGATGAGTTGCTCCTTGGATCCGGAGGCGCTCAGTTGGCGTGTCTTGGCTTCTGCCTTGAGGTCGGCATAATCCCACTGCTCGTACGGAAGGACCACGTCCTCACCATCCTCCTCAGCCGCGTCGACAGTTTCGTCGACGGTCTCGGAGGTGTCTTCGCCGGACTCGTCTGCAACGAGGAATTCGTCGCTCTCGGACAAGACCTCGAAGCCCTGTAGCTCTGCGTCCTGTCGCAGCCAAGGACGGTCCGCCACGAATGCCAGTTCGTCCTTTGCCAGCGGCTTGCTGAAATCGATCTTTCGACCCATGAGGTCTTCTCCCTTCAGGAGCTTGTTGTTAGCGGAGGGTGAGCAGTCCACCAAGGAAAGCTGCTCACCCTCCAGTCTGGTTACGGCAGGTACTGCGTGGGCGGCGAGTACAGGCCGGAGGCCTTGATCTGCATGACGGCGGAGCCACCGCGCTGGCGGATACCAGTGCCGAGGCCGACGTTGTAGAACGAGTCGATCAGCGGGTAGTCGTTGTCGCGACCCTTGACGAGGCGGAGGCCTCGGAGTGCGGCGTTGGCGTGCTCTCGGATGCCGACCGGGTTGTTGAGGTTCTGCGAACCACCGGAGCCGATGTTGAGCACGTAGCCGACCGGGAACAGGTCGTCTTCGACGATGATCTGCTCGCCGTAGGAGCCGATTGCACGGAGACCCTGGTAGGTCGGCGCGATGGTCCCGCCGGAGATCTGCTGACCGGCGTCGAGGATGCGGTCCTGCGGCTGTCCCTGTGCGGGGATGAAGTCGTAGAGCGAACCGGTGGCGACGCGGAAGGTGCGGATGACCTTGCCCTCACGACTGTTGACAGCGATGATCTGCTGGACACCGTTGGTGGAGTCGTAGCCGTGGTGGCGAAGCTGCTCGAACATGTCGTCCAAGTCGGTGGAGTCGATGATGGCAGCGCCCGAAACCATGTAGTGGTTGTGGGTGCCATCGAAGACATTCGACTTGTAGGCCGGAGGAACGACGCCGTCAGCGTTGTACAGCGCCTTGACGGCGATGATCTGACCGTCGATGTCGGTCTCGCGGTTGACGTTCGTGTAGAGAGCCTGGAGAACCAGTTCG
>Ga0123336_10003032_pt1 | contig 14291 bp, 13 predicted proteins | sample SSSSmetaG_FD_96466 | JGI IMG/M metagenome (GOLD analysis project Ga0123336, IMG submission 96466) | Glacier valley bacterial and archeal communities from Borup Fiord, Nunavut, Canada, to study Microbial Dark Matter (Phase II) - ​SSSS metaG | ecosystem: Environmental > Aquatic > Freshwater > Ice... | reverse complement strand
CGTTGAGAAACTCACCGAGCCTGCATTCCATCGCGTTGTCGTCCGAGAACGCCATGGTTGTGCACCATGCACGCAATCGATCATCATGGAAATACCGAAGAGGATCCGCGCACCAAGAAGACGGCGACACAGTGAGAAACAAACGACATGGACCTACGCGGTGGCCCTCTCGCGAACGCGCGTGACCCGCTCAACCACTCGCAGTAGTGCTAGACGATCCCGGAGAGTCGCCGCGGCGAGCGACCGAGGTCGCGGGACGCAGCAGTGGGTCCGGAGGGATTCGAACCCTCACCACCTCGATTAAGAGTCGAGTGCGCTTGCCGGTTGCGCTACGGACCCGAGACCACGCGCGTAGGATCACGGCCTGCGCACGAGGGTGGGACGCGAGGGAGTTGCACCCTCATCCCTCGGGGTAAAAGCCCGGTGCTCTCGCTGATTGAGCTAGCGTCCCCGGGCCGGTCACAAAGATGTGCGTTTGATTCGAGCTGCTGAACCTCAGATACCGAGCTTGAGAAACATGATTGAGCTCCCTGAATAAAGTCGTACTGTTCGGCGCACCCGCCATGGGCGCGCCGTCACCTCTGGTGAGATCTCCCGCGTCCCGACCCGGGCCTCGGGGCAAGACAGCGCCACGACTGCCGGCGCAAGGCCGGCGGCCGCTACGGCCCCACGGAAGGAGCCACAGCCAGGCGCATAAACGAGAAAAGCCGCCTCGGGTTACCCCGGGCGGCCTTCGTTTCGTGCTCCTGATGAGGGAGACGTACGAGGACCGCTAGGGGGTACCCTCCTGCTTTGCATTGACGCTCGTATCGCCGAAGGCGCTGCGGTCTGCGAACAGGGGGGTTGCGGGCATGCGGCACGCGGACTTCGAGGTGAAGCCGGCAATACCGCCGAAGATCGGTCGCGGGAGGAGCGCGGGCACGAGGAGAGAGACCGGGCGACAGCTCGCCGGATGCCAGGGCCTGCCTTCTCCGCCCGGACCCTGACGGAGCACGGCCAAGCGCGACTGCGCCTGCGTATCCGACATGGGGTTCTGAAGGGAGAGGATCACGGGACTGTCAGCCGTCTGCCTCGTGGGCAGAACGGTCTCCTGGTGCAGCGGTTGTCGTCTGTAGACGCTTCCAACGGAAGCGGCACTGAACTTGTAGCTCGCGATTCCGAGATGCGCAAGAAGTTAAATCAGAAAGTCGCTCGATCGTCGGGTCCGCTTGCAAGGACATCAAACGGTGTTCATTTGTTCCCGCGCATCGGCATGCGGAAGGCCGGCCCGGACAGATGCTAAGTTCGCAGCGTGGACTTCGAGGTCCCGCGACCTCGACCTGACCGTCTGGCCGCGACCGCGGTGATCCTGCTGGCCGCGTTCGCGACTCGCGGCGGTCACCGCGTGCACGTCGTTCTCGACCGACGTTCATTCGCCGTCGTCGACCGCGGCACCACACGCCGCGGCAGACGCCGACCAGAGTGCGCGCCCGTCGGGACGGGACGGGGCGGCCGAGCCGAGCGACGCGAGTGGCGACGGCGGCGACGCTGCGGCAGATGCGGGCTGGCCTGCGATCCCCGCTGCTGCGATGTCGCTCCAGTGTGCGGGGGCGCCGTGCGCGGCGCTGCGTCGATCTGTTGCACCAATCCCGAATCGTCGGGACCGTCGATGACCTGCAGCCCTGGTGGCGTCGGCTGCGCCGTCGCCGCGTCCCATCGGACGCGCTCGTGCGGCTCGCGTTTCCACTTCCAATCCGGACAAGGGCACTGCTGTGCGAGTGCGCTCGTCCTCACGGGCACGAGCCAGTGTCCGCTGCTCGCTCAAGGCGCGGACGCCGAGGGCTGGGGCGCGGCCTGTGAGTTCAATGCTTGCGCTCCGGCCTACGAGGCCTGCGCAGCGGGCGACTCGTGCGGGGGCGGCTCGACGTGCGTACCGGTACGCGTCGTGACCGACGGCCTGCCGACCATCATCGGGGTCTGTCGACAGCTCTGAGCGCCTGGCCCAGGCCACCCCTTGGCCTGGCCAGGCCATACGGTCATTCGCGGATCCCTCGCTGAAACGAGGGCTCGCCGCGCGGCACGCGGCTCGCAGTGAGGGGCCGCATGCTCGCCACTGCGCACAGCTCCGTCCTCGTGGGTCTCGCCGCGCATCCCGTTCGCGTCGAGGTGCAGGCCACGCGCGGGGTGCCCTGCTTCGAGCTGGTGGGGCTCGCGGAGATCGCCGTGCGCGAGAGCCGCGTGCGCGTGAAGAGCGCGCTCGCGCAGCTCGGCGTCGACCTCAGCGAGTGCCGAGTGGTCGTCAACATGGCGCCCGCAGACGTGAAGAAGCGGGGCAGCGGGTTCGACCTGGCGATCGCCATGGCCACGCTCGTCTCGCTCGGGATCCTCCCGGCGGAGACGCTGGGGGACGTGCTCTTTCTCGGTGAGCTCTCGCTCGACGGCACGTTGCATCCGCTACGCGGCCTGGTTGCCCATCTGCTGGGGGCAAAGCAGCGGGGCGTTGCGCGCGTCATCGTCCCGGCAGCAAACGAGAGCGAGGCCTCGCTCGTGGATGGGATCGAGGTCGGGATTGCGGGCACGCTCGCCGAGCTGGTGGCCGCGCTTCGCGGCCAGCAACCGCTGCTCACCGTGGCGGCGCGCTCGGAGCTGCTGGTGCCGCTCGCTTGCGACGACCTCGGCGACGTGCGCGGGCAGGCGACCGCACGCCGGGCGCTCGAGATCGCCGCCGCGGGCGCGCACAACCTCCTCTTCATCGGACCGCCTGGCGCGGGTAAGACGATGCTCGCCCGCCGCCTTCCCGGGATCCTGCCGAGCCTCAGCCGCGCGGAGTCCCTCGAGGTGCTCGCCGTGCAGAGCGTGGCCGGCTTGCTCAGCGGCCCGCGCCGCGTCGGAACACGCCCGTTCCGCGCGCCGCATCACACCGCGAGCGAGGCGGCGCTGGTCGGCGGCGGGGAGCTCGCGCGACCGGGCGAGGTGAGCCTGGCGCACCAAGGGGTGCTCTTTCTCGACGAGCTATCGGAGTTTCGCCGCGGAACGCTGGAGTCGCTGCGGCAGCCGCTCGAGGATGGGTTCGTCACGATCTCGCGGGCGCAGACGGTCGCGACGTTCCCGGCGCGACCGATGCTCATCGGCGCAACGAACCCTTGCCCGTGCGGCCGTCAAGGGGATGGGACCACGCGCTGCCATTGTCGACTGGACCATATTCGCGCGTATCGGTCGAAGCTGAGCGGACCGCTCATCGATCGGCTCGACATCCATGTCTCGCTGGCGCCGGTCGACGTCCTCGAACTCCAGGCGCGCGCCTCCGGCGAGCGCAGCGCCGCGGTGCGGGCAAGGGTCGAGCGTGCGCGCGGGATCCAGCGCGAGCGAATGCGCACGAAGGAGGCTTCGGCCTCCGCGAATGCCCACCTCGGCGTCCGCGACCTGGAGCGGGTGTGCGCGCTGGACGAGGCGGGCTCGAACCTGATCGCCAATGCCGTGCGGTCGCTCGGCCTCTCGGCGCGCGCGTACGGCAAGGTCCTGCGGGTGGCACGCACCATCGCGGACCTGGAGGGCGCGACCGCGCTCGCGGTCGACCATGTCGCGGAGGCCGTCTCCGCGCGCGTGCTCGATCGCGGCCGGCTCTCGATCGCCGGCGACGCGGCGTGAAGTTTCGTTCTCGTGACGTTCTTCGCCGCCGTCACGCGATCAAGGAGGCGAATTTCCAAGGAGTGAGGCCCATGCTCGAGCAGATTGCAGAAAAGATGAAGATCCTGAAGGGCGTCGTTGCCAGTGTCGAGAAGCAGTTCGGCAAGGGCGCGATCATGGCGCTCGGTGACGAGAACGGCGTGGAGCCGGTGGCCACCATCGGCACCGGCTCGCTGGCGCTCGACCTCGCGACGGGCGTGGGCGGCTACCCGCGCGGCCGGGTGATCGAGGTCTACGGTCCGGAGTCGAGCGGCAAGACGACGCTCGCGCTCCACGCCATCGCGCAAGCGCAGCGCAGCGGTGGGGTGTGCGCGTTCATCGATGCCGAGCACGCCATCGACATCAACTACGCGCGCAATCTGGGCGTCGAGATCGACAAGCTGCTGGTCTCGCAGCCCGACACCGGCGAGCAGGCGCTCGACATCGCGGAGATGCTCGTCCGCTGCGGTGCGATCGACCTCATCGTGATCGACTCGGTGGCCGCGCTCACGCCCAAGGCGGAGCTGGAAGGGGAGATGGGCGACTCGCACATGGGGCTCCAGGCCCGTCTGATGAGCCAGGCTCTGCGCAAGCTCACGGGCATCGCGCACCGGACCGGTACGACGCTCCTCTTCATCAACCAGCTGCGCCAGAAGATCGGCGTCACGTTCGGCAATCCCGAGACGACGACGGGCGGCAATGCGCTGAAGTTCTACGCCTCGATGCGCCTCGACGTCCGGCGCATCGGTCAGGTGAAGGTCGGCGACGAGCTGGTGGGCGGGCGCACGCGCGTGAAACTGGCAAAGAACAAGTGCGCGCCGCCGTTCACCGAGGCGGAATTCGAGATTCGCTATGGCACCGGCGTCGATACCTGCGCCGAGCTCATCGATCTCGGTATCTCGCGCGGTCTCGTGGAGAAGAGTGGCAATCATCTCTCCTTCGCGGGAACCCCCCTCGGCAACGGTCGCGAGAAGTCGCGCGACGCACTTGCTCAGAGCGCAGAGCTCCAGAGCACGATGCGCCAGGCGATTGCGGCGTCGGGTCCGGTGCGTCCGGGCCGGCGCGAGGCGGCAGCGTGAAGCTCGGTATCTGATCGGTCGGTCAGAGCGCGAGAGAGCGAGGCGCTCTCTTCCGAGCGGGTCTCGGCAGGGGTCGCCTCGTTCTCGCCGGGAGCGCGTGCTGGTTGCGCCTCCTGACGCAAGGTTGGCTTGCGGTCGTCATGAGCGCGCCGCGGCGCGCTCGATCCGTCGCCCTTGATCGACTTTACGCTCTGACGACGGCAAGGTTGCTCGCCCACTGCCGCCGTCGGTGGCAGGGCGTGGCCCGTCGTGATCATCGCGCCCGGCGTCGCTCGCGACTTTCGCGGGGGCAAGTCCCCCGCTCCGCGCGCGCTAACCTCGCCCCGCCTTCGTGCTGTCACGAGCACGCGAGGCGCACCGCGCGTTGCGCGAGTGCGGAGCAACCTATTGGCCACCTACGAGAGCCTCGAGACCACCACCGCCGTCGAGCTCCAGCTCGAGCATCGCAGTGAGTGCTGCGGCACGTCGCGCACGGGACCGTGCGCGACGAGGGGGTCGGGATCGCGACCGTCAACGCTACCTCCGAGAGCGCCGAGGATGCCTCGCTCCGGCGCGCTCGTTGGTTCGCCTGCGGGGAGATAAACCCCAGCGGCCTGCGGAAGTACCGCCACGGCCGCTACGTCGCCGCCGTCATCATCGCGCCCCTCGCGCCCCTCGCGCCCCTCGCGCCCCTCGCGCCCGTCGGCGGCGCCATTGGCCGGGCCTTCGCCGGGCACGCGACCTGGGCCGCCTTGCTCGGCGCGCTCGTCGGCTCGCTCCTCGGCCTCCAGCCCATCCTCCAGGCCCGCCATCCCGCCCTGCCCGACGTCGTGTTCGCGCGGCCCGCGCGGCCCGCGCGGCGCGAGTAACAGGGCGCCACGCGCACGCCCCTCAGCCCGCGCGAGCCGCGCCCTGCAACGATAGCGCCTCCTGCCGGCGCTGCAGCTGCCGCATGATCGAGATGATGGCCACCGCCGCCATCGCCGAGAGGAAGAGCGACACCGCGACCACCGCGTTGCCCGTCGCGTCCTCGAACGTGAGCGCGGACTCGACGCCCGCCTGCTCGAGGCTCGCGAACGCGCCGATGCCTACGCCCACCAGCGAGACCACGCCGCTCACCAGATAGAGCGCCCACCAAAGCGGGAACGTGCCGGGCACCGCGCGGCTGCGCCACGACTCGTCACCGACGGCCACGTCGGGGTCGCTCGCGCGCCAGATCTCCGTGAGCGCCTGGTACGGTTTCCACATGCTCGCGAAGGGGATGAACCACCAGCCGACCGCCCACCCCGGTGACGTCGTCAGCGCCTGGCCGCGCAGCGAATGCGCGTTCTTCGAGGCCTGGTGCATCCACACCAGGAAGAGGACGGCGCCGCCCAGGCTCGTCAGCTGCGCCCCGATGCCGAAGAGCCCCATGATGCCGAGGTAGAGAAGGCCCGCCTCGGCGGTCGGCTTGCCCATCGCCATCGTCATCCCGACGGTGATGACCGAGAAGCCGACCGACAGCCCTATCAGCACGGCGGCCGCCGTCGTCTTCCAGCCGAAGCGTTCGTACGTGCCGAGCAGCCCGTACGGCGCGCCTCCGCCATGCGGGTAGTGCTGCTGCGGCGGCGCGTACGGATCATAGGTCATGGGGGGCTTGATGTCGTAACCCGAAGAGCCGCCGTCGCAAGGCAGGTCGCGCTCTTTCATCATTTTCGGGCCCTCAGCTGCCGGATCCCGAGCCCCGTGTGCTTGCGGAGCAGCGTCCCGAGCGTCACGCCCGACTGGTAGCCGACGCTCGCGGCGATCTCGTCGAGCCCGCGTTCGGTGGTCTCGAGCTGATGGATCGCATCCGCGACCCGCAGCTCCTGCACGAACGCCACCGGGGAGCGGCCGAGCGAGTGCCGCACCCGCCGCTCGAGCGTCCGCTCGCTCGCCCCCACCGCCCGCGCCGCGCCCTCCAGCGAGAAGCCCGTGAGGTTGCGCTTCGCCCACGTCTCGAACTTCTCCACGATCGCGTCGGTGTGATCGACGTGGTGGGGCAGGGAATAAGCCGCCTGCGAGGGCCGGCGATCGAACGCGAGATGACGTCCGGTCATGCGCGCCAGCGAAGGGCTGGCGCAACGCACCATCCACAGCGCCAGATCGAGGTGCGCGAGCGCCGCGCCGGCCGTGATGACGCCGCGGCTCTCCACGAGCATCTGCGACTCGTCGAGCTTCACCTTCGGGAAGCGCTCGCGGAACGCGGCGGCAAGCCACCAGGTCGTGGTCGCGGGCTTCGTATCGAGCAGCTTCGCGGCGCCGAGCACGAACGTCGAGGTGCAGGCGCCGGCCACCCGCGTACCGCGCTGCGCCCAGGCGGCGAGCAGCTCCGTGGCCTCGCGCACGTCGGAGCGGGCCAGGGCCACGTCGAGCCCGCTCGCCGACTTCGCGGCCAGCGCCGGCACCACCACGAGATCGGGCGCGCGTCGGGGCAGCTCGGCAACCGGCACCTGCAACCCCTGGCCGGTCGTCACGCGGCGGCGCATGCCGATGCGCGCGACCTCGAACGGCGCCGCCTTCGAGCCCGCCAGCGCGTTCGCCACGGCCAGCGTGTCGCTGATCGCCGCCAGACCGGTGTCGAACACTCCATCGAGGGCGAGCACCGCGATGCGCATGGCGGAAACGATAGCATCGTTGTCGTTTCCGCCACTAGCCAGGGGTCACGGGTGTTCGTACCGTCAGCGCTCTCGAACAACTTCCGAGGAGGCTCACATGGCAACGAAGGTAGCGCTCGTGGTTCGGCTCGTGGCGAAGGCGGGAAAAGAAGAGGAGGTCGGCAAGTTCCTCGCGAGCGCCCAGCCGCTCGCGGAGGGGGAGGCGTTCACGCCGGTGTGGTTCGCGCTGCGTACCGCGCCGAATGTCTTCTACATCGTCGATGCGTTCGCGAACGACGAGGACCGCGGCAAGCACCTCGGCGGCGACATCGCGAAGGCCCTCATGGCGAAGGCCGGCGATCTCTTCTCCGAGCCGCCGGCCATCGAGAAGGCGGACGTGCTCGCGTCCAAGGTGACCGCCTGATCAGGTCGCGTCGACGGGCCTGATCACGCGGCACGGATTGCCGACCGCGAGCATGCCCTCAGGGATGTCCCGCGTGACGACGCTGCCCGCTCCGATCACGGAGCGGGCGCCGATCGTCACGCCGGGGCACACGATGGCGCCGCCGCCCACCCAGACGTCCGAGCCGATCGTGATCGGCTTGCCGAGCTCGTGGGTGCGGCGCAGCGCGGCGTCCATCGGGTGCGTCGCCGTGTAGAGGTGCACGGCAGGGCCCAGCAGGGTGAAGCTGCCGATGGTCACCGGGCAGACGTCGAGCACGACGCAGCCGAAGTTGAAGAACACCTTCTCGCCGAGCTGGATGTTGGCGCCGTAGTCGCACTGGAAGGGCGGCTGCATCCACGCGGTCTCGCCGCCGCTGCCGAGGAGCGCCACGAGGATGCGCCTCCGCTCCGATCCCGCGCTGTCGTCCTCCCCGGTCGCAGCGAGCGCGCGACAGAGGTCGCGCGCGTGCGCCCGCAGGCGAACGAGCTCGGGATCGACGGGGTCGTAGAGCGCTCCGGCCAGCATCTTCTCGCGTTCGGACATGGCCGAAGCATGCCTCGGCTCGGTCGGCGTGGATCCTGGAACGTGCAACCGCGACCCGATGGGCGCTGAGCTCACCGCCCGCAGGCCCGCGATCGACTGGATTTCTCTAATGTGCAACGGCGGCATGCCACGTGTGTGTACGCCGCCACGCGGGCCTTGGCCGCGGCCGGTCTCGGCGACTGTCGGAAGGGCTCTTTTTGTCGTCCTGCCCGTGAACCGGCATCCACTACGGACGCGCGAGCCGCGCAGCCTTCCCGGAATTGTCGGGCTTTCTGCGCGGGCCGCGCGTGGCGCGATCCCTGCTCCGATGGCGCGCCTAGCCATGCGCCTTACATCCTTCCTCTTTGCTTCGCCGCTCCTCCTCGTCGCCACCGTCGCCTCGGCGCAGACGCCGAGCACGCCTCCTCCCGGCAGCGCCGTCGCGCCGTTGCCTCCGCCCGCAGCGCCCGTAGCGCCGCCGCTCGCCGTCGTCGTTCGTGAGGCGCCGCCGCCCGTCGAGGCGGTCGCGAAGCCGAAGGAGGTGGAGGAGGAGGATCGCACGGTCTACCTCTCGATCTCGCCGCTGCACCTCCTCGGGCCGATCGTCGAGCTCACAGGGGAGATCCGTCTGCACCGCCACATCGGCGTCGCCGCCATCGGCGGTTACGGCTCGATCAAGGTCGATGGCTTGCGCCCCTTCAAGGTCTGGGAGGCCGGCGGTCAGTTCGTCGGCTATCCGGTCGGCCACTTCGATCACGGCATGCAGGTCGGCCTCGAGGTCCTTTACGCCGGCGTGTCCACCGACACGAACATCAAGGTGAGCTCCGCGACGGCGAACGGCCTCGCGACGGGCCCCTTCATCGGTTACAAACTCGCCACGCGCGTCGGCTTCTCTTTCAACATCCAGGGCGGAGTCGAGTACGTGTTCGCGCGCGCGGACGCAAAATCGCCGAGCGGGAACACGACCGCCACCGCCGCGCAGTCGAGCATCATCCCGCTGCTGAACCTCCAGGCGGGCTGGTCGTTCTAGCTCGCCTCAGGGCGTGCCGGCCCGCGCTGCCGTCGCGCCCGCGGGCGGCGGCGCCTCCCAGCGCGTCTTCAGGTAGGGGTACATCGTCTCGCCCATCGCGGTGATCTGCTTGATGTGATCGCCGGCGGTGACGCCCTGGTAGCCCTTCACGTGGAAGGCGCCGCGATCGACCGCGTAGGTCTCGTGCATGTTCTTCGGGCCCACGAGCTTCGAGGGCGTCTTCGGGCTCGACGTCAGCTCGAGGAGCTTCGCCGCGGTCTCCTCGGTGCTCGCGTAGTCGACGGTCGGGATCGAGCTGTGCGTGATGGTGAACAGCTTCTCGCTCTTGGTCGCCGCCTCGGCGAGGGTCACGAAGCGCTCGATCGACGGGCCGTTCACGGTGCGCTTCTTCAGGTTGCTCAGCGACGTGAAGAAGCCGTCCGCCACGATCACGGCGTCGACGCGCTCGGCGCTCGCCGGATCGCTCATGATCTTCGCCACCGAGACGAACCCGGCGCTCCACGCCGAGAGCGCGATGCGACCGAGCTTCGCGTTCTGCGCGCGCCCGCTCTTGTCGATCTCCTCCTGCGTGTCGGCGAGGAGGTTCTGGAACGACTGCGGATCGCGGAACGCGTTCGCGTAGAGGTCGGTGCTCACGCCGAGGTTGATGCTCACCACCGCCGCGGTTATCTGCGAGCGATCGAGGTTGCCCTCCTGTAATTTTCCGAGCCCATGGAAATGTACGATGAGGTCGTAGGTGCCGCGGCGCGGCGTGAACCAGGTCGGCAGATAGAGCTCGCCGCGATGCGCGAGCTTCGCGCGGTAGGGAGCCGTGCTCTCGAAGCGCTTCGGCGTCTCGACGACCGGCTCACGCGCGTGCGCGTCGCTCCTGTCGGCGCTGCGGGCGGGGCTCGGCGGATGGTCGTTGGAGCACGCCGTCACGAGCGCCGCGCATGTGCAAAGTACAAGCACACGGCAGTCTTGCAGCCTCACGCGATGCCTCGAAAACATGCTTTCATTCATCGCACCTGCGCGCTGATTCGTGCGGGCCGCAGGGGTGAGTGACCAGCGCCTCACCTCCCGACCACGCGTGCGCGCTCCCGGATCAAATTCTGCCGGAAGTCTGGAGCAGATCAAGTTCGCTGCGTGTGGGCATCACCTTTGCGTGTGGCCATTCCGTCGACCGGCTCGGGTTGGCAGCTCGCTCTCCACCGCCTACACACGGGCACTCACACCTGAGTCCCGCCTCCAGAGAGAATGCATGCCCCAGCCGAAGAGTCCTCCGCCGCGCCCCCCGCTCCCGCCGATGGCACCTCACGTGCCCTCCTCGCCTCATTCACGCCAGGTCTCCGGCATCGCGCCGCGGCCCGCTTACTCGCCGCTCCCGCCGGCCGTGCCGCCGCCGCCGCCGATGCCCACCGGGATGTCCTCGTTCGCGTCCTCGTGCGCGCCGCCCGGCAGCGCGCCCATCCCGCACGAGGATACCGCGCAGACCTCCGAGGTCCGTCCGCCCGCGCAGACCATCCACACCGTCCGCCAGCTGATCGAGACCTTCTCGATCCCACGCCTCACCTTGCAGGTCGAGCGCGAGGGCGGCATCGGCACCCAGCGCGCGGTCGTGCACGACGGTGACGTCTGCAAGATCGGCTCGCATGCCTCGAACGACGTCGTGCTGCGCGACCCGATGGTGTCGCGCTTCCATTGCCGCCTCGTTCGCGAGAACGGCCAATGGACGTTGCGCGACTCCGGCTCGATGAACGGCACCACGCTCAACGGAGTGCGCCTCCGCGACGGCGACGTCGGCACCGAAGGCGTGCTCTCGATCGGCGACTCGATCGTCCGCGTTCGCTCCGGCGCTCCCGCGAAGGAAGACTTCGTCCCGATGATGCCGTCGTTCGGCGCGCTCGTCGGAACGAGCCTGCCGATGCGCCGCATGTTCGCGCTCCTCGACAAGATCGCGCAGAGCGACATCAACGTGCTCATCGAGGGCGAGAGCGGCACCGGCAAGGAGCTCGTCGCCACCGAGATCATGCAGCGCAGCGCGCGCGCGGAGAAGCCCTTCGTGGTCGTCGACTGCGGTGCCATCAGCCCGAACCTCGTCGAGAGTGAGCTCTTCGGACACGTCCGCGGCGCCTTCACCGGAGCCGATCGCGATCGCGTCGGCGCATTCGAAGCGGCCGACGGCGGCACCGTGTTCCTCGACGAGATCGGCGAGCTGCCCCTCGAGCTTCAGCCGAAGCTACTGCGCGCCCTCGAGGCGCGCGAGATCCGACGCGTCGGCGAGACCAAGCCTCGCCGCGTGAACGTCCGCGTCATCTCGGCGACGAACCGTGATCTCGAGCGCGAGGTCAACAAGGGCCGCTTCCGCGAGGACCTGTATTTCCGTCTCGCCGTCATCAGCACGCGCGTCCCGCCGCTCCGCGAGCGCCTCGACGACCTCCTCATCCTGATCCGCACCTTCCTCTCGCACCTGGGCGTCGCCGAGGAAGAGCGCCTCTTCCCCTCGAGCGTTCTCCAGGAGATGTCGAAGCACGACTGGCCGGGCAACGTCCGCGAGCTACGCAACTACGTCGAGCGCAGCGTCGTGCTTCAGTCCGCGAACCTCACACTTCGCCGCGGCGCCGGTGGCGTCACGTCCACGCAAGGCCCTGCCAACGGGATCGATCTCTCGGTGCCGTTCCGCCTCGCGAAGGACGCCGTCATCGACTCCTTCGAGCGCTCCTACCTCTCGCAGCTCCTCGAGGCGGCGGGCGGCAACATGAGCAAGGCGGCTCGCATGGCCGGCATGGACCGCATGTACCTCCACCGCCTCGTGCAAAAGCACGGCCTCCGCGGCGGGAAGGGTGACTCGATCAAGCCGTCACCGTTTGGCTCCGCGGCGGGCGGCAATCGAAACGACTAGCGCGAGGTCGTCCTTGCCGATCTCGCCGGTCACGACGAGCGCGACGAGATAAGCGATGACGACGCCCGCCGCGACGACGGGAGTCAGCAGCTTCGAGAACATCGGCATCACGCCACCGAGCGCGAACGCGCCCCCAACGCACAGCCCGACGCGGAGCGCGGTCTTGAGCGGAACGAACGCGCCGGCGATCTTGCGCACCGTCACGACGCCCGCCACGAGCGCACATACGAGCGCCATCGTGGTCGCCCCGGCGGTCGCGAGGAGCTGCTTCTCCCCGAACGGAGCGAGCGGAATCACGATCGAGCACGTGCCCACGAGCAACGCCAGCGCCACCGCGGTGACGGCCATCGCTGCGCGCTCGCGTCCTAGGCTCACGAGCACGGTCGTCGACAGGCCGAGGATCGCGAAAGCCGCCTGACCGAGCGCGAGCAGGCTCAACGTGCTGGCGCCGCGCGCCGCGAAGAGCGGCCCGTAGGCGAGGTTCAGCAGCGAAGCGGGCATGGCGAGTACGACCACCACGAGCAGACCTCCGACGATGGCGCCGATCCGGCAGCCTCGGCGAACCAGAGCCGCCACGCGCTCGCCGATCCCCTCCTCGGCCTTCGCGCGCGCCACCATCGGGAAGAGGACCTGCGTGACGCTGAAGAGCATCTGGTAGGGGAGAAAGGCGAACAGCTGACACGCGCGGTACACGGCTACCCACTTGTCCGCCGAGCGCGCCGTCGCGTCGGCGGGCGCGCCTTCCAGGGCGGTGCGCGCGGCTTCGGCAGCGACGGCCGCGGGAGCGGCGACGTAGTGACCGAGCAGCATGATGTCGGCCTGCATGAGGCCGTTTGTGAACAGCTGCGCAATCATGATCGGGACGATCAGCGCGAGGTAGACACGTACGGTCGGAACACCGGTCGGCTGCGTGCCCGAAAAGGACCGTCCCGTGCCCGTCCAGCGCAGAGCGACGGTAATCACGCCGATCGCGGCGAGGACGGCGCCGATGGTGGCGCCGAGGAGCCCGCCCGACGTCCCGAGCGCCACGGCGATCGCCCCGCCGCGCGTCGCGAACAGGTAACCGATGCCGAGAAAGGCGATCGTCCGCAGCGTCGCCGCGAGGACATCGAGCGACGCTTGCCGCGTGAACTGGCCTCGTCCGTTGAGGTAACCGACGAGCGGCGCGTAGACGCCGTAGATGAAGAGCACGCCAGTCATCGCGAGCAATGGCGCCAGCACGGCCGGGCGGTGCTGATACCAGGCGTAGATCGGCGCGCCGATGGCGAGGACGATCGCGGCGAGCACCGCGACGACGATGTGGACGCGCAGCGTCGCGCGCAGAGCTTCGCGCTCCGACGTGCCGGCGCCGGCTACGGTCCGGCTCACGCCCTGAGTGGAGCTCGCGACGATCACGTTGTTGAGGACGTTGGTGGGCGCGAGCACGAGGGCGAGCGCGCCATAGTCGGCCTGGCCGATTGCCACCGGGAGCAGCGCTTGCTGGAGGAGCCCGGTCGCGATGAAGAAGACCTTCGCGCCGAGCACGGCCAGGCCGCCGCGCCCGGCGGTGCGTGCCTGATCGGGGGCGCCTTCGACCTGCTTTTGCGGTTCTGTCATGTCCGTCTTCAGCGCGCCGGCCTGAGGGCGACGGGACGCTGGGGCAGCTCGATCAAGCGGCTCGTCATCTCATGCAGATTGCACGTACCCGGCTCACGCTCGAAGACGTGAACCGGAAAGCCACCGGAGCCGCGGCGACCGTCGCCGACGTAGAGGGAGTCGCCACGCCACGCGAGCGCCTGGAGGTCGTAGCCCGGCGTGGGCCCGAGCACCGGAGTCATAGGGCCGCTCAGCACCTTCCCGGTGACCGGGTCGAACGTGACGAGCGAAGTGGGGTTCACGGTCGGCTTCGGCCCGGCCACTATGGCCGCACCGCATCCGTCGGTCACCGCGATCTCCGCGACACTTCCGCCGAGGTCGTGCTCCCTCACGAGGAGTCGCGTCGTCGACGTCGCCGTGTCGAAACGCTCGATGCCGGCAGCCTGCTCGTCGGCAACATCGAAGTTTCCGGGAACCGCGAGGAAGAGCCCGCCCGCGTGCTCCACCATCGAGTTGAACG
>Ga0123336_10003028_pt1 | contig 14306 bp, 9 predicted proteins | sample SSSSmetaG_FD_96466 | JGI IMG/M metagenome (GOLD analysis project Ga0123336, IMG submission 96466) | Glacier valley bacterial and archeal communities from Borup Fiord, Nunavut, Canada, to study Microbial Dark Matter (Phase II) - ​SSSS metaG | ecosystem: Environmental > Aquatic > Freshwater > Ice... | reverse complement strand
TGTGCTGTTCCAGCCGCATCGGTTTACGCGGACGCGGGACCTGATGACGGAGTTTGCGGGCGCGTTTGGGGATGCGGATACGGTGCAGGTGCTGGATATCTATGCGGCCAGCGAGGAGCCGATTCCTGGGGTCGACGGGCAGGCGCTGGTGAAGGCAATTGGGCGACATGAAATGGCGTATGCGGGTTCGATGGGCGAGGGGGTTGCCCGGCTGGTGAAGGAGGCCAAGGATGGGGATGTGATTGTGACGCTGGGGGCGGGGAGTGTTTCGCTGGCGGGGGGGATGTTGCTGGAGGGGCTTAAGGCTTAACACGGAGGGCACGGACGGGCACGGCTTATAGCGGATAAAGACAGGCAACGGCGTGTAGCGATGGTTTCATTCCCACCCTTCGCGGTGGGGCTTCGAAGGATGGGGCACCCGGGAATTTTGGATGGGTGGGGCAAGGGCAAGGGCAAGGGCGACCGCAAGAGCAAGAGCAAAGGCAAAGGCGAAATGCGGGGGTTCTTCGCTTCGCACAGAATGACGGCTCTTAGCGAGGGTGGGCGGAGTGGTGGGTTTGGGTGACGCTAAGGTTGTAGGGGTGGGTGTGGGGTTATGGGTTTGGTGCGTGGTGGACGGGGTACGCTTAGGAGATGAAAGTCGTGCGGATGGTGTGTGCGCGCTATAGTCGGAGAGGCGATTCTCGCGGCCTTGCTCGGGCGTGCGGACAAATAAAGACCTCTCGGAGGGTGGTGCAACGGTGCTAGACGCGCCTGAGGAGAGGTATGCCTCGCGGCGGGGCGGGCGTTCGGGGGACGGCGGGGATGGTGTGCCGGTGCCGCGGCGGCGTCGTGCGCCAGGCTTGGGTTCTGGAGGCGGCGCGGGCGAGTATGGGCGGGACTTCGCGGAGGACTTTTCTGATGATTTTGAGGATGATCCGCTGGGCGCGGGCCGAGGCCGGGGCGGCGGGGTAAGGGTGCGCCTGCGGGGTTTGCCGGGGACGAAGTGGGGTCGGATTCTTGGGATTGGCGCCGTGCTGCTGCTGCTGGGGCTTTGCGTGGGCGTGGTGCTGGTGGCGCGGGATGCGGTGATGCATGATGAGCGGTTTGTGATTGAGGACTCGGCCGCAGTAGAGGTAGAGGGGAACAACCACGTGTCGCGGACGCAGCTGCTGAGCATCTTCGGGGAAGATGTGGAGCGGAATATCTTTACGGTGTCGCTGGCGGAGCGGCGGGCGCGACTGGAGCAGTTGCCCTGGGTGAAGCATGCGACGGTGATGCGGCTGCTGCCGAACCGTTTGCGGGTGCAGATTGAGGAGCGGGTTCCGGTGGCGTTTGTGCGGCAGGGGAGCCATATCGGGTTGGCGGATGCGAGTGGAGTGCTGCTGGATATGCCCCCGGATAAGGTGGGGAGTGGGCATTATTCTTTTCCGGTGGTGACGGGGATTTCGGCGGATGATCCGCTTTCGACGCGGGCGGCGCGGATGAAGATCTACCAGCGGTTTACGGGGGAGCTGGATGGTTCGGGCGAGAAGGTTTCGGACAAGCTGAGCGAGGTGGACTTGACGAACCCGGAGGATGTGAGGGCGCTGGTGCCGGATTCGACTTCAGCGGTGCTGGTGCATTTTGGGGATGAGAGTTTTCTGGAGCGGTACAGGAAGTACCAGGAGCACCTGGCGGAGTGGCGGGCGCAGTATCCGCGGCTGAGCTCTGTGGATATGCGGTACGAGCGGCAGGTGGTGCTGGAGATGCAGCGGGGCGCGGGGACTGCTGCTGCCGGTGCTGGTGCTGCTGCGAGTGGGGCGACTGGTGCAGCCAATGGGCCGGCGGTATCGGGTGGTGGTGTGACGAAGCCGAAGGCTGCGAGTATTTCTGCTAAGCCGGGCGCGGCGAAGGCTGGTAGGGCGAAGGCTGGTAGGGCGAAGGCTGGTGGGGCGAAGGCTGTTGCTGCGAAGGTTGGTGCGGCGAATGCTGGTGCGGCGAAGGCCGGTACTGCGAAGACTGCAGGAGGTAAGGCGGTGGTGAAGAAGGTTCAGGTTGGCAAGGCGGCGGCTGCGAAGCCGAAGGCGAAGGCTATTGTGAAGGCTAGACCGGGTGAAGTGACTTATCATCCGCCGCGGGTGGTGCAGCGATGAATCCGAAGCAGAACCATTTGATTACGGTGCTGGATGCCGGGAGTACGAAGTGCGCGGTGCTGGTGGCCGAGGTGCAGGATGGCGTGCTGCGTTATCGGGGGCATGGGATTGAGCCGTCGAAAGGGATGCGCAAGGGCTTGATTGCGGAGTTGGGGCCGGCGGCGGAGGCGATCAATCGCGCGGCGTTGACGGCGGAGCGCGTGGCGAAGCAGGGGATTGAGACGGCTGTGGTGGGGATTGGCGGGACGCATGTGCGGGGGATCAACTCGCGTGGCGGAATCAGCATGGGCAACCGGATGCGCGAGATTACGCGTGAAGAGGTGAAGGCTGCGGTGGACCGAGCGCGGAGCATTGCGCTGCCGCCGGACCGCGAAGTATTGCACCTGTTGCCGCAGGAGTTCATCCTGGATGACCAGGCGGGGATCCATGATCCGGTGGGGATGGTGGGGAATCGGCTGGAGGTGAATCTGCACTTGTCGACGTGCTCGGGTGGTGTAGCGCAGAGCGTGATTACTTGTGCGAATCGTGCGGGGCTGGAGGTGCAGGACACGGTGTATGAGGGGATTGCCGCGGCGGAGGCTGTGCTGAGCGCGGATGAGCGCGAGCTGGGTGTGTGCATGGCGGATATCGGGTCGAGCACGACGGAGCTGGCGGTGTTCTTCGAGGGGTCGATTGCCCACACGGCGGTGCTACCGATTGGTGGCGACCACTTTACGAATGACCTTGCGGTTGGTCTGCATGTGACGGTGGAAGAGGCGGAGCAACTGAAGAAGATGTATGGGCACTGCGTGGTGACGGCGGTTCCTCAGTTGAACGAGATTGAGGTGGGAGGAAATCTTGCGCTGGGTGGAGGACATGCGGCGCGGGTGATTCGGCAGAGATTTCTGGCGGAGATTCTGGAGCCTAGGGCGCGGGAGCTGTTCACGATGCTGCGCGACAATCTGCGGCAGGGTGGTGTGCTGGAGGCGCTGGGCGCAGGATGCGTGTTTACCGGTGGCGGCTCGCGGATGGCGGGATTGCTGGATAATGCGGAGAGCTTGCTGCGCGTGCCGGCGCGGATTGGGTATCCGGTGCCGCTGTCGCGGATGCCGGAGGAGCTGGCGCAGCCGGAGTACGCGGCTGCGATTGGGATGCTGCTGTATACGCATCGGACGCAGGTTCGGCGAGCGAGCGAAGAGCAGGGGCTACGGGCCAAGTTGAAGGCGATTTTTGCCGGGAGCTTCTGACACTGTTTGCTTTGTCGTGAAAGATTGATTTCGTTCGTGCAAAACCACTTTCAGATATGAGGCCGTCAGGGATGCGACTTTTACTTCGCCGATTTGTGACGTTGGGGTGTGCTGCTGGTTTGAGTGTTGCTTCAACGCTCGGGCAGAATACGGGCGGTGGTGGGGACGAAATGAAGGTGAAGCCACCGAGCTGGGCGTATCCGTTGGGTGCTTCCGCGCCGCAGGCTTTCAGGAAAGAGGACGGCAAGCCGTTGCAGGCTGAGGGAAGCAAACTGAGTTACACGCGGGCCGAGATTGCGGACCTGATGCGGGTCGCGGACTGGTTTCCGGAGGCGCATCCTGCAATGCCGGGAATAGTGGCGAAGGGCCGTGCGCCTGGGGTATATGCGTGTGCTTATTGCCATCTGCCGAATGGGCTGGGGCGGCCGGAGAACGCGAGTATCGCTGGGCTACCGGTGGAGTACATCGTGCAGCAGGTGGCGGATTTCAAGAGCGGTTCGCGCAGGAGTTCGGAGCCGCGGTTTGCTTCGGTGAATTACATGGTTGCGCTCTCCCATGAGGTGACGGCGGACGAGGTGCGTGTTGCCGCCGGGTATTTTTCGTCTTTGAAGGCGACGCCGTGGATTCGTGTGGTGGAGGCTGACGAGGTTCCGAAGACGCGGATTGCAGGAATGATGCTGGTGCTTGCAGAGAGCGGCGGAACAGAGGCTATCGGGCAGCGCGTGATTGAAGTGCCTGAAGATCCGGAGCAGACGGAGTTGCGCAATGCAAGGTCGGGGTTTGTGGCGTATGTCCCGAAGGGAAGCCTGGAGCGGGGCGGCGCGCTGGTGAAGACGGGGGGCGACGGGATGACGCTGGCGTGTGGGATGTGCCATGGGGCGACGCTGCAAGGGATGGGCAAGGCTCCTTCGATTGCGGGGCGTTCGCCGAGCCAAATGGCGCGACAGATGATCGATATTAAGAATGGCGTGCGGAATGGTGCGGGTGCTGCCTTGATGAAGTCGGTAGTGGCGCAGTTGACGATGGACGATATTGTTGCGATCACGGGTTATCTGGCTTCGTTGAAGCCTTGAGTTGGCGTGAATGCAAAATAAGAGTATGAGCAAAGTCGTAACGGGGATACGAGGGATCAGGGCGGGATAGGGGTCTTCTGGATAGGGTCGTGGAGACTGGCGGAGGTTGGGTCAGGCGATGGGGAGTTTTTGGGTGGTGTTGATGGCTTTCCAGGGGTTTTGTTTGAGCCGCGGCTTCCAGGTGGGGAAGTCGGTGATGTGGAACTGTGGGTGGTCGGGGAGTTTGAGATCGGACCAGGGAATGGGCATGGAGACGGGTGCTCCGGCGCGGGCGCGGGGGGAGTAAGGGGCGACGGCGGTGGCGCCGCGCTCGTTGCGGAGATAGTCGATGAAGATGCGGTCTTTACGTGCGGCTTTGCTCATCTTGGTGAGGTAGAGGGTGGGTTGCTGCTGCTCCATGGCGAGCGCAAAGGTGTGGGCGAAGTGCTTGACGGTGGGCCAGTCGTGGATGGGAGCGATGGGAATGACGATGTGGAGGCCTTTGCCGCCGGTGGTCTTGAGGAAGGATTTGAGGCGGAGAGACTGGAGCTGTTTGCGGACGTCTGCGGCGCTGTCGGCGAGGGTGCGCCAGGAGATGGCGGGGTCGGGATCGAGGTCGATGATGATGCGGTTGGGGTGCTCGAGGTCGTCGTTAGTGGAGCCCCAGGGATGAACTTCGAGGACGCCCATCTGGGCTAGGCCGGCGAGAGCTTCGGGGGTGGAGAGGGTAATGTAGGGCTCGGAAGTGCCGGTCTTTTTGTCGGGGACGTCGATGGAGGAGACGCCGGGTGGCAGGGTCTTGGTGGTGTGCTTCTGGAAGAAGCAGGGTTTTGTGGAGCCCTCGGGGCAGCGGACCAGAGAGAGTGGGCGATTGGCGATGTGCGGGAGCATGTAGGAGGCGATGGCCCAGTAGTAGTCGGCGAGTTGCTGCTTGGTGAGCTGGGATTCGGGGTCGAGGATTTTTTCTGGGTGGGTGAGGCGGACGGGGGCCATTGTGGGTTGTGGGTTGCTGGTTTGCTTTGCAGCGAGTGAAGGCTTCGTCGTGTGGGAGGCGCGTTGGGTTTTGGGTGCGGGGGCTTGTTCGGGTGTTGCTGGTTCGAGGGTTACTTCGGCTGCGGGTTTGTCTTCGCGGAGACCTTTGAATGAGGCTTGGCGGACGAGGTGGTCGGAGGTCCAGGTGGCGAAGCGGACCTGGGCTACGAGGGTGGGTTTGACCCAGATGGCATCGCGACGGGCTTCGGTGGGTGGGTTGAGGAAGTGGGATTTGGTGGTGCGGATTTTTTCGAGGTGATCGCGCATGAGGCGGTGCGTTTTTTGGGTGAAGCCGGTGCCTGTGCGTCCGGCGTAGATGAGGCTTTTGTTGGCGTCATAGTAGCCGAGCAGGAGCGCGCCTATGCCGTGGATGCCGGAGTGGCCTTTTGCGGGGAGGGTGAAGCCGCCGATGACGAACTCCTGCTCGCGGATGCATTTGAGCTTGAGCCAACTACTGGTGCGGCCGGAGACGTATTTGCTGTCGGCGCGTTTGGAGATGATGCCTTCGGCGTGGAGATCGCAGGCGTTCTGGAAGATTGTTGCGGCATCGGTGTCGAGGTGGAATTCTGCTCCCATGTGCTCGCTGATGCGGATGGTTTCGGGGGCGTTGGTGAGGAGCTGGGCGAGGAGGGCTTTGCGTTCGACGAGGGGTAGGTTGCGGAGGTTGTGGCCGTTGAGGTGGAGGAGGTCGAAGGCGAAGTAGGTGAGGGGATGCTTGTCGCCATTTTCGAAGGCGGCCTGGAGGTTGGCGAAGCTGGTGTTGCCGTCGGGGGAGAGGACGACGACCTCGCCGTCGAGGAGGGCTGACTCGGCGGGGAGAGACTGGAGGGCCGTGGCAAGAGGCTTCATGCGGTGGGTCCAGTCGAGGCCGCTGCGGGTGAGGAGTTGGACTTTGTTGCCGTGCTTGCGGGCCTGGATGCGGTAGCCGTCGAGCTTGAGCTCGTGGAGCCAGCCGGAGGTCTTGGTGGGGGTGGTGGCGGTGTCGGCGAGTTGCGGGGGAATGAAGGTGGGGAGAGATTCTGCGGGGACTTTGGAGAGTTCTGGGGTGAAGGGGGTTGGGTTGGGAGTCTGAGTTCCCATCCTTCGGGGTGAGGTTGCGAAGGATGGGGCACCCAAGATTTTTTTTGTGGAGGACTGGTCGGGTTGGCGGTGCCATGCGTTGCCGGTGGCTGTGTCCTTGGAGTTCCAGACGTGGTCTTCGCTGGCGGCGATTTGTTCGAGGGAGCGATTGGTGACTACGGAGTTGGGCTCGGACTCGGTGATGGGTTTTTTGGTGGGGGGCTGCTCGAAGTCGTCGTGCTCCTTGATGAGGAGCCAGTTGGGTTTCTTCTCGCTGGCAGCTTTGCCACCCATGCGGACGAGGGCCCAGTTGCCCTTCATCTTAGTGCCGTACATGGTGAACTTGAGGGAGCCGGTTCGGAGGCCTTCGTTTACGTCGGTGTGGCCGGGCTGGGGTTCCCAGGTGCCCTGATCCCAGAGCATGACGGTGCCTCCGCCATACTGGCCGGCGGGGATGATGCCTTCGAAGCCGCCGTACTCCATGGGGTGATCTTCGACCTGGACGGCGAGGCGTTTGTCGGCGGTGACGTAGCTGGGGCCCTTGGCGCAGGCCCAGCTTTTGAGGACGCCATTCCAGCCGAGGCGGAAGTCGTAGTGGAGGTGGGAGGCGGCGTGTTTCTGGATGACGAACGGGTACTGCGTACGGCGGACTTTTGGATTGTCTTTGGTGCTCTTCCCTGATGGCTCGGCGGTGATGTTGAAGTCGCGCATCTCGCGGTAGTGGGCCAGCTGCTCGTCGATTGCGTTGGAGGCGGCATTGGAGGCGGCGGCGGGCGTGGCGGCTTTGGAGCGTGTGATTGTTTTCGTGGCTTTGGCGGGGGTGCGTTTTTTGGTGGCCATGGCTTAGGCGGACTTCCGCTTGGATTTCGTGGCTTTGGCGGGTGGGGTTTTGGTGGCGGACTTGACGAGGGTCATGCCCTTCTTGGCTGGCTCGTGTTTTGTGTCGGGTTTGGCTTTTGTCTCAGAGGATTTTGATTCAGACTTTGCGTCGCCGCCCTGGACGCTCCTGCGGAGGGCGTCCATGAGGTTGATGACTTTGCCGGATTTGGGGGCGGGTTCGTCGCGAGGGATGGGGGCGTTGTTGACCTTGGCTTCGACCATCTCGCGGAGTGCGGCTTCGTACTCGTCCTTGAATTTTTCGGGGGCGAATTTGGCTGCTTTGCGCTTGATGAGCTCCTTGGCGAGGGCGAGTTGGCCTTCGTCGACGCTGACCTTCTTGATGTCGGAGAAGTAGTCGGCTGGGTCGCGAAGCTCTTCCGCGTAGCGCATGGTGTAGGCCATCATGCCGGGTAGGCTTTCGTCGTCAGGGACGGAGATGGCGACGAGGTGTTCGCGGCCGCCGAAGGCGATCTTGCCGAGGGCTACCTTTTTGGTGGTGAGGAGGGCTTTGCGGACGACGGCGAAGGCTTCGGCCTGGATGGCGTTTTCGGGTGCGACGAAGTAGGGCTTCTCGAAGAAGGTGGGAGGGATTTCGTCGATGTCGACGAATTGAGTGATCTCGAGAGCGTGGCGGGAAGGGATACGGAGGTGCTCGACCTCTTCGGGCTCAATGGTGACGTACTCGCCTTTGCGGTACTCGTAACCTTTGACGATGTCATCCTTCTCGACGGGGCCGGCGTCGGGGTCGGAGGCGGCGACCTTCTGGTGCTTGATGCGTTCGCCGGATTTGCGGCTTAGTTGATGGAGGTGGATCTCACTCTTGGCTTCGGTGGCGGGGAAGAGCTTGATGCCGAAGGAGACGAGTGAAATCTTCAGTTGTCCAGACCAGTAAGGGCGTGCCATGGGGATTCTCCAGAAGTAGTTGGAGGGGAAAAGTGGGCGGGAAGATGCTTCCTGCGTGCGAAGAGGAGGCACGAAGTTTGAGTGTCGTCCAGATGGCTTTGTGGGAGCACTGTGAATTTCTGAACCAACGGTGGTACAGGTGGTGGATAACTGGGGTGCGGGATTGGGTGGTTGATGGGATGATTATCATGAGAACGTTGATATTTCCCCCGGAGTTTTGCTGCCATGTCGAATCTGCCTGACGATTTACGTATTCACTATCACGATGAGATGCCGCGAGGTGCGCGGATCAAGGTGATTGGTGTGGGTGGCGGCGGCAACAATGCGGTGAATCGCATGATCGCGGCGAACGTGGTGGGCGTGGAGTTTATCGCGGCGAACACGGATGTGCAGGCGCTGCAGGTATCGAATGCACCGGTGAAGCTGCAGCTGGGTGTGAAGCTGACGAGCGGGCTGGGCGCGGGTGCGAATCCGGATGTGGGCCGACGTGCGGCGCTGGAGGATTCGGAGAAGATTATCGAGGCGCTGGAAGGCGCGGACATGGTGTTTGTGACGGCGGGGCTGGGCGGCGGTACGGGAACGGGTGCTGCCCCCGTGATTGCGAGCCTGGCGAGTGAGATGGGGGCACTGACGGTGGCGGTGGTAACGCGGCCATTTGCTTTTGAAGGCAAACGCCGGATGATGCAGGCTGAGCGCGGGATGCAGGAGCTGCTGGAGTCGGTCGATACGGTGATCGTGATTCCGAATGAGAAGCTGCTGGCGGTGGCGAAGGATGCGGGATTCTTCGAGAGCTTCCGGATTGCGGACGATGTGCTGCGGCAGGGTGTGCAGGGGATTTCGGACATCATCACGATTCCTGGTGTGATCAATCGCGACTTCGCCGACGTGAAGACGACGATGGCGGGGATGGGCTATGCGGTGATGGGGACGGCGATGCGTTCGGGCAGCAACCGTGCGGTGGATGCGGCGATGGCTGCGATGGCTTCGCCGCTGCTGGAGGCTGGAGCGATTGACGGTGCACGCGGGATTCTAATCAACATTACGGGCTCGAGCACGCTGAAGCTGAGCGAGGTGAATGAGGCTTCGAGCATTATCCAGAATGCGGCGCATGAGGATGCGAACATCATCTTCGGCGCGGTGCTGGATGAGACGATGGGTGACGAAGTGAAGATCACAGTGATTGCGACGGGCTTCAAGCAGGAGATGCCGGAGCGGCGTGAGCGGATGCTGAACGAGACGCTGGTGCCTACGTTGCGGTATGACGCGGTGCCGATCAAGCGGCGGGAGCCGGTGCGTTCTGCTCCGGTGGCCGAGGTGGTGGAAGCGGCTGTGGCCGAGGCTCCGGTGGCGGAGGTAGTGCGGGCTCCGATTGTCGCGGCTGCGCCGGTTATTGCGGCGGTTCCGGTTGTGGTGGCTACGCCTGAGCCTCCGGCGGAGCTGGTGCCGGTACCGGCGTCGGTGTTTGATGATGATTTTTTCCGGGTTCCGCGTTCGCGGCGGGTGGAGATGGTGGATGCTCCGGCGGAGTCGGAGACGATTGGCGCACGGCTGACGGAGGCGACGCAGCGACGGGTGGTTCCGGCGGATGCGAGCCCAATGGGTGCGACACACGTCCAACGGATAGAGGAGGTTCCGGCAGTTGCGGAGCCGGTGGTTCGGGCAACTGCATTCGGCGGGGCGGTGGCAAGCCACGCTGATCAGGGCGAGCCAGATGAGTTGGATATTCCGGCGTTTTTGCGGCGCGGGAACTAGGGGGAATGACCCCAGTGGGGGAGTAAGAGAACGAAAGTGGCACGGCGGGATCGAGAGCCGAGGCGTTGAATTGAGGCCATAGATCTTACTTAGGGGCTGCATCGACTAGACGGGCCAGGAGTCTTGCATTGATTGAAATTTCCTTGAAGTTTTTTTCTGCGTCGCGCGTGTTGGGATACCTAATTTTGTGCGTGGGCATAGCGGTCTGTGTGAGCCCTGCTGGCGCGGTCGTGAAGAAGCATCACGCGGCGACTGGGGCGAAGAGGGCCGTGGTGAGCACGAAAGCGCACAAAGCTGTCGCTGCTCGCAAGAAGGCTGTGGGTGCCTCTGGTGCGGTAGGGAAGCGCAAAGCTGGTACGAGGGCTGTGAGTACGCGTGTGGGACATGGCCGCGGAGCTCATGCAGTGCTGGCGGTGAGGCGGACGCGGCGATTTACCGAGCGATTTACGGCGAGCTCGTTTGCCGACAATTTGACGCTGGGTGATGTGACCGAAGGCGAAGACCCGGTGGTGCGCGAGGCGGCGATCCAGGCGCTGGGGAATATGAACGGGACGGCGATCGCGATCAACCCGGCGAATGGGCGGATCCTGGCGATGGTGAACCAGAAGCTGGCGCTCTCGCATGGGGCGGAGCCGTGTTCGACGATTAAGTTGACGGTGGCGTTGGCGGCGTTGGAAGAGGGATTGGTGAAGCGGGATACGCCTGTTAATCTGGGCGGGGGGTACCATATGACGCTGACGGAGGCGCTGGCGCACTCGAACAACTTGTACTTCGAGACGCTGGGGCGGTCGCTGGGGTTTGAACGCGTGAAACACTATGCGAACCAATTTGGACTAGGAGAGCTGGCGGGGTACAAGATTCAAGGGGAGCAGCTGGGGACGTATCCGGATGAAGAGCTGCCGGCGTCGCTGGGGGGCGTGGGGCGGATGTGCTCGTTTGGCGAGAGCGTGTCGATGACGCCGCTTCAGCTGGGTGCGATTGTCGCGGCGATTGCGAATGGCGGGACGCTTTATTACTTGCAGCATCCGGAGACACCGTTGGACCTGGCGATGTTTCAACCGAAGGTGAAGCGGACGTTGAATATTGCTCCGTTGATTCCGGAGATGCAGGATGGGATGCAGGGCGCGGTGCAGTATGGGACGGCGCGAAGTCTGCGGGCGAACTTCAACCAGTTTCCGGTGATGGGGAAGACGGGGACTTGCTCGAATAATGGGACACGGTTCGGGTGGTTTGGCAGCTATGCGGATACGCCGAATGGACGGATTGTTACGGTGATCTTCCTGGAGGGTGGTCGGCCGACGTTTGGACCGAAGGCTGCGGAGTTGACTGGGCAGTTCTACCGGGCGTTGTGGGAGAAGAAGTTTTTTGCGCCGCGGACTGCACCTTTGATTGAATCGATGAGTGGGGCGCAGTAGAAGGGCCAGGGTGCAGAAGGCGCTGGGCCGCAGGTGGCGTGGGTGGTGGGATTGGCGTAGAACGGACCTATGAAGATTTTGACGGCAGCGGAGATGGCTGCGACGGATAAGCGGACGGCGGAGGAGTTTGGGGTTCCGCCGGCTGATTTGATGGAGCAGGCGGGTGGGGCCGTGGCCCGGCTCTGTTTGCGGCGGTACGCGAACGCAAAGCGGGTGGTGGTGGTGTGTGGGAAGGGCAACAACGGCGGGGATGGACTGGTTGCTGCGCGTGTGTTGCAGGGCGCGGGATGTGATGTGGGGGTGGTGCTGCTGGGGCGGCAAAGTGAGTTGAAGGGTGAGGCGGCGGGGGCTCTGGAGCGTCTGCGAGCGTTTGCGGTGGAGGGTGGGATCGCGCCCGTTGTAGTGGTGGAGATTTTGGATGAGGCGGGGTTGGGCGGGATGCTGGATGGGGCCGAGCTGATTGTGGATGCTGTTGTAGGGACGGGGTTTAGACCGCCGCTGCGGGGGTTGGCGGTGGCGGTGCGGGACCTTTTGGATGCGTTGAATGTGGCGGTGGTGGCGGTGGATTTGCCGAGTGGGTGGGATGCGGATTCGATGGAGGAGCGGGTGGAGGGCGTGTTTCGGGCGGATGCGGTGGTGACGTTTACGGCTCCGAAGCGGGCGCATGTGTTTGGGCATTTAACGTATAAGGCGGCCAGCGGTGTGGTTATGGTGGCGGGGATCGGGTCGCCGGAGGGGGCGGTGCGGTCTGAGGCTAAGTTGAGCTGGACCGGTAGTTGCAAGGTTTTGGCGGAGGCGCCGCGGGCGGCGAATTCGAATAAGGGGCGGTTTGGGCATGTGCTGGTGGTGGGGGGGAACTGGGGGAAGGCGGGGGCTCCGGCGATGGCGTCTTTGGCGGCTTTGCGGACGGGGGCGGGGCTGGTGACGGCGGCGGTTCCGGAGAAGATTGTGGCGATGGTGGGGGCGATTGCACCGGAATTGATGGTGCGTTCTGTGGAGTTTAGTTGCCAAAAACTGGACACTTGGCGCGGGTTGCTGGAGGGCATAAAAGTAGTGGCGGTGGGGCCGGGTCTGGGGACGGAGGGCGAGGTTCCGGAGTTTGTGCGGGGGCTGGTGGCGGGGACGAAGTTGCCGATGGTGCTCGACGCGGATGCGCTGAACGCATTTGCGGGGAAGACGGAGCTGCTGGATGGGACGGGGCGGGTAATGGTGCTGACGCCGCATCCGGGGGAGATGGGTCGGCTGGCGGGGATGACGGTGAAGGAGGTGGAGGCGGACCGGGTGGGGCTGGCTCGGCGGTTTGCAGTGGAGCACCAGGTGACGCTGGTGCTGAAAGGGTGGCGGACGCTGGTGGCGCATCCGGATGGACGGGTGGCGGTGAATACGACGGGGAATCCTTCGATGGCGAAGGGGGGCAGCGGAGATATTCTGACGGGGATTGTGGCGGCTATGCTGGGGCAGTATCCGGAGGACCCGGGCGCTGCGGTGGAGGCGGCGGTTTATCTGCATGGGCTGGCTGGGGATTTTGCGGCGCGAACGCTGGATGAGCATACGGTACTTGCTACGGATACGGTTACGCATTTGAGTGATGCGTTTCGTTATCGGGTGAAGGATGAGGATGGGTTGGTGTGGATATGCGGCGCGCCCTGAAAGAGAAAAGGCGTAACACCGATTTACACCGATTGCACCGATTTTTGAAGGAAACGGAGGTTTTGGTTTGAGTGGAGTTTTGCGGGAGAAGCGGTTTAAGACGCGGTCGGTGGCGGGGACTTTGGCGATTGGGGCTACGGTGGCGGAGATGCTGGTGCCGGCGGAGGGGGAGTCGCGGCTGGTGATTTTGCGGGGTGAAGTGGGGGCGGGGAAGACGACGCTGGTGAAGGGGATTGCGAAGGCGATTGGGGCGGCGGAGGAGGAGGATGTGACGAGTCCTACGTTTACGCTGCTGCATGAGTATGAAGGGCCGAAGGTGCACCTGTTCCATCTGGATGTGTACCGGCTGGAGACGGAGGAGCAGATTGCGGTGCTGGGGCTGCACGAGATGCTGGAGGTTCCGAATGCTCTGGTACTGGTGGAGTGGGGGGAACGGTTTGAGGCCGTGGTGAAACTGGCTACGGGGGAGATTGCGATGGAGCATGGGGAGGGGGATGAGCGGGGGATGATGATTCGGTGGCGTGTGTAGGGCGAGAGGCTTAACGCCGATTTACACCGATTGCACCGATTTGTCCGGGGCTATTTTGAGCGGCCGGTGTAGCGGTAGATGGCGCATTGTTCGTCGCCGGTGGAGCCGTACTCTGCCTGTTGGGCTATGGCGGCGAGGTCGGCGATGTGGTCTTCGGGGGACATGGCCACGGGGCCTTTGAAGAGGTTGGTGAAGGCGGGGTGGCGGTCGAGGATGTCGGCGCATTCGGCGTTGACGTAGAGGATGTCCAGGGTGCCGGGACGGGTAGCGAAGGCGGTTTCGATTTTGCGGAGGAGGGCTTTGAGGACGGGGGCTTCGAAGGGGTGGAAGAGGAAGGCGAGGACGGGGGTGGCGGGGAGGTCGAAGGTGAGGGCGTCCTGTTCGAGGAGGCGGATGGGTGCGAGTCTGGGGGCGGTGGGGTCGGCTCGGTGGGTGACGAGCCAGTGGTCGAGGTTGAGCTGGGCGATGTCGGCCATGGCGGGGTTGAGCTCGATGCCGATGACGCGTTTGAAGGCGAGCTCGCTGGCGACGAGCATGGCGCGGCCTTTGCCGGCGCCGTAGTCGATGAAGGTGTAGTCGCGGAGGGGATGGGGTGGGGGCGACTCGAGCCACTGGACGATGAGGGTGCGGAGGATGCTGGGGGCGACGCCATAGTAGGCGGTGACGTGCTCGTCGTTGGGGTGTCCGGTGACGAG
>Ga0123336_10003027_pt1 | contig 14309 bp, 9 predicted proteins | sample SSSSmetaG_FD_96466 | JGI IMG/M metagenome (GOLD analysis project Ga0123336, IMG submission 96466) | Glacier valley bacterial and archeal communities from Borup Fiord, Nunavut, Canada, to study Microbial Dark Matter (Phase II) - ​SSSS metaG | ecosystem: Environmental > Aquatic > Freshwater > Ice... | reverse complement strand
TCTGGTATTAATTTTCTAATTTCCTTTAAAGTTTCTGCATGTGTAGCACCTACTACATACATCATTCTTTCACTATTTGCCCATTCAAGTGATTTTTTAATTATTTTTTCAAAATATTTTTCCCCATTGATTTCTATTTTTTGAAAATCATCAGCACCAGGATTTGAAGTAAGTGCTAATAAAATAACCCATTTATTTTCGTAAGATAAAAAAGGAACAACTGAATCATTTCCCATATAAGGAGCAACGGTTATCGCATCTGCATTCATTTCTTCAAAAAAAGCACGGGCATATAAGCCAGAAGTGTTTCCAATATCACCTCGCTTTGCATCAGCTATTTTAAAAAAATCTTTCGGGATGTATTCAAATGTTTTTTGCATACTTTCCCAACCTTTTGACCCGTGTGCTTCATAAAAAGCAGAATTGGGTTTATAGGCAACACAATAATCAGCTGTGGCGTCGATTATATATTTATTAAAATCGAAAAGAGGATCGGAAGAGTTTTTTAAATGAGAAGGGATTTTGTTGATATCAGTATCCAAACCGACACACAAAAAAGAATTTTTCTTTTTGATTTGCTCAAAAATTTCCTGTTTCGTCATAATTTTAAATTATCACGCAATTTGGTAATGATTTTTGAAAGTCAAAAATAAAAGCCCTTTAATCGCTTATACGATTACAGGGCTTAAAAAATATTTAAATTAATTTAAAGTTGCTTAATCACCTTTTTTTAATGATATAATTTTTGTATTTATATTAAAAAATGTTTTTTTAAAACAAATAAAATTGAATCGTTTTAATTTATAATTATTAGATTATCGATATCAGTAAAATGTACCCTTAAAATAGGACAAGAAGTTAAGATAGAAATTTGTTTTACTTTTAACACTTGAAGCCGTTTAAAATCCTGGGAACATTAAGAAGAAAATTTAGTAATGAGTTTAAGAAAAAGGTTGTCTTAGAGGCTCTTAAAGAGCAATCAACGATAGAGGCCTTGTCAAAGAAGTATGAACTGCACCCAACGCAAATATCCAGCTGGAAGGCAGAAGCTTTGGCTAACTTTGAACAAGTTTTCAAAGGTGATAAAACCAAAAAAGACGCCATTACTATAGATTTGGAAAAGCTTTATGCCCGCATAGGACAGCTGAACATCGAAGTAGACTTTCTAAAAAAAAGATTATAGGTCATCCTTTGGCTCAAAGAAGGGCTTTGGTAGACAAGGAAATCGATATAAGTATCTCAAAGCAGTGTAGTTTAATGAGCCTGCACCGGAGCGGCATTTATTTCACACCTGAAAAGGAAAGCAAAGAAAATTTAGCTATTATGGAAAAACTGGACAAACAATATTTTCTTACCCCTTTTTATGGGATCAGGCGTTTGACTGCCTGGCTAAGCAAGGAAGACCATCAGGTAAACAGGAAACAGTTTAAACGCCTGATGGGTCTTGTTGGCTGGCAAACTATTTACCGTGTTCCTAAAACAACGGTTAGTGATAAAACCAGTTACAAGTACCCTTACCTATTGAAAAACTTAAGTATTACTAGGCCTAACCAGGTATGGGCCATGGACATCACTTAAATTCCCATGAAACAAGGGTTTATGTATCTTTCAGCTATAATAGATTTGAATACCAGGTTTATAATAAACTGGTCTATTTCTAATATTATGAGTGCAGAGTGGCGCTCAGAGGTGCTTACCGAAGGGATAGAAAAATAGGATAAACCGGAAATATTCAATACTGACCAGGGGTCGCAGTTTACCAGTGATGTTTTCATTAAGGTGCTTAAAGACAATCAGATAACTATTTGAATGGATGGTAAGGGCAAAAGATAATATTTTTATTGAAAGGTTTTGGAAAACAATTAAATATGAAGATATTTATTTAAAGTCTTATGAAAATGGAATTGATTTGTACACTGGCATAAAAGAGTTTATTACTTTTTATAACCAGAGGCGCTTGCATCAATCACTAGAGTATCAAACACCTGAAAGTTTATTTTTAAGTAAGGCCGCCTAAAACGAGAATAACTTTTTTTGCCGTGAATGGGCAAAAAAGTTATTTCCCGTTTTAGCCTAATTAAAACCAAAAAAGCCTCTCTTAACTGAGGCTATTAATTGTCCTAACAATAGGGTACACCTTACAGTATTCTCATAATTTAAAACCATATCTAAACTAAATACTTTATTTATTGACTTATTTATAAGTAAAGTGACCTTTTTAAGTTAACTTCTTTATACCAACTTACAGGTTATTATATAAAAATATTAATAATACAAAATCTTTTAAGTATACTTTTAACTGTTTTAGGGATTTTGTAAGGTGGTATTCAATCGCTTTTTCGGAAAGGTCAAGGATTTTAGCAATTTCTGGAATTGAACGACCTTCGAGGCGGTTTAACTCAAATACTTTTTTATTTTTTTCAGGTAATTGGTTTAAGCCAGTTTCAATTTCTTCCATTAATGAATTATAATCCATTAACTGCTCAGTACTACTTTCTGAAGAAGGTATAAAACTTTTATAATAATCCCAATATTTTTTCTGAACTATATTGTGTTCAATATAATTGATTGCCTTATTCTTAATCGATGTGCATAAATAAGATGATATATTATTTATATTAACACTTGCCCTTTTATCCCATAAAGTAATAAATATATCCTGCACAATTTCCTCAGTAACGTCTCTTGAACGCACTTTTGAATAAGTAATAACATGTGCCTTATTCCAATAGCGGTCAAATAATGCAGCGAAAGCTTTTTCATCATCCTGGCGGATGGCGTCGAGCAATGCTTTATCATTAAGTGAATTATAAACAGACAAATTATTGAGTTTAATTTAAAATACAATTTTACCTTAAAAAAATTAAATAAACAATATGAAAAAAATAATATAATTTTTTTTAGAAAATTTAGGGAAATTTTTGTGTTAGCTGTCTTACATATATGAACCCAGAACAATTTCAAAAACTTTTAATAAAATTTCGCAAAGGTATCTGCACTCCAGCTGAAACCAATATCATTAAAAATTGGATAAATGATGTTGGAAAAAATGAAATAATTAGCCTTACTACAGAAGAAGAAACTCTCTTGCGTGACAAATATTGGGAAACAATAAATAAGCACATCCAAGCTTCAAAAAGAACGGGAGCGGTGAAAAAACGTTTCATTTCAAATTCATGGAAGTATATATCGGCAGCAGCAAGTATTATAATTATTACAGCAGTTTCATTTGTTTTAATAAGAGCTTTTTACAAAGTACCGAAGATAGAAAACTTTACTTTTAAAATGCCTATAGAAGGCATGGTGCAGGTTTACAACAATGAGCAAAAGGATAAAAATATTAATTTACCAGACGGAACAAAAATATCATTAAAGCCGGGGTCTAAATTAAGTTTTTTGGAGAAATTTATTGGGCGCCAAAGAGAAGTCTATCTGTCAGGTGAAGCTTTTTTTGATGTGGCCCGCATTCCGGAAAGGCCTTTTTTAGTCTATTCAAATCAAATTATAACAAAGGTTTTAGGTACTAGTTTTAGAGTAAAGGCATTAAATGGGGATGAAAATGTAACCGTTGCTGTCAAAACAGGGAAGGTTTATGTTTATTCAAAAAAAGAAGTACTAAGCAGGGCTGAGACTGAAAATATTTTAATACCCAACCAACAGCTTATTTACAATCTTAATAAAAATAAAGCATACCGTTCACTTATATCCAACCCTCAGCCTGTAATATCAATAGATAAAATAAAGAAAGTACGTTTTGAAGATGCACCGGTTATCGAAATAATAAAAACCCTGGAAAAATTGTATGGAATTCAAATTGAATTAGATGAAAAAAGATTTGCAGGTTGCACACTCACTACCTCCGTTACAGATGGGGGAATATATAACCGTCTTGATAAAATATGTAAAGCTATTGGTGCTACCTATTCAATAGAGGAAACCCATATTTTAATTGAAGGGAAAGGATGTAATTAATTTTTTAACTAAACACAAATATATGCCTATGATAAATTGATATGATATAGTAAAAAAGAAGCCGAAGATGTTGCGAGCATCTACGGCCTCTGATAAACGAGGCATTCAGGTTAGAATGCACTCTCACTCATTTTTGCATTTTCAAACAAAAACGTAATAAAGATATGAATAAACTTAAACCTATCAAAGGTTTTCTACTTAATGTTATGCGAGTTACACTAGCACAAATATTTATTGCAGTAGTTTTAACCTCTCTGGCTTCCGCCGCCAATATAAAAGGGCAGGGGGTACTTGATAAAAAAATATCACTAAATGTATATAATAAAGAGATAAAATTAATTTTATCTGAAATAGAAAAGCAAGCATCTGTTGATTTTACCTACAACCCCAAGATAATAAAATCAAATAACAGGATTACTCTTGCAGTAAATGATGTTACCATCAGTGAAGTATTACAACGCATTTTCACAAATGATATTGAATACATTGAAATTGACGGGGGAATAGTATTAAAAACAAAAAATGTAAAATTTAATATAGATGATACTAAAATAAAGCTTGCAAATTCTATTAAAGGAAGAATTACTGATGAAAATGGTTTACCCTTACCGGGAGTTAACGTAGCCGTTAAAGGTACTGCAATCGGCACCACTACGGACGCGGATGGAAATTATTCACTTCAGATCCCTGACGATGCAAAAACGCTTACTTTTTCTTTTATCGGTTACACCACCAAAGAAGTTGAAATTGGTACACAAACTGAAATAAATGTAGCCCTTGTTACGGATATTAAAACACTTAGTGAAGTAGTAGTAATCGGATATGGAGAAGCCAAAAAAGAAAACTATACCGGGGCAGTCAGCACAGTAGGCACAAAAGACTTAGTGCAGGCGCCTGTTTCAGATATTAGTAATGCACTAGTAGGAAAGTTATCCGGTTTAATAGCAGTCCAACGAAATGGGGAACCTGGTCAAGATGGTTCACAAATTTTAATAAGAGGACAAAGTACGTTTAATAATAATGACGCCCTGATTGTAGTTGATGGTATTCCGCGGGGGAATTTCTCACAAATTGACCCTAATGAAATTGAAACATTAACTATATTAAAAGATCCTGCGGCGGCGGCAGTTTATGGTGTGAGGGCTGCAAACGGCGTAATATTGGTTACTACCAAAAGAGGAAAAGCTGGAAAATCTACTATATCTTTTTCGGCAAGGACTGATTGGCAAAGGCCGGCACGCTTGCCTAAATATCTGGATTCTTATGGATATGCTAAATTATTAAACGAGGCGAATGTAGCCGATGGTAATGCACCTACTTATACTCAAGCGCAACTTGATAAATTTCAAAACGGTTCAGACCCAATAAATTACCCAAATACTGATTGGGTAAAAAAGTTGTTGCCTAATTATGCCCCTCAGCAACAATATAATGTTTCGTTAAATGGAGGTACTGAAAAAATTCGATATTTTATATCACTTGGCCATGTAAACCAAAAAGGACTATATGCTAATAGTGGTTTCAAAAGGTACAATTTCCGTTCAAATATTGATGCTAACGTAACAAATTCAACTCGTATTTCCCTAGATGTAAGCGGCCGTTCGGAAGATAGGAATGCTCCTTCGGATGCGGCGAATCAACTTTTATATTATGCCCTATTCGCACCACCTATTTATACAGCTTATTATCCTAACGGCCTTCCCGGATCATTTCCAACAGGAAGAAATCCTATTGAAGCTGCAAAAAGTGGGGGTTATCAAAAAAATCAGGATAATACTTTGTTAACTACACTGACTCTTAACCAACAGCTGAATTTTATTAAAGGCTTATCCGTAAAAGGAGTAATGGCTTATGACAGAACCTATCATACAGATAAAGCTTTTAGGATACCTTATAAGGTATATACATATGATACTCCTACCAATACATATTTGCCTTTTCAAGGCGCAAATATAAATACTATTTATCTTACTCAAGGTTTTAATCAAAGTAGTTCTCTAACTCTTGAAGCCCATTTAAATTATACGCGTACTTTTGGTAAGCATAATGTTGGTGCACTTATTTTATATACCCAAAATAAGTATTCATTCGATAATTTTTATGCTTCAAGGGATAATTATATTGCAAGTAGTGTAGATCAATTACTTGCAGGAGATGCAGCCACTCAAAAAATTACAGGTGGTATTAATCCAGATGGTAGTGTTGGTGCTGATATTAGAACACGGAAAGGCATAGTAGGCCGGTTGAATTATAACTTTGATAACAAATATTTTGTAGAGGGAAATTTCAGGTATGACGGGGTTTCCACTTTCGCCCATTCAAAATCAAAACAGTATGGGTTTTTCCCTTCTGTATCTGCAGGGTGGAAAATATCGGAAGAGGGTTTTATAAGGGATAATATATCTGCAATAGATTATTTAAAATTACGTGCCTCCTATGGTGTTTTAGGCAACGACCGCATAGATGGTTACCGGTATCTCGCTACATACGGATATGGGGATGGATATGTATTTGGCGATGGTAGTGACCGCAAGGTTTATACTGGCCTTTACCCTTCTGATGCAGCCGATGCAAATTCAACTTGGGAAACGGCAAAATCATTTAATATAGGTTTAGATGGGAGCATTTTCAAAAGGTTGTTAAGTTTTGAATTTGATGTGTTCTCTAAAAGGACATCAGGAATTTTAATTGCAAATACTCAACCATACCCTCAATCTATAGGCCAAGGGGCACCTACGCAAAACGCGGGGATTGTTGATAACAAGGGTTTTGAATTTTCTTTGACCCATGAAAATTCTGTAACTTTGGGAAGTAAACTTACCTATTTTGTTAAAGGCAATTTTACTTATGCCCATAATAAGATTATAACTATTGGTGAAAACGCAGATGTTAACCCTAATACCCGCCAAGCGGGCAGGCCTATCGGCCAGTTTTTTGGATACCAGGCAATTGGCCTGTTCAATTCCCAGGAAGAAATCAATAATGCCCCTAAACAACAAAATGCAGTTAATCCCGGCGATATTCGTTACGCAGATGTAAGCGGTAAGGATGCAAATGGCAAATTTACTGGTACACCCGATGGTATAGTGGATGGTAATGACCAGGTAGCGATTGGAAGGTCAGCAATACCACAAATTATTTTCGGAGCTTCAGCTGGAGTTAATTTTAAAGGTTTTGATTTAAGTGTTCTTTTTCAGGGAGCCACCAGAGTAAATGCGTTTGTTACTGGTGAGTTGGCTTGGCCGTTTTATAATGGTTCCAAGCCGCTTGCTGATGAAACAAACCATTGGACGCCTGATAACCATAACGCAAAATACCCACGTTTAACAGCCACTCCCAGTGGAAATAACCTTGAACAATCATCTTACTGGCTAAAAGATGCTTCTTATATAAGGTTGAAAAACTTACAATTGGGATATACAATACCATCAGTACTTACTTCAAAAATAAGCATGGGCTCTGCTAGGTTATTTGTGAGTGGACAAAACCTTTTGACTTTTGATAAAATAAAAGTAATAGATCCTGAAGGTCCCGGCTCTGACGGAGGCAATATAAGTGGTAATTCTACTAGGGGCTGGTTTTATCCTCAACAAAAAGTGTATGCAATAGGTATTAATGTAACTTTTTAATCTTATGTTTTATGAAACTAAATAACTTTATATTTTATTGTCTTGCGAGTCTTTCGTTTTTATTTGGCGGATGCAATAAAGATTTTCTGAATACAAATCCACAAAGCCTAATCACTGACGATGCAGTTTTTAAGGATTTGGGCTTTGCTCAAGCCTTTTTAAATGAAACTTATACTGGTGTCCCATCAGGTTATGAACGGGGATTTTATCTACTTGATGATGCTACGGATATAGGTTTTACTGGCTACCCATGGGCCTACGCCCATTTATGGAACCAGGGAAGTGTTTCACCAACCAATATTCCTAAGTTTTCAGTACCTTGGGATGGAGGTGCTTCAACCCCATGGGCTAATTGGTATAATTATGTCCGCAGGGCAAATACTATAATAGGGCAAATTGATGGTGTTCCTGTTCCTGCAAGTGATATAGATAAAATTAACCTAAAAAAAACCATTAAGGGCGAAGCTTATTTTTTGAGAGCCTTGTTTTATCATGAGTTAGTAAAATTATATGGTGGGGTTCCTATCATCAAAAGGCCACAATCTTTTACGGAAAAGCCCGACGCTTTACTAGTTCCAAGAAATACTTATGATGAATGTGTAAATCTTATTGTGAGTGATTTGGACAGTGCCGCATTACTGCTACCTGTAAAGTTCACAGGGAAAGATGTAGGCCGTGCTACTAAAGCTGCGGCCTTGGCTCTTAAAGGAAGGCAGTTGTTATATGCAGAACGTTGGAATGAATCAGCACAAGCATCTTTAGCCGTTTTAAATATGCCTGACTATTCCTTATTTCCGAATTATGAACAATTATTCTGGTCAGCAAATAACAATAACAGTGAGGTTATTTTCGCAAGGCAATATTTATCAAAAGCTACAAATAGGATACATCAGGCTAATCAATGGAATTCCCCTGCTTCTCGTGGTGGCTGGGGAGGTACCCAACCTACTCAAAATTTAGTTGATCAATATGAAATGACTGATGGGTTGACTTACGATAAATCACCCCTTTATAAACCATTAGACCCATATAAAAACCGCGATCCGAGATTTGATGCCACCGTTCTTCATGATAGGTCTATATGGATTGGAGATACCTTAAATTTAACAAAAGGTGCCTTTCAAGGTATAATGGGCTCTTCAAATGATGCGACTAAAACAGGTTATTACTTAAGGAAATTTTTGGATCCTGCAATTATAACCGTAGATAATAATAATGGTTACAATAATTGGAATAACATCAGGCTGGCTGAAGTTAAATTAAATTACGCGGAAGCTGTGAATGAAGCTACCGGGCCTGATGCAACTGTTTATAGTGCAATTAACGATATCCGTATGCGGCCAAGTGTAAACATGCCCCCATTGGTTGCAGGCCTTACAAAGGATCAAATGCGTGATAAAATCCGTCATGAACGCCTTATTGAATTAGCCTTCGAAGAACACAGATTTTTTGACTTACGCAGATGGAAGGATGCTAGCGGGCAATACTTAGCGAACACTATACTAGCTCAACCTATCTATGGAATGCAGATAGACTCTGCCAGAACTACTTATACAGTTTTCAAGAAACAGGATTTAGTTTATGATCCCAAAGACAGGCTTTATCCTATTGAGCAATCTGAAATTAATAAATACGGGGGCAAGCTTGTTCAAAACCCGGGTTGGTAAATAATTAATAATTAAAAAAGGCACCTTATATTCTATAAGGTGCCTTTTTTTTCAAAAAATCTCATAGTTATGAATAGATTCAGAAATTTTTATTTTCTATTTTCCACTTTCTTGCTGTTTCTTCAGGCTTGTAACCATAAAAAAACATTATTTTCTCAACTTGAAAGCAATAAGTCCGGCATCAACTTCAATAATATCATCAACGAATCACCGGAAAAAAATGTAATGGTTTATGAATATTATTATAATGGGGGAGGGGTGGCCGCTGCCGATTTTAATAATGATGGTTTATGCGATTTATATTTTACAGGAAATGCAGTAGAAAATACATTATACCTGAACAAAGGAAACTTAACATTTGAAGATGTAACTGTTCAATCAGGTGTGAAAGGCCGTGATGGATGGAAAACAGGGGTAACAGTTGCCGATGTAAATGGCGACGGGCTGCTTGATATTTACGTTTCTTATTCAGGACCTGTTTTAAAAGAGAATTTATACGATGAGTTATTTATCAATACAGGCTTAGATAACAATGGTGTACCAAAGTTTATTGAAAAAGCAAAAGATTATGGTTTGGATTCACCATTCACCTTCACTACTCAGGCTACTTTTTTTGACTACGATAATGACGGAGATCTTGATATGTTCCAAATAAACCATGGAAGCAAGTTTTATTTTCCTTATTTTAATACTGAGAAATTGCGCAGTCAGCGCCATCCACAGTTTAGTAACAGGCTTTATCGCAATGATAATAATAAATTTACTGAGGTAAGCGAAGCAGCAATGGTGCAAGGAGGAGGGCTGAATTTCGGCCTTAGTGCATGTGCAAGTGATATAAATAGTGATGGCTGGATGGACTTGTATGTTACAAATGATTTTGAAGAGCAAGATTACCTTTACCTAAATAATAAAAACGGAACTTTCAAAGATGTAAGTAAATTTTCAACTGGGCATACCTCCAAATTTTCTATGGGCTCCGATATTGCTGATTTTAATAATGATTTACTGCAAGATATATTAGTAGTAGATATGCTTCCAGAAACCCTAGAACGCCAAAAATTACTAAAGGGACCTGATGAATATGAAAAATACAACCTAATGATTACTAGTGGCTTTCATCACCAAAATATGCGCAACACTTTGCAATTAAATCAGGGGAATAACAATGACGGCATACCGCTTTTTTCAGAAATCGGCCAATTGGCTGGAATTTACAATACCGATTGGAGCTGGTCGGCATTAATGGCGGATTTGGATAACAATGGTGATAAAGATATTTTTATAACAAATGGTTTTTTGAGGGATTTTACCAATCTCGATTTTTTGAAATATACCTATCAGGATGCTTCGGAGATGGCATATAAAAAGAATACAATAATGCCTGTTTTTGAATTGATTAAAAAAATGCCCACTACAAAGTTATCTAATTTTGTTTATTCCAATAATGGCGACCTAACTTTTGAAAATAAGACCAAAGAATGGGGGCTTGATTTTCCGTTAATGTCCTCTGGGGCGGTTTATGTTGACCTTGATAATGATGGTGATCTTGAACTTGTAACCAATAATACGAACGATAAAGCTAGTATTTGGGAAAATCATTCCAACGAATTAATAAAAAATAATTTTATTAAAATTAAATTAAAAGGCACTAGAAAAAATACTTTTGGGATAGGTTCTAAAATTTTCGTTTCTCAAAAGGAAAGAAAACAAATGCAGGAGTTAATCCCTTCACGTGGCTTTCAATCTTCTATGGATTACGTACTTAATTTTGGATTGGGAAAAACCGGAGGGCCTATAGATGTGTCCATTATCTGGCCTGATGGTACAGTTTCTGAAATAAAAAATGCAAAAATAAATTCCTTATTGGAAATTAATCAAGCTGGGTCTATTAAAAAGGATATTTTGCCTGCTGGTTCAAATGCTAAAACTTTTATAGATTATACTGCTCAATCTGGTTTTTTATATACGCATGAAGAAAATAGATATATAGATTTTAAAAGCGAATTATTACTGTTATACCAGCTTTCAATGAATGGACCATGCTTAGCGAAGGGAGATGTTAATAATGATGGCCTTGAAGATGTATTTGTTGGAGGTTCGGCTGGATATGTTTCCAAAATATTTCTACAAACTAATAAAGTAACTTTTCAGGAATTAAAACAAAGTTCATTTGAAGCTGATAAAGAATGTGAAGACACCGGCGCACTTTTTTTTGATGCGGATAATGATAATGATCTTGATCTTTATGTTGTAAGCGGTGGAAATGAATTCCCTACTGGTTCATTAATGCTTGCTGATAGGCTTTATATCAATGATGGTAAAGGAAATTTTAGAAAAGATACCAATGCAATTCCAAAAGAGTTTTCGAGTGGTAGTTGTGTTAAAGCTGCTGATTATGATAGAGATGGTGACTTAGACCTTTACGTTGGAGGAAAAATTAATGGTGGGAAATTTCCTTCACCAGGTTATGGTGGAATTCTACGAAACGAAACGGATAAAAAAATAGGAAAAATTAAATTTGTTTTGGCTACGAAAGAAGTTAACCCTGTTTTAAAAGATATTGGAATGATAACTGATGCTAATTGGTCTGATCTGAACGGAGATCAGTGGCCCGACCTTATTATAACAGGAGATTGGATGCAATTGAAAATTTTTATCAATAAAAACGGAAAATTGAATGAACTGCAAAACTCTGGTCTCGAAAATTCATCCGGATTATGGTCATCTATTCTTGCTAAAGATTTTGATAATGATGGAGACATTGATTTTATCGCAGGAAATGTAGGTACCAATTTACAATGGAAGCCAACTATTCAACAGCCAATGACTTTATACTCACTTGACTTAGACGAAAATGGAAAAGTAGACCCGATTGTATGTATTAGGCTTGATGGAAAAGATTATCCGCTTGCAACAAGAGATGAACTGCTTGAACAAATACCAATTTTAAAGAAGAAATTCGTCTTTTATAAAGATTATTCCAAAGCTGATATAAATAAAATATTCACTGAAGAACAATTAAAAAAAGCAAAAATTTTCAAACTGGAAAATCTTCATACATCCTACATTGAAAATCTTGGAAATGGAAAATTTAAAATAAAATCATTACCAAATGAAGCTCAATTTTCTAAAGTAAATGCCATACTCTCTGATGATTACGATAATGATGGAAAACTTGATGTGCTCATTGCAGGAAACTTTTTTCCTTACCAGGTTCAATACGGAAAAGCTGATGCGAGCTATGGCTTATTACTAAAAGGGGATGGTAAAGGAAATTTTTATCCTGTAAGAAATGATAAAATAGGTTTATATGCTAATGGCGATGTACGTGGTATGGTTTCTTTAAAATCAAAAAATGAGGAATTGATAATTATTGCTAAAAATAAAGATAATATTCAAGTGCTGAAGAAAAAATATAAATAGTTTTTATTTTTACTGGAAGTTAACAATTAAAACATTGTAACCGTTTATAACGATTACAATGTTTTAAAAATTTAAAAATCCCGCCTTTGTTGATATCCTACCAACAAAATGAAAAGCAAACAGCCGACAGGCTAATGTTCCAAATCTCAAGTAAATCAAAATTAAGAAATTGAAATGTTTTCTTTCATTTTTTCTTTACTGATAAAAAAAATAATATGACTGTCCGTAATTAATACCAAGTTGTTTCTAGTGCAACGATCATGAGTATTTCGGATAGATTTTCACCAAGATATCTTTGATTGAATTTGTAGCAAAACTCATCTAAGTAGTGTTGGACAAATTTTTCATTCGCGCAATTATGATGGATTCCTAACAATACCCCGCCTTCGCTCGCGTCCCGCGAGTGTGGGCTTTATAGGCCTCTGGCCGTGTTTACTTAAAACTATTAATTGATTAATTTAAAAAAATGAGTGAATATCGTAAAACAAGCCCGGATGATTATATTTTGTGACGTTGACCATTGAAGGCTGGGTTGATTTATTTACAAGACGTGATTATAAAGATATTATAGTTGAAAACACAATACTGTCAGGAAAAAGAAGAGCTTGAAATATATTGCTATGTGATTATGAGTAACCATTTTCATATGATTTGCAGGCGTAGGGATAATGACTTAAATGAACTATTAGGCAGGTTTAAAAGCTTTACATCTAAAAAAATTTTGTCTGTAATTAAGGGTAATTTAAAAGAAAGCAGAAAAGAATGGTTATTATATTTATTTAGTTTTTTTGCAATAAAGAACAAACAATACAGTAATTATCATTTATGGAATTACACAAATCACCCAACTATATTAATTAATAATTCTGTAATAAATGAAAAAAGAAATTATATCCATCAAAATCCGGTACGTGCAGGTTTAACAATTGATGAACATTCTTATTTATATAGTAGTGCATGTGTGGAAAGCCCTTTAAAAGTACTAGAAATAGGTTGATTATGAAAAACGCCAGAGGCGCATGAAATGCACACTCGCGGGACGCGAGCGAGGGCGGGGGAAATTTAATTTTAAAGATGTTCTTCTTCTTTTTCCCCATGGCAGGTCTCTCTCAGACTGGTTTAAGTTTATACAACTTAAATCAAACATTAAAATCAGGATTCTGTCCGGATATAACTAAAAAAAAGCAATCTATAATAATTTCAAAAATGTTCATCAAATATTTTTGCAGGTATTTCGAACGGAATCCTATCTTTCAAAAGGATTGAAGTGTGAACACTTCAACCAGAAAGGACGGGGACTCTGTCCGTTTAAGCTTTTAAATAACTTCCTTTTTAAACTCCTACAAATCAAATCAAAATATTCCATATCCAACTACCGTATAAATACATTTTTTAATCGTAGTTATGAGATATTTTTCATTTTAAATCTTAAAAAAATTTTTTCTTCCCAGCAGGGTCTCCTTTTTCAGGAACCCTGCGTTGATTTAAGTATATACATTTCCTCTGTTTTTTTAAACTTCCTATCATATCTTTCGGCACCACCCATTCATCAAATTGTTCATTTGTAACCAAGCCTAAAGAAATAGCAGCCTGGCGCAAAGAGGTTCCTTCTTTATGA
>Ga0123336_10003024_pt1 | contig 14316 bp, 13 predicted proteins | sample SSSSmetaG_FD_96466 | JGI IMG/M metagenome (GOLD analysis project Ga0123336, IMG submission 96466) | Glacier valley bacterial and archeal communities from Borup Fiord, Nunavut, Canada, to study Microbial Dark Matter (Phase II) - ​SSSS metaG | ecosystem: Environmental > Aquatic > Freshwater > Ice... | reverse complement strand
GTAAAATATATGCCAGCGGTACATCCACATCAGATCAAAGAATTGAATGAGATCATCGAGCAAATCGAAAAAGAATTAAAACCAGACCAGGAGATAGGTGGTCAAAGTAAGCCGGTCCTGACGAGTCTATTGAAGGCTCAGAAATCAAAAAATAAACCAGTGTTCTTTAAAGCCAGGAGAGAGTATTCCGATCAGATTATTTCTCATTTTGTTAATGAGAAGAAATTGATAAAAAATAAATTTCATGTAAATGGTGCGGAATATATTTTCCTTTTATAATGGCGAATATTTCCACTTCTCTTTTCTCGCTCAATAACAAAATAGCGGTCATAACAGGCGGCACAGGAGTGTTAGGTCAATCAATGGTGAAAGGCTTATCAGCGGCCGGTGCATCAGTAGTAATCCTTGGCAGACGAAAAGAAGCTGCCGAAGAGCTTGCAAAAGAAATACGTGACTCAGGTGGTAAGGCATTGGCAGTTAAAGCCGATGTGCTTGATCGTGCGCAGTTGGAGCAGGCAAAAAATGAAATCATATCTGAATTCGGATCGATCGATATTCTTATTAATGCTGCCGGAGGAAACATGCCGGGTGCCGTCATCGCTCCCGATAAAACCTTCTTCGATCTTAACCTTGCCGATTTTCAAAAAGTAGTGGACCTGAATCTTATGGGTACTGTATTACCAACACAGGTATTCTCGGAGGACATGGCTAAAAGAAAAAAAGGTGTGATCATCAACATTGCATCAATGGCATCATTCCGCCCGATAACACGCGTTGTTGGATACTCTGCCGCAAAAGCAGGAGTTGTAAATTTTACAGAATGGCTTGCTGTTGAAATGGCCAAAAAATTCGGTGAGGGCATTCGTGTTAACGCAATCTCACCTGGATTCTTTCTTACAGAGCAAAACAGGTCATTGCTTTCGAACCCGGATGGAAGCTTCACAGCCCGCGGTCAGGCAGCAATCCATCAAACGCCTTTCACTCGTTTTGGTAAACCGGAGGAATTGATCGGAACATTAGTATTTTTGTGCTCGGATGCATCAGCATTTGTAACTGGCGTCAATATTCCTGTCGATGGTGGTTTCAATGTCTTCTGTGGCGTCTGAGCATGTATCTACCTAATAGATTTTTATAAGTCAACACCATGGCTAAGTCTTTTCTGGGTACTGACTTTTTACTTGAAGGTCCAACAGCAGTAAAATTATATGAAGAGTTTGCAGCTTCATTGCCGATAATTGATTATCACAATCACTTATCGTCAAAGGAAATTCATGAGAATCGAAAGTTCAGTAATATAACAGAAGCCTGGCTTGCAGGTGATCATTATAAGTGGAGAGCCATGCGTGCGAATGGAGTTGCCGAACAATACTGTACCGGAAATGCACCGGCATTTGACACGTTCAACGAATGGGCAAAGACCGTTCCATACACCGTGCGCAATCCGCTATATCATTGGACTCATCTGGAGTTAAAAAACTATTTCGGAATCAATACGATTTTGAATGGCAGTTCATCCGGTGAGATCTATAATTTATCCTCTGAAATGCTTCAACAGGAAAATTTCAGAACACATGGACTATTATCTAAAATGAAAGTTGAAGTTATTTGCACTACAGACGATCCGATTGATAATCTTGAATATCATAAAGCATTTGCAGGCACGTTATCAACGTTAAAAATGTTTCCATCATTTCGCCCCGATAAGGCATACGCAACAGATGCTCCCGCGATGTACAATGAATATATTGATACATTGGGTAGTGTTACCGGTAAGGCGATTCATACCTTCAATGATCTTGTAGAGGCTCTTGATATGCGTATCCACTATTTTAATGAATGTGGATGCCGCACTTCCGATCACGGTCTTGAGTATATGTACTTTGATGCAATCTCGTTATCAAAAGCACATGACCTCTTTAAGAAGATCCGGGCAGGAATGTCCCTTAGTAAAGAGGAGACACTTCAGTTTCGCTGTGCATTGATAGTGCATCTTAGCAAGGCGTATCATACAATAGGATGGGTGCAGCAATTTCATTTGGGTGCTTTGCGTAATAATAGTACCAGGATGCTTCGTGCAGTTGGTGTCGACTCAGGTTTTGATTCGATTGGTGATTTTTCTCAAGCGAGTCATCTTTCTAAATTCCTGGATCACCTGGATACAACTGATCAGCTTGCTAAAACCATTTTGTATAATTCAAATCCTTCTGACAACGAAGTGTTTGCTACAATGGTCAGCAACTTTAATGACGGATCTGTCGCTGGTAAAATGCAATTCGGTTCAGGCTGGTGGTTCCTCGATCAGAAGGAGGGCATGGAGAAGCAGATGAACACGTTATCGAACATGGGATTGCTCTCCCGGTTCGTTGGAATGGTCACTGACTCGAGAAGCTTCCTCTCATTTCCGCGTCATGAATACTTCAGAAGAATTCTTTGCAATCTTATTGGCCGAGATGTTGAAAAGGGAGAGCTGCCGGGTGATATTCCTCATCTCGGGAAGGTGGTTCAGGACATCTGTTATAATAATGCCAGGGAGTATTTTAAACTTTGAACTTGATTTGACCCGACTGATGTTGCTTTGCAGAAGACTTTTAGGCAATGATAAGAATACTCGTATTGACTCTTAATTAACCCTGGTGAAATCCAGCTTAAGATACTTAGTACCGGTAAGTAACCTCTTCACCGCTTTGATGAAAAATAAGATCATTGTTACAAAAAGGATCAGGCTAATTCCTACAACAATTATAGTCTTTGGGTTATCAATTGGATAGAGGAATATCATTTCAAAATTAACGGGCAACATTGCAAAGTAAGAAATGTCTTTTAAATCAATGATAGCGGCAACAATGAAAAATAAGATAAAAGGTCCCAGGGTCAATGCTACAAAGGACCAATGGCTGGGGATGACCTTTAGATAAGAAGAGCAAATCAATAATACAAAGAGGGTATAGAATCCGATCAGGATAATGCGAAGCAACTCTGCCTCCAATGCTATCATGCTAAATGTATTGGAAAAATAGGTATAGATACAATACATCAATACAAAGCATGCAATTTTCATTTCAATAAAATCCTTTAAAAGTGTATAGCTGGATTTGAAAGGTGAATTCTTGCTGGCCGGATAATCTTTGATTAAAAAGATGGATGGATTTTCTCTTGACAATGCCTTGATCCAAAGCCCAAGAATAGTGATTGAAACAAAATTCTTAGCAATGAAAATAAATCCCTGATCAAGTTTACTGAGAGGATTGACGGTGAGTAAAAGACCTATTGAAAAAATGACGGAGTAAACAAGGTCAAGGATAAGGTTCTTTTTGAGTCGCATAAGATTGATCGTACGACCGAATTGTATACTTACTTGTGCTTCTAATATGTTTGACTTCTCATTTCCCTGAGTGTGATCATCTTGTCGGCTTCCGGATCCCAGACTTTCAATCTGAAGCATCTCCACATCTCGATAGGGTTCAATGATGTTTTAGTTACGTTATTCAACTCTGGCATACTCTTCATTGCTTCTCTTAAACGATAGAACGGTATACGTGAATTCAAATGATGTACATGGTGATAGGCAATGTCTGCAGTAAACCAATGCATGACGGGATTCATTACCATAAAGCTTGTAGAAGCCAGTGCAGCATGATCATACGACCAATCCTGATTTTCGCGAAACTTGGCGCCTGGAAAATTGTGCTGACTGTAAAATAAATAGGAGCCCATTCCAAACGAAACGAAAAATGGAAACCACCACACAAGTAGTAAGCCTTGCCATCCCAAAAAATACCATGCCGCAAATCCACACCCCCAATGAAGAAGCAATGACACCAGTGAATCGATATGCTTGGAAGGACTTTGTAGGAATGATTTTAGGTTTAGCCAATAAGTAAACAACGTGAAGTAGCCTAATAGAATCGTTAATGGATGACGGTTAATAAGATAGATTCTTCTTTCCATCGTATTAAGGCTCTTAAATCTCTCTATGCTCACAGTAGGATAGGAACCGATTCCAGCGATGGTCAGTTTTGAATTATTATTATGATGGTGATCGTGCGTCCGTCTCCAGATCGTTTCAGGTGCAAGCAGATAGATTCCAATGAATTTCATAATACATTCAGCAACGATTGACCGTTGTAAAATGGCGCGATGCTGGTAGTCATGGTAAATGACAAAGAGGCGAACGTATAGTAGTCCGCAGCAAAGACTAATAAAGAAATTTGCTATGACCGGAAGATCCAGTACTATAATTGCTGTAAGAAGAAATCCTGCCAGGAGTATTGTTAAAAATAGCTCCGCCCAACTTCTAAACCTGTTTTCAAAGGCGAATTGCTTGCTCGCAGTAATAAGTTCCTTGCCAGTGCGCATAGTTAGTTTGAAAAGAGAATACAAATTTAAGAAAATGCAGTCAATTCACTTTAAGGGTTAATGTCTCACATTAAACCCCTCTTTTTCCATATCTAAAACAAGAATTTCCAATTAAAGTTATCAGGCTGGCTTCTTATGCTTCCAACGCTTATGCGACCATAGCCAGGGAGTTGGTTCCCTGATGATCTCTTTTTCAAGTCGCTTCATGAACGCATCCGAAATTTCATTTTCTGCAGTCTCCTTTGGATTAAGAAACATGAGCTCAGGAGTAACTTCATAATACCCCCGGCGAGGTCTTGTAATGTTAATATATACTATGGGGTAATTGAATTTAGATCCTAATTTCTCTGGTCCAGTAAAAACAGATGTATCCTGGTTTAAAAAGGTCATCCAATATGCTTTGTCCTGCGGTGCACTTTGGTCTGCTATAAAGGCAGTTGCGGTCAACGAGCTTCTGCTGGAAACCATATCTCGTAATGTTTGATTCACAGGTGTGATGCGGGTACCAAATTTTGTACGCATTCCAACCATCATAGTGTCAAAGTACTTATTTGATAATGGGCGATAAATAACTACCAATTGAAAGCCGGTATTTAATGTAAAACTTGGTCCGGCCCATTCCCAGTTTCCATAGTGACCCATTACCAGGATGATGCTTCTCTTTTCTTCACACAGTTTCGTAAGCCATTCCTGGTTATGAAACAGGCATCGCTCTTTTGCTTCTTTGTCTGTAGTTTTTAATGTCTTTAATGTTTCGAGAATAAGATCACACAGGTATCGATAATACGATGCTGTCAATCGTAGTATTTCTTCTTCTTTCTTTTCAGGAAAAGCGTTCTTCAAATTCAGTACAACGACATCGTTACGATAGCCTGTGATGCGGAGAATATGATACAGAAAATCAGAAACTTTGTATAAAGCCCCAAAGGGTAGGGATGCAATAAGGTATATAAACGGGTATAAAATGTAAAAAAAGAATGCCTGCATCTGTGATTTCCACAAAAGTATAAAAAAACTCACTACGTACCCACCAATGGTATTTCCTGGAAGCCTCTAAGTCTTTATATTGTAATAAAATTAACCTCCAATTTGTAACCTGATGAATAATAGTAGAAACCATTGTCGGATTAGCATGTCAGTGATACTGGCAGTGTTGATCGCAGCCTGCTCCGGCAAAAAAGGAGAAGAAAAAAGTAGTTCTGCTTTTACCGTACCTGTAGAGTATTATAAACTTAAGAACGGATTGAAAGTGGCCTTATCACAGGATAAGACTGCGCCGACAGTTGCTGTGGCTGTTTATTATAATATCGGTTTTCGAATTGAGCCAAAAGATCGCACCGGCTTCGCTCATTTGTTCGAACACATGATGTTTCAAGGATCTGAGAATCTCGGGAAAATGGAATTCATAAAACTGGTGCAACAGAATGGTGGTATCATGAATGGATCAACACGCTTCGATTTTACAAATTATTTCGAAGTAATGCCGGCTCATAAATTTGAAACTGCACTCTGGGCGGAAGGTGATCGAATGAAAGGACTTGCTATCAACCAGGACAATCTTACGAATCAGCAAGGTGTGGTGAAGAATGAGGTAAAAGTGAATGTACTCAATCAGCCTTATGGAGGGTTTCCATGGTTGGATATGCCACAGTATGCCAATGAAAATTGGTACAACGCTCATAATTTTTATGGCGACTTAGCGGATCTCGATTCGGCGAAGCTCGCCGATGTGAACAGTTTTTTCAAAACATACTATGCACCAAACAATGCAGCACTGGCAATTGTTGGAGACTTTGAAGTGGAAGATGCCAGGAAATGGATCGAGCAATATTTTGGAAACATTCCTTCACAAACACTTCCTCCAAAACCTGACATATCAGAACCACGCCAGGAGAAAGAGAAAAGATTTACCAAAGAAGATAAGCTTGCGACAAAGCCCGCCATTGCGATTGCCTATAAAATGCCGGAAAGAAATTCAGCAGAGTATTATGCAATGGGATTGATCGACCAGATCATGTTGCAAGGTCAGGATAGTAAATTGAATCTTTTGCTGGTACAGAAAAAAGGATACACCGACAATGTGAGCGGTGGGATCAACTATCTTGGAAATATGTATAATTATCAGGGGCCGATGATCTGGATGGTAGATCTCATTTATGATGCAAGTGTTCCTGCCGATTCAATCATAGCTCAATTTGATCGATCGGTGGCTGGACTTGATACGATATCACAAGAAGATATTGATCTCGCAGTAGTGAAGATTCGTTCTAGCCTTTACGATAATATGGGACAGTTCTTTGGAATTGGAAGAGCAGATCTTCTTGCGTGTTTTGCTCTTTTCGATGACGATCCTTCACGTATCAATTCTCTTGAAGGTGAATTTAAAAAAATAACCCCCGAAGTTATTCAAAAGACGGTTAAGGAATATCTACGTTCTACCAACCGCACAATTCTTATTTCTGAACCTAAATCGATCGCTCAATGAAAAGGATACTTTTAATACTGTGGATGGTTTTCTCTGGTTGGGCATCTTTTGCACAGAAACAGATGCCTCCGGAAGGTGGCACTCCAAAAGACTTTATGCTTCCAGAAAAAAAAGAGGTAACGCTTAAGAATGGATTGCGGTCAAGTCTTGTCCAGTATGGTGCACTTCCAAAAGTAAATGTGAGCTTATTGATAAAGACTGGTAACGTACACGAAGCTGCCAATGAAGTATGGCTTGCCGATCTCGTGGTGGATATGATGAAGCAGGGCACTACTACGATGGATTTCGAAGCCATTTCGAAAAAGATAGCCGGTATGGGTGGAAACATCAATATCAGCGCTGGCATGGATCAGGTAACGATCAGTGGTTCTGTTCTGTCAGAGTTTGCTCCCGATCTCATTAAAGTAATGTCGGATATCGCAATAAATCCTGCTTTCCCCGAAAAAGATATGGATCGCCTCAAGGCTGATATGAAACGCAGGCTAAGCGTTCAGAAATCAGTGCCACAATCAGTGGCAAGAGAAAAATTCTTTGATGCTATTTATAAGGACCATCCTTACGGAAGAATTTATCCAACGGAAGCAATGGTGGAAAGCTATAACCTTGCGATGGTGAAAGAATTCTATGAAAAGAATTTTGGTGCAAAGCGCTCGGTGATTTATGTCGTTGGAAAGTTCGACGAAACCGCAGTAGCAAAATCAATTAGTGAATCATTTGATAAATGGAAAGAAGGACCGGAGATTATCTATCCACCCGCTGTTGCAAAGCAATCGAATGATATTTCTATTATTGATCGTCCTAATGCGCCCCAGTCTACTATCATTATCGGACTTCCAACACTTGATCCATCCAAGCCAGACTATCAGGCATTGCTTATTACTAACTCACTTTTAGGCGGATCATTTGGTTCACGTATCACAAGTAATATCCGTGAAGATAAAGGCTACACCTATTCACCTTACAGCAGTGTTCAGGTAAGAAAGAATACTGCAGTGTGGTTTGAGTCTGCGGACGTCACCAGTGAACATACCGGCGCATCACTCCAGGAGATCTCAAAAGAGATAAAGAAACTTGCAACGGAGCCTCCATCCAAGAAAGAACTCGAAGGAATTCAACGATATGAAGCCGGCGTATTTGTGTTGCAGAATTCAACTCCCGGTGGAATTATCGACCAGCTTAATTTTCTTGATCAAAATGGATTGAGCGACGATTACCTCTCTAATAAAGTCAGGAATATCTACGCAGTAACTCCTGAGAAAGTATCTCAGTTGACTAAAGATTATTTTGATTATGAGAAAATGACTCTTGTGGTTGTTGGTGACAAGAAATTATTGGATAAACAGATCAAGGCACATACCGATACTAAGAAGATAAAGTAACACACACATTTTTGATATTCTCATTAAAAAAGTCCTGGGCAGGATGTAGATGAGCGCCGCCCTACCAGTAGTTATATAAATCCACTCCGGTAATACGGAGTGGTTTTTATGTTCTGTTTTATTTTATTGAAAATGATTATTCATAGCGGTGGCGCAGGACCAATGCAATAACAACTATTTTTGCATTCTCAATGGAACCAGCGACACATCGATCCAGTAGAAAAATCATCCACATCGATATGGATGCGTTTTATGCTTCAATTGAGCAACGGGACAATACGGAATACAGAGGAAAGCCAATCGTTGTTGGTGGTTCGCCACAAGGTCGCGGTGGAGTAGTGGCTACTGCAAGCTATGAGGCCCGCAAGTTCGGGATTCGCTCAGCAATGTCATCTAAGAAAGCAGTACAGCTTTGTCCACATGTCATATTTGTACTACCGAGATTCGATGCATACAAAGAAGCATCGGTAAAAATTCGGGAAATCTTTCATCGCTATACCGATTTAATTGAACCCTTATCACTTGATGAAGCATTTCTTGATGTTACAGAAGACAAACAAAATATTGGATCAGCAATTGAGATCGCCAAACGTATCCGTCAGGCAATTAAAGATGAATTGGATTTAACAGCATCGGCAGGTGTGTCGATCAACAAGTTCGTTGCCAAGATCGCATCGGATATGAATAAACCGGATGGATTTACGTTTATCGGACCCTCAAAGATTGAGAAGTTCATGGAAGAACTTGCTGTTGATAAATTTTTTGGGGTCGGGAAAGTAACGGCTACGAAGATGAAAAACCTTGGACTTCACTCAGGTGCCGATCTTAAGAAATTGACCGAACAGCAACTTATTAAACATTTTGGAAAAGCAGGAAAGTTCTTCTATAAAATTGTTCGTGGCAACGATCCAAGAGAAGTTCAGTCTCATCGAGAAACTAAATCGGTCGGGGCCGAGGATACTTTTCCATACGATCTCACTACCATTTCTGAAATGAATGATGAGTTGGATAAAATAGGTGATGTCCTTCACGAGCGACTTAAACGCAACGGACTAAAAGGACGAACAATTACTGTGAAGATAAAGTATCACGACTTCAGGCTTGCCACGCGAAGTCAGTCGTATGAAGACCCTGTGAATGACTTTGAAACGATTATCAGCACAGCGAGGCAATTACTGCTTGCGACCAGTCCTGAGGATAAAAAGATACGTTTACTTGGGATATCAATTTCCAACTTTGGAGATACCCATGTGAGAATTGCACGAGAAGAAAAGACCGATCAGTTAAACTTGTTCTAACCGAAAATTTTCCCGCAGATTTGCGCTGATCCTTCAAAGAATCTGTGCGAATCTGCGTGTGCTAAATCAGCGGTGATCTGCGGGAGATGTATTATACCTTCTTCGGTGGCAAATCAAACGCTTTCGCATCATGCTCGAAATGTCCCTTATGCGATCCATCACAAAACGGTTTATTGTTCGATAGTCCACAACGGCAAATTGAAACGACAGTTCTTCCCTGGAGTCCATAAGCAGCGCCCGTTGCATCCACTATTTCAAAGTCACCTTCTACCTTTACCGATCCGTTACTGTTAATAATAAGTTTCGTATTTGTCATTTCTTTTAATTTTCGTTTTTTAATTCAGAATCCAGAACTCAATTCGCTACTTCGATCTTCACTTTCCCGCCCTTCAATTTCTCATTCTTTATCGCGTCAAGCACTTTAGACACTTTTGAACGTTTTATCGAAGCATACGAAGCATGATCAAGTGTTGTGATCAAACCTATCTCATCGCCTTGCAATCCACCTTTCTTGGTTAAAAGACCTACGATATCCCCTTTACTGATCTTATCTTTCTTTCCAGCACTAATGTATAAACACGCGTATGCAGGAGGTTGTGGAAGTTCAAATTTACCACCGATTTTTATTTCCTCAACTGACGCATCGATGTATTCAGGTAATATTTCATCTTCCGCCAATATTAGATAGGCATCACCATTAGCATGCATGCGAGCTGTTCTTCCATTTCTATGGATGAATGCTTCCTGCTGTAATGGTAATTGGTAATGCACGATATGACGAATTTCAGGAACATCAAGTCCGCGGGAAGCGAGATCAGTTGCGATCAGAACATTATGAGCACCACCCCTGAATTTGATCAAATTTTTCTCACGATCAATTTGCTCCATGGCACCATGCAATATTCCATGTTCGAAATGACTATTGGTAAACAACGCGCTGATACGATCAACAGCGTCCCGGTGATTACAAAAAACAATGCAAACCTCCTGATTAAATCGTGCAACAAGCTTTAGCAGTGTTTCAATTTTATCAACACTTCGTGTATTAATCAGCTTAAGCTTTAATTTGGAATCAACTTCATCTTTTAAGTAATTAAGAGTTTCGATGTGTTTAAACGGAAGAAAATCCGGCAATGGATCAAGTCGTGTAGCGGATGTGAGTATAAACTGCTGACGGCCATTGAGTGCTCCGAATACAGCTTTAAGCTCTTCGTGAAATCCCATTTGTAGCGATTTATCAAACTCGTCGAGTACAATTGTTTTTACATAGGACGCATCAAATGACTTTCTTCTGACGTGATCAGCAAGTCTTCCAGGTGTACCTATTATAATTGCGGGAGCTTCACTCAAGCTGTTCTGTTCAATTTTTACAGAGTGTCCACCATATACACAGCTTACTTTGTAGGATGCCTTCATGCTTCTTAAAACTTGTTCGATCTGAAGAGAAAGTTCACGGGATGGGGCAACAATGATAGCCTGGACTTCTTTTGATTTATTACTCAGCTTAGCGATCAGGGGTATTAAGAATGAAAGTGTTTTACCTGAACCAGTAGGAGCAAGAACAAGTAAATTTTCAGTGTGAGCAGCCTTGGTTATGACTTCTTCCTGCATTTCCGTGAACGCAGGAATGGAAAGATTCTTTAAAAATTCAGCGTAAAGGGCATTTAGAGTATTCTGCATACTGTAAAGGTATCCTTATAAAATATTCTTTAAAGATGGGAAAGTAAATTAAGTGCCGCTCGACTCTGCAATAGCCTTTCGGAGATTCTTTCTTACGAGCAAATCAACTTCGCGGTTATAGTTCCCTTCTTTAATCTTTTGATGTGCTTTTATCTTAAAAAAATTAAGCCCGGATTTTTCTATCGTCTGAAGAAACTCCCTCATCAGATCTTCGTTGCGAAACGTTTTGTTATTTATGGTCCTGAATCCGGAAGCAACTAAGTCCTGCTTTCGTTCAATAAGACCCAGAGCATACTGACTATCTGTATAGATATTCACTGAGTTGGACAATCTATTTGCTTCCACATATTTGATTGACTTAATGATAGCAATGAGTTCCATTCGCTGATGCGTTGTTTCAGTTTCAGAACCTTCCAGAATTATTCTATCTCCGTTTATAAACAGAATGGAAGCCCATGCTCCGATACGGCTTAACGGATCACCACTTCCATCGGTATAAATATCAATCACAGGATTAGTGGTACTCATTTAAAAAAGAGATGTCAGCCAGTGATTTACCTGCTGAAAGAAATGTGGTATTGACACCGGGTAGACAATGATGCAAAAAACCAGACCAAAAAGTGAACCATAAAGATGAGCATCATGATTAATATTATCGTTTGCTCTCTTACCTTGAAAATAGGAGTAGATCAGATAGATGCTTCCGAATATAAATCCCGGCATGCATAGTCCAATGAAAATGCAGAGATACTGAACAGGCTCGAGGATAATAAATGCAAATACGACCGCTGCAACACCACCGGAAGCGCCAAGAGAATTATACGATGGATTATCTTTATTTTTGAAATACGTTGGAAGATCAGATGCCACAATTGCCAGGATATAAAGCAAGAAATAATAGACGTACCCTTTGAATCCGAATAGCACGACAAAATCGTGCTCCACAGATGAGCCAAGGAAATAAAGGGAGATCATATTAAAGATCAAATGCATGTGGTCCTTATGAATAAATCCTGAAGTTATAAATCGTTCATATTGATGCTTCCTTTTGATATTCCAGGGATTCATCATCAGCCTGTTTAATACAATAGGCTTATCAAACGCGTAGAAACTGATAATGACGTTGACAGCTACAAGAATTAAGGTGAGGGTGATGGTCACAAGTTGATTTTATTAAGCCGGGCAAAGATATGGCTATGAAAGGTTCTCACAAATCCATTACGAATCCTAAGGCCAGGATATTTCCCTTGAAAATTTTATCACCAGCTGTTTTTACAACGTGGATTTTTTTACACAACATTCCTTTTCATCTGTAAAAGATGCCTGTGACACGTCAGGTATATAAATTGTTACTAATAACGTATGAACAAAAATACCCCCAATATGCTTATCAGATGGATTGCCTTGCTGTCGATTCTACTGAACGTCGCCTTCAACGGACTTTATATCACGCTTTTTCCAGGTTTGAATATTCAGGAGGTAAGCAGAAGCTATCACGATCTCTTTACGCCTGCTGGCTATGTTTTCAGTATATGGGGAGTGATCTATTTATCCTTTATCATTTATGGGATCGTCCAACTGCTTCCATCAAACATGAAATATAGAATCTATGACAGGCTTGCTATTCCCCTGATATTTTCAAATATTCTTGGTTCAACATGGATCATTGCATTTACTAATCAATACATACTTTTAAGTATGATTATTCTTGTAATCACGCTCGCTCTCAGCATTGTAATGTTCTTTCGATCCGGCAAGGAGGTTAATCTTGGAGTATCAAGCCGTTGGTTATGGTTCCCTTTTAGTCTTTTCTTTGGATGGATCTCTGTAGCTGTTATTGCCAATGCAGCAGTGACATTTAAATCATTTGGTTGGGACGGTGGTGTGTATGGTGCTGAGATGTGGACAATTGCAATGATTTCAATAGCAGGACTCTTCGCAATAATCGTCGATGCTAAATTCAATAACTATATCTATGCAGTTGTGATTGTATGGGCTTCTGTTGGCATATGGGATGAGCGCCAGGCGGATCACCCTACGATTGGTATCGTTGCATTAATCTCAACAACGGTTATGCTTTTATTTGTCCTGGGACATGCGCTCGTAAGATACCTCAGTACAGAAGCTGAACTTCAACGTGAGCCAGAGGCTAAAAATATTTGACTATTCCTTATTGACATCTTTATAGACATCAAAAATGGAAGACTAAAGATGAAAGATTCCAAGGCTGCCAGTGGTCTTGTTCTTCTTAGGCCGTAATCGTCTTATACCTGGCGTAGGTCAGAACATCTTCTAAAAATTATCCTGCCGCAGAACATAAGAACCCTTTTTTATAATTGTACCTTTATGAAGTAATTGAGATTTGAAGATTTCAATATTCAGATCAACTTTCTATAAAACCTATTAATTTCAGCAATTGCACAATTTTTTCGCATTGCACCTCCATTTCAAGCATAAAAATAAAGAAAATAGCCTAAGCGAGTGGCTGACCAGTGGTGACCCGGTGGTCAATGGGTGCTCACCCTTTGGAGTGAGTACCCCCAGAGATCCACAATAGATGCCGGATAGACGCCTAATAGATGCCTGCCTGATAGCCGGCGAACTTCAGAACTCCACTTTACTGCATTCCGGCATGTTCCCGTCTCCATGAAAATCAACATCATAAAAAAAGAGCGAACCTTTCGGGCCGCTCTCATTTTCAAGTTAATTCCCTTTCGTCCTCAAGTCCAGTGCAAAGTCTTTCGCAGTCTTCGCTGTAATGATATCCATAAATGTCAACGCACCGTTTCCTTTGGATCCACCCGAATCTCCGGTCTGGAACTGAGGGACAATTGCCCCGGTATATTTACTGAACGCATCTGCCCACGCTTTCTGAACTTCTACTTGCGCATTCAACTTCATTTCAAGTGCCCCATCGGCTTGCATAATGCGTGAACGTGCATACGGCTGCGCATCGGCCATCTCCTTGATCTTCTTCGCCTCAAGAATGGCACCTTTTTGCTGAAGCTTATCCTGCTCCGCTACTTTCACTTTCGTTTCAGCTTCAACAACTTGTTTTGTCTGTTCCTGCTTCTGCTGATACTCAATTTCCACAAGAGCCTGTTCACCTTTAGCCTTT
>Ga0123336_10003019_pt1 | contig 14329 bp, 18 predicted proteins | sample SSSSmetaG_FD_96466 | JGI IMG/M metagenome (GOLD analysis project Ga0123336, IMG submission 96466) | Glacier valley bacterial and archeal communities from Borup Fiord, Nunavut, Canada, to study Microbial Dark Matter (Phase II) - ​SSSS metaG | ecosystem: Environmental > Aquatic > Freshwater > Ice... | reverse complement strand
ATAAGAAACTTCACTAAGATCATAAATCAAACGAGGATAAACGGCAGGATCTTGATTACCTTCATAATAGACATTAGTTGTCAGTGTCTTAAATATCTTTTTCAACTCAACTCTAAGTGTCCATGTTTTCATTTCCTACCTCCTCTGCTTCATCAATTAATGCTTGTGCTTTTACTTCATCTTCTATTGCGCTTAAATATTGTGCCTCAATCTTTTGTATATCATCAATGCTTTCAAACACAGTGTCACGCAATATACTTCTCTTTGGTTGATTATTTCCACCTAGTTCCTGAAGAACACCATACCAGGTGTTATGTTTAAATCCTAACTGCAGATCTGTTTCTTTTTTTCTAACCCAGTACTGAGTAGAACTATAGATTCTTTTATTTTTCTTCATACCTGGCAAGAGTTTTAATTTAGCAATCATTTTTTTTCTAATAACTTTTGCCACATCTTTTAAAGCAGCTCTTGAAAGTTCTTGAATTGTATAGTTCGCTCTATCAACTCCGGATGTAAATGTAACGCCATTTTTATTACTGTACTTTGTAACAGATTTTGGCATTGGCATTTATACCACCGCCTCACACAATAAAGCAAGTGATTCAAATTCACTTTCATTCTTTGCTTTTACTGGATAAACGTCTATGATTTTATATTTATTTTCTTCGAATTTCAGCGTTCTTTCATTGTAGTATTCATATTTATTTACGGCAAAAGTAATAGAAGGCTTCAATCCATTCGTGAAGGCCTGATAAAATTCTTTGCTCCTGTAATCTAGCTTATCAGCAAATACGCTTCTTTCAGTTTCTGTCTGAACGGTATCTCCTCCTTCATCAACTGTATTAATGACTTTAATTAATAACACTTCATAATCATAAGTCATATTGTAACCACCCCCCAAGATCCAGCTACTAAATCAACTATAGTCCATACGTCATTAACAAACATTTGCTTGCTTCCATCGGCTAGTATATATACTGTACTTATATCAGGAAGAACCGGTAAGATTTCAACAACTATAACATTATTTACAAATAAATTTCTATTACCAACATGAATAATTAAATTATGCAATCTATACTGTAAATGTCTAGGCATAGGTCCGGCTGCACCCGGGCTTTGATATCGCCAGGTAACATAATCAACAACAAATATTAGATGATAGGGGTTAGTACTATCAAGCACTAACCCCTTTTCATCTTCAAGTTCTTTAACTACACCGCCTATAATAGCTGTCAAATAAGTATCTCTAACAATTGAACTAATTCCCAGCTTTGCCTTAACTAATTCTAATATGGTTGATACATTCATTTATATCAACTCCTATTCTTTTAATTCTTCTTCAGCTTTTAGAGCTTCCTCTTTCCCTTGAACTTTTTCACCATTAGACAATAGGTACCACCCACCTCCAGTAAGTTTAGGGAACTCAGCATCATCAGTTTCAACAAGTTCAATTAATTCAGGTTTTTTTGATATTATAAATTGAAATCTTTCCTCTGTCATATCAATTATTTTACCTTCTGGCTGAATAGCCTTATTTATTTCATCAGAAAAAGATATTAATACTTTTACTTTCATAAGCTACCTCCTATACATTTGCTGTGTCAGCTGCAAATGTTACTGCTGTAGCTGTTGGAGCTACTTCTAATGCTACCTGGCTAATATTAATTGCAACAAAGGCTTCACCAAATACTGGTCTTCCATCATACCTAGATGTTCCTTTGAATACAGTGTTATCTTCAATGAATTGTACGTGTTCAGATTGAGCTAAGGTAGCTCCTTTCCTTTCTGCCAATAAGTATAAAGACATGTAACCACCTGCAATAACATTATCTGGAATAAAGTCTAAGAAATCAATGTCACCACCAACTATAGGCATTGTTTGAGTTTGTCCTGATACAATTGCTCCAGCAGCATTTATTGTTAATGCTCTAGCTTGTAAAGTAGCAAATGTATTTTCGTTCATAGCCCAAGATTTACCGCTTATTGCATAATTAGCTTTTACTTTGCCAAGTTTCAAAATCAAATCTTTGTAGAATAATGTATCTGTGTTAGCAGCAGCATCTATTAACAATAAGTTAGTTAAATGCAAATCAGTCCAAACCTTCTCTTTTATTCCCCAGTAAGCTGGTTTAGCAGCTTCCGCTAATCTCTTTATAATACCTACTGGCATCTTAACACCTGTTCCATAAAGGATAGCTTTATCAACAGCAAGTCCCATCCCTTGACCTAATGCTGTTAAAATTTCATTAGCTAAATTCAAATCAGAATCTTCTAACAATGAATTTGCTACTGGGATAAATCCACCAACTTTGTAACCATCCACTTCGAATTGGTTGAATACAATGCTTAACTCATTGAGCTTTCCAACCATTTCTGTCCAAATAGCTTCCGGAACTGTGCCAGCAATATTTTGTCTTGCAGTTCCATTTACTGGTTTTAAATTTACCCTAGAAATTAATTTAGAGTATTTGTGTAAATTATCTCTTAACAGATCAAGCATAATATCAGGAATGTTTAACTCTCCACCTGTTACCGCTCTCTTTTGTCCTATCAAATCTCTAGTTCTAGTTAAAAAATCTTTTACTTCATCTCTTGCAATAAAAGTTTCTGCTGCTTCTCTTGTCATTCCATTAAAAAATTTGTATCTTTTCATCATTGCTCCATCTCCCTTATTATTTAATTTTCTTTGTTCTGGTTCAGCTTTTGAATTATTAATTGGTTCTTTACTATTGAGCTGTTCAAGTTCTCCCTCAAGATCTGCAATCTCACCTTCGAGTTTACTTTTCTTTTCTTCTACATCAGCCTTATCAGCATCAAGCTTAGTTGCATTTTCTTCTACCAAAGCTACATCTTCATCTGTTGCAGCCTCACCTAAAGCTGTTTCTAGCTCCACCTCTCTCGTATTTAATATTTCTACCTGTGCAAGTAATTCTGTCAAGCTAGTTTTTCTTTGTTCGATTTTTTTAGATATCATTAATTGTTTTAATGCCATTGTTTCATCCTCTCCTTCAATTTAAATTTTCTTTGTTCAAGTTGTCTTTCCTTGTGCTGCTCAACTTCATTTTGCCTTGCCTGTACACCTGTTTCCTCATAAGCTGGAAACGTACATACAGAAACTTCGTGAAGATCTATTTTTGTTATGGTCCACTTTACTGTTCCATCGTCTCTCCAGTCAGTGACTTCTTCTAAAATATTAAATCCAAAAGAACACTGATCTACATCTCCACGCTTTACCCTTTCATAGAGATTCACAGCGTCACTATCATTAGAGTTGATTTTAATTCGTCCCCAAAGTCCGTGACTATCATTCTTTAATTCAAGAGTATTTGCTTTATTCCTAGCAAGCACAAGAGTTGTATCATGATTTATAAGTGCCCTGATGTCATTACCAAGAGTTTCATTAAATGCCTCAGCTCCAATTTCTTCATATGCTCCTGGCCACAATTCTGTTTGTTTTCCAAATACAGAAAAATAACCATCAATATACTTGTCATTTTCGTTTTCTTCTGCCCTGGATGCAGTAAAAGCAGTTTGAAAACTTCTTGTCTGAACTTTATCTCTATTCATTACCACCACCTCCTCCTTGATTTAATTTTTTTTGGTCTCCTATCATTCCTGCAGGTATGTAATTTTCCAGGATAACTCTTTCATCTAACCCGTCTAATGGCGACATACCAAGCCAATCTCTAACTTCATTACCAATCATTATTCCTCTTATGTACATATTGCCGCCTATGTCAGCAAGTTCTTTTAAATCGTATGCATATAAGCTGCGTGGATTTAGTTTAAAATACCAATCAGGATTATATAAGAGTCCTTTTGTTAAGACCTGTTCCATCCCTTGAGAGATAGACATAATTCTTGTATTAATAAAATTGTTATACTCATCCTTTTTAAATTCACCGACGCCAAGAAAAAAAGCAGGTACATCAAAAATTCCTGCTACAGTTCTTTTATCTAATTGAACCGCATCATTAATAGCCAAGTCATTAAGTGATAGAGGCTTAACCTGGTCAACTTTTATTAAGTCAGCCGGTATTACCCACGGCTTTCCTCCGCCAGTATCATCGACATACTTTTTAAGTATTGCATCTCTGCCTTCAGTGCTTGTAAATTCCTCAGTCATGGCATCTACTGATATAATTACAGATGGCTTCCATTTGTCAGACATAAAAGCATTTTTAGTCTTGGTTGCTTGTTTAAGGTTATTAACAATATCTTTTAATACAACTTTGTAGCCAGTTCCTTTCCAGGGCTTTTCCGGATCTGGATTTATTGTAAAATGCAACACCTCATCATGATTATAAGATTTATCACCATAAACAACTTCATATCCTCTTTCGGTAGTTACAAATCTAATTATTGATGGCTTTAAAGGGATAAGATCATCTATCAATCCATCAACTACTTTGGGATAAACTACACTATTTCCATCACCATTTAAAAGCATAGTGTAAACAATATTATAAACCCATGCTTTCCTAGTCATTAGACCATATGGATTTATGTCTATTTTTCTTGACAATTCATTCTTAACTCTTATGTCACCATTATTCGTATTTTGCATTAGATGAATTGTCATTGATGAAATAAGATCTGCAATTTTATGTACCGCCATTTTTACTTCCGGATTATCAGATAGTTTTGTATAGCCTGGCACGCATAAAGTATCATACGCGTCAGTTGATAAAAACCAACTCATAGCAGAACTCTCTCTTTTTTGCATTGGTTCAGCTCGTGTTCTTTGTTTATTATTGTTTTTATGTTTACTCAATCGCGTTCCTCCTCTCAACTATTCAGCCATGCTTTTGCATCCATGGCTTTTTCCATATCTTCTAATTTTCTTACACATGCAAATACACCTGCATCAAATATATCAATTCTAGCTTCAGGCATTATTTTTTCATATTGGATCATGTCGTCAGTCTTTTCTATAGCGCTTACATTTTGAACACAGTATTCAAATGCATCCGAGTGTAAGTAATACAGATCTCCATCTTTACTTTTTTTCTCAATATGTCTAAACCCTTCTGACTTTTTATAAAAATACTGTGGCTGATCTATTATTTTGAATCCTGCTTTTTTCATACCTAGAAAGTATTCTCTGCAGAATTTTCTATCATGGCCAACTTGCTTTATTTTAAAACCCATACTTCTCATTTCTTTAAACCAATTTATTACATCAGAGTGATTGACTGTAGGACTGTTACACATATCAAGCCAACCATCATCCTTCCACCCAAATAAAGGAATACCATCTTCTTCTGCTTTCTGATGAGCTGCTACTATTGGAAACCATGCATGTGAAATTATTATGTCTACATCATGCCAATTACCCTCTTTATCTTTATAAGCCTTATAGTAAGTACCATATAAAGCAGCAGCTGTTAAGTCGTGTAACTTAGATAAGTCAGCTCCACCAAACCAATTTATAGGCAGCTTAACAAGTTCTTCTAATGTCCATTTGTACTTTCTATCTGATGCCCTAAACTCTTCAATATTGAAGTAAGCTTTCATTGCAGCTGTATAAATATTTAAACTTTTAGAAAGAAAATCTTTCCTCTGTTGTGGATCATTTTGTGCTTGTAATGCGTCGTTCAACATGTCACCAGGTCGAATAGTTACACCATAATTCGGATTAGCTTTTTCATGTTGTATCGGATTTGTATAATCAACTTCACCCTTTTCTTTTTGTTCAGCTCTGCAAATAAAAACAAAATATGATTCATCTTTAATAATCTGCGATAATATTTTCAAGCAATATTGGAGACGTTGATAGCAAAACGAAATCATGTTATCTCCGGCTGTGGTTATACCTAACATCAACTTATTTGTATAAGCCTTCATTGCTTCTTTGATGATGTTGTATTGCTTCGGAGTTTTATATGCATGGATCTCATCGGCAATTCCTATGTTACAATTTAAAGAATCTTGTTGATCTGGATTAGCAGCCAAAGCTTGAATAAACAAAGAGCCATCTCCTAAATCTCCACTGATACTGTGCTCCTGATTATTATCTAAGATTCTAAAATTTTCAGCTTCACCCATTTGGCCTAAATTGAATTTTATAAAATCGAAACTTTGCAGAGATTGTTTAAGAGCAGCTCCTACAATATAGATAGTTGAACCGGACTTTCTTTCCAATAAACCTAAAGCCCAGGAAAGGGCCCCGATAAATCTGGTCTTTCCATTTTTTCTAGGTATGTAAATAAATGCTTCTTTAAATCTTCTTATCTTTAAACCTTTGAAGTAAAACCCTAAGAGATTATAAACAATAAATTTTTGCCAGGGCTCCAATAAAAAAGGCATACCTCTTAACGGTGTGCCATCTAACTTTTCACCTTTGTCATGCACAAAAGTCTTTTCAATAATACCAATAACAAATTCAGCATCTTTAGGATTAAAATCATATACCGGATTTTCTAAGTCTCTTAGAAATCTTTCGCAAGCTTGAATTAATTCTTTGCAGGCAATCTTCCGGCCATCAACTATACTTTGCGCATACTCCATTACTATATTGTAATTCTTGAACTTACTGTCTTGCAATTTCATTCAGAGCTTTCCCTAGTTTACTGATCTTCATTTTAGGAGGATCGCTTTTTATTTTTTTCAGTCCAGCTGGAGTAAGCCCTAATAAGTTTTCATGACTAACTATATCTTTGCGCAAAGTTTCAAGAGCTAAATATAAAGCAGTTTTTCTAATGTTAGTAAAGCCGGCTTTATTTGTATACTCTTCGGTAATCTCACATCCACCTTCATAAAACTCGGATGTTAGTTTGTTATATTGTTGTCTCATTTCAGCATAAGCCCTTATTGTTGCCTTAAATTCAGGACGATAAGTGCCAATTGCTTCCATGTCTTTGATAGTTGTTTTTGTTATTTTTTTTATTTCTTTTTCTTCAGGTGTCATGTTAGTCATCAACATTTACCCCCCTTTCTTTAAACAGTTTGCTCTATTGGAAGAAGCTCCCTCCTCCGGTACCCGAGTAAATAAAATAGATAATTATTAGTGGGGGGGATTGTTTTTATTTTGCCATTCATCAAATTTATATTTTACTCTCTCCTGCCAAGACTTACCTAGTTCTGTTACTTCATGCGTAACTCTATCATGCATGCCATCATGTTTGCCGCCACTTAAAGAAACAAGGTTCCAATCTACAAATGCTAGCTCTGGATAAAACTCAACAGGATATATATGATGTACTGTTGTTGCTTCAATAGACTTACCATATCTCTTGCTCTCCTGACATAAATACTCATCACGTTTTAATATAGAGATTCTTTTTCTTTTCCATCTTCCATTCTTGTAATTCAATCTATCACCTACATAATAAAAGCACCCTCTCGGATGCTATGTATATTTGTATTTAGTTTACATGTTCTGCTAACTCTGCTTGAACTTCATATATATTTAATGTCTTATTAAAATGTTTCTCTATTGGCTGTCCTAAACCTGATACCCATATTTTAAGCTCTGCATCCAAGTCAAGATGTCCCGCTGTTTCTATACTAAAACTTGTTATTTTACTATATGGTATTGACTTATACTCTATCTTCTTACCTGTCATTCCTTGTACATCTACTAGAATCAATCTCCTATTTGTAAAGATAAACATATCTCTAACTAACTTATATGCTTTATCAATACTTTCATTGCCAGCCAATAAATGACTGTATTCTTTTTGCACATCTTCTACTTTACATTCAGATGCATTTCCCATAAGTCCGTTTAATAATCCCATTACTCTTTCCTCCTAGTATTTATATATTAACATTATATGCTCAAAGGAAAGATTTAACAATAAATATTTTTACAATTTACTCAGCTCCCACCCCTGGCTTTACGAGTAACATCCCTATGCAGCTTCATTCACGATCTGCATCATCACAAATAAAAAAGAACCCTGTTAAGAGTTCTTTGCTGATCTTTTCATTTCATTTTCTCTTTTTACTCGTTCGTATGCCTCTACATACACATTGCCATCGTCTTCATCTTCATCATCTGCCTTAGTATCTAGCTCTACATTATTGAATGCAATCTTCGTTATAATTGATATAATTCTATAAGATGACAATCCGAAATACGGCAATGTGAAAATCCAAATTATTTTTATAATATATAAAATTGTTACAGTGCAATTAAAAGGTTGTATATTAATACTAACAAAGTCAAAGCTTGCTATGGTATTCCTGAAAAATAACGCCATTGAACTTATTATTAATATAAATCCCGATTGTAATGCTCTTACAATGAATTGTTTTGTAAATTTTTTATAGTGGCTATCCTCAAAAATAAATTTAGCTATAGGATTATTATTTAAACTAAATAATAATGCCATTAACGTTCCTATAAAACCTATTAAAATTGAAGCAAAACCAACAACGGCACTTAATATATTATCTTTGTCGTCTATTATATCTGTTTTGAAGAAAAATAAATATATAATTATAGTCAAAAAACTCAACGCAAAAGGATACCATTTCTCTATAATATGATTTATTTCATCTTTACTCCACTTGCATTTCAATTTAATTATCTCCTATCCTTCAATATTTAACGAATCTAATAAAGATTTCCTGCTATTTTTATACTTCATACGTATTTGATCTGCCATTTCAATAAATGAAATTGTTTCTAATTTTTCAAGTTTTATCGTTACAAAGTCATGACTTTTCATAGAAAATAAATCAATGGTTTCAACCGGGTCAATTTCAGAATTTTTGATATTCAGCTCAGCACCCGTTACTAAATCTTCTGTCTTCTCTATGCTTTTTAAAGTTTCCTTTATTGTCTCTGCATCTAAACTACCTTTCTTTATGTGACCTAAAGACATAGTTACAGTAGCTACTTGTGGATCAAAACTATCAAAATATTCTAACAAACAACTAAAAGATGATTTGTTAATATTTTTACGTTTTTTATTTTTAGCACATGCAAACCTCAGTGTTAATTTTTTATAAATTTTCGCTTTTTCAAGTCTAATATCTATATTAGTTGCAAGTATAGGTCTCAAATAAATACCCTGTGTGTCAGAATCATATAGTTGAGTTAAATATTCTTCTAATCCGTTAGAACTCAAACTATCCCTATTTCTTTGCAATGCCAAAATATGGTTTTTGCAATCATATACAGCAGTTACATCCTCTCCTATGTATTCATCTTCTGCTAATTTCATAGGTTCTGCTACTGCATCCTTCTTCGCCGTTGAAGGTATTTTTGTTTGCCTTAATCGAATGAAATTTAAATGCCAATAATCATCAAGTTTATTATATTCAAATTGATCTAATCTTGCGTCTTCTTGATAATATTTGTATGTTCTTTCTTGTATTCTTAATTTTGAAGCCTTAACAATTAGTTTTTCCAAATGAAATAATTTGTCATTATCTCCTTGCTCTTCCTTTGGTGCTATTACCACTTGGTAATATTCTATTCGCACTTTTTTTGTGTATGACATTTTTTGCTTCCCCCATATATAATATTTTACCAACATTATACATCGGAAAACATTTCCTGTCTACAATATTCTACATAAAAAGACACTACTTTCCAGTAATGCCTTTTGTTTCGCCGACTAAGATGCAATTCCTGTTCGACATATGTTTATATAAATAAATCTATGCTACCATACTACTATATAAAAAACGATATGTCCATAGCACGGTTATTGCACGATTATTGCATCAAGAAAACATTTCTGTAATAGCTTCATCGCTGAATAAATATATTTTCAAGACATTAATAAGCCTGTTTTTATTCCTTGAAACTGTTGAAATGTCAATGTTAAAGTATTCTGCAATTTCTTCACTTCTTTTCTTGTCAAAGTACTTTAATTTAATAATTTTATAGTACTGATCATCATGCAATTTTTCTAAAGCTTTATCAATCACTGAAATTAAATTTTTAGTTATTAAGATAGAACTTTCTAACTGTTCAATCTTATCCTCAATCTTCTCATCTTCATCCTTAATGGTGAATGAGTTACCACTTGAGAATGACGTAATACTTTTGCTTTTTTCTTTTATGCCATACACCTTTACTTCTTTTATTTGCAGCTTCTTTTCCTTTATAGCATCATTAAAATTTTTATAATTATAAAGCAATATCTCTGTCTTTTGAAACGCTGATTGCCTATTATCTTTGAGTAGTCCTTTTTTCTTGAATTCCAATACAACTTTTTCAGCTGTCACTTGTGCTGTCTGTTCTATTATACTTGCATTATCGTTTGTATTTGCGCTTATATGTACTTTGTTCTTTGACATTCTCTCACCTCACTATGTGATTTCCATATTTAATTTAGTTATGTCGTAACCTTTTGCCTGTAGCCCATTGCATATATTATTGCAATCCATGATTATGTTATTGAGCTCCTGCTCCATCTTCTCGTTGCCCTTATTGTTTTTAAAAAACTGATTTGCTTTTCGTATACGATTTATATTTATATTAAACTTTTTTATTAATTCGTCCATATAACCTCCTGTTACCTTTTTATACAACCTTTGTTACCTGCTCATTTAACGTAATACACCTTGAAATTTCAATCAATAGTTAACTTTTTATTTTGTTACCTGTTTTAATAATTACACACCCCATGTTACAAAGATGCTCTCATGTGTAAGTGTGTATACTTATTAAATAGGTAACAAAGGTAACATATATATATATTATAATATTTAATATTTAATTATATATATATATATAGTAATACCAACGCTCTCAACACTCGCTCTTTAAAAATTTTTTGTTACCTTTTTTTAAAAAAATAAGTAACATACAGGTAACAAAGGTAACAAAATCAATTGTATCATGTTTTAAAAACAGGTAACAAAGGTAACAAATTAAAAAGGTATCCTTTCTTGCTCATTCACTTCCTCGTCGATTGGCTCAAACAAGCAAATATTATCAAGCCCTAAATCGTCTAATAAATCTAAATTTAATTCATAGCATTTTCTCTGCTTTTTATTAATTCTATTATTCGATGCGAAGTCTTTTAACAAATATTTACTCCCTTTCAATTGTTTGATAAAATCATTCTTGCTTAACACATTTTCGTCAAGGTTGTAATCTCTAATATATTTTTTCATTTCTGGATAAATTACAGGAATATATATATATACCGCGCCATTGTCTTTGTCAACCCGCAACCCTTCTTTCAAATCTATTTTATTAGAAATCATTTCATCTATTATCTCAAACATTTTTTCAATTTGTGTCCTTGCTTCATTACTGTTTTGCAGAACATTATCAAAGATATTTTTCTTTATACACTCAATACCTTCTTTAAAATCTAACTCTATTCCATAATATTTAAAGGCAACCCTAACTACATTTAATCCTTGAACAGTATTTGCAAAAGTCGTAAATACCCTATCTTTATAATCAACAAGTTTTTCACATTTTTTTCTAAAATCTATAAAATTATTTTCATCAATATCTATTGCAATTTTGACAAGCAATTTACCAAACTTATTAAGGATATCCTTGTTTTTTATCAGGTTATTTATATGCTGCAAACCATCTTCGTTTCTGGTCGCCTTTGATGCATATATAATATTGGAACGCTCCATTAAAGCTGTTTCATTCTGCCAAAAACCTTCCTCACCTATAACAACTAGGGGTCGTACTGGTGTGATTTTGGTTGTCTGTAAGTTTTTATTACCTCTGATGCTGCTATTTCCATCATAAATATTTCTGAACAAATTACTAAGTTCCTGATTCTTCTTCAACATAAAAGTTGATGGTTTGTATTCATCTGCGAAAAATGGAATAGTAGTATTTGTAGATGTCTCTTTTAAAAACCCAAAATTAGTTACATCTCTTGCATTACTCTTTACGCTATAGTTCATCAGTGGCATTATGACCTTTTCTGCAATAGTAGATTTACCAGCTCCTGCTTCTCCAAATATAGCAAGATGGTTAAGTTTAATATCTAAAACCTTATACTTTCCGTTTAATAACATTGCTCCAACATGGCCCAGCGCTGTGTATGTAATTTCTTTTCGATTAAAGTTTAATAAGCTTTCATAAATTTCGTGTACCTCTTCTTTTGTCGGCAATTCTAAATCTTTAAAATCTTTAAAATTATCATCATCATAATATATTTTTGATTTATCATAAACAAAATCACCGTCAAAACTTCCGTCGCTCGTAACAAATAACCATTTATTATTTAGTTTTCTAATACCACCAACATCATAAGCGGTCGTTGTGTCTCTTTTTTTATATTTAAAGCACCATTCTTTCAGGTCGATTAATGTATCAATAGTTCCGCGGAATACCAGATCCGAAGAATTAAGGAAATCTCTAAACTTACGAACATCATTATAAACTAAAATACTGCCACGCCTCGTGAGTGTTTTTTTGTCCTGAGTTTTTATGATCATCTCGAAATATTCCTCTTCTGTGTCCACGCGGTTAATAATATTGATTCCATCTATAGTAAAATTAGTTAATTGCTTTTTATTTTTAGCATCCTCTTTGCCGTCCGCACATTTCCATATTCCATACCCGAAATCATCTTTGTGTTCCTGCAGTTTATAAATATTTAAAACATCTAAGCAGCTGTTAAATACATAATCAGTAAGTTCTTTAATACTATGTCCTGCATTGAGCCAATCGGTGACATCTAGCTTGCCACCTGGCACATGGCTTAGCTCTGGTAAATACTCAACAATGTACATTTTTTCGACTTCGTCAAACAGGAAATCCTTACACTTATCAACGTGCTTTCTGCCTGGAGCGTCAAAGTCTCCAAGCAGAACTAATTTTGCACCTCTCAACTGGCTTTTATAATCTTCAAACATGCTACCAGCGCCTGTTGCAAAACTTGTTGCAGTAAGTCCATTGTATATTAGAGTGTCAGCGTCTTTTTCACCTTCGACCAGGTATATATAATATCCTTTTCTTATTGCATTTTGCACAGCTTGAGCATTGTAAATATATTGTCTCTGCAGTTTGTCCACGGTTTCCACGGATGCAGCAATGACTTTATTATCTCTAATAACTCTTTGTACAAATTTCTTGCTTTTTTTATCAACTGCAGGATTAACAAGCTTATACTTAATCTTGACCGATACAAGAGCCCCTCTTTCATCAGAGTAAAAATAAGCATTGTCAAACGCATAATCGGTATCTACAACCCAAGCCTCACCATCCTTTGAAACATTGCCAACATTGCCATCTCTAATATATTTGATTAAATTTTCTTTGCTGTAATAAGTCTCACTCTTTTCAATGAAATCCATTTTATTAAGTCCAAGGTCCGAAAGCATAGTATTGAGTCCATAGGAGCTCCCACATGTTCGACAGCCTGCAACAAGCCCGCCGTCTGATTTTAATGCAATATAAGCACTCGCCGTCTTGTCCTGATGATGCGTACACTTAAAACTATAATTTTCCTTATCTTTGCTGTTAAAATTTTTCTTCTTGTCTTGCAATTGTGGCAATATCGCATCAAACATTTTGTCATAGTCAAACAAAGTTACTCACCTTCTTCCAGGTCTCCCTTGTAGTTCAGTATTACTTCTCGCAAATGGTAATTAAATAATGCGTAAATGTACATCCCTGCATAGTATTTACTTACAAAATTAATATCAATCTGATATCTAGCCATGTAAGCATTCAGAGTAGCAAGAAAGCTTACTGGATTATATTGTGTATTATAATTACCACTCTGAATATCTTCCCAACTACCGTCCTCAATCATCAAGTAAAATTTACTATCTTTCTTCCTGATGAGTTCCTTTTCAAACCTCTCCCGGTCTTTCGTAAGGTTCCCAGATAGCTCTGTTAGACTACCTTTTCGCTCTATGACTATTTCATTGTCAAAAAATAAAGGTTTGATTATACCCAAGCCTGGCATCTGAGGGAGCATGAAAGAATAATCTCCATAGTCTAATTTTTTATCTTTGAATTTAACTTTCTTTTTATTGAAAAAATCTAATATATGACTGTTGGCGTTCTCTCTTGTATCAACCAGGACTGTTAGATTATTTAGAATTTCTTTTGATTCTTTTTCCGTGTAATGGTATCTCATGTCAGCCTCCTCATTCGTACCTATTTCCCGTATGCTTATCAATCAAAACTAATCGTCCTTCTAGTCTGAAATCCATAATATCAAGGATCCTTTTAATCACGCTCATCATGTCCGTAACGTCCTTATCTCTATTTCTTGGTTTCAATTTACCATTATGTGTAACTTTACAAATAGCAGCGTAAGCTGTAGGATCACTACAGCCACTACCATTTTTGCCTATATTGCTATTATCAGCTTTCATTTGCCACCTCCATATTTGCATTCAAGTACTCTACAAAATGATTAAAAGTTTT
>Ga0123336_10003018_pt1 | contig 14330 bp, 7 predicted proteins | sample SSSSmetaG_FD_96466 | JGI IMG/M metagenome (GOLD analysis project Ga0123336, IMG submission 96466) | Glacier valley bacterial and archeal communities from Borup Fiord, Nunavut, Canada, to study Microbial Dark Matter (Phase II) - ​SSSS metaG | ecosystem: Environmental > Aquatic > Freshwater > Ice... | reverse complement strand
CAGGTACAATTAATTAACTATAATGAAATAATTTTTGAAACGAAAAAAGGCAGGTCTTATCAGGTTGTGGTTGAGTAGTTAAAATTACCTGCAAATTTCTCCTTTTCGTAACATAAGAATACTTTATTAAGACCCAAAGGAATAACTCATATAATAATGAACAATTTTCAACTCGACAATCCTTACAAGATTTTTGTAATATTTATAAGCACCCTTTTCATTAGCTCACCTCATTTAGCTCAAGTACAAAAATCTTTAAATTTATCAAGTATTATTGTTAAACCTGAAGAAGTTGGTTTCTCATCTGAAAGATTAGCTATTATAGATTCTCTATTAAATGATTTTGTAAAAAAAGGTATTATGCCAAATGCAGTTACTTTTATTAGTCGCAATGGTAAAATTGTACACAATAAGGCATTTGGCTTTAAAAACATTATTCAAAAGCAATTGTTGAAAAAAAATGACATTTTCAGAATTGCCTCTCAAACAAAAGCCTTAACGAGCGTGGGCTTAATGATGCTTTATGAAAAAGGAAAGTTTTTATTAGATGATCCCATTTCAATGTACATCCCAGAGTTCAAAAACCCAATGGTTTTAATTAATATAAATGCTAAAGATACATCATATGATGCCAGGCCTGCAAAATCACCGATAACTATTCGTCATTTATTGACCCATACTTCTGGAATTTCTTATGGTAATATTTTGTATTTAAAGGCGAAAATTCCTAGCATCAACTCTCGGGCTCAAGTAACTATAGGTGAAGTAGTTAAACGGCTGGCAAAACTTCCACTTGATCATGACCCTGGTGAAAAATTTACGTATGGATTAAATACAGACGTGCTGGGATATTTAATTGAAATAATATCAGGTATGCCATTAAATATTTATTTCCGAACACAAATATTTGAGCCATTGGGTATGGAAGATAGTTACTTTTATTTACCTAAGTCAAAAGTAAACAGATTAGTTACCCTGTATTCAAAAGATAGCTTACAATCATCTTTATATGAAAGTAATAATGTAGAAAATCAATCTTATCCAATTACTGGGGCACAAACCTACTTTTCAGGAGGTGCTGGTATAGTAGGTACCATAGAGGATTATGCAAGATTCTGTACCATGCTTATCCAAGGGGGTTATTTTAATGGAAAGCAAATTTTAGGAAGAAAAACAATTGATTTAATGACTATTAACCAAATTGGTGATTTAGAAGTATGGGAAACAGGAAATAAATTTGGCCTCGGTTTTGAAATTGTATCTGAAAAAGGTATAATTAAATTTCCTGGAACAATTGGAGCATATAGATGGGGGGGCGCATACTCTACAGACTATACTATAGACCCCAAAGAAAATTTAATAATGATAATCTATACAAATGTGCTTCCTTTTGCAAATCCAGATATTAATAATCGGTTTAAAATATTAGTTTATCAGGCACTTGAAACTCAAAATATAAATGTTAGTCATAAGTAAATTCAATTATGTGCAATCTTGAATGATTGTGCAAGTTCACGTTAATTTTTATTAAAATATTAAATTAAAATTCAAATTAAAAATGATGATTTTTTTTAAAAAAATACTTCCTACTGTTTGCTTGTTTATTACAACTTACTGCTATGGACAAAATTATGAACCCAACTGGGCTTCGTTAGATAAACGTCCCATCCCCACATGGTTTACAGATGCCAAGTTTGGAATATTTATTCACTGGGGGGTATATGCAGTGCCAGCCTGGGCACCAGCTAATGAAGATATTGGCATTTACGCCAAATATGCAGAATGGTATTGGCCGCGTATTAACGGCATGACAGACCCTAACCCACAAAAGACAGATGTAAATAAAATATTTTTAGAGCATCATAATAAGATGTATGGGGCTAATTTCAAGTATCAAGACTTTGCTCCGTTATTTAAGGCAGAAAATTTTAAAGCAATAGAATGGGCAAGTACTTTTAAAGACGCTGGGGCAAAATATGTAGTACTTACCAGCAAGCACCATGAAGGTTTTACACTTTGGCCAAGTGAACAAAGTTGGAATTGGAACAGCGTGGATATTGGCCCGCATAAAGATTTGTGTGGTGAACTTTCCACCGCAGTAAAAGCTACAGGCCTACACATGGGCATGTATTATTCTTTGTACGAATGGTTCAATCCCCTGTATAAAAGCAATCCTGAAAAATATGTGACAGACCATATGATTCCGCAATTAAAAGATTTAGTTACCCGGTATAAACCAGAACTGATCTATACCGATGGCGAATGGGATTACCCTAGCACTATGTGGCAGAGTGAAAAATTTTTATCCTGGTTATACAATGAGTCGGCAGTTAAAAACTCAGTAGTAGTAAACGATCGTTGGGGAAAAGAAACACGAGGAGTACATGGTGGATATTACACCAGCGAATATGGTATTACAAACGGTGATACAAAAGCCAGTGAATTGGTAGCATATCCTTGGGAAGAAATCCGTGGTATCGGTACTTCATTCGGCTACAATAGGGTAGAAAATATAAATAACTATTTATCATCGGGAGAATTAGTGCATTTGCTAATAAATATTGTTTCCAATGGAGGAAACCTGTGCCTAAACATTGGCCCTAAATCTGATGGAACTATACCAGTAATTATGCAGCAACGCTTGCATGATATTGGTGCTTGGTTAAAGATAAATGGTGAAGCCATCTATGAAACAAAGACCTGGAAAAATAGGCCCAAGGCCGCAAAAGGGCAAACTGTATTTTATACAGCTAAAGGAAAAAATTTATATGTATTATGTACCCAGTGGCAAGACAATAATATAGTGGTGCCAGGATTGGCCAAATCAGGGAAGGTAAGCTTGGTTGGATCTTCAGTGCCAGTAAAAACATTTTATAAAAATGGCAGCTTAACTATAGTACCTGCATCAATTAATCCTCTTAATAATCCTTCCCATGATGCATGGGTGTATAAAATAGAAGGGGTACTATAATATATAAAATGGGTTGTTCTATTTTATTGGTTTATGAAGCAAAATTATTAGGACTAATATGATTGCATTATTAATAATGCAATGGAAGTGTATATTCTTTAATCAATTTAACTTTATCATGAATAAAAAAAAAATTAGCTGTTTTATTTATATAAACCTATTGCTTTTTTTTCAGCAAAATAATGCACAGACACCGGTTCAAAAATATGCAGCTATACAAAATAGCTTGAAAAATGGCTGGGGAACTTTTAATCATAAAAGTGTACTAAGTCATGTGCTCCTGCCTAATGGGCTCGCTTTAAATATTGGTTTCAAATTACATAGCAATTCGGCAGATAATTATTTAAAAGAAGCTTTTATTTCATCAAGAAATACCAGGCCTGAAAAAATAATTCCTGGTTTTCATGCCTTAGATGCAGGCTATACTGAACTTAATCTGGAGTGGCAGGGTATTCATTGCAAAATAGAAAGTGCAGTAAATGAGAGCAATGATTTATTTTTATTGATAACACCATTTGCTGTGCCATCCGAAACTCCATCTGTAGTGCTTGAAACAGGCATTCTTTGGAACCAATCTGGCGAGATAAATGGAAGGCCGCAACATATCATAGTAAAAACAAACGGTAAACTAGTAACAGTAAGTTCAATTGGCACAAGGGCAGATGAATACCTTGCTAATACATCGCCTTATTTATCTGTTAAATTTAATAAACCAGTAGCTTTTTATACTGGTAAGCCTCAAACAATTGAGCAGGTAAAAAATATCATAGCAAAAAAAAGAAATGCGCTTGTAGAACAATCAAAAAGATACGGAAATTTTGCTGAGACATTTAATGCCATTAACAATGTTATAGGATGGAATATTATTTACGATGCTTCAAAAAGCAGGGTAATTTTTCCAGTAAGCAGAGTATGGAATGATAATTTTGGAGGTCAATCCGTTTTGTTCGATTGGGATACGTATTTTGGAGCTTACATGGTTAGTATGACTAGTAAACAATTGGCTTACGCCAATGCTGTAGAAATCACCAAATCAATTACACCTGGCGGTTTTGTCCCAAATTTTTCAGGATCTTATAATAATGCATCTTTCGACCGTTCTCAACCCCCAGTAGGCAGTTTTGTTTTTAAAGAATTGTATAGAAAATATAAAGAAAAATGGTTGTTGGAATATGTATTTGATGACTTGTTAAAATGGAACAGGTGGTGGCCAGATAATAGAAATGATAATGGTTATTTATGCTGGGGCAGCAATAAAGTACTTCCGCCATATAAAGGTGATTTTGCAGCCAATTCATGGCAAGGTGCAGCGTATGAATCAGGATTGGATAATTCACCGATGTACGACAGTGTGCCATTTAATAAAGATAAAAATATGCTGGCACTAGCAGATGTAGGATTGATGAGTATGTATATAATGGATTGCGAATCGCTGGCAGAAATTGCTGTTGTCCTGAACAAGCAAACCATAGCAAATGAATTAAAAGATAGGGCAACAAAATATCGTTTAAAATTAAATACTTTGTGGAATAACGATGCTGGCATGTACTATAACAAGCGGATGGACAGTGGTGTTTTTTCCTATAAAATTTCACCCACTAATTTTTATGCTTTGCTTGCGCAAGCACCGACGCAGGCGCAGTCAACTGCCATGATGGAAAAACATTTGCTGAACCCTGATGAGTTTAATACCGAATGGATGATGCCTTCCATTTCAAAAAAAGATGCAGCCTACAAAGACCAGGAATACTGGCGTGGACGGATTTGGGGGCCTATGAATTTTTTAGTCTATCTCGGTTTATTGAATTACGATTTACCTGCCGCCAGAAAAATACTGGCGGAAAAATCTGACAAATTATTAATGGATAATGTAAAAATAAACGGCTGGGTATTTGAAAACTACAATGGCATTACAGGCAATGTAACCAACCAGGAAGAAGGTAGAAAATATGGTGATAACTATTATCACTGGGGTGCATTGCTTGGCTTTATTGCGTTGATTGAAAATGGGTTTGTGGTTAATCCAATGCAGCCAATGAAGTAATAAACAATCGCTTTTACAAACTATTGCATTCTATAAAAAATTAAATGATGAAGCTAAAAAATATTGTACTGTTTGCTTTTTATTTTACCACACTCAGTGTATTTGCACAAAAAAAAGAAGCAGGCACTCATGCAGCAATAAATGGTTCAACACAATTGCCAATGGTATTAAAATATACCAAACCTGTTGATCAGTCTTACATAGATGTTTATGGAAAAGAAGACGGTTTTGGGGATATGGATGCAAAAGGAAAGGGATGGGTAGAAGCTTTGCCTGTAGGAAACGGTACATTGGGCGGTATGCTTTTTGGAAATGTTTATAAAGAACACTTTCAATTAAATGAAAAAAGCCTCTGGGCTGGGTACAGACAAAATAACAATAACCCAAAAGTTTATGATGCGTTATTAAAAGTGCGCCAGTTAATTTTTAATGGCAATCATAAAGAAGCTTCTGCTTATGCAGTAGAAAATATGATGGGTACTACCCAAAAGATAAAATCGTACGAGCCGCTTGGGGATGTTTTTATTGAACTTACCAAAGATACGGCTGGCGGATTTTCCAATTACCAGCGTTCACTAAACCTCGATAGCGCCGTTGCAAGCGTTAGTTATTCACTTAATGGAAATTTGATTGAGCGAAGTGCTTTTGCTTCTTACCCGGATAAAGTATTGGTGATGAAAATTAAATCCCAACAGCCTGGTGGGTTGCATTGTATTATTTCTCTTTCAAGATTACAAAATGCAACAACAGTTTCTGGTGCTGATGGTAGCGGGCTATTATTGATGAATGGGCAGCTTACTGCGATAGATAAAGTATCTGGCGAAAATAAAGGCGAGTTGTTTGCGTGCCAGTTGAAAGCAATTAACAATGGCGGCACTATCATCAATAAAAATGGCACATTAGTTATTGAAGGTGCATCAGAATTAGTGCTATTAATTACGGGAGCCACCAATTATGATGGCACTAACCCGGTTGCCGTTTGCAGTAATATTATACAGGCTGCTGCTGCAAAATCTTACGAGCAATTGTTGCAGGCGCACGTAACAGACTATGACAATTTATTTAAAAGGCTTACAGTAGGTATTAATACTGCTAATGCAGTTGCTACTCCCACTTCACTACCTACAAATGAGTTGTTACAACAGGCAAAAAGTAACGGTATAGTGGATGATTATTTAGCAACACTTTTCTTTCAATATGGCAGGTATTTGTTGATATCTTCATCCAGAGCCAATAGTTTGCCAGCCAATTTGCAGGGCGTTTGGAACAGGCATATATACGCCCCATGGGAAAGTGATTATCATACAAACATCAATCTTCAAATGAATTACTGGCCGGCAGAAACGGCTAACCTTTCAGAATGTCATTTAGCACTTTTTAATTACATGGATACGCTTGCAAAATATGGGGCAATCACTGCAAAAACGCATTACCATAGCCGTGGCTGGGTAGTGCATCACCTGAGCGATATTTATGGATTTACTACTCCGGCAGATGGAGATGTAGGCATTTGGCCAATGGGTTCAGGCTGGTTATGCAGGCACCTGTATGAGCATTATCAATTTACAACGGATAAGGTTTTTTTAAGTAAGCGGGCCTTTCCTTTAATGAAGGGTGCGGCACAATTTTATTTAGATTATTTAGTAACGGTACCCAAAGGCTTGCCAATGGAAGGAAAGTTAGTTACAAACCCTTCGCTGTCTCCGGAAAATAAATTTTATAGTCCTAAAGACAGCACTTTTCAAAACATGTTTACTTATGGCTCTACAATGGATATCCAAATTATCAGGGAGTTATTTAATAACTTGTTGCAAACAATAGTAATACTTGGAAAGGAAAAAACAGAAGCTGCATTGGTAGCGGAACTAAAATATTCACTGGCACTATTGCCGGAAACAAGAATAAGTAAAAGAGATGGCCGGATAATGGAATGGGCGGAAGATTACAAGGAAGTATTTCCCGGCCACAGGCATATTTCTAATTTGTATGGTTTGTATCCGGCTTCAGAAATATCCTGGTCAAACACACCAAAACTGGCTGAGGCTGCGGCTAAAACAATAGTAGCCAGGATGGCTGGTTCGCCCGTTCAGCAATATGAGGGTACTGGTTGGAGCAGGAGCTGGATTACCAATTATTATGCCCGCCTGCACAATGCGGAAAATGCTTTTATTAATTACAGCAACCTGATCATAAAATGCGCTGCCCCTAATTTGTTCGACTTACATCCCCCATTTCAAATAGATGGCAACTTTGGCGGTAGTGCTGCTTTTTTGGAGATGTTGATGCAAAGCCATGAAGGGGGTATTTATTTTTTGCCTGCCTTACCAAAGCAATGGAATAATGGTTTTATAAAAGGCATGAGTGCAAGAGGCGGTTTTACGGTAGATATGGAGTGGAAAAACGGCTTAATGGAGAATGCGGTGATACATGCAAAGGCATCCGGCAGTTGTAGTTTTATAACTTCAAAAAAATTAAAAGTTACCCAACCGGATGGCACTAACTGCACACTAATAAAGAATAAAACGGGGTACACTTTTAATACAAAAAAAGGTATACGTTATGCTGTAGTTTTCATAAAGTAATATGCTTGCAAAAAAAATGAAACAACTTTATATGAAATTATTGATAACTGCAATGATGCTGATTTGTGCAGGGGAATTGTTCAGTCAGGTCAAATCAAAAAAATGGGCTGCTGATAAAACTAATAGTGTAACTTTTTCCACCACAGATACCGGATTAAAAAATTTATTCGACCTGGCGGAGAAAAAAGCTGCGGAAAACGTAAGGGTTTTTTCAGCCAATTACAAAGTATTGGTTGAGGGTGGCGAGTATCCCTTCGTGTGGGTGGAAACACAACCCATGGGTGGGGTGATGTATGCCAAAAGAAATCTGGAAGTAGCTTATAATAATGTCGCCATCTTTCTTAAACACCAGGCTGTAAGCGGGCGGGTGCCCGGCATGATCATCCCAATGGATAATAATATTTGGGGGCTTACTGATTTGGTAAAAGCGGACAGCGGCTCCCTCGGGCTTTTCTCCGAAACCCTGCAGGGGTTTTTTGTGCCGGGGCCGGCACTTGAACTTTATTACCTTTTAAACAAGGATACAACTTATCTCAATTTGCTTTATAATAGTTTTCAGGCTTATGATAATTATTTGTGGAAGTACCGTGATTCTGATGGTGATGGCTGCTTGGAAGCATGGAGCCAAACTGATAGTGGAGAAGATTATTTAATAAGGTATAAATATGCCCCATTTGTTTGGCCATTCGATTATCCTCCTATAGAAAAAAACATTCCGAATGATACTAATTTTATAAAAAAATATTGGACTAGTGCTGATTATAAAAAGTATACCCATGAACAAAATCCCATGCCATTTGAATCAATTGATGTGATGGGTTATTCTTATACCTGTCGAGATGTGCTGGCAAAAATTTCAGCTCTTAAAAAAGATGGCAAAGAAAGTTATTGGAGAAAAAAAGCCAATGAGGTGGCTATTAAGATGAAGAATTATCTTTGGATACCTGAAAAAAGCGCCTACTATTACCGAGATAAAAACAATAAGTTTTTTAATAGCCTTACTCACAATAACCTTAGGGCAATGTTTTTCGGTACTATGGAGCAGGGCATGGCTGACAGTTTTATAAAAAAGCATTTTTTAAACCCAGCAGAGTTTTGGACACCAATGCCATTAACGTCTATTGCTGCCAACGACCCTTATTTCAGAAATATTTCTTATAACAACTGGAGTGGGCAACCAGAAGGGCTTACATACCAAAGAGCTATTGTAGCACTTGAAAATTATGGACATGTGGCAGAGGTAACATTATTAGGTAAAAAATTATTAAACACGATATCTAAAAGCAAAAAATTCACACAACAATTTGACCCCTTTACAGCAGAGCAAAATGGCAGTGATGGATATGGTCCTACTATCTTAGCTGTCTTAGAATATTTTTCAAGAATGTACGGAGTATATTCGAAAAATGACACAATTCACTTTAACGGTTTGTATGCCAATAAACCATACACATACCTACAGAAATTGAATAATGATTCCTATAAGTTAATACAGCAAAACGGGAATATTACCGGGTACCTTAACAATATGGAGCTTTTTAAAAGTACTGCGGGAATAAAAGTAATGACGGATAAGCTTGGTATCGTAGTTGGGTTTGCTGGTATTGATACCCTTCAAAGAAAAGTGAAAATTACAATTAATAAAAAAAAATATACTGCTATCATACAGCCCAATTGTTTCTATAAGATTGAAAATGGGGGAATACGGTTGATCAACAAATTTCCATTTGATTATCCTTATAAAAACTAATTTATCTATAATTTACCATCAATTTTTTATAATAAAAATGAATCCAAACATAAAAATTGGTTTCTATTTTATGTTTGGAACAGAATTGTATTTTTTAGAATTCTGTTCATATAAACATTTTCCAGTGATGATATATTTGCCATTGACAAAAAAACAATAAATAAATAATGTTTAGAATTATAACAAACAACAGGTTTATAATTGGTGTAATAGGTTTTTTGTTGTTGTGTACAAAAAATGCACAAGCTACCAATTATTATTTAAGTGCTGCTGGCAATGATAATTATTTAGGTACAATTAAAAGTCAACCCTGGAAAACAATTGAACGATTGAACAAACAACATCTAAAAGCAGGGGATTCTATTCTATTTAAAAGAAGCAATTCTTTTTATGGCGAGTTAATTTGTAAATATTCTGGAAATAAAAATAGGCCCATTGTATATAGTGCATATGGTGAAGGTAATCTGCCAATTATTACAGGAGCGATAGAAATAAAAAATTTCCAGTTATTCAAAAATAATATTTACGCAGCTTCGCTTGAGCAAAATATACAGGCGGTTTTTATAAATGATCATCTGCAAATGCTTGCCCGTTATCCCAATGCTGGATTTAATATAATGCAAAAAGGGCGAGATAATAAGCTAAGTTTTATTGACAGTAACTTAAACCAGCCCGATGGCTATTGGAAAGGTGCCAACATTCGCTATCGCACATGGGATTGGGAAATAAGAACAAGCACCGTAACCCGATTTAAAAATAATATCGTTGAAATAAAAGATAGCTCAACGAATAATCTTGGAAAAGGGTGGGGTTATTATTTCGATAATAAATTTGAATTGCTAGATACAATAGGCGAATGGTTTTATGATAATTATTTACAGCAATTGTTTATTTATTCAACGATAAAACCCTCCGGTAAAATAGCAGCTGTAACACTTTTAAACGGTGTTACTATTGAAAAAAATGTACGTCATGTAACTATTAATCAATTGAAAATTCAACAATTTTTCGATAATGGAATTTTTATTGCGGGCAATAATGAGTACATCACCATAAGCAATAATACAATACAACAAATAGATAAGACAGGTATTTTTATAAATGAAATAGCTTTAGACTGTAGAATCATTAACAATATAATAACAGAGATAAATGGTCGTGGTATATTCGCCTTAGAACCTGAATATTTGCTGATTGAAAAAAATGAGGTTAGCAATATTGGTAGCATTATGGGCTATGGTATAAGCGGCGTAAACAATATGATTGGTATTGTAGTTGCAAATAATGAAATTAAAAAAGAGGCTAAGAGTCACATTGCCCGACACAATACCATTCGGAAAAATAAAGTGGACAGCATTGGCTATGTGGGTATTCGGATGGACGGAGCAAATAGTAAGGTAGAATACAATACCATTAACAATGTAATGTGTAAATTAAGTGATGGCGCAGCCATTTATACCTGGTCTTTAGGCAAATATTATTCACATAATAATATTATCCGTGGGAATATTGTTTCTAATATTAAAGGTTCTAACTATGGTACTCCAAGTGGTCTTGACCCAGCCGCCAACGGAATTTACATAGATAATAATTGTTATAATATTGTTGTTAGAAATAATACTGTATTTAATGTTTCTTCTTCTGGCATTCATATTAATTCAGATGCTTACAATAATATAGTTCATCAAAATACTATTTACAATTGTCTAAGTGGGTTTTCTGTTGCAGAATGGGCAAAGCCTTCAGCTACTTTTGGTAATAGGTTTACGGATAACAATATTTTTTTGCTAACACCCAAACAGCGTGCTATTACCTTAATTAATTTTTTATTGCCAAATACAAATGGTATGGTTGCTATAAATAGAAATACTTACCTTCATTTTTGGAATGATACATTATTGACTGATATTTACAATATAAAAGACAGAAACGGTAATACAAAAAAAATAACCAACGAATACAATTATGATGATGTGCGAAATATAAAGGGTTACGAGCTTAATGGTAAATCTATCAAGGAAATAAAAGGCTTGGTAAATGTAACGAGTACCCAAATTTTTTATAACGCTTCTGATAAATTTAAGATTATTAATACAAGCAAGGAAACTTATTATAATTTGCAAGGCATGTATATAACACGTATAGCCATCGCTCCATATCAATCAGTAATTGTTGTTACTGGGGTTCATGAATAACGCTAAATCGTAAATAGTATAGATGTGAAATGAATACATTTCAAGGTATCATGGATATTTCACAGGTTTATTTATACCACAATACGGTGTTATGGCAATTAACAAAACAATGGTTAATTAAATCAGGTAAAATTTTATTAAGCTGACATACTTAGTGATTTAGAAATTTCAGGATTTTGACTATCTCTCAACATTAAATTATGTTTAATGAAAATAGTTATTTACTTACTTTACGTGTAGATTTTAAATATGGATAACTGAAGGGGGTTACTAATTCCAACATCTTAAACCATAGTAAGAGTATCTTTTGTTGACACAATTTAGTTAATTTCCCTGTTTACTAGTTAGCATACTTTAATTCACTCATTTTAAATTTTTAGAGATTAATTAATATGAACCAATCATTACCTTTTAAATACATAACTGTTTATAAGAATTGCTTTTTTTTTCTATTCTTCTATAAGGCTACCTTGACTATAGGATTCTGCCAAACTCATTCAGTTTTCCCGAAAAACAATACACAACTATCAGCCCACATTTCCCAGTACGATACTTCACATTTTAACCAGGTAGTAACTAGAAAGAAAATTATATTTAAAAATGACACAGCAGCAATTGAAATAAGCGGTTCAATATGGACAATAATAAGGAAAACAACTGCAATAAATACTAAGCCTGGTTGTTATGAGGTGAGGTTGGTATTTCGTTGTAAAGAAGGAAATCTAACTTCAGCATCGGTTTCAATGGATATGGATATTGATCAATGGAGTGTAAATAATTATGTATTGATGCCAGCAGCAGTGTACAATGGCAACCGGGTAAAATCCATCAAACAACCTTACTTAACTTTTTGGGCTGATGCAAGGGATATTGGTATTGATAAACCACAATTAGTTTCCGATATTCCTCGGTTAAATATTAATTCAGGCGTTTCAAGGATTCAGCAACGCAGTGGGGATATGAGTACACCAGCAATTGGGTATTATAATCCCACTACAAAGAAAGGCTTTTGGTTACTTACCCAACAGGCCGCTGTAAAGGAAGATAACGGTATTGACTTGGAAGAAAACAACACTCGGACAAAAGCAAGCATTACAATTTCTGCACCAGTAGTAAGGGAGCAATTCAGTTATATTATTGCAGACAATACAGCACCTTCAAAAGACAAAGGAATTAATTTTACTAAAGGTGATTCGGTAATACTTACAGCCAGGCTTTATTTTTTTGATTGTAATAATGTGCAAGGTTTGTTTAATTACTTTGCAACAATAAAAAATGATGTGTTGCCAGAAAAAGAAGCGGTAGCATCTGTGCCGTTTTCAGCAGCTTTTAATATGCTAGAAGAAAAATTTAACACCCAAAATTTCGAACCAACTTTTGGTTACTATTCTGTAGGCATGAGGGAAAACTGTTTTCAGGACTGGCAAATAGGTTGGACAGGAGGCATGATTTCAACCTATCCATTATTGCTGAATGGAACTGGTATTACTCGGAATAATGTAATAAAAAATTTTGACTGGCTCTTTGCGGGTGGTATTTCTCCATCCGGCTATTTTTGGGATACTGGTGAAAAAGGTAATCAATGGTTTGGTATTTTTCCATCTAGTTCTGTAGGAAAAGACTTACATCTCATCCGTAAAAGCGGTGATGGATTATTTTATATCTTAAAACAATTTGCTGCATTTAAAAAGTTGGGCATAGCTGTAAAACCAGAGTGGGAAAAAGGGGTAAAAGCAGTAGGTGATGCTTTTGTTAGAACCTGGAAACAGCATCATCAGTTGGGGCAATATGTAAACAACAGCACAGGCGAATTAATTATCGGCGGTTCCACCAGCGGAGGCATTGTACCAGGAGCATTAATATTGATGGCTGAATATTTTAGAGAACCAGCTTATTCTGTAACAGCGATAGAAATTGCAAATGATTATAATGAAAAATATATTAGCAAAGGAGTGATTTATGGAGGTGCAGGCGATGCAATGCAAAACTATGACAGCGAAAGTTGCTATGGTTTGTTAGAATCATATATGGTGCTTTATAAACAAACAGGCGATAAGCATTGGCTGCAAATTGCAGAAAATGTAGCAATACAATTTTCCACCTGGGTTAGCAGTTACGATTATATTTTTCCAGATAGCAGTACACTTGCAAAGTTGGGCAAAAAAACAACCGGTATAGTGTTTGCTAACACACAAAATAAACATGGTGCACCAGGAATCTGCACTTATTCAGGTAAGGCATTGCTAAGCTTGTATCGTGCTACTGGCAATAATTATTATTTGCACCTCCTAAAGTTAATTAGCAAAGCCATTCCTCAATATATTGCTACTAAACAAAGTCCAATCCCTGGATTGCAAAATAGCTGGATAAGCGAAAGGGTAAGCACTACCGACTGGCTGGAAGGTATTGGTGAAATTTACCCAGGCTCTACCTGGAGCGAAACTGCTATGATGCTGACTGCAACAGAACTCCCAGGTATATATGTAGATATAAAGCAAGCTAAAGTTACTTGTTTCGACCAACTAAATGCCAATATTATTACACAGACAAAAAATAAACTAATAATAGAAATTACCAACCCAACTATTTATACTGCTGTTACTGTTCTGTTTGCAGATAAAAATAGAATCAATCCGGTTAATATGTTTCATGAGGAAGGTATTAAACTGATTTTAAAGTCTGGGGAGATAAAAAAAATTACACTAGCGAGGTAAGAAAAGTAGTTGTCCCTTAAGAATTCAACTTTGAAAAAATTAAAGGCAATTTTATCACTTTTAATGCTATATTG
>Ga0123336_10003014_pt1 | contig 14351 bp, 9 predicted proteins | sample SSSSmetaG_FD_96466 | JGI IMG/M metagenome (GOLD analysis project Ga0123336, IMG submission 96466) | Glacier valley bacterial and archeal communities from Borup Fiord, Nunavut, Canada, to study Microbial Dark Matter (Phase II) - ​SSSS metaG | ecosystem: Environmental > Aquatic > Freshwater > Ice... | reverse complement strand
TGCGCGAAGAGCGGCTGGGCGTAGGACGGCCAGAGCTGCACCTTCTTCACGTGGGTCGGCATCAGCATGCGCATGTATTCGCGCGCGGCGCGCCAGCCGTCCTCGCCATCGACCACCAGCTCGTCCACATCGCGTGAATACACATCGCGGATGGCGCGCTTGATCAGGCTGGCTTCCTCGTGGATCAGCGCGGGCGCCATGGAGGCCATGGTCTGCTCGCGTATGTCGTCCCACAGTCGCAACAGATATTCGCCGTCGCGCTTGATCTCCGGCTTCGGCCGCGCGGCGCCGGCGGTGCGCACGATCAGGCCCATGCCTCGGGGGATTTCCAGTTCGGCGGTGACTTCCTTCAGGCGACGTCGGTCGGCGGCCGAAGTGATCTTGCGGGAAATGCCGCCGCCGCGGGGCGAATTGGGCATCAGCACGCAGTAACGGCCGGCTAGCGAGATATAGGTGGTCAGCGCGGCACCTTTCGTCCCGCGCTCCTCCTTCACCACCTGGATCAGCAGAATCTGGCGGCGGCGGATCACCTCCTGGATTTTGTAGCTGCGCATGAAGCGCGAAGGCTGGCGCGGCGCACGGCTGTCGTCGCCGGCGTCGCTCTCGCCGCCCAGCATTTCGGGCGCCGGTGGCTCTTCAGCCGCAATCTGGCGAACCCGCGTGCCACCGTCTGGCTGCTCGCTCGTGCCTTCTGCCTCATCAGCCGGGGCCAACTCTGCCGCCTCGGGCGCCACGTCCACGCCCAGATCGGCAGCTTCCGGCACGGGATGCGACGCCTCCTGCGTCTCGATCGTCTCGCTCTGCACCACGCGCTGAATCATGGCCAAAGGTTGGGCGTCCGCCTCCGGTGCAGGCTGCTCCGCGGGCGGTTCGGCATTCGGCTCGTGTTCGACGACAGGGCTGGACGCGTGGGCGACTTGGGAGTCGGGCTGATTGTCCTCGTCCTCGTCAGCCTCTTCCTCCGCCCGCGCCTCCTCTTCCTGCATGGCGATCAGGCGCTGCCTGTCGGCCACGGGAATCTGGTAGTAGTCGGGATGGATCTCGCCGAAGGCCAAAAAGCCGTGGCGGTTGCCGCCATATTCGACGAAGGCCGCCTGGAGGCTCGGCTCTACGCGGACGACTTTGGCAAGGTAGATATTGCCTTTGAGCTGGCGGCGGCTTTGGGTCTCGACGTCAAAATCTTCGAGGCGGTTACCGTCCAGCACCACAACGCGGGTTTCTTCCGCGTGGCTGGCATCGATGAGAAGGCGCTTGGTCATTAACTGTGGAACTCCGGATGCCCGGCGTCACGCGGCAACCGTCTCGCGATCCATGGTGGATCGCGGAGCCGGGAAGTGCTGACTGCGGGGCCGATAGGGTGAAGGGGCCAGACCAAGCGCGCAGGCGGAACGGGCGACGAGGAGCGCCCGGCCGCGAGGCGGCCGGTGCGGGATTCCAGAACTCTGTCGCGGCGCTGCTATGTGCTGCCATGGCCTTCGAGACTGACACCCGGGCCTGACGGCCGGCGGGCGACTTGGGGGCGGCGCGCCTTTAAAGGGCTGCACGCCCTTGACACATGCAGCAAAGGGCATGGCTCCGCAAGGGCAAGGAAGCAAACAGCCCAGGAGCAAAAGTTTTTTGGTCCTTTTTTACAAAAAAGGACTGCTTGCTACCTTTCCTTTCCAATGATTCACCAAAGGCTAACCGGCACTCCTGCACCCTGCGTGGTAGCTTCAGGCATGTCCCGCGACCCCGCCTATACGCGCCGCCTTTTGCTGGGCCACGGCTTCGGCGCTTTATTGGTGCCGGCGGCGATAGCGGCACCGCGGCCGCCAAGGCACCCTGTTGCCGCACGGACTGCTCCGCTGGTGGTGCTCGACCCCGGTCATGGCGGAAAGGATCCGGGGGCGATCGGCATTTCCGGAACTTACGAGAAGCACGTGGCCTTTGCCGCGGCCGGCGAACTGGCGCGTCAGCTACGTGCCAGCGGCCGCTACCGCGTCGCGCTCACCCGCGAGAACGACGTGTTCATTCCCCTCGAAGACCGCGTCGCCATCGCGCAGTCGCAGGGTGCGGCGCTGTTCCTGTCCATCCACGCCGATGCGGTGGCAGACCGCGCCGTTCATGGCGCCAGCGTCTACACACTGGCCGGCGCGGCGTCCGACGCCCAGACAGCCACCATTGCCGCGCACGAAAACGCGGTGGATCGCCTGGGCGGCCACACCACCGGCGTCTCTCCCCACGTGGCCGACATCCTGGCGAGCCTGACCCGCCACGAGACACGGGTAGGGTCGGCCCATCTGCAGCAGCATGTGGTGGCAGCTCTAGGACCATCGGTGCCTATGCTGGACAACCCAGCCCGTCATGCCGGCTTTGCGGTGCTCAAGGCCGCAGACATTCCAAGCGTGCTCATTGAAATGGGTTTCATGTCGAACCCGCGAGATGAAGCCGCGTTGCTGCAACCGGGGCATCGTGCGATGGTGGCAGGTGCCGTGCATCGTGCCATCGATGGGTATTTTGCGTCCGGCGCACAGCTTTCACGGGCCGGCTGAAGGCTCCAACCGCTTCGGGCCGATCGCATGCGAACGGCTGCGGCAGCTAGATCAAGGGGTCTTGCACAACGATGGATTGGCGTCGCGAGCGACTGGTCATGCCATCCGATCCCCTATCACCGCTGCCACCGAAAAAGCGGACCAGCGGCTTCCTGGCCTTTGTTCGTGGCCTGTTCGGCCTGGTCTTCGCGATCGGTGTCGTCGGTGCTGCGGCCGCCGCCTTGATCGTGTGGAACATCTACGACCGTTATTCCTCGGATTTACCCACCTTGGACGGCTTGCGCACGTATCAGCCGCCGATGATGAGCCGCGTCTACGCAGGCGACGACCGGCTGATGACCGAGCTGGCCAGCGAACGCCGCATCTTCGTGCCCTTCACGGCCATCCCCGAACAGGTAAAGCGCGCCTTCATTGCGGCAGAGGACCAGAATTTTTTCAACCACAAGGGCGTAGACCCCTTCGCCATCGCGCGCGCGGCCTTCAACGATCTGCAACACGTGGGCGACGGCCGCCGGCCAAAGGGTGCCTCTACCATCACCCAGCAAGTCGCCCGCAACATGGTGCTTGGCTCCGATGCGCTGAATTATGAGCGCAAGATCAAGGAGGGTCTGGTCGCCCTGCGGCTGGAAAAGGTGCTGACCAAGCAGCGCATCCTGGAGCTGTATCTGAACGCCATCTATCTCGGCCAACACGCCTACGGCGTGGTCGCGGCGTCCCAGGCCTATTTCGACAAACCCCTCGACCGTCTGAGTGTGGCGGAAGCGGCCATGCTGGCCGCGCTCCCCAAATCGCCGACCAACTATAATCCATTCCGCTTTCCAGATGCCGCCAAGACACGCCGCGACTGGGTGTTGGACCGCATGGTCGAGACGCACGCGATCACGTCGGCCGAAGCACGAGCCGGCAAGGCGGAGCCGCTCACCCCTAATGTGTATCGCGCGCCCGCCACCGTACCCGGCAGCGAGTGGTTCGCGGAGGAAGTTCGCCGCCAGCTGATCGAACGCTTCGGCCAGGACCAGACCACCGAAGGCGGCCTGATAGTCCACACCAGCATGGACGCGACCCTGCAAGCCGAAGCCGACCAGGCTTTGCGCGCAGGGCTTGTGCATTACGACCATACGCATGGCGGCTGGCGCGGCCCGGTGGCGCGCATCTCCAGCATCGCGGCGCTGAGCGGCGATTGGGCGGACGCGCTCGCCCGCGTGCCGAAGCCGCAAGGCATGCTGCCGACCTGGCGACTGGCCGTGGTGCTGGACGAGACACCGTCCGGCGCCCGCCTCGGCTATCTGCAACCTGGTGATGAGAATGGCGCGCCGAACCCGCGGATGGGCGAGCTGCAACTGTCCCAGCTCGGCTGGGCTCGGCCAGTGCGCGACAATGGCGATCTGGGCGCATCTCCGCACCGCATCGGCGACGTGGTGAACCCAGGCGACATCGTGATGGTTGAACCCGAGGACGGCACGATCGAAATCCGCATCGGCGAGAAGCACGCCTCCCGCAAGGCGCATACGCCGAGGGCGGCCAGCACCGTCCTGACCTTGGACAAGCTGACCCTGCGCCAAATCCCCAAAGTCCAGGGCGCCCTGGTCAGCCTGGACCCGCGCACCGGCCGGGTTCTCGCCATGTCCGGCGGATGGAGTGCAAACGGCAACAAGTTCAACCGCGCCACCCAGGCGCAGCGCCAGCCTGGCAGCTCCTTTAAGCCCTTCGTGTATCTCACGGCGATGGAACAGGGCATCAGCCCCAGCGCCCGTTTCGAGGACGCGCCGTTCTCGCTCGGCGACTGGCACCCGGAAAACTACGAGCTCACCTACGGCGGCCCCACCCCCCTGCGCGTCGCGTTGGAACAGTCGCTGAATCTGGTCACCGTCCGCGTGGCGCAGCGGGTCGGCATGGATGCGATCGCCAAGACTGCGATCGGCATGCACATTTACGATGCCATGCCGCATGTATTGCCCGCCTCATTGGGTGCAGTGGAAACCACGGTGATGCGCGAGGCGGGCGCCTACGCGTCGCTGGTTCAGGGCGGCCGTGAGATTGTTCCCAGCCTGGTCGACAGCGTGCAGGACCGCGATGGCCATGTGATCTGGCGGCCGACGAGCCTGGTGCTGGGTGCCGCCGATCCGGCGCAGCCGCCTGTGTTGACCGATCCGCGGACGCAGCTGGCCGATCCGCAAAGTGCGTTCCAGGTGATCAAGATGATGGAGGGCGTGGTGCAGTTCGGCACCGGCGTGCCGGTGGGCTCCGGGTTCGACCGGCCGATCGCGGGCAAGACGGGAACCACACAGAACTTCAACGACGGCTGGTTCGCCGGCGTCACGCCGGACATGGTCACTGTGGTCTGGGTCGGGTTCGACAACCCGCAATCGCTGGGCGACAAGCAGGATGGCGCGCATGTGGCGGGGCCCATCTGGCATGATTACATGATTGCGGCGCTGCGGGATCGGCCGGTGCTGGATTTCAGGGTGCCGGAGGGCGTGGCGCTGGCGCGTTGGGGCTGCGGCCGGCATGAGTGTGTTGACGCGTTCAAGCCGGACCAGGTGCCTGGCTCGGGCAACAATGCGGGCGAGGCGCGCGATCAAGTGGATACGGTTTCGGCGGAGGCGCCGGTGCTGATGGTCAATCCGGACCCGGATGCGCCACCGGCGGCGCCGAAGCCGGCGACGGGGACTGGCGTGGACAGTGGGGTGGGGGGGTTGTACTGAGGAAGGAAGCAGTCCTTTTTTGGAAAAAAGGACCAAAAAACTTTTGTCCCAGCGCATCTGGAGCAGCCGCGTCGAATAATCCAAATGCGTAGGGACAGAAGTTTTTTGCTTCTTTTTTTCAAAAAAGAAGTCCTTCCTTTTTGCTAGGTTTTGTCATGGCCGCCGAAGCAGAGTCCCTCCACGAACAGATCAAACAGTCCGTAGCCCTCCTCCGGAGGCATCTTTGACTGGGATGTCGCCACCGCCCGCCTGGAGGAGCTGAACCACCGCGTCGAGGACCCTTCGCTGTGGAATGACGCTGAAGAAGCGCAGAAGATCATGCGCGAGCGCAACCGGCTGGCGAGCGGCATCGAGGGCCTTCGCAAGCTGGAAGGCGACGTCTCGGACGCGATCGAGCTGATCGAGATGGCAGAGGCCGAGGGTGAGCCGGCGATGGTGACCGAAGGGATCGGCGCACTGCGGACGATTGCCGACGAGGCCAAACGGCGGGAGATACTCGGCCTGCTGTCTGGCGAGGCGGACGGCAACGACTGCTTCATCGAGCTGAATGCGGGCCAGGGCGGAACCGAGGCGCAGGATTGGACCGAGATGCTCATGCGCATGTACTCGCGCTGGGCGGAAAAGCGCGGCTACAAGGTGGAGATGATGGAGGCCAGCGAGGGCGAAGGCGCCGGGCTGAAATCGGTGACGCTGCAGGTGCATGGCGAGAACGCCTATGGTTGGCTGAAGACCGAAGCGGGCGTGCACCGGCTGGTGCGGATCAGCCCGTTCGATGCGGCGGCCCGCCGGCAGACCAGCTTCGCGAGCGTCTGGGTGTATCCGGTGGTCGATGACAGCATCGAGATCGAGATACGCGACGCCGATCTGAAGGTGGACACCTTCCGAGCCTCCGGCGCCGGCGGGCAGCACGTGAACAAGACGGAATCCGCCATACGCATCACCCATATTCCGACCGGCATCATCGTGGCGTGCCAGACGGACCGCAGCCAGCACCGTAACCGGGCGACTGCGATGGGCATGTTGAAGGCCCGAATGTACGAGGCGGAGCTGCAACGGAGGGAGGCAGCCTCGGCTCTGACGGAAGCGAGCAAGACGGAGAACAGCTGGGGCCACCAGATACGCAGCTACGTGCTGGCGCCGTATCAGATGGTGAAGGACCTGCGAACCGGCGTGGAGAAGGGCAATCCCTCGGCCGTGCTGGATGGTGAGCTGGACGATTTCATGGCGGCGGCGCTGGCCACGCGCGTGGGAGCGACGCGCAGCGAGGCCTCGGCCCAGGCGCAATGAGCGAGGAGGCTACGATCCGGGCCGCCGTCGTGAGCGCCTGCCGATCGATGAACGCGCTGGGACTGAACCAGGGCATGTCCGGCAATATCAGCGTGCGGCTTGGCGGCCGCATGCTGATCACGCCGACGGCCACGCCATATGACCGCATGATGCCCGACGACATCGCCTGCATGATGATCGAGGATCCGGCATCCGGCGCCACAGGTCCGCGCCGCCCATCCTCCGAATGGCGCATCCACCGCGATATCCTGGCAGCCCGCCCGGAATTCGGCGCCCTAGTCCACGCCCATCCCCAAGCCTGCACCACGCTCGCCATCATGCGACGTGCCATCCCCCCCTGCCACTACATGGTCGCCACCTTCGGCGGGGAGGATGTGCGTTGCTCGGGTTACGCCACCTTTGGCACACAGGCCCTCTCCGACTGCATGCTGGAGGCCCTGGCGGACCGTTCGGCCTGCCTGATGGCCAATCACGGCATGATCACCTGCGGCACCGACCTGGACCAGGCGATGTGGCGAGCGGTCGAGTTGGAAGCACTGGCGAAGCAATTCCTGGCCACCCTGGCGGCAGGTGGCCCAGTGCTGCTGTCTTCCCAGCAGATAGACGACGCGCGAGCGCAGTTCCTAAGTTACCGCCCCTAGTTGCGGGATTTCTTCTAAACGGGTGGGTTCATCACCCCTGCAACCGGTGCGTTGATTGATCAGCATCCCGCGGCCGATTACATCTCCTAGATAATTCACGAGAGCCTAAACAAAACTTAGGGTTGTGCTTCTTACATAGGCATGTTTATCGTGTCCGAAACGATCTCGTTTCAGGTGGGTAACGTGCCAGATTGGTCCCATATCGAAATCGCCGCGCCGTCGTCACGCCTGCGCAGGGGCCAGGATATCCTGCCGATCCTGAGCGATATCCTGTTGTTATGGGATTTCACCCTCTGCGCCGTCAGCGGCTATGCCGCTCTTCAACTCTACGCCGGCTACATCCTTTTCCACGCCCTCGACTTCTCCGCCTCTGGGCCGTTCTGGCGCGATATCGTCTTCGGCAGCGTCATTGCCGCCCTGGTTCTCCGCACCCGGTCCTCTGCATTCAACCCACGCTTTCTGTCCGTTCCGCGTCTGGTGCTGGCGGCCGAGCGGCGCTGCCTGCTAGCCTGCGCCGTCCTGATGGGCGTCGGACTCCTCACCCGCTCGACGCATGATCTTGCCCGGCTTTGGCTGCTCTCCTGGCTGCTACTATTCGCCGTCCTGGTCGCCGCAACCCGGTTTGTGCTCGGCAGCTATCTCAGCGGCCTCGGCCGAACGGGCGGCTTGCGTGAGGCGGTAGCCGTCATCGGGGCCGCCGGCGTGCGGGAGCGTATGGCCGCCCGCATCGCGGACGAGGCCGATGTGATCGGCGTCTTCGGGCCAGACATGGGGGACGGCAGCAGCGACGACTGCCCGGACGAATTCGAACGTCTGCTGGAAATGGGCCGGGACGGCGACCTGGATTCCGTCATCCTCGCCACCGACGACCAGCACGGAGGCGAGGTGGCTCAAATCATCGCCCGGCTGAAGTCGATGCCGGTCCAGGTTGTCGTCTGCCCGGAAAGTGGCTGGGCAGCCTGTGCGGAATCCGAAACACGTTTGCTGGGCGGGGTAGCCATGACGGTGGTAGCAGATCGGCCGATCAAGCATTGGAATCTCTGGATAAAGACCCTGATCGACAAAGCGGGCGCTGCGTTGCTGCTGGTGCTTCTGGCGCCCCTGCTGCTTGCGGTTGCACTCGGGATTGCAGCCACAAGCGAAGGGCCCGTCATCTACCGTCAAACGCGCCGCGGCTGGTCCGGGCGGAACTTCGTCATCTTCAAGTTTCGCACCATGGTAGCCGGCAGCGAAACACTCGGACGTCAGACCCGCCGCGGCGATGCGCGATGCACAAAGGTGGGGCTCGCCCTACGACGCTGCAGCCTCGATGAACTACCGCAGTTGTGGAACGTGTTGCGGGGCGAGATGTCGCTGGTCGGCCCCCGTCCCCATGCCGAAGCCCTGCACGATATCGACCGGGCAGGTCGCGAGATCGTCGCGGAGTACGCCCAGCGACATCGCGTCAAACCCGGGCTGACGGGCTGGGCGCAAGTCAACGGCGCGCGAGGTGCCACTACCTCCATCGCCCAGATGCAGCGACGCGTCATGTTCGACCTCTATTACATCGAGAACTGGTCGTTCTGGCTGGATCTGAAAATCCTCGCGCTGACGCCGTTCAGGATGGTCGGAAAGAACGCGTTTTGAACCTGTTCGCACCGGAGGTGACGCTGCCAGAAATCCGGGCGGCCGGCGCCCGGGCGCCTGTGTCTCCGCCAACGCCGGCACCGCGGCAGCATATCAACGCACAAGCAGTGTCGCTGCTCGGCGAAATCCTCGCCCGGCTGCACGGCCTGGCGAAGCCGGTCGTGCAGGTGGTGCCGGCCATGGCGGGGCAAACGCCCGACCAGGTGGCCTTCGACCTGGCGGTCGCAGCGTCAGCACATCTTGGGCGAACCTTGCTGGTCTCCGCCGGCCTTCACGAAACACCGGATTTGTCTGGGGCGCGTGAGCTCGCCTGGCGCATGACACGGCTTCTGGGCGGCGTGCCGGATACGATCATGCCCGACGCATTGGTCACCGGCCTCTACCACGCCCAGCCGGTCGGGGGCGCCATGCCCATCCCGCTCTGGAAAAACGCCGCTCAGGATTTCCAGCTCATCCTGCTCGACTGCCCGCCCATAGCTACCCACCCGCAAACGCTGGCCGCCGCGCGCGGTTGCGATGGTGCTGTGCTGACCGTCGCAGCGGGCGTCACCCGCATGGACCATCTGCGCGCGGCACAGCGGCAACTGGCCAGCGCGCAAGTGCTGGTGCTCGGCACAGTCCTGCACGATGCGATGCGCATGGATATCCGCCCGCCTTGGCGGAAACGATCCCGCTGATGCCGCGCACGGCGAGAATTCGCCACGGCGTCAGGCTGGGGCATCTCGCCATCTGCCTGGAGCTGCTCGTCAGCTCCAATCTGCTGACCCTGGCCGGCATCCCCTACGTCACCGATGGCGGCGCCATCTTCTTCAAGTTTCACCCCGGAACGCTTTGCGTGGCGCTCGCCGCGTGCGGCACTGTGGCGGGTGCAGGACGCTCCCGGCCGATCGATGCAAGGCTGGCCGCCTTCTTCGCGTCGTGCGGTTTCTGCATCCTCTTCGTCCTCCTGCTCACAGGCCCCAGCAACATGATTGTCCTGCTGGACACCTTCCTGCCGGCTGGTCTGCTGGCCCTCGTGCTCGACCGCGCTTCTCTGTGGGAGCGCACCAGACTGCGCCATATAATGCAGGCAGTTCTTGCTCTGAATGCCCTGCTCGCTCTTTCAGAAACAGCTTCGCAATCGACACTTGTGCCGCTGTATCTGAACGATGCCGCCTATACGCCGCATGCCGAAGATTTCCGGCCAACGGCGCTGTTCGACCATCCGCTGACCGGCGCGCTGATGATGATGATAGCGCTGCCTCTGGCGCCGTCAGGACGCTGGCGGCTACCCTACCAGGCGCTGATATGGCTGGCGTTGATCGCGTTTGGCGGCCGCATGGCCATGGCCATGTGCGTTGCAGCGGCGCTGGCGCAGACAAGCCTATCCAATGCGCGCCTGTTGCTGCTGCGCGACGCGCAGGCCCTGCGCGGTCTGTGTTTGGCCGTCATTGCCGCAGCCGGCGGCGCCATCCTGCTCGCCGCAGCCGCGTCGGCCGGGCTCGGCGAAAGGTTGGCCGGTCATCTCTACTGGGACAACAGCGCTCAAGTTCGGCTGGCCCAATGGCAGATTTTGGAACAGCTCGAACCATCCCAGCTGCTTTTCGGAATTCCGCGCCCACAGCTCCTCGCCAGCCTCAACGTGCTTCGGCTGCAGAGCGGCGTGGAGGTGATCGAGAATTTCTGGCTGCTGATGTTCACCACAACGGGCCTGCTGGGTTTTCCGGCCTTTCTGACCATGCTGGGCACGCTCTGCGCGTGGTGCTGGCGGCAGTCCGGCGGCCAGGGCCGGTGGCTCCTTTGCAGCGTCCTCGTGGTTGCATCTTCCAGCAATTCACTCGGCCGCAAATCGACCGTGCTGGTCTGCCTGGTGGGCGCTATCGCCTGCATCCGCCGGGATGCCGAGCGCCGTCCCATTCCCCTCGTCCACCTGACACAAGGCCTGCCGGCATGACGCAAACCCCGATCGCGTTCTACATGCACGATCTGTCGGGCGGCGGCGTCGAACGCATGCGGCTGTCGCTGATCGCGGAGCTGCGCTCGCGCGGCCTGCAAGTGTGCCTGATCGTCGGGCGAGCGGAAGGCGCGCTGGCGGCCCTTTTGCCCGACGATCTGGAAGTCGTGTCCCTCGATTGCCAGGGAATGCTCGCCGCAATCCGACCGCTCGCCCGCGTTCTCGCCCGGCTTCGGCCGCGAATCCTGTTCGCCAGCCTCGACCATAACAACGTCACTGCCCTTTTGGCCGGGCTCTGGGCGCGAACGGGCACATCCATCGTGATCTGCCAGCATAACGCGCTCTCGGCGGAGCTCGACATGGGGTGGAAATATCGCGCCATTCCCTGGCTTTATTGGGCTCTGCAATGGCGCGCCCAGGGAATCATCGCCGTCAGCCAGGGCGTAGCGGAGGATCTGGCCACGACCGCCGGGATACCCCGCGCGCGGATCACGCCCATCTACAATCCTGTGATCGATGACGGCTTTGCCGAACGCGCGGCAGGGCCGGCGCCGCATCCGTGGCTGGAGGATGCGGGCACGCCCGTCTGCATCTTCGCCGGGCGGCTGACGCCGCAGAAAAACCCGGCGCTGGCCCTGCATGCGCTTGCCTTGCTGGATTTCCCGGTGCGGCTGCTGGTTCTGGGCGAAGGGCCGTTGCTGGCCAAGCTGCAAACGCACGTGCAAGCCCTGGGCCTGGCAGAGAACGTCACCTATGCGGGTTTCCAGACAAATCCGCTGCCGTGGATCGCGCGTGCGGCTTGCCTCCTGTCCACCTCCCGTTACGAGGGTCTGGGCAACGTGCTCATCGAAGCGCTGGCCCTGGGTGTGCCGGTGATCTCCACCGATTGCCCGCACGGGCCGTCCGAAATCCTGCTCGGCGGCCAGATCGGCGCGCTGGTGCCCGTCGGCGAAGCAGATAAGCTGGCCCAAGCCATCACCGAGACGCTTCTCAATCCGCCAGCTCCGGAAACGCTCAAAGCCCGTGCCGCGGCCTTTTCCGCCGCCGCCTGCGCGGATGCGCATCTTGACCTTCTGAAGAATTTTGGCAGGTCCGCGCTCGAACGCCGAAGCTTCGGCCTGGTCCTGTCACCTCTCCGGACCGAGCAGGTGGTCGACAAAATTCTGTCACCGGCCAGTTCGGCTGGGCCGAACGTCGTTGTCACGCCAAACATCGACCATATCCGCCTTCTGCGCCGTGCCCGGTTTCGCGTCGCCTATCGAGCCGCTTTACTCGCCTGCCCCGACGGCTTTCCCGTCCTGGCTTATGCCAGGCTGCGCGGCCTGCCCTTGCGGCAGCGTGTCACCGGATGCGGCATTTTCGCGCGCCTGGCCGAGCGCCCCGAGTTGGCAGCCCGATCAGTAGTTGTCATTGCGGAATCACCGAGCACGCAAGCGGCCATAACCGCCTGGGCCGCCGATCGTGGCTTGACAAACCTTCAGGCCGTTGCGGCGCCATCCGCTGTCGGCAGCATGATCGAGGCTCAGGAGCTTCTGGTGCGGGCCATCAGGCAAGCCGCGCCGGATATTCTGATAATGACGCTCGGCGCACCCACCAGCGAGATCTTTTTATATGAGCACCGGGACCGCTTGCCGCAATGCTGGGCCTTGTGCGTAGGCCAGGCCGTGCGAGTGCATCTTGGACTAGTGGCCAGGGCGCCATCGTTCTGGCAAAGGGCCGGCCTGGAATGGCTATGGCGCATCCGCCAGGAACCGCGCCGCCTGATCGCCCGATATCTGCTGTCGGCCGCTTGGTTCCCGCTAGCCGTCCTAGACGACCTGCTTGCCCCGGCACGGACAGCCGAGCAAACGTTTTTTGCTTCTTTTTTCCAAAAAAGAAGTCTTCCTTCCTCTCAATCCCACGCCTGAACAATCTCCTCCGTCATCTTCTTGGCATCCCCAAACAGCATCATCGTATTGGGCCGGAAGAACAGCTCGTTATCCACCCCCGCATACCCCGAAGCCATGGACCGCTTGATGAACAGAACGGTCCGGGCCTTTTCCACATCCAAAATCGGCATGCCGTAGATGGCGCTGGTGCTGTCGGTCTTGGCGGCCGGATTGGTCACGTCGTTGGCGCCGATGACATAGGCCACGTCGGCCGTGCTGAACTCGTTATTGATCTGCTCCAGCTCGAACACGTCGTCGTAAGGCACATTGGCTTCGGCCAGCAGCACGTTCATGTGGCCGGGCATGCGGCCGGCGACGGGGTGGATGGCGTAGCGAACGTCCACACCCTCGGCCTTCAGCTTGTCGGCCATCTCCCGCACCGCGTGCTGGGCTTGTGCCACGGCCATGCCATAGCCGGGGACGATGATGACTTTGGAGGCGTTCTTCAGGATGAAGGCGGCATCTTCCGCGTTGCCGCTCTTCACGGTCCGGTCGCCGGTGACGGCACCGGCGGGACCACTGCCTGAATCGGTGCCGAAGCCGCCAAGCAGCACGTTGAAGATGGACCGGTTCATGCCCTTGCACATCACATAGCTGAGGATGGCGCCGGAGGCCCCGACCAGCGCGCCGGTGATGATCAGCGCCAGGTTGCCGATGGTGAAGCCAATGCCGCAGGCCGCCCAGCCGGAATAGCTGTTCAGCATGGAGACCACCACCGGCATGTCAGCCCCGCCGATCGGAATGATCAGCAGGAAGCCGAGCAGCATGGAGAGCAGCGCGATGAACCAGAAGACGTTCTGCGGCCCGCCATGGCTGACGAAAACGAAGATCAGCACCAGAATGAAGATGCCGAGGCCCAGATTGAGCTGATGCTGGCCGCCGAAGGTGATCGGCGTGCCCTTCATCAGGGCCTGGAGTTTCGCGAAGGCGATGAGCGAGCCGGTGAAGGTGATGGCGCCGATGGCCAGACCGAGCGACATCTCAATCAGGCTTTGGGCGTGGATGTGGTGCGGCACCCCGATGTTGAAGGCTTCCGGCGCATTGAGCGCGCCGGCGGCCACGAACACGGCGGCCAGGCCCACGAGCGAGTGGAAGGCGGCCACCAATTGCGGCAACGCCGTCATGGCGATGCTGCGCGCCACATACGTGCCGACGGAACCGCCGATGATGATGCCGACGAAGATCCAGGCATAACCGCCGCCCAGCATCCCCTGCCGACCAAGGGTCGCAGCGATGGCGATCGCCATGCCGATCATCCCGAACTGGTTGCCGCGGCGCGAGGTGACAGGGCTGGAAAGGCCACGCAGCGCCAGGATGAACAGGACGGCGGCCACGAGATAGAGAAGCGAGGTCACATTGGGGGACATGGTCGCGCCTACTTCTTCGACTTGAACATCGACAGCATTCGCTGGGTCACCAGGAAGCCGCCGAAGATGTTCACACTGGCCAGGGTGACGGCGATAAAGCCGAAGATATGCGGTAGAAAGCCGTGGCTCAGCCCCGTCGCCAGCATGGCGCCTACGATAATGACGGACGAGATGCCGTTGGTGACGGCCATCAGCGGGCTGTGCAAAGCGGGCGTCACGTTCCAGACCACGTAGTAGCCGACGAAGCAGGCCAGCAGGAAAATCGTCAGCAAGAAGATGAACGGCTCGGCCGCGGCACCGACGCTGGCCACAGAAGGCGGCGGCGACAACGCC
>Ga0123336_10003013_pt1 | contig 14357 bp, 13 predicted proteins | sample SSSSmetaG_FD_96466 | JGI IMG/M metagenome (GOLD analysis project Ga0123336, IMG submission 96466) | Glacier valley bacterial and archeal communities from Borup Fiord, Nunavut, Canada, to study Microbial Dark Matter (Phase II) - ​SSSS metaG | ecosystem: Environmental > Aquatic > Freshwater > Ice... | reverse complement strand
TCTTCACATTCATTTTATTACATGCCCCTTCTGTACTCACCCTTTTAGTTTATCACTAACACTTAAAAGAGCTCCGACGTTTTGATATAAACATTATACTTTATATTCTCCCTGAAAGTCAGGTGATTTTATAATAAGTTATGCGCTATAACGTGGTATACTTTAACTATGTTAGTTGCAATTTTTTAATTTTAAGGAGAATGTGATATGGGCGAAAAAAAAGTAGAATGGCTCGTTAGCCTTGTTTTTTTTATTGTTGGAGGAATCTTTTTTATATTATCAGTATCTATGATTTTTTATGGTATCAATTTTAGAAATAATGCAGTAGCGCGTGTAGCCATCATAACTGATATAGACAGTCATGGAGACTCAGACAGTAATACTCAGCACACTGTATATGTAAAATATAAAGTTGATGGACTTGAGTACAATGAATCTTTAGGCTATTACAGCACTGGTATGTCTGTTGGCCAAGAAATACCCATCTATTATAAGCCTGAATCTCCAAACCGTATCATGGCGGACTCATCCATTCTTCTATGGTTAATATTTTTTATATTAGGACTAATCCTGCTTAGTGTGGCCTTCATCATTACTTTTATTAAAATTAAGAAAAAAAGACGCCACAAGGAGTTAATGGCTAGTGGCAGGAAAATCTATGCTGATATTACTGAGATTACTAAGAATTTTTCCTACACAGTTAATGGAAGAAGTCCATTTCTCATCGTTTGCAAATGGGTAGATCCCTCAACCGGCCTATTTTACTTCTTTAGAAGTGAAAATATCTGGTTTAATCCTCAGCCTATTCTAGAAGAAAAAGGCATTAAAAGCCTTGCCGTGTACATAGATCGAGAAAGCCCTAAAAAATATGCCGTTTCTTTGGAAGAAGTTGAAAAATTCCTCGGCTCTGTTTAATAATAGAAGAAGGCGAACCATTCTGAAATGGTTCGCCTTCTTCTATTATTTATCATTTCTTAATTTTCTGCCATACCTTGCACGTCCTCAATGAAATTCATAACAGCTGCCTCTTCTGTAGCCCAAGAAGTAACAAGACGAATAGCTGAGTGGTCTCCATCAACCTTCTCCCAAATATGGAAAGAATATTTTTTTTGAAGCTCTTCAATGACGCCATTTGGAAAAACCGGAAATATTTGATTAGAAGGTGTGTGAGTTAAAAAAGCGTACCCTGCTTTGCTAATGGCGTGCTGCAAGAGCCCCGCCATCTTGTTAGCATGTTCTGAGAGCTCAAAATATAAGTTATCTTTAAAAAGTTCTCTAAACTGCAAACCAAGAAATCGCCCTTTTGCAAGTAACGCCCCTTTTTGTTTAATGTGAAATCTAAAATCCTCTTTGAGATTATCCTGGCAAATAACAAGTGCTTCACCCATGAGAGCCCCATTCTTAGTGCCACCTATGTAAAAAGCATCCGTTAGCCTACCTATATCCTCAAGTGTCATATCATTTTCTTCTGAGCTTAGTGCTGAACCTAGTCTTGCACCGTCTAAGTATAAAAGAAGTTTGTTTTTCTTGCAAAACTGGCTTAACGATTTAATTTCCTCTTTCTTATAGATAGATCCAACTTCTGTAGAATTTGAGATGTATACCATTTTGGGTTTCACCATGTGTTCGTCAGTGTGTGCCTCTAATACAGCTTCGATATGCTCTCTCTTTAATTTTCCATCCTTCACTTCCACCGCAATCACTTTATGTCCCGTAGCCTCAATTGCTCCAGTTTCATGTGTAAAAACATGTCCTGTACTTGCTGCAACCACTGCTTCATGGGGTCTTAAAAAAGCTGAAATTGCCGTAAGATTTGTCTGTGTCCCCCCTACTAAGAGGTGAATATCTATATCTGTGCGTCCTATCTTCTCTTTTAATAACTCAGCAGCTTGCTGCGTATAATAATCTTCTCCATATCCTTCTGTCTGCTCTAGGTTAGATGCTGCCAACGCATTTAATATTCTTGGATGCATCCCTTCGCTGTAATCATTTTTAAAACTGTACATCCTTACCGCCTCCATTTTGAGCTTTATAAAAAAGCATTTTGTCCTTATTCATATTATATATTATTCCCTTTTATAAATCCAATCTTTACATTTTTATTACATCTTACAATATGTATTGACATCTGTAAGCTTAATTATATATAATTGCCTCATGTTGAAATATTCCGACCTTTTTATGTTCATCTAACACAATAAAAAACTATGGTCATGGGATAATTCCTATGACCTTTTTTATTATGCTCACTGTTTTATCTCAAAGGAGGATGTACCGTGCTTAGAGTACTCAAATATGTTTGTAAATATCCGCTAATGCTGCTCATTGGCTCATTATCTATGCTTGTTGTGATAGGGCTTGATAATCTTACGCCGTTTCTTCAAAAGATTTTAATAGATGATGGGATTACAAAAGGCAAAACACAGCTTGTTGGACCCCTCTTAATTGCCATGTTAGTTATTTCGCTTTTAAAGCCACTACTCAGTTTTATCAAAGGATATCTTTATAATGTGATTGGTGTTAGAACCCATCAGGATATAAAGAATGAGCTTTTCTTACATCTGCAGTCTTTTGAGTTTTCCTATTTCGACCATACAAATACTGGGGAGCTAATGACCAGACTTGGTGAAGACATTGAGAATATTTGGCAAACTATAGGCTTTGGTCTTAGACTATTCATCGAAAATATAATTTACTTTGTCATTAGTACTGTTATCTTATTTATCCTCGATTACAGACTAGCCCTAGCTTGCTTAGTTATTATGATTCCAATTGGCATTATTGCTATTGTGCTTGAGAGACGTTTTGGCATGTGTTATGGCAAAATTAGTGATCAAACAGCCTTGATTAATACAACGGCGCAAGAAAATATAGCAGGGGTACGGCTAGTTAAGGCCTTTGCTCGCGAGAAACATGAGATCCTTAAGTTCTTAAAGCTTAATAAAACTTATTATCATTTAAATATGGAACAAGCAGATGCTGTCGCAACCTATTTCCCAATCGTTGAATTTCTGACCAATATTTCACTTGTTGTGATGATTATATTGGGTGGCTATTTTGTGTTAAAAGGCGAAATGACACTTGGTACACTTATGGCATTCAGTGGCTATATTTGGAATCTGATATGGCCTATGCGTATGCTCGGCTGGCTCATTGATATATTATCTAGAAATTCCGCTTCTGCTAAAAAAATCTTCGCCATATTAGATCGTCCATCTCAGGTTACGGCTCCACCTGATAGTTATGCGCCCGAGATGCTTCGCGGCACAATAGCTTTTAAAAATGTAAGTTTTAAATATAATGAGGAAACTGTACTTAAAAACATTGATTTAAGTGTTCCAAAAGGCAGTACGATAGCTGTAATGGGCACGACTGGTTCAGGAAAAACCTCACTCGTTAGTTTAATCGGCAGATATTATGACGTCTGCGAAGGCGCGGTACTTATAGATGATGTTAATGTTGCTCACTTTAACCTTGACACTTTAAGGAGTAATATGGCTATTGTGATGCAAGATACCTTCTTATTTTCAGATACGATAGAAAACAATGTGAAATTTGGTAAGCCCGAAGCTACCTTAGATGAGATCAAAGAAGCTTGCAAGGCTGCTTGCTGCCTTGATTTTATTACAAACTTAGAAGAAGGGTTTCTTACCGAAATAGGTGAAAGAGGGATAGGCTTATCTGGTGGGCAAAAACAGCGCATCTCTATAGCTCGGGCACTTATTAAAAAAGCGCCACTTCTTATTTTAGATGATGCAACCTCTGCGCTTGATATGGATACAGAATATGAACTACTCAAAAATCTCAAAGGACTTCACAATAAGGCGACAACCTTTATTATTGCCCATCGCATATCCGCAGTTAAAAACGCCGATATGATTATTTTCCTAGAAAACGGTGAAATCAAAGAACAAGGAACGCATACCGAGCTTATCTCAAAAAAAGGTAGGTATTATGATATCTACGTTGAACAATTCAAGCAGTTTGAAACTTTAGAAGAGGCGGCGATTTAATGGCCCGTAATACGATTAGAAAAGACGAAGACGGAACTCAAAGAAGTAAAACTCAGCTTATCCTAAGGCTTCTTTCTTATCTTAAGCCCTATAAGCGCGAAACGATCATTGCTGTTACTTTAATGGTTATTGCAATGATTGGCGGCCTTCTTAACCCCTATCTTTTAAAGGTAGCTATTGATACGCATATAAAAAATAAAAATGTCCCAGGTCTTCTGTGGATTGGCGTTATGCTTATTGTTATCAACCTGATTACCTGGATACTCTCAAGGATTCGGTTTCAAATGGTCGCAAAGATAACTAACATTATGTTGGTCAATATTAGGCAAGAGCTTTATACTCACATTCAAAAACTATCCTTTAGCTTTTTTGACAGCAGACCAGTAGGCAAAATATTAGCCCGTGTCATTGGAGATGTTAATGCCCTTCAAAACTTATTTAATCAAGGCATACAGTCTCTTATTCCAGAGCTCTTGACGTTATTATGCTCTGCTGTATTTATGTTTTTGCTAAATGTTAAGCTTGCTTTAGCTTGTATTTTACTGTTGCCTTTTTTATCAATAGGCATGTTTTATATAGAAATTGCTTCCCGTAAGCGCTGGGATGTTCAGCGTAAAAAACGCTCTAACTTGAATGCCTTCACCCATGAAAATTTCTCTGGCATTAAAGTGGTTCAAGCTTTTGCTAAAGATAAGTCTACCTCTGCAACCTTTAAAACCATGGTAGGCGAGCTTGTCGATGCCTTTATACATGCTATTAAAATCAATGAGTTTTTCTGGCCTGTAGTAGATTTATCTTGGGGAATTGGCAGCGTAGTCGTCTTTTATGTAGGCTACGGCCTTATAAAGACTAATGAAATTGAAATAGGTACTCTTTTAGCCTTTTCGATGTATGTAGGCATGTTTTGGAGGCCTCTTATGAATTTATCTAACTTTTATAGCCTCCTTATTACCAACTTTTCAGCAGCAGATAGGATCTTTGACATTTTAGATGTTAATCCTGATTTAACAAGTCCTCTAAATGCCCCTATAATGGACCCCATTAAAGGCCAAGTTACCTTTAAGAATGTCTGCTTTTCTTATGATGAAAAAAGTGAAGTCTTAAAAGATGTAAACTTTACAGCAGCCCCTGGTGAAAGAATTGCTTTAGTTGGCCCGACCGGTGCAGGCAAGACCACCATTGTCTCTTTAATCAGCCGTTTTTATGATCCGAGTTCTGGTGAGATTTTGGTAGATGGTCAGAATATTAAAGCTGTCGATTTAGAATCATTTCGCAGTCAACTCGGCATCATGCTGCAAGATACTTTTTTGTTTTCTGGAACGATTATGGAAAATATCCGCTATGGGAAATTAGATGCAACCGACGAACAAGTTATATCAGCTGCTCAAGCTGTAGAAGCACACGCACTTATCATGAAAATGGAAAAAGGTTATTTTACAGAAGTGAACGAACGCGGTTCCAGGCTATCTTTAGGCCAAAGGCAGCTTATATCCTTGGCCAGAGCATTACTTGCTGACCCTAGGATTCTTATACTCGATGAGGCTACGTCTAATATAGATACACAAACAGAACGCCTTGTGCAACAAGGCATTGAAAAGCTGTTATATAACAGAACCTCTTTTGTAATAGCCCATAGGTTATCTACTATACGGGACTGTGACAGGATCATGGTTATAGATGAGCTTGGTATCAAAGAAAGTGGCACCCATAAGGAGCTTATGACGCAAAAAGGCTGCTATTATGATTTGTACATGACCCAGTACCGCTTTCTAAGTGAAGGTGCTTAATGATACACCCAAATTTCATCAAAAATAGAGCAGGCACATTCAAAATGCCTGCCCTATTTTTTACTTCTTTCGACTCTACCCATAGTACTCTTCTTGCTTACTCTCCCGTTTCGGTTCATGCGCGGGCTTATCTTCCACTATTGATTTCTTCTTTGTACTATTACCAATGGCACTCGTAACAGTCCCTGCAATTGCGCCGGCAGCGACTGACGCCGCTAGCCCTGCAGCCAAAACACTTGGATCCAAATCTTTTAAGCCTATTTTCTCTGGACTTACTTGGCTCGCCATAACGCTCACATCCTTCGGCCCACTTTCAACATTGTTGTCGCTCCTCACACTATTTTCGCCATTGGCATTACTTTGGCCATTTATACTGTTTTGGCTATCCATAGTGTTTGCACCGTTTTCAATGGTGCTCGTGCCTCCACTGCTTTTTCCTAGTGAATCTACGCTCCCATAAAAGTCCTTTTTGCTAACCCCTGTCTGAGTTATGGTTTCCTTTACCTTGGTTTCACTACTTTGATACTTTTCTGTAATGGTAACCAATTTATCTCCTGCTGTTTTCATCGTTATTTGTATTTCTTTCACTTGATTAATTAGCAGCGAGAGGCTTGTTCTTACAGAATCCATCATCGTATGCTCACTTAGTTGCTTTTGAACTGCTAAAAGATCTTCTGATAGCATCCCCACTTCTTTACTGATGGCTGTGTATTCATGTCCTTGTTCATGCAAAATTTTATAAGAAATTTTATATCCTGCCACGAATAGCTTCTCCCTTCCATCTTACAATGACATTCATTTAAAAACGCCATTCGTAGGTAATTTATCAATTTGACTTTTTGCCATATTTTCTGAAGTTATATAAACCTGAGCCACTTCCTTGAGCACTGTTTCATGTTTTTGCATTTCTGATAAAATCATATCGCATGCTGTGTACATATTTTTAAATTTTATTTGAAACTCATCCGCTGCACCACCTGTCCAGACGCCTTTTAACGATGAGATATTGTTTTTAGCCTCCTCTAAAATACGGAGCATTGTACTGCGATGGACGTTGAATTCCCCTGCCTTTTTAATTAAGTTCTCTGGTGAAACCTTTAAAGTAATATCTGCCATTTATTTTACCTCCCACTCAGCCACGGGCTGTTCCTTTTGCTACAATATCTTTAGCTTGATTTTCCGCTTTATTATAGGTGTCGATATTTTGTTTGAGTACCTCGGAATAGGCATTTAACAATTTTACCAATTGATTAAAGTTCTCTTGATCTTTTTTAAACACTGACAAAAATGTAATACTTGCCTCGCCATCCCACATAGCGTCTAGCTGTTGTCCTGTTTCATAGAGTTTACCTATCTCCTGTTTAAAACGCGTTGAAAGCTCCGCTAAATTTACTGCGGCCGATCTCATTTTTGCGGTACTAACTTCAGATTTAGCCATTGATCATGTCTCCTAAATTTATTTTATTTTTTATTTAATTACCTTATAAACTGGCTGCTGCTAATTGTTTCGCTTTTTCTTCTGCTGCCTTCATTGTTTTTGCAACCTCACGTAAGGCATCTGCTGTTTTTGCTAAATAATTTGCTTTATTTTGAAGTTCTTCTTGAATCTTTAGGCTATACGCGGCGAAAATAGTTGCTGCTTCCCCGCTCCATGCACCCTTCATCTGTTCCATAGAAACAGCCATTCTTTTATTTGCAAGATTTAAGAAGGTTTTGCAGATTCTATCTAGTTCATCCGCCTGTTGTATGGTTTTATTATAATTAAAATTGATTGCCACAACTAGAAACCACCCTTCATTTAAATTTATTGAAACACATCACCAATGGGCAATGATTGGATTTTTTGCTTCACTTGCTGCTCACTTTGGGTGTATACGCCGGACAATGCGTGGAGTTTTCGGATATATTCCTCCAAGATAATTAACATCGTTTCCGAGTTCTTTGCTAGCTGCTTTGCGCCCTGAAGTGTTTCTTCGGATCCCTGACTTTGCCACTGGTCACAAAGTTTTCTAACTTTGAAATTCCAAGAATCAAGCAACTGCTTCATTTTCTTTTTTTCAATGGCCAGTTGATCTGCAGTGCTTATAAACTGTTCAGTAGAAACTTTCCATTCTAAATCTGCCAATTTCTCACCTCATTTTTTTGTTATGTTGCATTACATCTTATTCATTTGACCTTGAGCTTAGATAATTCATCTATCGCCTCATCATTAGCTTTTTGATAAAGCGCCATGGCTTCCGAGATTGCATCATTTACTTTCCGGTGTTCACTGATTAAATTATAAAATGCTTTTTGGTCACTTTGAAGCAATTGAAAAAATGCGGTTTTCGCCTCACCTGACCAATTTTTATCCAATCCTGAAAAAATGGTTTGAATGTTATTTGTACTGTTGTACATACTCTCCACACATAAATTAAGTTCACTAACCGTCTGCCGGATAGCATTTGGATCAACATCTGTTATGTTATTTATCCCTGCGATTTGAATCAATCCTCCTTTCTATGGCATGTTGTATTACTAAACCAGAATAAATTTGTCCCCGCTTTTAATACCTGCTGATGCAAAGGTCTCTGTTCCTCTTATCATCCCTTTTAGATCGATACTACAAAATAAAGCTTTTTGTTTGTCTGGATATAGATCCATATTTTCTATCGCTGTGATTTGCTCAATAACCATTACCTTTGCAGTTCCGATACTCATTTGCTGATCGATTGAAAATTCATAGGTCTTCGCATTGCCTGGTACATGTACTTCAATAAATATCATAGCCATCTTCTAAACCTCCTTTACAATCCCATCCAAGGAATTAAAACCTTTTTCATCTGCCTCTCTACTTCCAAATAGCCATTACCCGGCGCAAGTTTACGGGTGCGATCAGACTCCGTCATCTCGAAATCCAATATATTTTGTTGGTCAAATAATCCCCCTAAATGAATGCCTTGGTGATAGGAAATAAAGTTTCTGATTGTTGTATAGACTAAGAATTCGTCATAATCATTCTTTGTAATGGCAGCAAAAAAGTATATTTTATGATTCAATCCCTTTTCCAAGGCTAATTCCATAAATCCTCCCATATCTTTATCTGAACGATAAATGGCATTGCAAAAGGCTGTCATATCATTGATAAAAATCATCATTCTGGGATAATCTTTTAAAGCCTCTTCAATATCTGCCCCTTGCTCCCTTGCGAATGTCACGATCCGATTGCGTTCTTTGAATGCATTTACAAGGTTCTCCTGCATAAACTGAAACAATTCATCAGCCTCGGTCATATACCCTCTAGCCTTGATTTCGCCAGCAAACCTTTCTAGCGGACGATCCATCCCATCAAATATGTAAATCAAAGCCCCTTTTGTCTGTGCTTGCTTTGCAATCACTTGAAGCATATTGGTCTTCCCCGTTTTCCCTGCTCCGCCGATTATATAGCAAAAGGTTTTTGTCAAATCAATGGCATACACCTGATTTTCTTGTGGCTCTAAACCAACACCTAATTCCTTATCGCCGAGTGCTTTCACATCAGCTCTTTGCACGAAAGCGTCGTATGAAATCTCTTTCACTATTTCAACCATTGCTCTCGCTGCAGATGTGGTAGATAAACTTTTAATCCTATCAAATTCCACCTTTAGTAATTGGTTGATTTGAACAACATCTTCCGCTTTAACACAACGTGCTGTTTGAAATTCCAACGGTTTTGGTGCCTTTAAAATACCGCGCCCTGGTGTTTTGGCCTCTGCAACAACTTCTGTTCTCTCACCAATAGTATCCTCATATTCAAAGCGATCTCCCAATTGCAGCCCGATACCATATGCAATATTTTGTCTGATCTTCATGCGGATATTATTGGCATTGTTACAACTTAAAACGATATAGATGCCGTAACTTGCGGCTTCCCTGGTAAGCTGCACAAATAGCTCTTCATAAACTTCATAGGCCTCTGCAAATGCAACGAAGTTATCAACTACCATCACTATTGCTTGAATATCTCGGTACAATCTTACATACTCTTTGAAGGAACCAATATTCTTTTCGGATAGCTGTTGTTTTCTTCTTGCCAGCTCTTTTTTTATCATCATCATCATTTGTTCTATTTTCTCATCTTCACCTTCAAAAGCTATCTCGCCTACGTGAGGTAGCTCCTTAAAGATTCCCATCGTTCGGCTATTAAAATCAATGATATAGATATTCACCCAATCCGGACCATACATTTGTACCATTGAATAAATCATTGTCTGTAATAAGGTCGTCTTACCGCTTCCTATGCTGCCACAAACAAGTACATGCCCTTCGCTTAAAAAATCGATGTTTACAGGAAATTGGCTTTGGTGTACTGGATCATCTGCTAGCCCAATGATTGGTGATAAGTGCCATGCCCCTTCTCCCCAGCCTTCCTTTAGCCAGCGCTCTCTCACAAATCCTTCTATTTCTTCTAAATAAATCATCTTGGGTAGTGGTGGCAACCATATTTGTCTCATCGGTTCAATCTTCTTTTCCTTCGCAAGATTGGCCGCATACGCAACAATTGCCTCTAACTGCGTTATTTTCTTTTGGGAAGAAGCAGAACTGCTCTCCTTTTTCTTTGTTTTAATGACGCTAGGCTTGCCATTCAAATGAATCATTTCCACCTTGCTATTCTTTTCATCTGAATAAGGGATCTCTGGTTCATACTTCGCACCACTCCACCCTGATTGAAAAGCCTCAAATATTTCATCGTGCCCTACTTGGAAATAGGCCCGCCCTGATCCTGTGATAAAAGCAGCATCAGGCCTTTTAATCATTTCATTTGAGTCTTGTTTATCTGCAACCCTTAAACAAAGTCTAAATCTTGTGTTCCCCCAGATCTCATCATCCACAACCCCTGAAGGCTTTTGTGTTGCAAGTATCAAATGTACGCCTAAGCTTCTGCCTACACGCGCTGCGCTTACTAAGGCTCTCACAAATTCCGGTTGTTCTTTTTTAAGTTCAGCAAACTCATCAGCTATAATGAGTAGATGTGGCATGGGTTCATGCGCTTTTCCATTTCTAAACAGTTCGATATAGGTATCAATATGCTTAACCTTATAGTCACTAAAAACGCTTTGTCTTCTTCTGATTTCACTGTTGATGGAAGCTAGTGCACGGTTTGTTTGATTACCACCTAAATTGGTAATAATGCCTGCTAAATGAGGAAGTCCATCAAAACTTGCCGCCATACCTCCGCCCTTGTAATCAATTAAAATGAAGGAAATCTCATTGGGATGATAGTTGACAGCAAGCGAAAGAATGTACGTCTGAAGTGTTTCACTTTTCCCAGATCCCGTCGTACCCGCAACCAGGCCATGTGGGCCATGATACTTTTCATGAATATCCAGATAGAGTGGCATGTCGCCACCTTTATGTCCAATCAATGACTTCATGCTTTCATACGTTCTATTTTTCAGCCACTTTCTAAAAATATCCAAATCTTCGACCCTCGATGTTTTATACATATCTAGGAAGGTTAAAGTATCTGGCAATAATTTTGATGTATTCGTCTCACGTATCCGAATATTGGAGAGCTGCCTTGAAAAGGATTCGAGTGGTTTAAGCATGAATTGATCAAATTGAACCTTTTTACGTTCCTCAATTGTATTGTTCAGACTATAAATGCCACTTTGTTTTGCTCCGTCCATAATAATCGTTGTACAATTGCTTGGAAGCTGATCCACTGAGCTCGCAAATAAAATCGTAGTAATACCCATTTCTTTTTCTGGAGCGTATATGTATTTTTCAATTGTTTCACCCAGGAGTAATTCTGGTGCCCCAACAAAAAGCAAATAATGAGGTAATGGCATTAACTTATCATTTCTTTTTTCTTTTTCTATGCGTTCTCTAATAACCCCTTGCAAATAATAGCAGACATCCCCAACACCTTGCGCATCATTTGCAATGAATCGCTGTTTGCCATCCGGGAACCATACATGCGGAAGCCATTTTGCGAAGGCCCATTCCTGAGCTTCTTCTGCGCTATATACAAACCCCATTTTTACATCTGTATAAGCATGTGAGGCCGCCACTTGAACCGATAAGACTCTTGCTATATTTAACGCCTTTTCTCGGCTACTGCTTACGACGCCAACCAATTGATTATCCATTAGTGAAAGTGTAATAGGCACATTTTGCAAAAAACTTTGAGCTTCTCTTATTTTATTGTATTCACCACTATAATCCTCTACATTACTCATCGGATTCACTTTGGGAAAAACGAGTTGATGCAAGGAGGGAATCGTTCCAGTCCCTACACGAACGTTTAAAAAGTCATGATGCGTAGCACTTCTTTCCCAAAGTCTTCGGTTCCCTTCAAAAACCCATCCAGCATTTTTCTCTGTACTTGGATAATGGTGTTCTAAAGTCTCACGATTCCACTTGTTTTTATGCTCGATTTCAGCAATCACTTGTGATAAATAATGCTGATATTGTTGAATACGCTGATCGTTTTCTTTTTTTTCTTCTTTTTTAGTATAGTTAACATTGATGAGCGCCCAAAAGGTGCCTACACCTGCTGCGCCGATAGACATTGATAATCCAGCTGCACCTAGCCCACTGCCACTAGATAGTGCTGCCCCCATGGCCATAGGTATAATCATCGTAAAGGCTGGCCCAATAGTAAAAAGCATGGGTTGCTTTTTTTGCTTGTTGGGGGCCGGGCACCCTTCAATTTCAATCGTTCCTGATGTAAGTTGTTTTAAAGGTCTTGGTGTTCTCAAATAAAAGATATCCTTTACTTTTTGGATATTTTCATTTTTAAGGACATCATCCGTCATTTGTATGGGTTTAAGCGTGTGAATCAGACAATGGTGCTGTGGATTATTCAGCGCAATTAAGTTGCCTAAAAAAACAATCTTGAGTCCGATCACATAAATGACATCTCCATATTGAAGGGTTTTGGTGTCACTTATGATCTTGCCATTTAAAAATGTCCCGTTCACACTGTTTAAATCTTTTACAGTATAGATGCCATTGCCTGCACTCGTAATGACTGCATGTTCTGGGGATATAAATTTCTCCTTATAGTTGATTGTACAGTTTTGACTACTCCCAATCGTAATTGATTTTTGGTCAATTAAATATTTATCAAATAAAATATTGCCTTCGTTCGTTTCAGAAACGCTGATTGTAAACACTTTTTTTGCCTCCCGCAGCGTTGCCTGAATCACTAGCCCATTACAAAGCGTCACAGACCTTAGTTTGCTGCTTTTATCAGAAATTGTGATACTCTCATTTTCGAGCAAAAACCATTCTTTATCCCATACTTCAAGCGTCATCACAACCTCAGCAGAGAGACCTGAAATTTCTGGGCTAATACGCATAGGAACTGTTGTGTTGTTAACATTCGGTAGATATAATTCATGGTAACGCTGTTCAAACATCAATAAGATCATTAAATTCATTTGTTGATAACCTACCTCTCCCTAGGATATTTACTTTTACTATTTTGCGGCTGGCAAATCTGCATTGTCTAATATCATTTGGTAGACTAACCTTGCTTGCTCGTAAACATAATCCTCTCCAGAAACCATGCCACTCACTGTATAGCCATTTGTATATAATATATCCATGTGATTTTTAGTAACAAGTTTATCCTCGTTTTCAAGTAGAAAATCGCATGATTTCAACACATCGTCAACATTTACTCTTACTTTTGCCGTATAATCAAAAACTATGCCAATATTCTTTTTCAAATAGCCTATTTGATTTGTCATTATTAAACTGACTAAATCTTTTGCCAAAACCTTACCCTTTAGATCAGCATATTCACCTGTTATGGTGATAACGCACTGTGTTTCAGGGTTCAAAAGATAAATTCCTTTATCAAGCTGCGTAAACTCCCAGTTTGAAGGATACTTAAATGTCATACCACTCTTCTCATCCACCAACTTTTTATCCAATACGATTTCTTTTGATACAGGCACCTCCATATCAGTAGGGTCTGCTGCTATTTCTGAGCTTTGTTCGGTGGGTGTGCCATTTTCAATAATATCAACTTTACGATTAACGTCATCAACGACGCCCACAAATATATTGTATAAAAAATAGAAAAATACAATGCCTAATGGAATTAATATCACCAATAGCAGTGGTTTTAAATTTTTGTGTTTTTTAGGCCCTGACGCCTTGTTCGTCTGATTGATTAAGGACTGTACCCTATTTGCCTCTTCAAGTTTTTGTCGTTTTTCATTTTCTAGTTCTTGTTTATTTTTTGATCTCGCAGTTACAAATAAAGAAACCGTTTCCTCTGCACTTTCCTGATCAAACTCTTCCTCATTATATCTAACTGTTCCTATAACTTTCTTCTCTTGATCTGTTTGATCCTCACGACCACCTGGCTCTTGTTCATTCATATTTAGCCCTCCCATTATAAATATAGTGCTATTATTTGGATAACTAACCCCCTAATGTCACTTATCCTAATTATATATGATATTTTTTTTTATAATATCACCCGATGGGTGATATTAATTCTACTTAAATCATATATTCTACGATAAAATACACATTGTCCCTAGTAGGCGATACTAAATGAATAATTAAACAACGCAAT
>Ga0123336_10003012_pt1 | contig 14357 bp, 10 predicted proteins | sample SSSSmetaG_FD_96466 | JGI IMG/M metagenome (GOLD analysis project Ga0123336, IMG submission 96466) | Glacier valley bacterial and archeal communities from Borup Fiord, Nunavut, Canada, to study Microbial Dark Matter (Phase II) - ​SSSS metaG | ecosystem: Environmental > Aquatic > Freshwater > Ice... | reverse complement strand
GGAGGAATCCGTGGAAAAAATAGGATAATAGTACTAGCTTAAATTACGGGTTTTATATATTGCAAAAATTACGAAAATATCGTACGGAAAATTTCATACGACAAGTTGCTTGACAATTATCGTCGTCAAATTGTTTATGAGTCAAGTAATATTTAACTTTAATATCATTTCCTTTTATATCTTTTGTAGTAATAATTTCATTCATGTTTTTAAACTCATTAAATGAATATTTATCTTTCAATGTATTATAATACCACCCTATATCTTCCAAAATCTTATTTTGTTTAGTTGAAATAAGACAGGCGAATAATCTTAAAATTCCGTCTAAATATTTATTATTATCTGTATTACTTAACCTCCACAAATAGTTACTTTTATCTTGAATTATTGCAATAAGTAAAAAGAGATATTCATAACTAATTTCCACATTTGATTCCGGCAACAAAACTTTCCCTTTTGGAATTGAACTTGTAAAAAACATCACTTCGAATTCTAATCCCATATAATCTATTTTAGCTGTTTTTTTTCGATCCCCAACAAGGATTTTTGCAATTTTTTTAGCTCCAATATTATCACTTATCTTCTTTAATAAATCGTATATTTCCATAATTGTTAAATATATACATGAATCCTCTACGGAAATAAAAAACTTAAGTTCATATTGATTATCTCTAATTTGAAAATAATATTTATTTCTTTTAATTATTATATTTATCTTTCTTAAATAAATATATTTATCTTCTCCTGATCTAAAAGAATATTCTTTGGATTTATATAAATTCATTTCTCTTAAGCGATCACTCTTAATTAATGGAATTAATGTTTTCATTATTTTCTCCTTTTTGTATGATTTTCTACTTTCCCATTAGATTCACAACTACAATCTTCACAACACTTCCCTATTTTAACATAATTCAACATATTATGTAACATAATTACCAAATCATCCATAATTGTCCACCCAGTTTCTGCCACATCCAAGCCTCCCCAGCTACTGCTTCCCCCCAAATACAAGAAAGGCTGAATGAGCTACTCGCTCATTCAGCCTTTCTTGTCCGCTACTACTTAGTTTCTGCTTAGTTCGCTTCTTAGTTCACTTCTTAGTTCGCTACTTAGTTCGCTACTTAGTTCGCTTCTTAGTTCACTTCTCAGTTCTCTTCCTAGTTCACTTCTTAGTTCTCTTCCTAGTTCACTTCTTAGTTCTCTTCCTAGCTCACTACCTAGTTCACTTCTCAGCTCACTTCCTAGCTCACTTCTCAGCCCACTTCTTCATTCTCTCCCAGTTACCTTCTCTATCTCGCTTCTCCTACTCCAATATCTTTTTCTCTACTGCCCCTCCAAGCAATCGCATGCAGTCTGCGAAGCCTCTTTCATAGAAATAATCACCAGCTCTGGATATCAACATACCGTAGGCATCATCATACTGCAAAAGAATATCCGTACCATTTCGTAGAACTTGCTCTGCAAGTAGATTCTGCATGTTGTTCTTAACATTTACCAACTCTTTGTATTCATCCCAAGCGGTAAATTCCTCCTCCAGCTGCCTTCTCCTATTGTCTATTGCAGTGTCAAGCAGCTGATATAGCCACTTCTCATTTAAAATTGCCTTCATATATATTTTCCCTCCCAAATTTTTATTGAGAGGGAAAATTAAAAGTGCACATGCAGATTGATTTGCTCCATTTTAGTAAACAGATAAAAGACTGTTTCTATAAAGGTGGCAGTTCAGAACCTACACGTGCACTAAATGTTATTGTAAAAAATGTCAAAACATACTATAATAACATTGTTGCTGTGGTGACTAATGTCATACGTGTGGGTACTAGTACTACCTGCATGAGCCTTCCAGTGTTCCACCACTGGGAGGTCACGGCAACTTTTAATTTTCCCATATTTCCATTATATCACCATAATGGTAAATGTTGCAATAAAAAGCATGTTTCATATTCATGATTATTTCTCAGATTTGAACTTGAAATAATGGTTTACGGCAACAAAGTATTCAGTCTGCTTTTTAGATACACAAACAAATGCAACTTTTATTTTACTCATTAATTTATCTCCAGTGTGTAAATTATTTAACAGCACCCGTTATCGTCACCTGAACACCCACAATTAGGCTCAGTTCCAGAAAGTTTACCTATAATAATTGCGCTGGCACATCCAACACCTGTTTTTACTTGTATAGCTGCAAATGGACAATTTCTAGCACAGGCACCACACTCCATACAGCTATCTTTATCAACTATTTGTGCTTTACCGCTTTTTATTTCAAAAACTTCATGGGGGCATACATTAACGCACATGCCACAGCCTGAACATTTTCCTGCATTAAGTTTTAGTGATACAACATTTCTTAAATATTTATGTTTCATCATAATCCCCCTTTACAAACCAGGAACAAAGGTACTCAAAATAATTAGAATTCCGCCTGTCGCTATACTTATAATAATGGCAGGGATAGCAATTTTCATTTCTTTCAAAACACCAGAAAGTGAAGTATATGTCGAACAACCTGTAAAATTCATAGCGTAATATGCAGATACTGCAGGCAGAATCAGCATATATGCCAAGGCCCTGACTAACCCATACTCTGGATAAAATGGCCCTCCGTTTAGGGTGTTAACTAAAACAGCCCAAATAATTCCCAGGAGCCAGCCTTTCCAGGCGAATGCTCTGCCTGGTATCCAAGGCAAAAGTACTGGTACGAAGAAACAGCCTACGATTAAAGCACCTAAATATCCATAGAATTCTACTGTTCCAAAGGGATTTGCTGCAAATAAATTTAAGATAAACAGAACTCCAAAAATTATCATTGTTAGCCTGAAAGTTCCCACCAGTTCAACTGGTGTCAATACAAGTCGGTCATATGTAGTAAATTTAACTTCTCGCATTTCTGAAGTGGCTTTCATACCATTGTTAATAAATTCTTTAATGTCTGATGCTCTCACAGGTCCATAAATAACTCTAAAGCCAGATCTTTTTTGCACTTCATGTGCAGAAACTCCTGACGCTCCTAATTGAGGTAATATTAAAGTTTTATGAGATACAACTTCTGAAAGTTCGGCCAATGAAATACGTTTTACTAATTCATCCGTTCCAAAAGTTCCTTTTCCTGCTGCACACCAAACATTGATTCCCTTTGTATCAAGCACCAAAATCCATGCATTTATCCCGGACAATTCCTTTCTTAGCATGTCAAAGGTCAGTTTATAATTTCCCGTGACAAATACAGGTGACTTATTGTCCGCGACTCCCACACAGTAAAGACCAGGATCTATTTTGTAATTCATCCTGTGAATTCCCCACCTGACCTTCCAAGCCCCTAATTTATCATGTATATTTAGTATGGTTGAAACCTGCAAAACGTCGCCAATAGGTGTACTAACTCTGCTGGAAACCCACTTTTCATCTGCAGATACAATAATCTCTATTGAACTGTCCATACAGCATTGGGATTCTTCAGCTTCACTTCCGCAGCAACACTTATTTGGATTGTCACAATTACTGGATTTATCCATTTTAAACACCCCACTTATAACATTTATATGTATCGATAATATCGAATGTTCTCGATATATAAAACAATATTATCAAACATATCGATAGCTGTCAATGTGTTTTATTTTAAATTATGTTATTATATAATTTAGTACTAAATTATATAATATTAAAATTAAAATGAGGTGTAAAAATGAAAGTATTACTGATTAATGGAAGTCCAAAAGTTAAAGGTTGTACTTATACAGCTTTATTTGAAGTTGCTAAAGCATTAGAAAATGAAAATATTGAAACAGAAATTTTCCACTTAGGCAATAAGCCTATACGCGGTTGTACTGCATGTGGTAGTTGCTTCAAAAGTAAATCTGGTAAATGTGTATTTGATGATGATGTAGTAAATATTGCCTTAGAAAAAGCTAAAGAGGCTGATGCTTTTGTTTTTGGCTCTCCTGTTCATTATGGTGGCGCATCTGGCGAAATCACATCTTTCTTAGATAGATTTTTCTATGCCGGAAATGGCTTCCAATACAAGCCTGGTGCTGCAGTTGTAAGTTGCCGCCGAGGTGGTGCTACTTCAGCATTTGATCAGTTAAATAAATATTTCACTCTTTCAAGTATGCCTGTTGTATCTTCTCAATATTGGAATATGGTTCATGGAAATTCACCTGAAGAAGTAAAACAAGATTTAGAAGGAATGCAAACAATGAGAACACTTGGTAAAAACATGGCATGGCTTCTAAAATGTATTGAAGCAGGCAAAAAAGCCGGAATTAATTTGCCAGAAAAAGAGCCTAGAGTGGCTACTAATTTTATACGTTAATGCATTTTTAAATTAAATAGGGACGAAATTGGTTTAAAGGGGCTGTTATAACAGCCCCTTTATTACCTCTATCTTATCTATTATTGTAATACAGTAAATCTAATGGTATATACACGTATAGTCACACCATCTTCAGCAGTTACAATAATAGTTGTAGTTCCAGGAAGGCCTTGGGCAGGTACTATAACAGCTGTTGCATTACCAGTATCGTTAATTAAAGCATTTACTATGGGAACTATCGTAGTACCTTTAGCCAATGTAACATTATAAGTAAGTATGTTAGTGTTAAAACCATTTATCCCAGTACCATTTATTGTTAAATTTGCAAGAGTTGCATCGGTATTTAACTCATCCTCAATAGTAAAGTATATTATATATGTTTTTGATGTAGTTCTATCTTTTGAGGTTACCACAATTACTGAATATCCTGGTAAAGATGTAGTCTGAGTCACAGTAGCTGTTGCTCCACTTGTATTGTATGATAATACTGTAACTGTTGGAAGTGTACTTGTTCCTGATGGCAATTTAACATTATAGGTATATGTGTCTGAGCTAAATCCGCTTATACTATTTCCATTAACCCATAAGTTTTGAAGTCTTGCATCTTTTTCGTCAATTATATTAGTATTAGTTCCACCTATTACAACCTTCTCAACACCATCGACTACAACTTTTTCTGCATCCAGTATCCTTTGCATAAGAGTAGCTGCTTCTGCTCTTGTTAGGTTTTCTTGAGGGTTAAATTTATTGCTTGAACCAATCATTATTCCGTTTTTATATGCAGTATAAACATAATCCCTTAAATTTACAGAGATCAAACTGTAATCTGTATATAACTGCTGAAGTACAGTATTATTACTTTCTACTGTTACCTTCAGCGCCTTAACCAGTGCAACTGCCATATCTTCACGAACAGCAGCATTCGTGCCGTAAAAATACATTGTCCCATTACTGTTCTTGTACCCTGTCAAATAGTTTTTAGCAGCTTCAACCGCACTGTAATCCCAGCTTGATATAGGCACATCTGTAAATGTCTGAGTATTATTGCTAGTAGTTAAATTCAAAGATTTAGTAAACATTGATGCAAACTCAGATCTTGTTACTGTTGAATCGGGCTTAAATGTATTATCCGTATAGCCTTTTATAATACCTCGATCAACAAGTTCCATTATAGCTTCATACGCCCAAAAGTTACTTTTCACATCTGAGAAACTTCTACTGTTATCATTTTTATCTTCATCGTTATCTGAAGAATATTTGCCAGGGTTAACAACTAAAGTAAATGGTTTTATGGTTAGGTTATTGCTGTCTTTGAGTCCATATACATATAGCTTATATGCAGAGTTTATAGAAAAGTCACTGTTTGGGGTTATTACTATCCTGGAACTACTTGCTAGAGTTATGGTTATTGGAATACTTTTTTTCGAACCTTTCATAAGTAAAATTTGAGTATTTACCTGTGATGAGTCGTAATTAATATTTCCAGAAAAGCTAAGTACGATAGCTTTATTTGATGTACTAGTTGTAGTCAGGGTGCTGTTTTCTAAGACTACCGAAGAATAATTAGACTTATAATCTTGTTTTTGCTTTCCATTCCCGTTGTTACCCCAAGAAGCGGCATTTACGCTGAATATGTTTGAAAACAACATTACAGCAACAATTGTGATCATCGATAAGCCCCTTATTACATTTTTCATATTACCTATCCCTCTTTCAAATCAAATATTCCGTAAAATAACATATTACGGTTGGTTTTAATTAAGTAAGAATCGTTTCATTAATTTCCATGTACACAATTTTATTTTATTCCAACTCCTTTGGTAAATGAACACAGTTATGGAAAATGTAGTGAAACTGTAATATTAAAGCTACAACTAATAGCTCAGTTACGTTAAAAATAAAGACTATAAGGTCAGGTAAATAATAATGTCATACTGCGGGCACAATATTTGAGAGTGAATAGAAAGGTGGTGAAAATCGTGGATGCACCTGAAATAAAGGTAAAATGTGGCGTTGAAAATTGTCACTATAATAAAAGCCAGGCGTGCCAGGCGAATGCACTGGAAGTAAACGCAATGGGCGACGGCAAGGCTGAAACAAGTGATGGTACTTGTTGTTCAACCTTCAAAAGTTGTAAATAGACGAAAAGCAGAAGTAGCCATATAAGGCTACTTCTGCTTTTAAGGGAATATTGTTCTTCTCAACTCATACCTATCCTTGTGATCCAAAAATTGCTACGAACTGATTATCTAAAGTAAATATATTATCTTTCCATTTTAGAATATTTTGTATATAGCCTAAAGAATCGGCATTATATCTTCCAGCTATCTTTTGAAATGCCAACAGCTCATATACTTTATTTGAATCAAAATCCACAGAATACAAGCCGCTTAAGGGATTTACAAATCCTATAATTGGATTAATTAGCTTGCCATTCTTATCATATATTTCATTTAAATACTCATCATCTTTATAGGATATATCTATAATATATTTCGCATTATTTATCTTGCTGATAACTTCAACCTTGTAATTATTTTTGTAAATAACATCGTATTTATACTGCTCGTTATATACATTAAAGTCAAACAGTAATCGTGGCATATTGTTAATAAACGAATAGATGTAATAGTTCATAATTCCACCACTACCACCTGTAGCAATACTAATTAAAATATCATCTACACCATCTCCAGTAAAATCACCCAAAAACAGTGTAGGATTATATCCTGCGTTTTCTCTTAGTGGTATACTAGTAAACATATTTGTCATTCCGTCCTGTATTATAAGCGTGATATTTTGAGTAAATGGACTATCAGGTGTCTTTATGCCAGTCAGATATACGTTATCAGGTATTCTATCTCCAGTTACATCTCCCCGTGCATAAGCAACAATATTCTGATTTATTATATTTCTCATATAATCATAATTAAACATAAATGCTCTCCCCGCGATATTATCTTTTACATAATATCCTATGATCTGAACAGCATATGTGTTATGCATTTTAGGTATAATCACAAAAGGGTCCTATACCTTCGTTTATTTTTCGTTGCAAACTTGAAAAATGTAGAATTTTAAATAATAGGATTCTTCTGCCGCCCAAAGTATTGGGTGGTCAGCGGCTTGTGTACGGTATTCGACTTGGCGTAGGCGCTTTCTAGCATCTTTTGCAGCATGTGCAATAGTCTGTTGAAAAACCTCAGGTGTTAAAAAGTGGGAGCAGGAACATGTTACCAAGTATCCTCCGTCTTTTACCAATTTCATTCCTCGCAGATTTATTTCGTTATATCCTTTTATTGCTTTCTTTAATGATTCTCTTGACTTTGTAAATGCAGGAGGATCCAATATAACTACATCAAATTTCTCACCTTTTTGCTCAAGTTGCGGCAATAGATCAAAAACGTCGGCAGTTTGGAATTTAACTATATCCTCAAGGCCGTTAAGACGTGCATTTTCTTCAGCCTCAGCTATAGCTAATTCAGATGCATCTACACCCAGAACACTCGTAGCACCAGCAATCCCTGCGTTTAATGCAAAGGAGCCTGTATGCGTAAAACAATCTAGCACTTTTGCATCTTTGCACAGAGGCTTTATTGCAGCACGATTCATTTTTTGGTCTAAAAAGAATCCTGTTTTTTGACCCTGCTCTACATCGACATAATATTTAACGCCATTTTCAACAATTTGAACCTTGGTGTCAAAATGTTCGCCTATAAAACCTTTTACCAGTTCCATACCTTCCTTGGTACGAACTTTCGCATCACTTCTTTCATACACTCCTCTTATAGGCATTCCTTCTTCAGCTAGTACCTTTTTGAGTATTTCTATTATCTTGATTTTAAAGCGATCTATTCCGAGAGCAAGTGATTGAACCACCAAAATATCAGAATACTTATCCACTACAATTCCAGGTAAAAAGTCTGCTTCTCCAAATATTAGGCGGCAACTAGACATATCAACTATATGTTTTCTGTAATCCACGCAAGCTCTTACACGCTGTTCAAGAAAAGCATCATCAATAACTTGATCTTCTTTGCGGCTCATCATTCGAATGGTTATTTTAGAATTTGTATTAATAAATCCCGTGCCTAAAAAATAACTGTTAAAGGCATTTACTTTTACTAAATCTCCATTTGTAAACTCCCCATCTATTTTATCTATTTCACTATCATAAACCCAAGCCCCACCGGCATTCAAAGTTCTTCCTTCACCTTTTTTAAGTATTACTGTTACCATTTTGTTATTTCTCCTTATATTAGCTATAATAATTTACTATATTCAAAAGGCCATTACGAGAAGACGCCCTAAAATCTTGTAGTGTACTAATAACCACAAATAAAAAAGTATACTCACAATGACTCAAGCAGATTCTATCAGAAAAATGTATTTTCAGCAAGGCAAAGCACTTATGAAATATCAAGGATTACGAAAAATACACTAAGAACTTTTTTAAAATAGAAAGCTGGATTATTAATGTAATATTAATAATCCAGCTTCTTAAAAGTTCTTAATAATTCATATGTAAAAGAGTGCTACTAAAACTTTTTTTTCAAAACCTATGCCTTTATTCTGCTGTCAATCAACTCGGCTTTTTGAAGCATACGCATGAGTACAACTGCAGTTTCAGCTCTTGTTATATTGTCCTTTGGTCTGGCCAGGCCATTTGCGCCCTGGATAAGGCTCTCTTCTATGTTAAAGGTTGCCACACCTTGTGCCCAGGATGAGAACTTATCACTGTCTGTGAACTTAGCTAATGAATTTGCTATTTCAGCATCTGTTACATTAACATTCATTCCAGCTATCTTTGCTGCTCTTTGTACCATTGCCATTGCCTCTTCACGGGTTATTGAGCGAAGTGCATCGAATTTGTCTTCACCTACTCCATATATAATTCCATAGCTACTTGCTGTTCCAACGTAGTCATAGAACCAGTCTGATGCATTTACATCTTTAAATGAATTGCTGCCATTTGGCTCAAGGCCAAGTGCTTTTACCACTATAGTTGCGAATTCTGCTCGTGTGATGTCTTTGTCTGGCTCAAACATGTCATCACTGACACCATTGATGACCATTCTGGAACCCATTTCATTGACTGCTCCCTTTGCCCAATGGCTTGCAACGTCCTTGAACTCAAAAGGATGCCACACCACTGAGTAGGTACTGTTGGTAAGACTGCTGATTACCGCATAGTATTTGCTGCCTATGAGCGTTACTCTTGTAGGTACATGTCTTACAGTTCCGTCATGGTCTATAACTACTCCAGTAGTGATTTTCGTAGGATTAACTCCATCCGGTATCTCAATAGTCCTCTCAACATAGGCGTTGAAGCTGGATACTGACACCTTCTTATTGTCATATGTACAGGTCACTTTAAAATCTACTGGTGGTGCAATAATAGTGAAATTACCCTTTTGGGCAGAATCCTCCACAACTTTGACGGTATCAGCTGTAGGTGTGGATATTTCCACCTGCACCTTGATATCCTTCAACTCAACACCGACGCCAAACTGAGCGGATATATCGTCTATTTTTATTTGTTTGGCAGGTAACTTGTAGCTGGCGGCCTCGGTTTTTATCTCAAGTACAGCTTCTTTGTTTTCCATGACTTTGACCATATCTCCCGTTAGTTCACCTATTGCTACATCGGATTTGCTGTTTACTTGAATTGTGACTATTGAGTTGTTTCCTTCACTTTCAAGCTTTTGTGTCAGCTTATCAGGATCAACTGCTATTGTGGTTACCGTCTGGTCACCTCTATTTGAAGGTGTCGCTATTCCAGCATTTTCTGTCTTTCCGTTTACCAATATATCTACATTTGTATTCTCTGATGTTTGAGGCGTAGATATACTGCTGCCTCCGCTTGAGTGTGCACGAGGTGTTGCGCTGACCTCATTAGAATTAATGCTATCTCCTCCAACATTGCTTGCCTTGACGACAAAGTAATAAGGAGTTCCATTATCCAAGCCGGTTACATCATAGCTGTAGACCGAGCCTGCCACTGTTGTCAGCGGTGTTCCATATGAACCCGAATTTGTACTTTGGTATATTTTATAGCCTGTTGAACCTGCCACTGCACTCCAATTTATATTTATATGTGCATTGCCTGCTGTAGCGGTCAATCCTGTAACGGCAGAAGGTACTGATACCTGAGGTGTTGCGCTGACCTCATTAGAATTAATGCTATCTCCTCCAACATTGCTTGCCTTGACGACAAAGTAGTAAGGAGTTCCGTTGGTCAAGCCGGTTACATCATAGCTGTAGACCGAGCCTGCCACTGTTGTCAGCGGTGTTCCATATGAACCCGAATTTGTACTTTGGTATATTTTATAGCCAGTTGAACCTGCCACTGCACTCCAATTTATATTTACCACGCCATTACCCGCGGTAGGAGTTTGTATAACAGGCACTTCAGAATTGAAAGAAATTATTATTGTCATTGTGGCATCCAAAGCAGCGTAGCCAGCCCCTGTATTCGCATTCCAAGTTAAGGCAGTGCTTCCACTCCACCCTACTGTTGGTGTAAATGATATGTTTGGTATATCTGCAGTAGATACTTCAGAATAAACAGATGCCAGTACAGAGCCGATATACATCGTACCATTTTGAGGCAACGAAGTAATTTTAATTTTGCTTAACGTACTGCCCTGTGGGTCATTATAAACAAAATCCGAAACTGAAAAGTTTACTTGCGTATTGTAATTTCCAACTTTTGTGCTATTATATACAGTTGGCAAAACAATACTTTCACTGACTGTTTTGAAACTATATGTTTGAGACATTGATGAACCACTGCTATTGATTGCTTCAACCCTCCAAAAGTATGTCTTGTCAAGCCCTTCCAATAAATAGTTTGTACCAGAAATAACCGTATCTTTAATAAATGAATTAAATCCTGCATTTTCTGATACTAAGAGTCTGTAAGAAGTAGCTCTATCTGCTGCATTCCATCCTATTTGTACAGATGTACCATTGACATTTGCCCCGTCTGCCGTAAAGCTTGCATTAATTGTTGGAATGCCTGGGGCCTCTTCATTTGTAAGATATACAGGATCATATGTATCATTGATATTCATGGTATAGGTACTTCCATTTGGAGTAAAGGTAATTGCCTGTCCCTGTGTCAATACTGCTTTTCCAGAATGGGTTTGTAAATTATTGCTATAAATAGTATATTTTGTTCCAAATGAGTCAACTATACCCACCTGTGCTTTTGTACCCAAAGCTCTCCCGTCTCCTGCTCCGTCAATCAGTGTCCTATATTGTATTTTGATGACATTAGTACTTTCATATAGAATTGTTTGAATCGTACCAAATTGTAAATTACCTAGCCAAAAGTACATATTTGTCCACTGTGTGATAAATTTTCTGTTTGGAGTAGTCCCTACAGTCTTGTATAATACTGTAGGCAAGTATGTACCATTTTGATTCTGTGTAGTCAGATCATCAAGGAAGGCCATTATTGTATTTTTAGAACTAGTATACGTACCGCCTGACAGAGTATTAAAATTTAGTCCATTTCCTCCCCAAGTATAACCAAAAGTTATGGTCGCATTTGTATTTGTATAAGCTTCTGAATAAGTCGTATCAAAGTATTTAAAGTCGAAGCCAATAGGCAAAAAATCTGACGCTACATCATCGCCTAACATGGGTCCATCTTTATAATTTGTATAATTGTGATTTCCTGTCACCACCTTACCTGGATAATAAATTTCATTGGTGCTGGCCGGCGTTACAGGCGCAGATGGAGCTGATGCCACACTGGTACCAATCGAATTCGTAGCTGTGACTGTAAAGGTATAGGCTGTTCCATTTTTCAGCCCTGTCACTTTAATTGGATAAATCTCTCCTGTAGCTGGTATTCCTCCTAGATTAGAGGTCACCGTTATTCCTCCTGGATTAGAGGTCACAGAATAGGAAGTAATTTCACTACCTCCATTTGATGCAGGTGCAGTACAGGTAATAATCTCCTCACCGTTTCCTGCTTGTGCAACTACTGCCGTAGGAGCGTCAGGAACGGTGTTAACACCTGCATACGTGTTACATAGCATGTTCGTCAACAAAAAACATACAACCAAGAGAACACTAATAGTTTTCCCTATAGTCTTTTGAGATACTGTCTTTTTTGAATTTGTCATTAACTTTTAATCCCCCATTCAGTTATTTGTAATTAGCATAATCTGTCCAAAACCTATGCCTTTATTCTGCTGTCAATCAACTCGGATTTTTGAAGCATACGCATGATGACAACTGCAGTTTCAGCTCTTGTTATATTGTCCTTTGGTCTGGCTATGCCATTTACGCCTTGGATAAGGCTTTCTTGTATGTTGAAAGCTGCCACACTTTGCGCCCAGGGCGAGAACTCGTTGTAGTCTGTGAACTTAGCTAATGAATTTGCTATTTCAGCATCTGTTACATTAACATTCATTCCAGCTATTTTTGCTGCCCTTTGAACCATTGCCATTGCTTCTTCACGGGTTATTGAGCGAAGTGCATCAAATTTGCCTTCTCCTACGCCTAAAATAATTCCATAGCTGCTTGCTGTTCCAACATAGTCATAGAACCAGTCTGATGTATTTACATCTTTAAATGAATTGCTACCTTTTGGCTCAAGGCCAAGTGCTTTTACCACTATAGTTGCGAATTCTGCTCTGGTTATTCCCCTGTTTGCCTCAAATATACCATCTGCAACACCATTTATTATTTTACGGCTGTACATTTCGTTTACTTGTGCCTTTGCCCAATGACCATCCATATCCGTAAATTCTTTTTCGTTCAGATAATGGAGTAAGTTGAGTTTGTAAGGGAATTAATCTTAGCATAGTATTTACCATCAATAACTGTAACATTAGTAGGCACATGCCTTACTGTTCCGTCTGCATTTTTTACTACTGCTGTAGTTATTTTATTTGGATCAATTCCATCAGGTATCTTTATCAACCTAGAAACATAATTAGTAAATTGTTTAACCTCAACTGTTGCCCCACCATAGCTTGCATAAATGTTAAAATCAACTGGTGCAACTACTATTTTGAAATTCCCTTTAATTGCGTTATCCTCAATGATTTTACCTGTAGCTTCAGAGGTTCTTGAAATGTTAATTTTTACTTCTATGTCTGATAGTTTTATGTCCTTGCCTATTTGTGAGGAAACATCATCTATTTTTATTTCTTTTGTTGGCAATACATAACTTATATCAGCTGTTTTCACTACCAGAGTCACATCCTTATTCTCCATGTCCTTTACCATTTGACCTGTAAGAACGGAGGAAGCCGCGGAGTTATTCCCAGGTACTGGGATTACTATCTCTGCACCTGACTTGGTATTTGAAAGCTTCTCTTGCAGCAGCTGTTCTTCTACCTTAACTATAGTTGTTTGAGTCCCGTTGATTTTCTCTTCAGTACCGATACCTATTTTTTCCGTTTTACCATCTACTATAATAGGAAGGTTTTGAGGAATCATAATAGGCACATATGTGTTTGGAGAACTTTTGTAACTTACTGTAACGCTAGCTGCATTGCTTGTTACTGATGCTGTCTTAGTTCCTGTAGCCGTACTATCTGTATTTGTCACTACACAATAGTAATAAGCAGTTCCCTTTGTTTCAGTTGATGGTGAATATGTAGAGCTTATTGCTCCATTTATCAAGGTACCACCATAGTTACTGTTTACTGTGTTTATGTACCATTGGTAAGTTAATGCTCCGATATTGTTGTATACACTTGCTGTGACACTCAAGTTTACTGTTCCACCTGCATATACTGCAGCGTTACCAAGCTGTGAAACTATTGTTGGGATTGCCGAGTTGGTAAGGCTATTTACTTGTACCATTGCAGCATTACTTGTTACTGCTGCAACTTTAGAACCTGTAGCTGTGATATCTGTATTTTTTACTACACAATAGAAGTATGTGGTTCCTGCTGTTCCAGTAGGTGCTGCATAAGTACTGCCTGTCACAGTGTTTATCAATGTTCCTCCACTGTTGCTGTTACTATTGCTGCTGTACCACTGGTAGGAAAGTGATACTCCTCCGCTT
>Ga0123336_10003009_pt1 | contig 14365 bp, 13 predicted proteins | sample SSSSmetaG_FD_96466 | JGI IMG/M metagenome (GOLD analysis project Ga0123336, IMG submission 96466) | Glacier valley bacterial and archeal communities from Borup Fiord, Nunavut, Canada, to study Microbial Dark Matter (Phase II) - ​SSSS metaG | ecosystem: Environmental > Aquatic > Freshwater > Ice... | reverse complement strand
GGGATGTGGCAGAATTAAGTGGAGGGCAAAGAACTAAGGTTTTGTTAACTAAACTTCTACTGCAGAGCCCCATGATCCTTATTTTGGACGAGCCTACTAACTTTTTGGACGAGAACCACATTAACTGGCTTAAAAATTATTTGAAAAGTTATGAAAATAGTTTTATTTTGGTTTCTCATGATTTGCCATTTGTTAATGAAGTGGTAAATGTTATATACCATATTGAAAATGCCGAATTGACAAGATATACGGGAGATTATGACCAGTTCCAGAAGATGTATCAATTAAAAAAGCAACAAGTTCTACAAGCTTTTGATAAACAACAAAAAGAAATAGACAAGCTAGAGGTGTTCATTGCGAAGAATAAAGCAAGAGCTTCAACAGCAAATATGGCAAAAAGTAGACAGAAAAAGCTTGATAAGTTGGATATTATTGAGATTGCTAGTGAGAAGATTAAGCCAACTTTCAAATTTAGAGAAGCAAGAGCTGCTGGTAAGTTTATATTCCAAGCTAAAAACTTGGTTATTGGTTATAATGAACCACTTACGAGCAAGCTAGATATAGTTCTAGAACGTGGCAAAAAGGTTGCTATAAAAGGTGTTAACGGGTTAGGGAAGTCTACCTTACTAAAAACTATACTCGGTATACTTAAACCTATTTCTGGGGAAGTTGAGCTTGACGATTATCTTTACTCTGGATATTTTGAACAAGAATCATCACGTTTTAATAAGAATACCGCATTAGAAGAAGTTTGGAAGGATTACGCAAGCTTGACAAATCCAGAAGTGCGTGCAGCATTGGCAAGATGTGGCCTTACTAACCAACATATTACAAGCCAAATGATGGTGTTAAGTGGCGGAGAAAATGCTAAGGTCCGCCTGTGTAAATTAATGTTAAAGGATGTAAATTGGTTGGTTCTCGATGAGCCTACCAATCATTTAGATGTTGATGCTAAAGAAGAATTAAAGAGAGCTTTAACGGAATTTAAAGGAACTGTAGTAATCGTTTGCCATGAGCCTGAATTTTACATGGATTGGGTTACTGATGTATGGAACGTGGAAGACTGGACTACAAAAATAGTATAAAGGAGATGTTTTTATGAAGATTACTTTTCTTGGAGCTGCAAAAACGGTTACTGGTTCATGCTACTTAGTCGAAACTGATAAAACGTCATTTATTGTTGATTGTGGTATGTTTCAAGGACGAGCTGAGGAAGAATTCCCCAACGAATCGGCCTTCCCTTTTAATGTACAGGATATTGATTTCATGCTATTAACTCACGCACACATTGACCATAGTGGTAGAATTCCAAAGCTTTATAAAGATGGTTATAAAAATAACATTTATACCACTAAAGCTACTTTACAACTTTGTGAAATTATGTTGCCAGATTCGGGCCATATACAAGAGATGGAAAATGAATGGCAGAATAGGAAGAACGAGCGAGCTGGAAAAAAGATCATACCCCCTATTTATACAAGCCAGGACGCTACAGATTGTTTGAAACTCTTTGAGCCTAAAATTTACAATGAAATGTTTGATCCCGCAGATGATGTGAAAGTTCGTTTTACCGATGCCGGACATATTTTAGGTTCCGCTATGATTGAAATTTGGATAACTGAAAATAATCTGGTTTCTAAAATAGTTTTTTCTGGAGATATCGGTAATAAAAATATACCAATAATGCGCGATCCTTCAATTATTGAAGAAACTGATTATTTGGTAATGGAATCAACTTATGGTGATAGATTGCATGAGAAAAGTGTTAGTTCTGTTGACAAGTTTGTTACAATAGTTAATGAAACAATTTCAAAAGGTGGTAATGTCATTATTCCTTCTTTTGCCGTTGGTAGAACCCAAGAAATTATATATGAAATTAATAAGTTTGATAAACATAAGGCTGTTAATGCAAAATTCCTCAAAACTCCGGTTTATGTAGATAGCCCCTTAGCGGTTTCAGCAACGATGGTTTTCAGAGAAAATACAGATTGTTATGATGATGAAGCTAAACAATATATAACTAATGGTGATAATCCTTTGGATTTTCCAAATCTGCATTTTACCGAAAGCACTGATGATTCCAAGGCATTAAATGAAGATAATGAGAGCAAAATAATTATTTCAGCAAGTGGAATGTGCGATGCTGGTCGTATCAAGCATCATCTTAAGCATAACTTATGGCGTAAGGATTCTACTATTATTTTTGTTGGTTTCCAGGCAGAAGGTACTTTAGGACGCAAGCTTGTTGATGGCGCGAAGCAAGTTAAACTTTTTGGCGAAGAAATTACCGTTAATGCAAGAATTGAAATGATTGAAGGCTTCTCTGGACATGCCGATTTAGACGGCTTGCTTTCATGGATTTCAGCATTTAAAAAGAAACCAATGAAAATTTATCTCGTACATGGCGAGGGTAAAACGATACTGAACTTTTCTAATTCAATTAAAGCTAAGTTTAATATTGAAACCTATATTCCTACATTTGGCGAAAGTGTAACTGTCGGAGCCGATAATGTTAAAACGATATTAAATGAAGATCCACAAAAGAACATAGAGATTCTTCAATCAAAAGCTGTAGTAAATGACATTGACGCTATACAAGAAAATTTCAAAAAAGCCATTAATTCTTTAAAGGCTGATATGAGTTCCGCTATGACACCACAAGACTTTGAAAAAATAAATGCACGTATCAAAGCCTTAAAGAGCACCATAGAAACTGCAATATAAAATATAAATAATACAATATTAGTTTTTCAATATAATTCCTCATTGCATTAAATGAAATGAAGAATTATATTGAAAATTAATAACGCGCTGTTAAATTTTACATTTCACATTGTACTCAATAAGCTCTGTAATAGAAGGTGATTTGCCGCATAATGGGCAAGTTGAATTTTTCTCAATTATTATCTCATTATAGCTACTACTCATAGCATCAAAAAACAGAAGCCTCCCGGTTAAGGGAACTCCTATTTCAGTAATTATCTTAACGGCCTCAAGCGCTTGCATTGAGCCAATTACTCCAGTTACCATTCCTAATATGCCAGTGTTGCCGCAAGTCTGCAGTACGCCATCTTTTGGAGGCATAGGATACAAACATCTATAGCAAGCTGTATCGGGTGGAATTATAGTCATTATTTGTCCAGTGTATCCTACTGCACCGCCCTCAACTAGTGGTTTCCCATGAAAAAAGCAACAATCGCTAATCAAATATCTTGACGTAACATTGTCAGTTGCGTCAACAATAACGTCGTAGTTAGAAATAATTGCGTCAATATTCATACTTGTAAGCCTTACATCATGCTTAATAACTATTACGTCAGGATTAATAAACGCTATCTTTTCAGCTGCTGATTGCGTTTTCAGTTTTTGAATATCTGGGGTAAAATGTATTATCTGTCTGTTTAGATTTGATGTTGTCACTGTGTCAAAGTCGCAGATTCCTATTGTACCTACACCTACGGCAGATAGGTAGAAAAGAGCAGAACTTCCCAGTCCTCCTGCTCCCACCACTAAAACCTTAGAATTTTTTAATTTTTCTTGTGCATCATTTCCGAAGCCATCCAAAATAAGTTGTTTTGAATATCTGTAGATATCTTTCATATTTTACCAACCTTTATATACTATTCTGCAAATAATGGTGTTGATAAATAACGCTCGCCAGTGTCTGGGAGTAGAACTACGATAACCTTACCTTTATTATCAGGTCTTTTTGCAAGCTCTGTTGCGGCAAATAATGCTGCTCCCGAAGATATTCCAACGAGTATTCCCTCAACCTTTGCTAGTAATTTTCCAGTAATAAAAGCATCTTCATTCTTAACGGCTATTATTTCATCATATATTTTTGTATTTAGTACATCCGGTACAAAGCCTGCACCAATGCCTTGAATTTTGTGAGGGCCAGCCTTTCCCAATGAAAGTACTGGTGAGTCGGCAGGTTCAACAGCTACTATTTTGACATTTGGATTTTGTTCTTTCAAGTATTCGCCAACACCACTTATTGTGCCGCCAGTACCTATACCTGATACAAAATAATCAACCTTGCCATCAGTATCTTCCCAAATTTCTGGTCCGGTAGTTTTCTTATGAGCTTCTGGATTTGCAGGATTTACAAATTGTCCAGGAATAAAAGAATTTGGAGTTTCTTTACCTAATTCTTCTGCTTTTGCAATTGCGCCCTTCATTCCTTTTGAACCTTCTGTAAGAACTATTTCAGCTCCATATGCCTTTAAAAGCAAGCGTCTTTCTATACTCATTGTTTCAGGCATAGTTAAAATAACTTTATATCCTCTTGCTGCCGCAACTGCTGCAAGCCCTATTCCTGTATTTCCACTTGTAGGTTCAATAATAACTGAATCTGCATTTAATAAACCATTTTCTTCCGCATCATTAATCATCGCTAGAGCAATTCTATCTTTAACACTCCCAGCTGGATTAAAATATTCTAGCTTTGCAATTATTGTTGCATACAATTCTCCATGTTGTTCTATATCTCTGTTGTAGTTTGTCAATTCTAACAATGGTGTCTTCCCTATAAGTTCAGTTAAGCTTTTATAAATTTTAGACATATTAACTACCTCCACTTTTGTTATTTAACATATATGTTTTATATGTTATTATTGTATGCCTGTTGTTATTAAATGTCAACAAGAAGTTTTTAAAATATGAATATCCAGAATCAAGGTCCTATTTCTATAAATTTTACCTGTAGCATATATATGTGTATGAGGTGAAAGAACTTGATAATAATAATTAGAAAAAGTAAAATTATATATTTCATAATTACAATCGTAATTATGCTTTTTTTGACTTTATACATTTCTCTAAATCATCAGGACAGTGAGATAGTGCAAGTTGTGAAGAAAGACTCTGAATTTCTTATTGTTATTAAAACAGATGAAAATAAGCTGTATTTATATAAGAATGATACTTTAATAAATCGTTTTATCATCGCCTCTGGTAAAACAGGATGGCCTTCCCCTATTGGCGAGTGGATTATCATAGATAAAGGCACATGGGGAGAGTCTTTTGGAGGATATTGGTTGGGACTAAATGTAACATGGGGAGTGTACGGTATTCATGGTACAACGAATGAAAGTTCTATTGGAAAAGCAGCTAGTCATGGGTGTATTCGTATGTATAATAAAGATATAAAAGTACTGTATGATTTAGTACCATATGGAACTAAAGTTATAATTAACAAAGGTAAGTATGGACCTTTTGGTACTGGTTTCAGAACTTTAATACCTGGCGACAGAGGAGCAGATGTTCTAGCAATACAAAAAAGGTTGAAGGAACTTGGTTATTTCAATGGATATGAATCTGGTATATATGAAGAATATCTAAAGTCGGCACTCATAAAGTTCCAAAAGGATAGAAATATAGTTATAAAAAATGCAATTACATTGCCAGACTATATTGCCATGGGTTTTATATTGGAACCTTAGCTTTATCTACCCTTTCTGCTTGCAATTTCAACAATATTGCTGTAGTTTAATTATTTTGGTTCCTCAATCGTCTTATTATCAGCTATAAAATTAAAATATTTTTCGTATTTCAACTTTATATTATTGGAGATATCATCAAGACGTATTTTCTTAATAATATTAATACGACTATCTATAAAAACCTCAGTATTTTCTTGGTAAAGAGTTGCATAAAAGTCATTGGATTTATCAAATAAAACTAGTATATAATTAGTCATTTTAATTTTATTACAGTATTCTTTAATGCCCAAAACTAGATCGCTAATTTTTCTCAGAGAAGCATCGCTCTCCTTTTTAAACTCAGAAATTGCAATCATCATCAAGACTTCAGTATAGCTAAAAATTTCTTTATCAAAAACATTGATAAAAGTTGGTATAAGACCCTTGCTTATTTCACTAATTATCTCCAAATCATCAGTAGTGAAAGTCCTCTCTACAACTTCTGGAGACAGTATCTTAGCCAAGTCCTCTAAACAATATTTGGCTTTCATCTCCTGTATAACCTCGACCCTATTTAATATCTTTTGTCTAGGAAAGAAAGTTTCTTGTCCTGTATAAGAAGGTTGTTTCAAAAACCAGTCTTCGGGGATGAGTTTCTCCCTCTTCCATCTATATAACTGACCATATGAAATTCCAGTCTCTATCAATAAATCTTTTTTTGAGATTAGCATAGTAAATTCTCCTTTTGCTGTAACAATGTTTTGTTACATTGTATATTAATAGAACATTGTTACAACGTCAAGTTTTTTATTTGTATTTTTTTGTATATTAAATATTTGTATTGGGGTAGAATACCTTATGAGGCTAATTCTAGCGGTTGCGCCTAAATTCAGCCTACTTAAACCAATTTTATATTAAATAAAAGGATGTGTATTAATGAAAAAATCCATGAAAATTTTCATAATTATTTTAACGATAATAATCGTTGTAGCCGGAGCATCATGGTTTATAATAAAATCAATCTCCCAAAATGCTAGCAATGATAAAAATGGAAACATTGAACGCTATATGGTTACAAAAGGTGAATTAACCCTAACATCAGTAGGTAGCGGTAAAATAACTTCAACTGATATCAAAACTATAGTACCCTTAGGAAACATAACTGAAATAAAAGTTAAGGTTGGCGACTATGTTAAAGTAGGAGACGAGCTAGCAAAATATACAACTTTAGCCAATGAGATTAAAGTGCTTATATCAGATTATGAAGGAGTTGTAACAACAGTACCAGGCGGAGCAAGTGACCTGTCATATGGAAGCATTGCTACCGTTTCAAAGCAAGTATTTGAAATAAGTGGGGTTTCCACTCTCCAAATGGTAATTCAATCTACAGAAAAAGATATCTATAAAATCAAAATAGATCAGCTCGCATCTATATATATTGATGCCCTGAATTTAACAATAGATGGCGTTGTATCAAGAGTAAGTCAGGCCGGGAATATAGCAGGAGATTTCACGGTATATGATGTAACAGTTAAGTTTGATAAGAAAGAAAATAACATTTACTTAGGTATGACTGGTAGCGCAAAAATTACGATTGATGCCAAAAAAGATGCCCTGAAAATACCACTTGATGCCCTAATAGAGAAAAATTCTAAGAGGTACGTAATTAAAAGTGAATGGCTCAATAATACAAATAAGCCACAGAGTGACTACTATGTAGAAGTTACAACAGGATTAGCAGATACGGACTACGTCGAAATAACAAGCGGAGACATAAATAATTTGGAGATTTTGATAATACCAATAGAAAATTCATCATCACCTTTTAGCGACTAATAAAGGAGACTTTCAAATGATTAAATTAACCAATATAAAAAAATATTACACTATTGGAGACTCTGTCGTTAAAGCACTTGACGGTCTGGATCTCCAAATAAAAGAGGGCGAATTTGCTGCAATTGTTGGTCCATCAGGCTCAGGAAAGTCAACACTAATGAACATAATTGGTTGCCTCGATGTTGCAGGCGAAGGTGAATATATTCTAAATAATATACCAGTTAGTAATTATCAAGATTTCCAGCTTGCCGATATCAGAAATAGCAAAATTGGTTTTGTTTTTCAACAATTCAATCTTCTTCCTCACCTTAATGCTATCGAAAATGTCGAGGTACCTTTAATTTATGCTAAGTGTTCTAAAACTTACCGCCGTCAAAGAGCTATCGAAATTCTTACAAGCGTAGGGTTAGGCGATAGAATGAGGCATAAACCAACAGAATTGAGTGGCGGTCAGCAGCAGCGAGTTTCCATAGCTCGTGCATTAGCGAACGATCCTGCAATAATACTTGCCGATGAACCCACGGGTGCGCTCGATTCCAAAACAGGTGAAGAGGTATTGAACCTGCTAAAAGAGCTTAATTCCAAAGGTAAAACGATTGTCATGATTACCCATGATCTAGGCGTTGCTAGTAATGCAAAGCGCATAATTACAATTCGTGATGGTAAAATAGAAACTGATTCCGCCAGAGGTGACATCCATGATTAAAGAATATTTTTCAATTGCTTTTCGCTCACTAATTACTCATAAAGCAAGAGCTTTTCTTACAATGCTAGGAGTTATTATTGGTGTTTCCTCTGTAATACTCCTAATATCACTTGGAGATAGTGCCAAACAAGAAGCCGCAAATCAAATTCGTGGCTTAGGCTCTAATCTTGTAATGGTTGGCGTTGTTGATAAACAAGGTTATCTCCCCAACATCTGGCTTGATGAATTAAAAGACAAAGCCAAAATAAATTCATACAGTCCCTTAGTTCAAGGAAGTGCAGACTATAAGGTTAATGGGGTTAATTTTACCGCCAAAATATATGGTGTTAATGAAAAATATTCATACATCTCAGCTTTAAAAATGAACAGAGGAAGATTCTTTAGTGGTGTGGACGTTGAAAACAATGTCGCCGTGGCTGTAATTGGCAAGAAGGTAGCATCAGCTATGTTTTTTTCTGAAGACCCCATCAACAAAACCATCGTAGTTAAAGGAATTCCCTTCAAAGTTGTAGGCCTTTTAGTAGACCAAGGAACAAACTTTAATGGAGATATGGATAAAGTTATTTACATTCCATATGGCTATGCCTCCACCCTTTTCCCTGTACAATACCAGAAAACGTATTATGTTGCATCTGAAAGTGAAGCACTTGCTGACACAACCAAAGCAAAAATTGAGTCATATCTCAGCAACAAACTCCCTTCCGAAAAAAATTATATGGTATTCAGCCAATCGCAAATGTTGAAAATGCTTGACACTATCATGGCTCTCTTGACCACCCTACTCGCTGGCATTGCGTCAATTTCTCTAGTAGTTGGTGGCATCGGAATTATGAACATTATGTTAGTCACTGTTCGTGAACGTACAAGAGAAATCGGCATCAGAAAAGCCCTTGGCGCCCGCCGTTCTTATATTCTATTTCAATTCTTGATTGAAGCAATATTCATAACAGTCATTGGTGGCTTTATCGGTCTTGGCATAAGCTACCTCGGCTCACTTCTTATTACTAAATTATCTGGTTTCAATGTAACAATGGGAATAAGTTCAGTCATTCTGGCAATTGTATTTTCCACCTTTGTTGGCGTTGTCTTCGGTATCTACCCTGCTAATAAGGCAAGTAAGTTAGAGCCCGTTGAGGCGCTTAGATTTGAGTAAAATTTTCGATTATTCAAAATGGGTAATATATTTTATTTTACAGCAAATTTGATTAGCTAGCCCATACAATCTGTTATTAACTCACCGGTATCCTTAATTGATTTAGATGCATATATTATAATTGTGAGGGTATGTAAGTGGATAAATTGATTGCATCCAATTCACATTCACCTCTAGACACAATTATCAAATATATTATTCGAGGAGTTATGCAAATGCAAAATAGATTTAAAAGTGTAGTTGCTTGGGCAGCTATTTCAGCTACGGTTATTCTTGTGGCAAAAGTTGTTTTTAAAATTCAACCTGCAACAGCTACTGGATTAGAATATGCAATAAATAGCATACTAGCAGCTTTAGTTACAACAGGCATCCTAAACAATCCAACTAGTCAAAGCAGTTTCTAAACAAATTATATTACAAATTAATAATTAAATTCAGAAAAGCCTTCAATTGAAGGCTTTTCATTGTGAATAGGCCAATTTTAACAGCTTGTGCTATATAAATAGTTGCCTTTTTTTTAGCAAATTCTAGGCAATCCTTCTCCATACAAAACATTAAGCAGCCGCTTACCACCAATTTTTGTAGTGAGCTTGACGCCCTTTCCTTCAGAAATCTTACCAATAATGGCAGCATTCTCACCACCTGGAGTGCTATGCAATATCTCCAAAGCCTTTAGCGCATGTTCTGGTGAAACAATAGCCACAAATTTTCCTTCGTTCCCCATAAATAATGGGTCAAGACCTAAAATTGAGCAAAGTCCAGCAGTAGCATCGCCAACAGGTATGCTATTTTCATCAATATCTATAGCACACTTAGACCCTTCACTTAGCTCATTCAAAATTGTGGCCAATCCTCCACGAGTAACGTCACGCATGCAGTTAACCTTTATATCATTGTCAAATAACGCGTCCACAAGCTTGCATAAAGGCATTGCATCGCTTGAAATATCATTTTGAATTCCCATTCTGCTGCTATAAATGCAGGCATGGTGATCGCCTAAATCGCCAGATAATATAACACAATCTCCCACTTTGCAATTTTCAACTGACAAGATACGATCATCTGGGATAAAGCCTATGCCCGAAGTATTTATATAGATACCACCATTGCCGTTAATGACCTTCGTGTCAGCAGCGACGATCTTTACACCCGCTTCACGAGCAGATTCGGCCATTGATATTACGATTGTTTCAAGCAGTTCAAAATCCATGCCTTCTTCGATGATGAAGCCAGCCGAAATGTATTGAGGATGTGCGCCTGCCATAAGTAAATCGTTAACAGTTCCACAAATAGCCAATTTGCCAATGTCTCCACCTTTGAAAACCAATGGAGTGACCACGAAAGAATCTGTAGTATAGGCGATCTTACCATTCATTTGTAAAATGGCTGAATCCTCCTGACGAGACAGTATTTCGTTGCCAATATGCTTTGTGAATATTGTTTTAATAAGTTCAGAAGTTTCTTTACCGCCACTGCCATGTGCCATTGTAATTTTCATATAATTCATCCTTTATTTATATAATAAACTCCGCATGCTCCTTCACTCGACACCATGCAAGGTCCAAGTGGGTTGAAGGGGGTGCAGGCATTTCCGTAAAATGCACAATCTGAAGGTTGTATTTTACCTGTGATAACTTCTCCACAGCTGCAAAGCGTGTCTACATCCTCATTTCCAACTAACTCAAAACTTCCCACGTCGTACATCCTATATTCTTCACGCAGGTAAAGTCCAGATTGTAAAATGCGCCCTATCCCCCGCCAGTATGCATCTCCAACTACAAAATATTTATTCAAAATACTCTGAGCCTTCAAGTTTCCAGTTGCGTTTACAACACTCTTATAAATATTATCTACCGCATATCTACCACTTTCTACCATATGTACCAAATTGTACAGTGAGATCACAATATTCTCACTTGTGAACCCTGTAACCGTAAAAGGTTTTTTATATTTGCCCGATAATTCCACATAAGCGTTGCTACCAATAATCGCAGTAACGTGACCAGGAGCAATAAAGGCATCTATATCATCAGCACACAACAACTCAAGCGCAGGGATGATCTTCTTAATAGAAGTTAGAAATCGGATATTTTGTATGCCTTTTGAAATAATCTCCTCAAGCATTAAGCAATACACAGGAGCCGTGGTTTCAAAACCAATAGCAGCAATTATATACGTGATATCTGGGTTTTCAATGGCTTCAGGAAGAATGTCCAACGGCGAATAAATCATTTTAACCCTTGAACCCTCAGCTTGCGCCATCGACAATGAACTCGTTGATCCAGGCACCTTCAGCATATCGCTGTATGTGACAATTACTGTGCCACTTTTTCTCGAAAGCTTTATAAGCGCATCAATATAAGATTGTTGCGTCACGCAAACGGGACAACCAGGGCCGGAAACCAACTTTATTTTATCGGAAAGCAGCTCTCTAATACCGCCTTTTATAATTGCTGATGTATGTGTGCCACAAACTTCCATTATTTTAAGAGGTCTCCCTGAATAATTTTTAAGATAGTCTAAAATTCTATCAAAATTACGCATTAAAGGCCGCCTCAATTTCATCATACAATGAGTCTATTTCATCAGCTAACTCGCGATTTACCACTTCAATGGCGCAACCAGCGTGCACTAGTACATAATCGCCCACTTTTGCATCAACAATTCCAATATCAACTCTTAAAATGTTATTTTTAATATTTACAGAAGCTATTCTACCATCAATGCTTTCAATCAAACCTACAGTTGCCACACACATTTTACCACTCCATTTCACTTTGCAAACCAATAAACGCCTGTCCTAAGGAAATTCCTCCATCATTAGGAGGATAAATACGATTTATATAAACCTTGAAACCGTCTTCAGTAAGCAGCTCCACACACATTTCAGTAAGTAAGGAGTTTTGAAAAACTCCCCCACTTAATGCAACCAAATTAATACCATTGCGTGATCTAATTATCCTGCATATATTACAAACCATGTCTGCAACCGCCTTGTGAAAACCAAGTGCTAAAGTAGAATTATCAATACAAGTCAACTTTGCTTGGTAAATCTGTTGAATAAGCTTTTCAGTATTGGCGAGTAAAATACCTTCTTCATCCACCTCAAAACTTAGCGGATACGGTGCAAAACCCTTTTCCACAGCCTTTGTTGCTTCATTTTCAAGTATTATACCACACTCGCCTTCATAGCTGTTATAATCACACAAATCCAGCAGTGCGCACACCGCATCGAAAAGTCTCCCCATACTTGAAGTTTCTATGGTATTTATATTTTGGCTTATAGCCGATTTTATAATATTGTGCCTATTATCAAAAGAAATATCATCAATTTTCGCGGCAATCAGGTAGCAATCAGAACTCTTTCGCGCATCCTTCATGGAAACGTCCCCACCTATTATTTTAACATAACTCAAGTGCCCTACCCGCTCATATTTAGCGCCAGAGCAAACGAGAAACTCGCCACCCCACATTTTACCATCATCGCCGTAACCAGTGCCATCGAAGGAAACGCCAATTATCGGCTCATTAATCGAGTGTTCCGCCATAACTGACGCAATATGCGCGTGGTGGTGTTGAACCTTAAGCACCTGAATTCCCAGTTGATTTGCATATTCGGTGGTAAAATAAGTGGGATGCATGTCACAAACAGCTAGTGTTGGCTGAATCTTCAACAAAGAGCACAAATGATGGTAATTTGCATGGTAAACAGCTGTATTTTCCATGCAATTAAGGTCTCCGAAATGTTGACTCACATATGCAAAACCATCCTTATATAAACAGAAAGTCGATTTCTGTTGTGCACCTGAAGCAAATATATTAACATTCGAAAATTGCATAGATAAGGATAAAGGCACATAACCTCTTGCCCGCCTCAATACCTGGGGCATATTACATATTACCTTAGTTACCGAGTCATCTAATGGGACACAAATCTCTCTAGAGTTATAAAGCATCGCAAATAAGTTTTCATCCAACAATGTTTCTATTTCCATATCTTTGATAATTATTGGCATATCAGATATGTTTGCACTAGTCATTATTAATGGACCTAGAAGCCTAATGAGCATGTGCTGTAAAGGAGTATACGGAACAAAAGCGCCTAATTTCATACTTGTTTTGTATACCTCACAACTTATATCGCTATCCAAACGTTTAAGTAGAACAATTGGTCTTGCTTCCGATAATAGCAGTTCTTCTTCCACATCACTAACGGCACAATAACTTCTAATTTGCTGAACATTCTCAAACATAACTGCAAAAGGCTTTTCATCACGATTCTTTATTTTTCTTAGAGTTTTTATTGTTTCATAAATAAATGGCGAACAGACAAAATGATAACCACCAACGCCTTTGACAGCTAATATTTTACCATCAGATAAATCTTTTGTTGCACTTTCAAATGCTTGATGATGTGTATTCTCTTTGCCTTTATAATCCTTGTAGATCAAAAATGGCCCGCAATCATGGCAAGAAATCGTCTGTGCATGACATCGCCTGTTGCTAATATCAGTGTATTCAGTTGCGCAATCCCCGCACATTGTATAATCCTGCATAGAAGTATTTTCCCTATCATAGGGCAAGGTTTTAATTATACTATATCGTGGACCACATTCCATGCAACTGATAAAAGGATGTTGAAATCGCGTGTTTTCAGCACTCTCGAGCTCTGAAATACAACGTTCACATACAGATAAATCAGGAGACGGCATGGCAAATTCACTTACACTTATTTTACTATTTATGATATCAAAGCTCTCATAAATTTCATAAGGTAATGTTGAAACTTCTATTTTGACTATATATGCCGTTTTGGGTTTATTAAGTTTAATTTGCTGAATGAATGTATCAATATTATCTGGGCAACAGAAGGCCACAATTTCTACTAGGCTCCCTGAATTACAAACTTGCCCGGTGATGTTGTTCTTTAACGCCAACCTTTTAATAAACGGGCGAAACCCAACTCCTTGAACAATTCCCCAAACCTTTACAAGATATGTCTTCTGTTCATTATCCATGTGATCACCTCTTCGTACCCTGTTTGGCCTCTCGATGACACTTTAAATATTGGAGCTATTTTATTTAGAGCCCTTACTCCTGAGGTAAAATACTCTTCATCAAAGTCAACATATGGCTGCAAATCACATTTATTTAATATAATTATGTCAGCTTTTTCAAACGCTAATGGGTATTTATATGGTTTATCACTGCCATCTGCAACTGAAACAATAAGCATTTTAATATGCT
>Ga0123336_10003008_pt1 | contig 14370 bp, 15 predicted proteins | sample SSSSmetaG_FD_96466 | JGI IMG/M metagenome (GOLD analysis project Ga0123336, IMG submission 96466) | Glacier valley bacterial and archeal communities from Borup Fiord, Nunavut, Canada, to study Microbial Dark Matter (Phase II) - ​SSSS metaG | ecosystem: Environmental > Aquatic > Freshwater > Ice... | reverse complement strand
TCAGCTCGAAGTAGCGACCTCAGGGCGCCGCGGGGCCGGTGCGCTCTCCGAGCACGGCGTCGAGCTTGCCGGCCGTCGCGCGCGCCTCGATGCGGACGTTGCGCGCCGCGCCTGCCGTGCACGCGCGGACCGCCGCCGCCGTCTGACCGTGCGAGCGATCGAGCTCCTCGTTCGTGGAGGCGTCGAACAGGCGCACCTCGAGGCCGGTGCCTTCGCCCTCCACACCGAACGACACGCGCAGGCACTGGTTCGCCGGAACAGTTGCATTCTGCACGTACTGGTGCGCGCCATCCAGGACGGCGTGCTTCACCGCGCCCGCCGTGCCCTCGTGCAGCGCCGTCGGGCCCGCCGCGGCGCGGCCCAGCATGCGCCCCGCGGCGAGCGGATGCGCAGCGAAGAGCGGATCCTTCCAGCGCTCGACGCGCGTGAGCACCGTGTACGGTCCCGGGCGACCGCGCGCGCCGAGATCGATCCGCGCCTTGCCCTTGCCGCACGCGAACACCGTGGCGTCGGCGCCGCCCTCGGCGGTCCCGAGCAGCGCGCCCGCGTCGTCCCAGACGGCGGCCTCCACGAGCGCGAGCGGCGCGCCCGCGACGATGTCGAGGCGCGTGCACCCGTTCGCCCCGGCGAGATCGACCGGCACCGTGGCGCGGCGGCCGAGCTGGAGCTGGCCGTTCTGCGAGGAGGTCGGCGTCGCGTATCCGGCCTTCGCGAGCGCGGCGTTGCGCGCGGCGCGCGTCGACTCGAGGGGCTGCGACGGTACCGCCCACGCCACCTCGGGGCGCGTCAGCAGCTCTCGCGCCGTGCCGGCCTTCGTTTTGGCCACCACCACCGCCACGAGGCCCCGGCCGACGTGCGGACGTACCTGGAGCGAGCCGCTCATGGCGGTGGGCGAGCATACCGTCACCGAGCGCGCGGGTCCGCCGTCCTTTGCGCGGGCGATGAGGCGGCCGTCGGCGTCGAGCACGTCGACATCGACGACGGCCACGTCGTCGTCGGGTACGACCAGCGCATCGCTGCAGCCGCCCTCCTCGACGCTGAACGCGACCGCCGAGACCGCGCGGATGTCCGCCGCGATGGCGACGCGGCGCTGCTCCTCCCACGTGCCGCCGATCGCGCTGCGGTGCACGCGCACCTGTTCGTCGAGGCCGGGCCAGGCCTCGGGAGTGCGCGCCGCGGCGCCCGCTGCGCCCCGCGCGCCCGCCGCGCGGCCGACCTCCACCGCGCGATCCTTTGGGACGAGCTGCGCGCCGACCACGCACAGCCCCTCGCCGCTGGCAGCATGCGCGGCGACGTACACCCGCGCAGGATGCGGCGGGCAGAGCAGGATGGTGGGCTTCGGGTCCGGCCCCTCGTCGACCGCGACCGGATTGCCTTCCTCGGCGAACGCCGCGAGGTCGATGTCCTCGAGCGAGCCCGACGCGCGGCCGTAGGCGAGGAGGCACTGGTCGGCGGGGATCTCGACGAACGCGCCGAGCCGCTCGCCCTCGCTCATCGGTCCCGACGCGACGATGGCGAGCGGCCCGGCGCCGAGCTTGGTGGCGCGGGCCGGCAGATCGCCGAGCAGCGGCCCGGCCTGGAGCGCCCCCAGCATCACCTTGGGCGCCGTGGGCGGCGCCGCGACGACCGGAGGCGCGAGCGGCGGCGCCTTGGGCCCGCAGCCGAGCGCGACCAGCGCGAGACCGAGCGAGAGAGATGCACGCGCCACGATCTTCATCGCCCCGCCTCCCAGACTCCGCTCTTCACGCGAAACAGCGCCAATCCCCAGCCCACGCCGGTGCCGCGCGCGTGGATCTCGAGGCGCGCGCTCTCCTCGGCGTTGACGCAGAAGGCGCTGAGCGCGGCCTCCTCGGCAGCGCCGCGCTCGTCGGTCGACTCACGGGCGCCGACCACGGTGCGGATCTGGAGCGAGCGCGCGTGCCCGTGGGTCAGCGCCACCACTGCGAGGTAGCACCCTCCCACCTCGACCGAGAGCGGAAAGGGCGTCGTGCCGGAGCTGCCTTCGGCGAGGAACACGGGGTCGGCTTCCGGCGCCGCGACGTGGCGCGTGAACATCACGCGCGCCATCTTGCCGCGCGTGGCCGCGCCCCACAGCGAGGGAAGATGCTGCGGCAAGGGCCAGCTCGCGAGCGTCGACGTGAGGTCGGCGTTCGCCGGCGCGCCGGCGAAGACGAGGTTGATCCGCGTGCTCTTGCCGACGCACGCCTCGAGCCGCGCATCGGGGGCCTCGGTGCGGTCGCGCGCGAGCACGTGATCGCTGTTCGACGGATCGCGGAGCTCGGCGTCGACGTCGAGGCGAAAGCGCCGCCCCGGACGAACCTCGCCATCACGCGCGAAGAGCTCGACGCGATGGCAGCCAGCGCCGAGCGCGAGCTCGGCCTCCCCCGCTCCGTCGTCACCGGCGCGCAGCGCGGTGCGCGCCTCGATGTGCGCGCCCTCACGCTTGCCTCGGGCCTCCGCGAGCTCGGCGCGCCTCTCGATCGGGGGCAGCGCGGGTAGCGCGCCGGTCTCGGGCACCGGCGGCAATGCGCCTCCGGTGCGCTCCGGGATCACCGACGTGAGCAGCGGCAGCGCCGAGGGCGCCCGTGCCACCACCACCTCGAGCGCGCCGCGCCCGGCATCGCTGGTGACCACGACGTGCCGGATCGACCGCGTGCCGCCGCAGCGACGCAGCTCGATGACGCCGGCGAGGCTCGAGGCGCGGCCGCCCACCTCGGGCGCCAGCGGATCGCTCGTGGCATCGGAGAGGCGCGCGCGGAAGCTCAGGCCACGCGCACCGATCAGCGCGACGTGGGTGCAGCCGGTGTTGTTGTCGACCGGCACCGGGATGAGCGTGGTCTCGTCGTCGAAGAGGAAGCGCGACGGCAGCGCCGTCACCTGGCCTCCCGCCGCCCGCCATTGCTCGACCACGCGCTCCGCGACCTCGCGGGCGCCGTCGGCCCGCGCATCCCCCGCGGCCCCGGAGGCCGCCAGGAACGTCAGCAGCGCGAGCGGCGGTACGAGGCGAAGACGAGCACGCTCCACGTCCTCGACCGTAGCACGCGGGCTACCCCGCGATGGTCAGCTCGGTCTCGACGAACGTCTTCGCGTCGGGCGACCAGACGAACAGCTTGCGGGCGTCGACGACGCCTGCGCGGACGCTCGTGACGAGGTAGACGAGGTCGTACGAAGGCGCGTCGCCGCCCATGGTCGCGGCCTGCGCGTCGGTCTCGGAGAAGTACGCGCCGACGTCGAGATGCGAGTGGTAGAGCACCTTGACCGGGCGGCCGTTGACGTCGCCTTCGCGGACCGCGCGCTCGAACTTCAGCGGGTCGAGATCGAAGTACATGCGCCCGGTGCGCGGATACGCCTCGGGATCGAGACGATGCAGCTTGTTCGCGCGGTTCTCCATGGGTACGACGGCGTCCACGAGGAGAGCCTCCGGGCCGGACGCGCCAGGCCCGAGCAGGAGGCCGCAGCTCTCCTCGTCACGGCCGTACGCGGCGCGGGCCTCGTCGTCGACGCGGTCCATCACGGCCTTCCTGATCGTGATGCCGCCCTTCACCCAAGGATGCTTCTCGACGTCCATCGATCCCTCACCAGACGTAGCGTTTTTCCCACTTGATCGGGGAGAAGTAGCGGTCGCCGCGATCGCACGCGATGGCCACGATGCATCCCGGCTTGCCTTCCGCCTGGAGGCGCTCGGCGATCCTCACGGCGCAGAACACGTTCGCGCCGGTGGAGTGCCCGACATGCAGGCCCTCCTCGCGCGCGAGCTGGTCGGACATGTCCCATCCGTCCTCGGTGGTGACCGCCACCAGCTCGTCGTGCACGGTCGCGTCGTAGATCGGGGGCACGAGGCTGGAGGCCATGTGCTTGAGCCCCTCGAGGCCGTGCATCGATGAGTCGGGCTCGACGGCCACGCAGCGGATCGGCCGATGGTGCTCGTGCAGCCGCCGCGCGGTGCCCATCATGGTGCCGCTGGTGCCGAGCCCCGCGACGAAGTGCGTGATGCGGTCGCCCACGTCCCGCAGGATCTCGACGGCCGTGCCGTGGTAGTGCGCGAGCGGGTTGCTCGGGTTCGCGTACTGGTCGGGGTAGAACAGGCGCTCCGGATCCTCGGCGGCCATCCTCTTCGCCACCACGATCGCGCCATCCGAGCCCTCGAGCGGGTCCGAGTAGATGATCTCCGTGCCGAACGCCTTCGCGATGTCCTTGCGCGCCTTCGACACGTTGGAAGGCATCACGAGCTTCACGTGGATGCCGAACGCCGCGCCGAACATCGAGTAGGCGACGCCGGTGTTGCCGCTCGTCGAGTCGATGAGGGTCATGCCCTTGCGGAGGCGACCGTCCTTCAACGCGTCCTGGATCATGCGGAGCGCCGCGCGATCCTTGACGCTGCCGCCGGGGTTGGTGAACTCGAGCTTTGCGTAGATCGGGACGTCCGGCGCGTTCTTCGTCACCACCCGCAGCCGGAGCAGAGGCGTGTCGCCGACCGCATCGATCACCGAGTCGATGCGGCGGTTCCGGAGCCCCTTGCTCAAGACGCCTCTTCCTTCGCTCCGGTCACGCCGAGCACTGTGCGCATCGCGATGAGCGCACGCATCGCGCCGTCGGCCACGTCGCGCGCGGCGGGGTCGCGCATGCCGAGCTCGCGCAGGGCCGAGGCCGCGACCTTCTCGTCGGGCTTGGCGCGCGCGCGTGCGGCGGCGCTGGGATGGGCCTCGCGCACCTTCAGCCCCGCCCGCCGCAGGTACGTGGCCTCGATCTCGCGTGCGTCGTGGGCGCCGCCGAGCACTGCCTCGGTGGCATCGAGCCGGTCCTGGCCCTCGGCCCCGATCTCCGGCAGCCGGATCTGCCGCCCATGACGTACGCCGTCGCTCATCAGCCGCCCGCGATCGCGGGGACGATGCTGATCTGGTCGCCGGCCTTCACCTCGGTCTTGAGGCCCCCCGTGAAGCGGACGTCCTCCTCGCCGACGTAGATGTTGATGAAGCGGCGAACGCCCTTCTCGTCGAGCAGGCGGTCACGGAGGCCGGGGTGCTTCTTCTCGAGGTCCTCGATCACGTCGGCGATGGTCTCGCCCGCGGCCTTCACTTCGTCGGCACCGGCGGTCAGGCTGCGCAGCGCTGCGGGGATTCTCACGATGGTGTCCATGGTGGTCGCTCGTTCGGTTCGGGTTCGGGAGCCGGCGCGTCAGACGTGGCGCGCCGCATAGCGGTTGGGATCGATGCGCTCGATCGTTCGCGGATCGGAGCAGAGCGGGCAGCCGCGACGGCGCGGCAGCACGCGCCGCCGCGAGGCGAGCGCCTTGCCGTCGAAGGTGAAGAGGGTGCCGAACACGTCGTCACCGTGGAGGACCGAGAGCGCGAGGTCTGCCTGCACCGCCGCGACGACGCCGACCATCGGCCCCACCACCCCGGCGTCGGCGCAGCTCGGCGCGCTGCCGAGCGGCAAATCCTCGAACAGGCAGCGATAGCAGGGGCCGCCGTTCGGTCCGACCGCGAGCGCCGTCCCGTGCCAGCGCACCGCCGCGGCGTGCACGATCGGCTTCTTGGCGATGCGCGAGGCATCGGCGGCGAGGAACTTCGTCGGGAAGTTGTCGCTGCCCTCCACGATGACGTCGTAGCGGGACGCGAGCTCCACCGCGTTGTGCGGCAGCATGCGCGTGAGGTGCCGCTCGATGCGCAGGTCGGGCAGCCCGAGGCGGAGCAGCGCCGACGCCGCGGCCTCGACCTTGAGCTTTCCCACGTCCTCGTCGCGGAAGAGGATCTGGCGATGGAGGTTGGAGGTCTCGACGATGTCGTCGTCGGCGATGCCGATGGTGCCCACGCCCGCGCGCGCCAGCGCGAGCGCCGCGGGACAGCCGAGGCCGCCGATGCCCACGAGCAGCACGCGCGAGCCGGCGAGGACGAGCCGGTTTCTCATCGCGGCCCCGTCCGGACGTCGTCGACGGTGATGCCCGGGAAAAACTCGTCGAGGCTGAAGTAGCGCTCGCCCGTGTCACACAGGATGGTCACCACGTTCTGGCGCGGGCCTAGCTCCTTCGCGATCTCGAAGGCGGTGAACACGTTCGCGCCGGCGCTTGGCCCGAGGAGCAGCCCCTCGCGACGCGCCAGGAGGAGCTTCGTACGCCATGCGTCGTCATCGGTCACGGTGCGGACCTCGCTCACCGCGGACGCGGCGTAGTTCGGCGGCACGAAGCCCGCCCCGATGCCCTGGATCTTCGTGGGGCCCCGCTCGCCGCGCGAGATGGTCGCGGACGATGCCGGCTCGACCGCGACCACGCGCACGTCGGGATGCGCCTTGCGCAGCTCCGGACCGACGCCGCTCACGGTGCCGCCCGTCCCCACCCCCGCCACGAACGCGTCGATGGAGAGCCCGTCCGTCGCGCCCAGGATCTCGTGCGCCGTGGTGCGCGCATGGACCGAGGGGTTGGCCGGGTTGTCGAACTGCGAGGGCATGAACGAGCCGGCCGTGCGCCCGGCGATCCTCCGCGCCTCGGAGATCGCACCGTCCATCTGGGTCTCTGCGGGGGTCAGCACGATCTCCGCACCATACGCCTCCAGGAGCTGCCTGCGCTCGAGGCTCATGCTTTCGGGCATCGTGAGGATGAGCCGGTAGCCCTTCACCGCGCAGACCCACGCGAGCCCGATGCCGGTGTTGCCGCTCGTGGGCTCGACGATCGGCCCTGGCGGACGCAGGATGCCGCGCGCCTCCGCGTCCTCGATCATCGCGCGGCAGATGCGATCCTTCACGCTGCCGCCAGGATTGAGATGCTCCATCTTCGCCCAGACCGCGGCGCGCGGCGCATCGCCGAGCCAGTCGCCATGGATGCGCACGAGCGGCGTGTGGCCGACGAGGTCAAGCATCGAGTTCGCGATCATGGCCTCCCCCTTCGATGCTGCAGCGGGACGTCCATCGCGGGGCCCACTGTAATGGGCACCTCGGAATTATCAAGGGTCCGCTTTCACTCGAAAATCCTGGACGCTCCGCCCCCCGCGGCGCACCTTGCAGGAGCATGCAAGGGTCCGACGAGGCACGCGCCATCCACGCCGAGCACCCGCCCATCGACCTCCACGCCGACACGCTGATGTGGTCGCGCTGGGTCGGGTACGACCTGCACAAGGCCCACGAGGCTCCCCTCCCGTTCGCGGCGCTGGGCGGGCACGTCGACCTGCCCCGCATGCGCGAGGGCGGGATGAGCGCGCAGTTCTTCGGGCTGGTCTCGCTGCCGCTGGCGGACCGGGTGAAGGGTATGGCGAAGGTCGTCCACGAGCAGATCGACGCGCTGGAGCAGCAGATCGGCAGGAAGCCCGGCGCGCTCCGCCTCGTGCGCAAGGCCGGCGAGATCACGAAGAGCTTCGCGTCCGGCGAGCTCGGCGCCCTCCTCGGGATCGAGGGGGCCCACGCGCTCGAGGGCAACCTCGACAACGTGGCTGTCTTCGCGCGCCGCGGGGTCCGCTACCTCGGGCTTCTCCACTTCTCCGCGAACGAGGCGGGCTACCCCGCCTATGGAAAGGGCAGGAACGACGGCGGGGGGCTCACCCCGTGGGGGCGCGACCTCGTCGCCGCCTGCGAGGACCACGGCGTGCTCGTCGATCTCTCGCACGTGAACAAGCAGGGCTTCCTCGACGCCTGTCAGATCGCGCGCAAGCCGCCGATCGTCAGCCACACCGGCGTGCTCGGCGCGTTCGAGCACTGGCGCAACATCGACGACGCGCAGCTGCGTGCGGTCGCAGACCAGGGCGGCGTCGTGGGCGTCATCTTCTGCCCGCGCTTCGTCGGGGGCGAGGGGCTCGAGCCGGTCATCAAGCACCTGAAGCACATCGTCGACGTGGTCGGCGAGGACGCGCCAGCCCTCGGCAGCGACTGGGACGGCTTCATCGTCCCGACCCGGCCGCTCAAGGATCCGCGCGGGCTGCCGCTCCTCACCGATGCCATGCTCGCCGCGGGCTTCTCGCGGACCGCGGTGGGGAAGATCCTCCACGACAACGTGATGCGCGTGCTGCGCGAGGCGTGATCGGCGCCGGGCCATGCACGTGGTGGCGGTCCTCGCGTTCTCGCGCTCGACGGGGTCGTTCCGTGCGCGTGTCCGCACCGTCACGTCGGCCGGCGCCGCCGCAGGTCTCGAAGAACACTGGCGGAGCATCCCGCTCTTCTCCGGCCGTGAATAGCGCCCGCTCACGACCGCTCAGCGCGCCCAGCGCTGCCACTCCTCTTCGTAGTAGCGAACGAGCATCTGGTTGTTCAGCCGGTTGACCTCGACGGGTACCGGGCCCATGTCGGGCGCCAGGTCGAAGAGCGAGGCGAGCGTCGGGGCGGTCAGGTACCGGAGGCCCGGCGGCACGGTGGTGGGCAGCGGGAGCTCGGAGCGGCCGGCGAGCACGAACCCCCACTCGCCGAACGACGGCACGAGCGCGTGGTAGGGGCGCGCCGCGAAGCCAGCCGCCTCGATGGATCGCACCACGCACCAGAAGGAGCGGCGCGCCACGAGGGGCGAGGTGCTCTGGACGGAGATCACGCCGTCGTCGGCGACGCGCTCCCGCAGCAATTTGTAGAAGCGCACGGTGTAGAGCTTGCCGAGCGCGAAGTTGTTGGGGTCTGGAAAATCGACGATCACGACGTCGAACCTCTTCGGGATGTCCGGATGGTCCTCGGTGATCCAGACCATGGCGTCGTCGTTGATGACGCGCACGCGCGGATCGAAGAACGAGCGCTCGTTGAGATCGCGCAGGAGCGGCAGCTCGCGGGCGAGGTCGGTCATGCCGCGGTCGAGGTCGACGAGCGTGACCGATTTCACCTCGGGGTGGCGGAGGATCTCGCGGACCGCGAGCCCGTCGCCGCCGCCCAGGACCAGCACGTGCTCGGCGCGCTTCGCGACGCCGAAGGCGGGATGCACGAGGGCCTCGTGGTAGCGGTACTCGTCGATCGAGGCAAACTGCAGGTTGCCGTCGAGGAAGAGGCTCACCCCGCTCCGCGCCTGGGTGATCACGATGCGCTGGTACTGCGTCTGCTTCGTGAAGGCGACGGGGTGGAGGAGCAGCGCCTCGTCGGCCACCATCACGATCTTCTGCGAGGCGGCGAGCGCACCGAACAGGATCGCGAGCGCGATGGCAGCCCGGATGCGCAGGGGCCGCGCCTCGAGTGACGAGCCGAGCACCCACGTCCCCCAGAGCGCCGAGATCACGCCCAGGACGCCGAACACGATGCCGGTGCGCAGGATGCCGAGGTTCGGGAGCAGTAGCAGCGCGAACAGCAGCGCGCCGACCAGCGCGCCCACGTAGTCGAGCGAGAGCACGCGAGGGACGACGTCCTTGAAGGCGACGCGCCGCTTCATCACGCGCATGAGCAGCGGCAGCTCCGCGCCGACCAGCACGCCCGTCACCGCGACCAGCACGTACAGGACGAGCCGAACGTGGGAGGTCGTCGAGAACGCGAGGTAGAGTATGGGGCCGCCGAGGCCGCCCACGAACGAGGCGGCGATCTGGCAGTCGATGAAGCGCTCGGCGGTGCGCTCCTCGACGTACTTCGAGAGCCAGGCGCCGACGCCCATCGCCGACAGATGAACGCCGATGATGGTGGAGAGCTGGGTGACGGAGTCGCCGAGCAGGTAGGTCGAGACCGCGCCCGCCACGAGCTCGTAGACGAGGCCGCAGATCGCGACGAGGACGACCGTGACGTAGAGGAGGAGCTCACCCACGGCGGGCGCGGATCACTTCCCGCCGAAGCCGCCGCTCGAGCTGCCGCCGACCCCGCGCACGCCGCCGCCGCTGCTCGATCCGCCGCCCGCGCACGCGCCGCACGCCGCCATGGCGAAGACGAGGAACACGATGAGGATGATCGCGATGACCAGCCCGGACGAGATGCCGCCGCTGGGCGCCGCGTCGCCGCCTCCGCCGAACGAGGAGGCGTCCGGCACGCCGTACGCGGTGGCCTTCGGCTGGTAGCCGAACGCCTGCGTGATGACCGCGGTGTTCACGATCACGCCGTGCGACCAGCTGATCTCGGTGGTGGTCTTCTCCGAGCTGATGATCTCGCGCCCGTGCTCGAAGTCCTCCGCCCAGACCTGCTCGCCGACCTCCACCTTCCAGTAGAACTCGCCGAGCACGAAATCGACGCGCGCCTGCTGCTGGTTGCGCTTGCGGAAGTGGACGTTGTTCATCCGCACGAAGAGCGGGGCGCGGCTCGCGTCGATGTCGCCCGCCGCGAGCGGGGTGATGAGGTAAAAATTCCCCTCGTCGAACACCAGCCAGCGGTAGCCGTGCTGCACGCTGTACAGCAGGTACTCCTGCCAGCCGAACCACTCGTCACCTCCGACCGAGCCGGTCGAGCGCTCGACGTAGCCGAGCACCGTCCACTCGACGTTCGAGAGGCCGCGCGCATCGGGCACGGGCAGGACGCCCTTGCGGCCGAGCTGGATGCTGGGCTGCTCCCGCGCCGCGCCCTGGCGCGCGACGACCTGTTGCAGCTTCACGTCGGTGATGGAGTTGCAGTGGACGCACGCGGCGCGCTCGGTGCCGGCGGCGAGCACCGGCAGGGGCGCGCCACAGCTGCCGCACGTGATGGCCTTCGTGGCGATCTTCGCGACGGGCCGGTCCCCTCCCCGCTCGCGGACCTGGAAGTCGGCGAACGAGGTCTGGACGCCGACGTAGACGTGAGGAGCGGCGGTGCCGTCGCCGTAGTCGATCGACGCCCAGCCGCCGCCCGCCGCCGAGAGATCGACGAAGAAGCGCTTCGTGCCCGGCGACGCGGCAAACGGGAGCTCGCCCTCGCCCGAGAGGAACGTGCCCTCGTTGCGCTCGCCCACCACGAACGTGCCGTGCGGGCCGAACGGCACCTGCATCTGCGGGTGCAGCGACTGGAGCGGCGGCGCCTGCACCTGGACCTCGGTGACGACCTGCCAGAACCCCTGCGCCTCGCTGATCCACGCGTTGTTCCGGCCGTCGAAGACCGCGTAGTACTCCTCCCACGTGCCGCCTTGCGGATGCTGGAGGACGAGGCGGCCCTCGATGGTGAAGCTGCGACCGCGGAACGTGCCGCTGTCGCCCGGGGAGAGCGCGGCGTCGGAGAACGTCACGTCGGCGACGCGACCGAGGTTCCTCAGATCACGGTCGGTGCGGACGACGACGTGCTTGCAGTACTTGCAGACCAGCGACAGCGAGGCGCCAGCGCGGAACTCGATCGCCGAGCCGCAGTTCGGGCAGGGTCCAGTCGCGACCGCCATGAAGCGCGAACATAGGAGCTTTTCGCTACGGACGCGAGGGGGTAGCCTCGAGGGTGAAAGCTTCGATGACCGTTGGAACCGAATGGCTGGTGGACGCCCACGGCTGCCGTGCCGAGGCGCTGCGGGATCTGGCGCTCGTTCGCGGGCTCCTCGAAAAGGTCCTGACGCGCCTCGAGCTACGCGTGGTGGGCGAGGGCGCGTGGCACAAATTCGGCGGCGAGGGCGGCGTCACCGGGGTGTACCTCCTCACCGAGTCGCACCTCTCGGTGCACACGTACCCCGAGCACGAGGTGGCCACGCTGAACCTCTATTGCTGCCGCCCGCGCCCGGACTTCCCCTGGAACGACGAGCTCGAACGCACGCTCGGCGCCGCACGGGTCGACATCTGCATCGTCAATCGGGGGGCGCGATGAGCGCCGCCTCCGATCACGAGGCATCCACCGTCCTCACCCTCGGCGCGCGCGGCAAGCACCGCGGCGCGCCGTTCGTGCTCGCCGGCCGCACGTGCGTGCAGAGCGACGCGGGCGGCCAGTGGAACGAGTGGACCCTCGCCTACGACGACGGACGCCAGGCCTTCCTCGCCGAGACCGCCGCCGGCTTCACGCTGTTCTTCGAGCGACCCATCGCGCCAGCCTTCGATTCGCTCATCGTCGGCGGGCCGCTCGGCACCGGCTTCGTGGTGACGGAGCGAGGGCAGGCGCGGCGCATCGCGCGCTGGGGTGACGTTCCCGAGTCCCCGCGCGCGTATCGCTACGCGGATCTCTCGGGCGCCGACGGCGCGACTGCGACCATCGACTACGGCTCGGGCGAGCGCAGCGAGATCGACGTCTTCGTGGGCACGAAGGTGCGCCTCTCCGATCTCGGGCTCGGCCCGCGCCCCGAGCGCCGCAGCTTCCTCCCCGCCCCGACCGGCCCGCAGCCCAAGGGGCTCGAGCTGTGGCTGGCCGTGGGTGACGCGGGCGTTCTCTCCGGCGATAGCAGGCGCGCCACGTTCCGCGTGATCGGCATCACCCACCGGAGCATCCGCATCGAGGGCGAGCGCTACACCTGGGAAGAGTACGTCCTCCACGCGCCCGACGCCGGCGTGCGGTGGCTGGTCGTCTCGGACGGGCACTGGAACCTGGTCGAGAGCATCGAGCCCGCCGAGGTCGAGGAGTCGGAGCGCGGCGCGAAGGCGTTCGGCGAGCTCTACAAGCCGTGGTCCTCGGGCCGCGCGCGCCTCGAATGGGCGACGGGCCAGCTTCCCTGGAGCGCCACGCTCGGCGACGTGGCGGACACGCGCGACTACGTTCGCGCCCCGTGGATGCTGTCGTGCGAGTCCACGGCGGACGAGATCACGTGGTCACGCGGGACGTACACGCCCACCGACGTCGTGGCGCGGGCCTTCGGCAAGCGGTTGCTCCCGAAGCCTTCCGGCCGCGCGCCGAACCAGCCGAGGACACCGAAACAGCGATGAGGAACCCCTGATGGAAACGATGATCAAGACGCTGGTCTCCGCGCTCGCGTTCAGCGCGCTCGGCATCATGCTCTTCGCGGTGGCCTTCCTCATCATCGTGAAGGTGACGCCGTTCTCGCTCCGCAAGGAGATCGAGGAGGACCAGAACACCGCGCTCGCGATCATCATCGCCTCGGTGATCATCGGCATCGCGCTCATCGTGTCCTCCGCGATCCACGGGTGACCGCCGACGCGCTCCAGCGTCGCGCGCCGGGGACGGTCGAGCGGCTCCTCCTCGGCAACGTGCTGGTGGTCGCGGTGTGCGCGCTCGTCTACGAGCTGCTCTGCGGGACGCTCGCGAGCTACCTCCTCGGCGATGCGGTGCTCCAGTTCTCCCTCGTGCTCGGCACGTACCTCTTCGCGATGGGGGTCGGCGCCTGGGTCTCGAGGTCGCTCGAGGGGCGTGCGCCCGCGCGCTACGTGCAGGCAGAGCTGGCGCTCGCGCTGATCGGCGGGCTCTCGGCGCCCGGGCTGCTGCTCGCGGTCTCGGCACACGTGCCGCTGCGGCCCACGCTCTACGCGGTGGTGTTCGTGGTCGGCGCGCTGGTGGGCGTCGAGCTTCCGCTGCTCGTGAAGATCCTGCGCACGCCGCGCGCGGCCGACGGCGCGGAGGCCGCGCCCGCACCGCGCTTCGGTGATCTCGTGGCGCGCGCACTGGCCTACGACTACGTGGGCGCGCTGGCCGCCTCGCTGCTCTTCCCGCTCGTCCTCGTCCCGCGGCTCGGGCTCGTGCGCACGTCCGTCGTGACCGGCGCCGTGAACGCGGTGGTCGCGCTGTCGGCGACGTTCGTGATCAAGGTCGAGCGCCCCGGCCTCGTGCGGCTCGCAGGCGCCGTGGTGCTCCTCGTGCTGGCCTTCACCTTCGTGCGCGGCGAGGCCTGGGTCGCCGCGGCCACGGAATGATCGCATGAGCGGGCTCACGCGGCGCGACGTGCTCGCAGCGTTCCTTGGCGTACCGCTCGCCGCCGCGGCGTGCCGCACGAGGAAGCGCGTGCCGGACGGCGAGCTGGCGTTCCGACCCGACGAGCTCGGCCATCGCGTGCGCGATCAGCGGGCGCCGGCGATCGCCGCCGATCGCTGGGAGCGCGCGGGCATCGTCATCGTGGGCGCGGGCATCGCCGGGCTCGCCGCGGCGCGCCGACTGCTCGCGGCCGGCTACGAGGACTTCGTGATGCTGGAGCTCGAGTCCGCGCCCGGGGGAACCGCCCGCAGCGGCTCCAGCGCGACCAGCGCGTATCCCTGGGGCGCGCACTACATCACCGCGCCCATGAAGCAGAACGCGGACCTCGTCGCGCTTCTGCGCGAGCTCGATCTCGTCGAGGGCGTCGACGCTGGCGGCGAGCCCACGTTCCGCGAGGAGCATCTCTGTCGCGAGCCGCAGGAACGCCTCTTCGCGAACGGGGCGTGGCACGACGGCCTCTACCTCCACGAAGGCGAGTCGGCCGACGACAAGCAGCAGCTCGCGCGCTTCAAGCAGATCATCGATCGCTTCGCCGCGCTGCGCGACGGACGGGGGCGCCGCGCCTTCTCGGTGCCCACCACGCTCGGCTCCGACGACGCCGACCTCACCGCGCTCGACCGGACGAGCATGGCGGACTGGCTCGCGCGCGAGAACCTCACCTCCGAGCGGTTGCGGTGGCTCGTCGACTACGCGTGCCGTGACGACTTC